>Ga0197142_1000595_pt1 | contig 33552 bp, 35 predicted proteins | sample GBS60_MetaG_FD_148614 | JGI IMG/M metagenome (GOLD analysis project Ga0197142, IMG submission 148614) | Sediment microbial communities from Great Boiling Springs, Gerlach, Nevada, United States - GBS 60_MetaG | ecosystem: Environmental > Aquatic > Thermal springs > Hot (42-90C) > Sediment...
CTAGAAGAAGCGCGAGCTTTCTCACGGGTACCTCCCGAGAGGATTATACCGAGTCAAAGCTTTGCGGCAAGGGGTGGACGTAGACTGGAAGCCATGAGGCTTATCTTGGGGGTTCTTTTCCTCCTGGCCTTCCAGGGAGTGGCCCAGGAAGCCCAGGACTATTACAACCGTTGCGAAAGGCTTTACCGGCAAGGGGCCCTGGAGAGCGCCCAGGCCACCTGCGAACTGGCCTTGGTGAGCGACCCCGCCCACAGGCCCAGCCTTCGCCTCCTCGCCCGGATCCACCTGGAAAAGGGGGAGGCCGCCCAGGCGGAGGCCTACCTGGAGCGGCTGGGGGAGGACCCCGAGGCCCCCCTGCTCCGGGCCCGGCTCCTCCTCCTGAAGGGCAGGCCCACCGAGGTCCTCTCCCTCTCCCTACCCCCGGGGCCGGAAGGGAGGCTCCTCAGGGCCTTGGCCCTCGAGGCCCTGAAGCGCCCCGAGGAGGCCCTTCGGGAGGCCCAGGGCCTCCCCCCCACCCCCGAGGTCCGCCTCCTCCTGGCCCGGCTTTACCTGGCCCTGGGGAGGCCCGAGGAGGGCCTGGCCGTCTTGGGCTCCAGCCTGGAGGAGCGCCTGGAACGGGGCCGCCTCCTCTTCCTCACGGGGAAGCCCCCGGAGGCCACCCGCATTTTGGAGGAGGTGCTGCCGGAGCTTGCGGGCAGGCCCGGGCTCCAGCGCCAGGCCCTCTCCACCCTGGTCCTGGCCTACCTGGGCCAGGGGGACCTGGCCCGAAGCCAGGCGGCCTTGGCCCAGCTCTCCGGGCTCGTGAACCTGCCGGGCCTCTTCCTGGAGCGGGCCTGGCCCTGGCTTCTGGTCTTCCTGGTCTTCCTGGGCCTTGTCCTCCTGGGGGAGAGCCGCATTGAGCCCCTGCGCACCGTGGAGGTGGTGGAAAACCCCCTACCGGGGCCGGGAAGCCTCTACCTCTTCCTCCTCCTCAGCCTCCTCCTGGCCCTGGGTTTGGCCGTCCTCATGGGCAAGGCCCTTTTCGCCAACGCCCTGGCCCTCCTCACCCCCTACCAGCGGGACCTGGTCCTCCCGAGCTTTTACCTCTTCTTGGGGCTTTTCCTCTTCCTGGGGCTTTTCCTCTGGCAGAGGAAGAGGCTCCCCCAGGTCCTGGGCCCCCTCGAGGGGTTCCTGGAGGGCTTCTGGGTGGGGCCCCTGCTTCTCCTCCTCCTCTTGGCCTACGGCCTTCTCCGGCCCTTCCTGGGGCTTTCCACCCTGCCTTTAAACCTCCTCACCTTTTTAGGCCTGGCCCTGATGGAGCCCTTCTTCCGGGGCTTCGTCCCCCTGGTGCTTAAGGAGCGGTACCGGGACCTGGCCCCTCCCCTCTCCGTCCTCCTCTTCGCCCTGGCCCTCCCCGGGCCCACCCTCCTCTTCCTCCTCCTGGGAGCCGCCCTCTTATTGGCTAAGGAGCGGGCGGGAAGCCTCCTGGGCCTCTCCCTGGGCTGGGTGGTGGCGGGGGTGGTCCTGGCCCTTTTCCCTTCCTCCTGGCTCCGGCGGTTTTAGGCCATGCGCCCCGTATACTTTCTCTCCGATTTCGGCCTGGAGGACCCCTACGCCGCCATCGTCCAGGCGGTCCTGGAGGCCAGGGCCCCGGGGGTGAGGGTGCGCCACCTGGCCCACGGCCTGCCCCCAGGGGACCTGCGCCGGGCCGCCTACGCCCTCTTTGAGGCCCTTCCCTACCTGCCCCTGGGGGCGGTCCTCCTGGCGGTGGTGGACCCCGGGGTGGGCACAAGGAGGCGGGCCATCGCCGCAGAGGGGCGGAGGTTTTACGTGGGGCCCGACAACGGCCTCTTCACCCTGGCCTGGCTCCTGGACCCGCCCCATAGGGCCTTTCTTTTGGAAAGCCTCCCCCCTCCCAAGCCCCAAGGGGTAAGGCCCCTTTCCGGATGGGCTCCGGGAGGGCACACCTTCCACGGCCGGGACCTCTTCGCCCCCGACGCCGCCCACCTGGCCCTGAGGCTTCCCCCGGAAGGGTTGGGCCCCGAGGTGCCCGTGGAGAACCTGGTCCGCCTGCCCCTCGCCCTAGGCCCGGGCCCCTTGGGGGAGGTCCTCACCTTTGACCGCTTCGGCAACGCCATCACCACCCTTCTTTCCGCCCCTTTGGGGGGGTGGGTGGAGGTGGCGGGAAGGCGGCTTAGGGTCCTCCGCACCTTCGGGGAGGCGGGGAGAGGGGAGGCCCTGGCCTATAGGGGAAGCGCGGGGCTTCTGGAGATCGCCGTGAACCGGGGAAGCGCCCGGGAGGCCCTGGGCCTAAAGGAGGGGATGCCCGTGCGCCTCCTCTAGAGCTCCCCTAGCCAGCGGGCCACCTCCGGTAAAAAAGCGGTGGCGGTGAAGTCCAGGCTCACCGGGGTCACGGAGACGTAGCCCCGGCGCACCGCAAAGAGGTCCGTGCCCTCCTCCTCCTCCCCCACCGGGGTGCCCGCGATCCAGTAGTAGGGCCTCCCCTCGGGGTCCAGGCGCTCCACCACCCGGTCCTCCCAGCGGTGGGTGGAAAGGCGGGTCACCAGAACTCCCTTGGGAACTCCCGCGGGGAAGTTCACGTTGAGGAGGATCCCTTTAGGAAGCCCCTTCTCGGCCACCAGCCGGGCCAGGCGCTTTGCCCAGAGGGCGGCGTGGGTGAAGTCCAGCTCCTCCCCGGAGGTGTCCAGGCTGAAGGCGATGGAGGGGATGCCCAAGGAGGTGCCCTCGAGGGCCGCGGCCACGGTGCCGGAGTGGGTCAGGTCCAGGCCCAGGTTCACCCCGATGTTGATGCCGGAGACCAGGAGGTCTGGCCGGCCCAGGAGGTGGACCCCCAGGACCACGCAGTCCGCCGGGGTGCCGTCGACCCGGTAGGCGGGGATCTCCCCGAAGCCGGCGCTTTGCGTGTGCTTGAAGCGCAGGGGGCGGCGCACGGTGATCCCGTGCCCCACCGCCGACTGCTCCACGTCCGGGGCCACCACGTAGACCTCGCCCAAAGCCCGCATGGCCAGGCCCAAGGCCTTGATGCCGGGGGAGAAGATGCCGTCGTCGTTGGAAACCAGGATGCGCATGCCTCAAGCCTATAAGGAAAAGGGCCCCTTGGGGGCCCTCCCTTGCCCGCTTGGGCGCTTAGATGCGGCGGACCTTCTTGGCCTGGGGGCCCTTGCCGCCCCGGCCCGGCTCCACCTCAAACTCCACCCGCTCCCCCTCGTTCAGGGTGCGAAAGCCCTCGGCCTCAATGGCCGTGAAGTGCACGAACACGTCGGGACCCTCTTCCTGCTGGATGAAGCCGTAGCCTTTTTCCGCGTTGAACCACTTAACCGTACCCTTCTTCATGTTTCTCCTTGCATCCCGAAAACCCACCTGGCTTTCCAGGGACTCCTCACTATCTCACGCCTCGAGGAAAAAGTCAAGCCCCGGGGCGAGCCCGGGGCTCCTGGCCCGAGGGCCTAGTGGGCGTGGCCGCCCTCGTGCACGTGGCCGTGGAGGATCTCCTCCGGGGTGGCCTCGCGCACCCGCACCACCTCCACCTCAAAGTCCAGGTCCTTGCCCGCCAGGGGGTGGTTGAAGTCAATGGTGACCTCCTCCCCCTGGACCTCCACCACGGTGAGGGGCATGGGGTTCCCCTCCATGTCCTGGGCGTAGAACTGGGCCCCGGGAGCCACCTCGGCGTCCTCGGGGAAGGCGGAAAGGGGCACCACCTGGACCCCTTCGGGGTCGTGGGAGCCGTAGGCCTTCTCGGCGGGCACGTGGGCCTGGAAGCGCTCCCCCTCCTCCCGGCCCTCCAGCTGTTCCTCGAGGCCCCGGATCAGGTTGCCGTGCCCGTGCAGATAGGAAAGCTCCCCCTGGTCCAAGACCTCCCCCTCCACCTGGAGGGTGTAGCGGATGGTCACCACCTTGTCCTGTTCAACCTTCATGTTCACCCTTTCGCAAGCTGAGGTCCATTTGGGGTAGGGGCCCCAAAGAGGCTTGCTCCTTCTAGCCTACCAAACCCCCGCCTATAAAAAAAGGGTGGGGCAGATTCTTCCCTACCCAAGGCGCCATTTCCCCACCCCTCCCGCCCTATAGTGGGGGTATGCGGGTGGAACGGGTGATCGGCAAGACCCCGGTGGTGCGCCTGGAAAAGGTGGTGGAGCCGGGCATGGCCGAGGTCTGGGTCAAGCTGGAGGGGCAGAACCCGGGGGGTTCCATCAAGGACCGCCCCGCCTGGTACATGATCCAAGACGCCGAGGAACGGGGCCTCCTGCGCCCGGGCTCCGGCCAGGTGATCGTGGAGCCCACCAGCGGCAACACGGGCATCGGCCTGGCCATGATCGCCGCCAGCCGCGGCTACCGCCTCATCCTCACCATGCCCGCCCAGATGTCCGAGGAAAGAAAGCGGGTCCTGAGGGCCTTCGGGGCGGAGCTGGTCCTCACCGACCCCGAGAGGCGGATGCTGGCCGCCAGGGAGGAGGCCTTGCGCCTCAAGGAGGAGCTCGGGGCCTTCATGCCGGACCAGTTCAAAAACCCCGCCAACGTGCGGGCCCACTACGAGACCACGGGGCCGGAGCTCTACCAGGCCCTGGAAGGGCGCATAGACGCCTTCGTCTACGGCTCAGGGACCGGGGGCACCCTAAGCGGGGTGGGGCGCTACCTCAAGGAGCGCCTCCCGGGGGTGAAGGTCATCGCCGTGGAGCCCGCCCGGTCCAACGTGCTCTCCGGGGGGAAGATGGGCCAGCACGCCTTCCAGGGGATGGGGCCCGGCTTCATCCCCGAGAACCTGGACCTTTCCCTTCTGGACGGGGTCATCCAGGTGTGGGAGGAGGACGCCTTCCCCCTGGCCAGAAGGCTGGCCCGGGAGGAGGGGCTTTTCCTGGGGATGAGCTCCGGGGGGATTGTGTGGGCCGCCTTGCAGGTGGCCCGGGAGCTGGGCCCGGGGAAGCGGGTGGCCTGCATCAGCCCTGACGGGGGGTGGAAGTATCTCTCCACCCCCCTTTACGCCGATTAGCGGCGCACCACCTGGGCGTCCTTGGGGTAGCGCTTGAGGGCCGAAGGGGTGAGGCGAGCCCGCTGGAAGGCCACCACCCTGAGGTCCCCCAACACCCTCCCCCCCTCGTCCCGAAAGAGGAAGCGCACCGGGCGGGGATCGGCCTTCAGGACGTAAAGCTCCACCTGGGCGAAGCCCTGGTTGCCCCTGGTCTGGCCCAGAAGCTTCCAGGCCACCCCCTCGGGAAGGCGCTCCTCCCCCGCCAGGCGGAGGCTCGCCTCCTTGGCCAGGGCCCTCAGGTCCCCGAAGGCCTGGGGGGAGAAGCCGAGCCCCTGCACCTGGGCCTTCTCCCGGGGGGAGATGAGGAGCTGGTTGGTGAGGTAGAGGTAGTTCCAGACCTCCTTGGCGGTGATCACGGTGAAGTTGCCCTCCAAGGAGGCGGGCTTCAGGAACTCCATGCGGAAGAGGTCCTCCTTGGGGATGGCGTAGACCCTGGCCTCCAGCTCCTCCGGGCCCGAGGGGCCCTGGAAGGTGCCCCGGACCACCGCCTGCCAGGGCTCGGCCAGGTTCTTCTCCACCCGGTCCAGGATCTCCTCCACGGACTGGGCCAAAGCCGGGGCCAAAAAGAGGAAAAGGGTCAGCAAGGGTAAGCGCATCACGGCCACCTCCAGGCGTAGCGGACCCAGGCGTAGGGGCTTTGGCGAAGGCCCGCTTCCAGGCCCAGGTCCCCAAGCCACAAGGTGAGGCTACCCGCCCAAGGGTAGGAAAGGATGAAAAGAAGGCTAGCCTCCCCTAAGTAAAGGCCCCCCTCGAGGCGGTTCACCCTCCCAAGGCGCAAGGCCAGGTCTAAGACCTCCCCCTCCTCCCCCACCTCCCCCTTAAAGCCCAGGACCAGATAGGGCCCCTCCGCCACCCCCGCCCCCAGGGTCCCGGTAGCCCCGTCCCTCAGGGCGTAGGTGGCCTCGGCCCGCCCCCTCTCCAGGAAAAAACCGGCCACCTCCTTGGGGCTCAGGCGGTAGCGGAGGGCAAGCCTCCCCCAAAGCCCCTCCTCGGGAAAAAGGGGAAAGGCCGCTTGGGGACGATAAGAAAGCCTTCCCTCCAGGGCCAGAGGGCCCGCCCCGCCCTCCAGGAAGACCGCTCCGCCCAAGCCCCCCTTCCCCACCTCCCCCTGGAGCCCGTAGCCCAGGTAGCCCAGGGGGCCAAGGGCCAACCCTCCCAGGTAGCCCAAGCCCCCCCGGCCCGGCTGGAGGCGGAGGTAGACCTCCCCCTCCTCCAGGGTCCAGGCGGCCTCCAAGGTGGGGTGGACCCCGTTTTGCAGGTAGGCTCCGGCCTCGAGGCGGCCCTGGGCCAGGGCCGGAAAGAGCAGCAACCAAAGCCAGGCGCACCCACCTCTCACAAAGCCAGTCTACGCCTATGGCATACTTTTCTAGGAGGTAAGCGATGAACCTGTTGGATCGCATGGGCCGCCTCATTCGGGCGAACCTCAACGAACTTCTCCGCCGGGCCGAGGACCCGGAGAAGATCATGGAGCAGGCCCTCTTGGACATGAAGGAGGCCCTCAAGGAGGCCCGGGAGCAGGTGGCGGCCGCCCTGGCCGAGGCCAGGCGCCTGGAGAGGGAGGTGGAAAGCCACCTCAAGGAGGCCGCCCTCTGGGAGGAGAAGGCCAAGGAGGCCCTGCAGGCCGGGCGCGAGGACCTGGCCAAAGAGGCCCTGAGGCGCAGGAAGCGGGCCTTGGACCTGGCCGAGGGCTTCAAGCAGCAGCTGGAGGAGCAAAAGGGCCTCACCGACCGCCTCATGACCCAGCTGAAGGCCCTCGAGGCCAAGATCGACGAGGCCGAGGCCCGGAAGAAGCTCCTTCTGGCCCGCAAGAAGGGGGTGGAGGCCGCCGAGGCCGTGCGGCGCATGGAGTCCAGGCTGGACCGGCACCCGGCCCTGGAGGCCTTTGAGGAGATGGAGGCCCGCATCCTGGCCCTGGAGGACCGCCACGAGGCCATGAAGGAGCTGGACCAGGGCCTGGACCGGGAGCTTTCCGCCCTCTCCGCCGACAAAGAGGTGGAAGAGGAGCTCCTCCGCCTCAAGCGGGAGCTGGGCCAGACCTAAGCGGCCGCGCTTTGGTTTCGCAACATGGGATGCCCAAGCTAGCGCCGTGGGGAGGGCTTTTTGAGGCCACCTCTTGGACCTCGGGCAAGTGTTGGCCAGCCTACGGGAGGGTCAGGGGTAAACTCCGTACCATGAGGCCGTACCTCATGGCCCTCGCCCTGACCCTCGCCGCCTGCGCCCCCCAGGTGACCCAACCGGAGGCCCGCCCCCTCCTGGAGGAGAGGGCCTTCTACCCCCAAAGCACCGGGCTGGAGTGGGTCTACGTGCCCGAAGGGGAGTCCCTTTCCTCCCCCCCCTACCGCATGCGGCTGGAGGGCCCCGCGGCCTTTGAGGGGCAGGAGGCCCTCCGCTTCCGGGTCTTTGGCCGGGGGGAGGACCGGGTCTACTTCCGCCAGGTGGGCCCCTTTGGGGTGAGGCTTTTAGGCTTCCAGGAGCCCTCGGCCCGGGTGGTCTTCTCCCCGCCCCTCCTGGAGTACCCCCCCGAGGCCCTCCTCACCCCCGGCCACCGCTGGGGGGGCACCACGGAGGTAAAGGTGGAGCTCCTCACCCCCTCGGGCCGGGAGCCCCTGGCCCGGGGCCTTCTGGCCTACGAGATGGAGGTCCTGGAGGAGCGGGAGGTGCGGGTGCCCGCGGGAGTTTTCCGCATATGGCGGATCCAGCAGGCCTTCCGGGACAGCAAGGGCCAGGACATCCGGGAGGTCTGGTTCGCTCCCCGGGTGGGGGAGGTGCGCACCCGGGAGGGGCGCATCCTGGTGGAGCGCAACTTTCGCTAGAGGTGAAGCATGGTCCTGGAAAGAGTGAACAGCCCCGAAGACCTGAAGGCCCTGAGCCTGGAGGAGCTCCTTACCCTGGCCGAGGAGATCCGCAGCGAGATCATCCGGGTCACGGCGCAAAACGGCGGCCACCTGGCAAGCTCCTTGGGGGCGGTGGAGCTCATCCTGGCCCTCCACCGGGTCTTCCACTCCCCCAAGGACAAGATCCTCTTTGACGTGGGGCACCAGGCTTACGCCCACAAGCTGGTCACCGGGCGCAAGGACCGCTTCCACACCCTGCGGCAAGAGGGGGGCCTCTCCGGCTTCACCAAAGTCTCCGAGTCCCGCCACGACGCCATCACCGTGGGGCACGCCTCCACCTCCTTGGCCCACGCCCTGGGCATGGCCATCGCCCGGGACCTCCTGGGGGAGGACCACCACGTGGTGGCGGTGATCGGGGACGGGGCCTTCACCGGGGGCATGGCCCTGGCGGCCCTCAACAAGATCGGGGAGCTCCAAAAAAGGATGCTCATCATCCTCAACGACAACGAGATGAGCATCTCCGAGAACGTGGGGGCCCTCAACAAGTACTTCAAAGAACTCCAGATAAGGAAGTGGGTCCAGGACGCGGAGAAGCTTGGCAAAAGCATCCTGGAGCGCATATCGCCCCAGCTCTTCGGCCTGGTGGACCGGGCCAAGGAAGCGGCCAAGCTCCTCCTGCACCAGGAGAACCCCTTCTACGCCTGGGGGATCCGCTACGTGGGCCCCGTGGACGGGCACGACCTCAAGGGGCTCATCCACATCCTGGAACACCTCAAAGCGCTGGAGGGCCCCACCCTCCTCCACGTGGTCACGCAAAAGGGCAAGGGCTACAAGGTGGCCGAGGCCGACCCCATCTACTGGCACGGCCCCCCTGGCTTTGACCCCAAGAAGCCGGAGAAGGTCTCCAAGGGCTACAGCTGGAGCCAGGCCTTTGGGGACGCCATCACCGAGCTCGCCCACCTGGAGCCCAGGCTTTACGTGATCACCCCCGCCATGCGGGAAGGCTCGGGCCTGGTGCGCTACTCCCTGGAGCACCCCGAGCGCTACCTGGACGTGGGCATCTGCGAGGACGTGGCCGTGACCACGGCGGCGGGCCTGGCCCTGAAGGGGATGAAGCCCGTGGTGGCCATCTACTCCACCTTCCTCCAAAGGGCCTACGACCAGACCATCCACGATGTGGCCATAGAGAACCTCCCCGTGATCTTCGCCATAGACCGGGCGGGGATTGTGGGAGCGGACGGGGCCACCCACCACGGGGTCTTTGACATCGCCTACCTGAGGACCATCCCCAACTTCCAGATCGCCGCCCCCAAGGACGCCCTGGAGCTTCGGGCCATGCTCAAGAAGGCCCTGGAGCTGGGGGGGCCGGTGGCCATCCGCTACCCCCGGGACAACGTGGAGCGGGTGGAGGAGGGGACCTGGCCGGAGATCGCCTGGGGGACCTGGGAGGTCCTGAAGGAGGGGACGGAGGTCTACATCCTGGCCTTTGGCAAGACGTTGAAGTACGCCCTCGAGGCCGCCGGGGACGATCCCAGGGTGGGCGTGGTGAACGCCCGCTTCCTGAAGCCCCTGGACCGGGATACGCTGCGCTGGCTTTCCCGCTACAAGCTCCTCACCGTGGAGGACCACCAGCGGATGGGGGGCTTCGGAAGCGCCGTTTTGGAGGCCCTGAACGAGATGGGCCTGAAGCCCGAGGTGCGGCTTTTGGGCTTGCCGGACCATTTCTTTGAACACGGCACCATCCCCAGCCTCCACCGGCAGGCGGGGATTGACCCCGAGGGCATCCGCAAGGCCCTGCAGGAGATGGGGGTGGAGCGGGTCCGTGAGCGGGCCTGAGGTCCTGCGCTTCGCCGCCAACCTTTACCGGGTGCACCGGGTGCCCGTGGAGGGGGGGTACTTCCTGGTGGACGCGGGCCTCCCCTGGGAGGCGGAAAGGCTTCTCGCCCTCCTCAAGAGCCCACCCAGGCTCCTCTTCCTCACCCACCACCACCTGGACCATAGCGGCGGGGCCAGGGCCCTCTGGGAGCACTTCCGCCTCCCCGTCCTGGCCCATCCCAGGGAGTGGCCCTACCTCACGGGGAAAAAGCCCCGCCCGCCCCTCCCCATCCCCCTTCTGGGGAGGTGGCTCGCCAACCTGGGCCCGCCCCTCCCAGAGGAGGCCCTGGTGCCCGTGGAGGAGGGGGAGGAGGTCTTGGGCTGGCGGGTGGTGGCCCTTCCCGGGCACACCCTGGGCCAGGTGGGGCTCCTGAAGGAGGGGGTCCTCCTGGCGGGGGACGCCCTCAGGGGGAGGGGCCTTCCCCCCAGGTTCATCAACGAGGACCACGAAGGAGCCCGGCGCACGGTGCGCAAGATCCTGGACCTGGGAGCGGAGTGGGTCTATCTGGGCCACGGGGGACCCCTGGCCCGCCAAGAGGTGGAGGCCCTAGCCCGTAGACTGGGGGTATGAGAAAAGCCTTTGCTCTTTTGTTCCTGGGCCTGGCGTTGGCCCAGGAGGTGGTGGTCTACCCGGGCTTCGCCGAGATCCAGGAGCCCGTGGTCCTTCCCCCCGCCGCCTGGGTCTTTCTGGGCGGGGAGAGGCTTTCCCGCATCCCCCAGGGCTCCTTGCGCCTCCTTGGGGTGGAGGAGGTGGAAAGGGTCTACCAGGGAGGCGCCGTCCTCTTCCGCTACCGGGGGGAGGGGGAGGCCACGTTGCGCTACCTCTACACGGGGCTTTCCGGGGAGGTCTTCTACACCCTGGAGGAGGGCCGCCTCACCGCCTGGGCCCGGTTCCGCCTCGAGGGGGAGGCCCTGGAGGCGAAGAGGCTCACCCTCCTGGCCGGGGAAGCGCCCCTCCTGGGAACGCCGGAGAAAGCGGCCCCCATGGCTTTCCGCGCCCTCACCGAGGCCCAGGAGGAAGCCCCCTTCGGGCTCTTCCGCTACGAGCTTCCAGGAAGGAGGCTCTCCCCCGGCGTGACCGAGGTCCCCTTCCTGAAGGCGGAGGTGAGCCCAGAGCGCATCCTCCGCCACCAGGCCCCCTTCCGCACGGACAGGCTCCTCCCCCTGGAAAGGGGCTACCGCTTCCAGGCCCCCTTCCCCCTGGCCCCCGGGGTCTTGGAGGCGCGCGAGGGGGGCCTTTTCTTGGGCCAAGGGAGGATGCCCCCCACGCCAAAAGGGGAAGAGGCCCAGGTCTTTTTGGGGCGGGACCTCGAGGCCAGGCTTTCCCGGAAGGTGGAAAGGGTGGCCGAAACCCAGGAGGGGATCACCTATAGGGTGGAAACCCGCCTGGAAAACCCCTACCCCTACCCCGTGGTCCTCCTCCTCTCGGAGTCCTTCCCCAGGCCCTTCCGCCTGGACTTTCCCGGGGCCACCCTCCTCCCCGAGGGGTACCGGCTTCAGGTCCCCCTGAAGCCCAAGGAGGCCCGGACCTTCCTCTACCGCCTCACCCTGCCCCGCTAGGGACATCTGCCCCCACCCCCGTGGGGCAAGGTGGAGGCATGAAGCCCGACCTTCACCGCTTCCCCCTCCTGGTGGCCTGGGAGATGACCCGGGCCTGCCTCCTGGCCTGCCTCCACTGCCGGGCCTCCGCCGACCCCGACCCCCTTCCCGGCGAGCTCTCCACCGAAGAAGGGCTCAGGCTTCTACGGGAACTCGCCACCTACACCCCCAAGCCCATCCTCCTGCCCACGGGGGGCGACCCCCTGGCCCGGCCCGACCTCTTCCTCCTCCTGGAGGAGGCCCAGCGCCTGGGCCTCAAGGTGGGCATCACCCCCGCCGTGACCCCCCGCCTCACCCGGGAGGTGGTGGCCCGCTTCCAGGCCCTGGGGGTCCACCAGATGGCCATCTCCCTGGATGGGGCGAGCCCTAAGGCCCACGACGGCTTCCGGGGCGTGGAGGGCACCTTCGCCCTGGCCCTGAAGGCCCTGGACTGGGCCCGGGAGGTGGGCCTCATGACCCAGGTGAACACCACCGTCTCCCGCCGCACCTGGCAGGAGCTCCCCGGCATCGCCCAGATCCTGGCGGAAAAGGGCGTGGCCACCTGGGAGGTCTTCTTTCTGGTCCCCGTGGGCCGGGGAGCCCTTCTGGACCAGCTTTCGCCGCAGGAGTATGAGGAGGTTATGCACCTCCTCTACGACCTATCCCGCCGCTACCCCTTCAAGGTGCGCACCACGGAAGGGCCCATGTTCCGCCGGGTGGTCCTGGAAAGGCGGAAGGAGGGCGGGGAGGACGGGGCCTTGGTGGGGGAGGGGCGGGGAGTCCACCTCTCCGACGGCTTCGGCTTCGTCTTCGTCTCCTCCACGGGGGAGGTCTACCCTTCCGGCTTCCTCCCCCTTTCGGCGGGGAACGTGCGGGAGCGGCCTCTTCTAGAGATCTACCGGGAAAGCCTTTTATTCCAAGAACTCCGCAACCGGGCCCTCCTCAAGGGAAAGTGCGGCCTCTGCGAGTACCGGGAGAACTGCGGGGGAAGCCGGGCCCGGGCCTGGGCGGAAACCGGGGATTACCTGGCCTCGGATCCCCGGTGCGCCTACACCCCCAAAGGACAAATGCCCCTGGCCTCTGGCCAGGGGAAGCCTCTATCATGAGCCCGTGAAGCGCCTCTTATCCCTGCTCGCCTTTTTGGGCCTTCTGGCCCTGGGACAAAGCCCCGGAGCCAAACTCTATTCCACCCACTGCCAAAGCTGCCACATGGCGAGCGGCCAGGGCATCCCCGGCGTCTTCCCTCCCCTCACCCACCTGGACCAGCTGGTCCAGGCCAAGGGGGGAAGGGAGTACCTGGTCCGGGTGGTCCTTTACGGCCTGCAAGGGCCCATGACCGTGGCGGGGAAGGCCTACAACGGCCTCATGCCTCCCTTCCGCCAGCTCAAGGACCAGGAGGTGGCGGATGTGCTGAACTACGTCCTCACCACCTTCGCCAAGTCCAAGGCCAAGCCCATCACCGCCGCCGAGGTCAAGGCGGCCAGGGCCAAGGCCCTCTCCCCGCAGGAGGTTCTCAAGTCCCGTCCCCCGGTCAAGTAGACCGGTTCACTCCCTCCCTCCGGGGCCCCAAAGGGGCCCCGGGCCCTTTAGGCCACCCGCTCCACCCGGAGGAGGTTGGTGGTGCCCCGCACGCCGAAGGGCACCCCGGCGGCGATGACCACCCGCTCCCCCACCTGGGCCAGGCCCAGGGCCTTCACCGCTTGGAGGGCCAGGCGCACCATGTCGTCGGTGTCCCGGGGATCGGGGGCCAGGTGGGGCAGGACCCCCCAGACCAGGGCCAGCTGGTTGCGGACCTCGGGGTTTGGGGTCAGGGCCAGGATGGGGACCTGGGGCCTGGTGCGGGCGATGCGCCGGGCGGAGCCCCCGGTGGCGGTGAAGACCACGATGGCCCTGGCCCCCACGGCCTCCACAATGTCGTCCGCCGCCTGGGCGATGGCGTCCTGGGTGGTGGGGGTGGGAGCGGGCCTGAGCATGTTCAGCTTCTGCAAAAACTCCGGGCTGGCCTCCACCGCCCGGGCGATCCGGGTCATCATGGCCACCGCCTCCACCGGGTACCGCCCGGCGGCGGTCTCGGCGGAAAGCATCACCGCGTCCGTGCCGTCAAAGATGGCGTTGGCCACGTCGGAGGCCTCGGCCCGGGTGGGGCTTGGGCTTTGCACCATGGACTCCAGCATCTGGGTGGCGGTGATTACGGGCTTCCCCGCGGCAATGCACCGGAGGATGATGCGCTTTTGCACGATGGGGACCTCCTCCAGGGGCATCTCCACCCCCAGGTCCCCCCGGGCCACCATGATGCCGTCCGCCTCCTCGAGGATCTCCTCAAACCGGGCCACCGCCGAGGGTTTCTCAATCTTGGCCAGGAGCTTGGCCCGGGAACCGTAGCGGGCCAGGTAGTGGCGGGCGAGGAGGAGGTCGTCCCGGGTGCGCACGAAGGAAACCGCCACCCAGTCCACCCCCATCTCCGCCCCCAGGGCCAGGTCCTGGATGTCCTTCTCCGAGAGGGCGGGGATGGAGAGGTCGGCTCCTGGGACGTTGATGCCCTTGCTGTCGGAAAGGACTCCCCCCACCTCCACCACGGTGTGGATCTCGTCCCCCGCCACCCGCTCCACCCGGAGGCGGATCCGCCCGTCGTCCAGGAGGAGGACCTGGCCCGGCACCACGTCCTCGGGCAGGCCCCGGTAGGTGAGGGAAACCCGGGTCTCGTCCCCTTCCCCGGGAGCCCGGGTGAGGACGAAGAGCTGGCCGGGCTTGAGCTCCACCCTACCCTCCTTGAAGCGGCCGATGCGGATCTTGGGCCCCTGGAGGTCCTGCAGGAGGGCCAGGGTCCGGCCCAGCTCCTCGGAGACCTGACGCACCCACCCCGCCCTCCGCTTGTGGTCCTCGGGGGAGCCGTGGCTGAAGTTCATGCGGAAGACATCCGCCCCCGCCTCCGCCAGGGCGCGGATGGTCTCCAGGGAGTCCGTGGCCGGGCCCAGGGTGGCCACGATCTTGGTGCGCTTAAAAGGCATCATACCCCAGGAAGCGGGCCGCCTGGCCCAGCTCCTCCTCTATGCGTAAAAGCTGGTTGTACTTGGCCAGGCGGTCGGAGCGGGAGAGGGAGCCGGTCTTGATCTGGCCCGCGTTCACAGCCACCGCAAGGTCGGCGATGAAGCTGTCCTCCGTCTCCCCGGAGCGGTGGCTGATCACCGCCCGGTAGCCAGCCCGCTGGGCCAGGCGGATGGCCTCGAGGGTCTCGGAGAGGGTGCCGATCTGGTTCACCTTCACCAGGATGGCGTTGGCCACCCCGGCCTCAATCCCCCGCTTGAGCCTCTCTGGGTTGGTGACGAAGAGGTCGTCCCCCACCAGCTGCACCTTGCCCCCAAGGCGCTCGGTGAGGAGGCGCCAGCCATCCCAGTCGTCCTCGGCCAGGCCGTCCTCAATGGAGCGGATGGGGTACTTCTCCACCCAGGCCTCCCAGAAGGCCACCATCTCCTCGGAGGTGAGGACCTTCCCCTCCCCCTCCAGGTGGTACCTGCCGTCCCGGTAGAGTTCGCTCATGGCGGGGTCCAGGGCCAAGGAGACCTCCTGGCCCGGGGTGTAGCCCGCCCGCTCAATGGCCATAAGGAGGAGCTCCACCGCCTCCTCGTTGCTCCTTAGGTCGGGAGCGAACCCCCCCTCGTCCCCCACGTTGGTGCTGTAGCCCCTCTCCTTGAGAACCCCCTTCAGGTGGTGGAAGACCTCGGCCCCCATCCGGAGGGCCTCGCTGAAGCTTTCCGCCCCCGCGGGCACCAGCATGAACTCCTGGAAGTCCACCCGGTTGTCCGCGTGCTTGCCCCCGTTGATCACGTTCATGAGGGGGACCGGCAGGGTAACCCCCTGCGCGCCTCCCAGGTAGCGGTAAAGGGGAAGCCCCAGGGCCTCCGCCGCCGCCCGGGCTGTGGCCAGGGAAACCGCCAGGATGGCGTTGGCCCCTAGGCCCGCCTTGTTGGGGGTGCCGTCCAGCTCCAGCATGGCCCGGTCCACCCCTTCCTGGTCCAGGGCATCCCGACCGATGAGCTCGGGGGCGATGCGCTCTAGGATGTTCTCCACCGCCCGGCGCACGCCCTTGCCCAGGTAGCGCCGGCCTCCGTCCCTAAGCTCCAGGGCCTCGTGGGTGCCCGTGGAGGCCCCCGAGGGGACCATGGCCCGGCCCCTCGCCCCTCCCTCCAGCTCCACCTCGGCCTCCACCGTGGGGAAGCCCCGGGAATCCAACACCTCCCGCGCCTTCAAACTGACGATCGTGGTCATGGAAACCTCCCGTTTGGGGAGAAGCGTCTGGAAACGCTTCCCACCCCTTCGCCCACCAGCTTACACCCGTAGGGGCACCACCACCGCCTGGTACCCCCCCTCCCCCAGGGGACGCACCAGGGTGGGGCTGGTGGGTCCCGAGAAGAGGAGTTCCGCCTGGCCGGAGAGGGGGGCCAGGGCCTCGAGGAGGTAGCGGGCGTTGTAGGCCAGGCTCATGGGGGCCCCCTCCAGGGAAACGGAGACCTCCTCCTGCCCCTTGCCGTAGTCCCCCTCGGCAGAAAGAAGGGCCCGCTCCTCCTCCAGGAAGAGGTCCACCCGGTGGTTCTGCTTGTCGGCCAGCACCGAAACCCGCTTCAGGGCCTCCCGGAAGGGCTCCACCTCCAGGCTGGCCCTCAAGGGGAAGTCCTTGGGGATGACCCGCTCGTAGTCGGGAAACTCCCCCTCCATGAGGCGCACCGCCATGCGCAAAACCCCCTCCTCCTGAGGCATGGCCAGGCCCAGGGTCCCGGGACCCAGGGCCAGGACCACCTCTCCCCCCTCGGCGCTCCTCAGGACCCGCACCAGCTCGTCCACGCTCCTGGCGGGGACCACGGCCTTCTTGGCGAAGGGCTGGGACTTTGGAAGGTCAAAGAGGGCCAGGCGGTAGCCGTCCGAGGCCACGGTCCGGAAGCCCCGCTCGGAAAACTCCAGCTGCACTCCCCGGAAGATGGCCCGGTATTCCTCGTTGCTGGCGGCGTAGCGCACCTGGGCCAGGGCCCGCTGAAGCTCCTCCGTCAAGAACTTAGCCCGTTGGGAAAAGGAGCCCTCCTTTTCCTCCAGGTCGGGGAAGAGGAGCTCGGGATAGCCCTCGGTGGGGGCCAGGGCCAGCCGGGTGCTAAAGCGCCCCGAGGATAGGGAGAGATCGCTTTCCAGGGCCAGCTCCACCGCTTCTCCAGGAAGGCTGCGCACCAGCTGGAAAAAGGGCTGGGAGGGCACCAGGTACCGCCCCTCGCCTTCCAGATCGGCGGGGAGGCGCACCTCGAGGTCCACCTCGCCGTTGCTGCCGAAGAGGAGAAGGGCTCCTTCCTCGGCCGCCAGGCCCAGGTAGGTGAGAAGGGGGTTGGCGCTTCGGGAGGGGATCACCCGTTCTAGAAGGGCCATTTTCTCCGCCAGCAGGTTTTTGGGAAGGTTTACACGCATTTTTCGCTCGGCCTCCTTTTACTGTTACTAAAGCTCTCTTAAAGATCTTAAAAGATTAGTAGCCGTAGTAGTAGAGCCTGTGGATATGTGGATAAAGGGGGGAAGGCGCCCTCCTGGACGGAAAAGCGCTTGTGGATAACTCCTGTGGAAAACCGGGCCTCGCCTGTGGAGAAGCTGTGGATAACTGGCCAGTTATCCACAGCCTCCGAACCCCCCTCAGTTTTCCACAGGTTATCCACAGGGTTATCCACAGGAAAAGCCCACTTATCCACAGTGTTATCCACAGGTTATCCACAGGCCTCATCCCAGCTTCTCCTTAAGGGACCGAAGGAGGGTTTGCACCTCCCGGTCGCTTTCCGCGAGCTCCTGGACCTTTTGGATGGCGTAGAGGACCGTGGTGTGGTCCCGGCCGCCAAAGAGCTGGCCGATCTCGGGTAAGGAGGCGCGGGTGAGGTCCCGCACCAGGAACATTGCCATCTGCCTGGGGAGCACCACCTCCTTCCGCCTTCCACCCCCCACCAGGTCCTCGAGGCGGAGGCCGAAGTGCTCCGCCACCACCCGGACGATCTCCTGGGGGTCCACCTCCACCTCCCGGGGGGCGAAGATGTCGGAGAGGGCCTTGGCGGCCACCTGGCGGGTGAGCTCCACCCCGTTCAAGGAGGCGTAGGCCACCACCCGCATCAGGGCTCCCTCCAGCTCGCGGATGTTGGAGGTCACCTGGCGGGCGATGTACTCCAGGACGTCCTCCCCGATGCGAAGGCCCCTCTGCTCGGCGTTCATCTTGAGGATGGCGATGCGGGTTTCCAGGTCGGGGGGCTGGATGTCGGTGATGAGGCCCCACTCAAAGCGGCTCCTCAGGCGGGCCTCGAGGGTGAGGATGTCCTTGGGGGGGCGGTCGGAGGAGAGGATGATCTGCTTGTGGGCCTCAAAGAGGGCGTTGAAGGTGTGGAAGAACTCCTCCTGGGTCCTCTCCTTCCCGGCGATGAACTGGATGTCGTCCACCAGGAGGAGGTCCACGGAGCGGTACCGCTCCCGAAACTCCGCCATGCGGTCCTCGCGGATGGCGTTGATGAGCTCGTTGGTGAAGGTTTCCGTGGACACGTACTCAATCTTCAGGTGAGGGAAGCGCGTGGCCACGGAGTGGCCCACGGCGTGCATGAGGTGGGTCTTGCCCAGACCCACCCCCCCGTAGATGAAGAGGGGGTTGTAGGCCTTGCCCGGGGACTCGGCCACGGCCACCGCCGCCGCGTGGGCCAGGTTGTTGTTGGGGCCCACCACGAAGTTCTCAAAGGTGTACTTGGGGTTTAGCTTGGCCCCCCCCTCGTTCTTTGGGGCGGCCTGGAAGATGTCCACCTGGACCGGTTGGGCCAGGGCCCCGGGGACCACCTGGAGCTCAAAACGGGGCACCTGGGCCCCCAGGAGGCCCAGGGCCTCCTGGATCAGGGGGGCGTAGTGCCGCTTGATCCAGTCCAGGGCGAAGGAGGTGGGCACCGCCAGCTCCAAAACCCCCTCCCGGACGCCCAGGGGGCGGATCCGCTCAAACCAGGTGTGGTACTCCACCTCGGTGATGTTGCGGCGGATGTGTTCCAGAACGTGTTGCCAGACCGCCTCGTGCGTCAAGGCCACCCCCGTCCAAGGGAACATTCTACGCCAGGGCCTTGGGTAAAGTGGAGGGCGGGATGGTCTACGACGTGGTGGTGGTGGGTGGGGGGCATGCGGGCCTCGAGGCCGCCTGGGCGGCGGCCGCCTTAGGGGTCCGGGTGGCCCTGGTCACGGTGAACCCGGAGCGCATGGGCATGATGCCCTGCAACCCGGCGGTGGGGGGGCCGGGCAAGAGCCAGCTGGTGGCGGAGCTGGTGGCCCTGGGGGGGCTCATGGGCCGGGCGGCGGACGCCGCCGCCATCCACACCCGGGTCCTGAACCGCTCCAAAGGCCCGGCGGTGCAGAGCCTCAGGGTCCAGGTGGACCGGGACCTCTACGCCCTGAAGGCCCAGGAGATCCTCTCGGAAAGGCCCATCGCCGTGGTGCGGGGAGAGGTGGCGGCCCTCTGGGTGGAGGGGGGGAGGCTCATGGGGGTAAGGACCGTGGACGGTCGGGGCATCCCCGCCAGGGCGGTGGTGGTGGCGGGGGGGACTTTCCTCTCCGGGGTGGTCTGGTACGGGAGGAGGTCCAGGCCGGCGGGAAGGCAGGGGGAGCCCCCAGCCCGCTTCCTCTCCCAAAGCCTGAAGGCGGTGGGGCACACCCTGCGCCGCTTCAAGACCGGGACCCCTCCCAGGATCCGGTCGGACTCCGTGGACTTCGGGGAGCTGGAGGTGGTGCCCCCCGAGGTGCCCCCGGGGAGCTTCACGGGAAACCCGGGCCCCTACGCCGACCGGCTTCCCACCTGGCAGACCCGCACCACGCAGAGGACCCACCGCCTCATCCTGGAGAACCTGCACCTCTCCCCCCTCTACGCCGGGGACATTGAGGGCATCGGGCCCCGTTACTGCCCCTCCATTGAGGACAAGGTGGTGCGCTTCGCCGACAAGGAGAGCCACCTCCTCTTCGTGGAACCGGACGGCCTTGCCACCAGCGAGGTCTACCTCCAGGGCTTCTCCTCCAGCCTTCCCCCGGAGCTTCAGGAGGAGATGGTGCGGAGCCTGCCGGGCTTCTCCCGGGCGGTGATCCAGCGCTACGCCTACGCCGTGGAGTACGACAGCCTGGACCCCACGGAGCTCACCCGGGGCCTCCAGTCCCGCTTCCTCCCCGGCCTTTTCAGCGCCGGGCAGGTGAACGGCACCTCGGGGTACGAGGAGGCCGCCGCCCAGGGGCTTCTGGCGGGGCTGAACGCCGCCCGCCACGCCCAGGGGCTTCCCGAGGTTCAGCTGGCCCGGGAGACGGGGTACATGGGGGTCATGGTGGACGACCTGGTGGGCCGGGGCACGGACGAGCCCTACCGGATGATGACCAGCCGGGTGGAGCTCAGGCTCCTCTGCCGGGCGGACAACGCCGACGAGCGCCTGGTCCCCCTGGCCGTGGCCTGGGGCCTGAGGCCCAAGGAGGACCTGGAAAGGGTGCGGGCCAAGTACCGGAGGGTGGAGGAGGAGCTTGCGCGCCTCCAGGCCCTGCGGGTGGAGGGGGTGAGCGGGCTTCAGTGGCTCAGGCGGCCCGGGAACACCTACGAGGGCCTCCTGGAGCGCTTCCCCTCCCCCATCCCCCTCGCCCCGGAGGAGCGGGAGCAGGTGGAGATCCGGGCCAAGTACGCGGGGTACATAGAGCGGCAGGCGAGGCTCCGGGAGAGGATGCGGGACCTCGAGGCCCTCCGCCTCCCCGAGGGCCTGGACTACCCCAGGGTGCCGGGCCTCTCCCGGGAAGCGGTGGAGAAGCTCTCCCGTTTCCGCCCCCGCACCCTGGCGGAGGCCGCCCGGGTCCCGGGGATCCGGGACTCGGACCTCACCGCCCTCCTGGTTCACCTGAAGCGGGAGGGGTGATGTTTCACGGGAAACAGGAGGGCCCATGGGGCTGAGCCCGGAGGGCAGAAGGCTTCTCCTGGAGGGGGGGAAGGCCCTGGGGCTGGACCTGGAGCCCCACCTGGAGGCCTTTTCCCTCCTCTACGACCTCCTCATGGAGGGGAACCGCAGGGTGAGCCTCACCGCCTTGCGCACGGAAAGGGAGGTGGTGGCCAAGCACTTTCTGGACTCCCTGAGCCTCCTCCTCCTTCCCCTCTGGGAGGGGCCCCTCAGGGTCCTGGACCTGGGCACGGGAGCGGGCTTCCCCGGCCTTCCCCTCAAGATCGTGCGGCCTGCGCTGGAGGTGGTCCTCCTGGACGCCACCCGGAAGAAGGTGGCCTTCTTGGAGGAGGCGGTGGCCGCCCTCGGGCTTAGGGGAGCTTTCCCCCTTTGGGGCCGGGCGGAGGAGGTAGCCCACCTGGCGGAACACCGGGAGGCCTACCACCGGGTCACGGCCCGGGCGGTGGCCCACCTCTGCGTTTTGGCGGAGCTGGGCCTGCCCTTCTTGCGGCCCGGGGGGGTGATGGTGGCCCAGAAGGGACCCAGGGTGGGGGAGGAGCTCCCTTCCCTGCCCCGGGCCCTGGGGCTTTTGGGCGGGGCCTTGGGGGAGGTCCGTACCCTGCGCCTGCCCTTTCTGGAGGAGGAAAGGGCCCTGGTGGTCCTGGCCAAGGAGGCCCCCACCCCTTCCGCCTACCCCCGCCGCCCGGGGGTCCCGGAGAAAAAACCTTTATGCTAAAGGGCGAGGTGCGCCGCATCGCCCTGGTGAACCAGAAAGGAGGGGTGGGGAAGACCACCACCGCCATCAACCTGGCGGCCTACCTGGCCCGCATGGGGAGAAGGGTCCTCCTGGTGGACCTGGACCCCCAGATGAACGCCACCAGCGGCCTGGGCCTGCGCCCGGAAAAGGGGGTCTACCACCTCCTGGAAGGGGAACCCTTGGAAACCTTGGTTCATCCCGTGGACGGCTTCCACCTTCTTCCCGCCACCCCGGAGCTGGTGGGGGCCACGGTGGAGTTGGCGGAAAACCCCCTGGCCCTGGCCGCGGCCCTGAAGGATGAGGCCTATGACTTCACCCTTCTGGACGTGCCCCCAAGCCTCTCTCCCCTGACCCTGAACGCCCTGGGGGCGGCCCAGGGGGTGGTGGTCCCGGTGCAGGCGGAGTACTACGCCCTGGAGGGAGTGGCGGGCCTCCTGGCCACCCTGGACGAGGTGCGGAGCCGCCTCAACCCCGCCCTAATGCTTCTCGGGATCCTCATCACCATGTACGACGGCCGCACCCTGCTTTCCCAGCAGGTGGAGGGGGAGCTTCGGGCTCACTTCGGGGAGAAGGTGTTCTGGACGGTGGTTCCCAGGAACGTGCGCCTGGCGGAGGCCCCCAGTTTTGGCCGCACCATCGCCCAGCACGCCCCCACCTCCCCGGGGGCCCACGCCTATCGGCGTTTGGCGGAGGAGGTGATGGCCCGTGTCCAAGAAGGCTAGCGGCTTGGGAAGGGGCCTCGAGGCCCTCCTGCCCAAGGGGGGCGGCGGGGTGGTGCGCCTCCCCCTCTCGGCCATCCGGCCCAACCCCGCCCAGCCCAGGCGGCGCTTTGCCCAGGAAGGCCTGGAGGAGCTGGCCCAGTCCATAAGGGAGAAGGGCCTTCTCCAGCCCCTTTTGGTGCGGCCCAAGGGGGACGGGTATGAGCTGGTGGCCGGGGAGAGGCGCTATAGGGCGGCCCAGATGGCGGGGCTCACCGAGGTGCCCGCTTTGGTGCGGGACCTCACGGACCGGGAGGCCCTGGAGCTGGCCCTGGTGGAAAACCTCCAGCGGGAGGACCTCTCCCCCCTGGAGGAGGCCCGGGGGTACCAGGCCCTTCTCTCCATGGGCCTGACCCAGGAAGAGGTGGCCGGGCGGGTGGGCAAGGCCCGCTCCACGGTGGCCAACGCCCTGAGGCTCCTTCAGCTGCCCGAGGAGGTCCTGGAGGCCCTGGAGGCGGGGGCGATCACCGCCGGGCACGCCCGGGCCCTCCTCATGCTGGAGCCCGAGGACCGGCTTTGGGGCTTGAAGGAGATTTTGGAAAAGGGGCTTTCCGTGCGCCAGGCCGAGGCCCTGAGGGAGCGCTTAGGCCGGGAGAAAAGGCCCCAGGAGCCCTCCCCCCTCTCCCTGGAGCTTTCCCGGCACCTGGGCCTGCCCGTGAAGGTGGTGGGGGGAAAACGGGGCCGGGTGGTGATCCAATACCGCTCCTTGGAGGAGCTGGAGGCGCTTTTGGAGCGGCTCGGCTACCAGGCGTAGCCGAAGAGGACCCGCACCGCCCCCATCCGGTCCGTGCGGTAGACCTGGACCCCGTGGGCCTGTAGGCGCTCCAGGACCTCGGGATGGGGGTGGCCGAAGGGGTTCCTGCCCACCCCGATGAGGGCGACCCGGGGCTTGGCCCGGGCCAGGAGGTCCGGGGAGGTGCCCGCGCGGGAGCCGTGGTGGCTCACCTTGAGGACCTCCACGGGCTCTAGGGGGAGCCGCTTCTCCACCTCCTGGGGCAGGTCCGCCAGGAGGAGGGCCCGGGCGCGCCCCAGGTCCAGGAGGAGGGCCAGGCCATCCTGGTTGTCGTCGCCTGAGAGGTGGCGGGGCCAGAGGACCTGGATCCGCCCTTTCCCCACCTGGAGGGCCGTGCCCGCTCCGGGCCTCAGGATGGGGACCCCTTTGGCCTCCAGGGCCTCGACCAAGGGGTGGTCCGGGGAAAAGGCGGGGGAGAGGAGGGCGAGGCCGATGGGCACCTCCTCCGCCACCTTAAGGAGCCCCCCGAAGTGGTCGGCGTCGGGGTGGGTGGCCACCAGGACCTCGAGGGCCTCCACGCCCAAAGCCCTTAGGGCCCGCACCACCTTCTCCCCTTGCTCCGGCCTCCCCCCGTCCACCAGCGCCTCGGCCCCGCCCATCCGGGCCAGAAGGGCATCCCCCTGCCCCACGTCCAGGAGCCAGAGGTCCAGGGGCTTGGGGAGGCCCAGGGCCAGGCCCACCACCACGGGGAGGCTGGCGAGGAGGAAGGCCCTTCGCCAACTGAGGCGTCGGTGAAGGGCCAGAAGCAGGGGGAGGAGGGCCAGGTAGTAGAGGGCGAAACCGCTGGGGGCGATCTCTCCCCAGCGGAGGAGGGGGGCCTTGGAAGCCCACCCCGCCAGGGCCAGGAGGGCCTGGGCCAGGGGCTCCACGGCCAAGGCCAAGGCCCCGCCCAGGAGGAGCTTGAGGAAGCCCAGGGGCACCAGAAGCGCCACCAGGGGCAGGGCCAGGAGGTTGGCCAAGGGGCTTAGGAGGGGGAGGAAGTGGAAGCGATGGAGGAGCAGGGGGGCCAGGAAGGCCTGGACCGCCAGGCTGGCGGCGAGCCCCCCCAGGAGGTAGCCCTTAGGCCCGGGCGGGAGCCTTAGGGCGGGGAGGACCAGGGCCAGGCCCAGGACCGCCAGGTGGGAGAGCTGGAAGCCCAGGCTCAGGAGGGCCTCGGGCCTTAGGAGGAGCTGGAGGAAGAGGGCCACCCCCAGGGCCTGGAGCACCCCCGCCGCCCCCAGGCCCAGGAAGAGGCCAAGGAGGGAGAGCCCCGCCATGAGGCTTGCCCGCACCAGGGAGGGGCTGGGCCCCGCCAGGAAGAGGTAGAGGGGGAGGAGGGCCAGGGCCAGGAGGTAGCGCCACCGCCCCAGGGGGAGGAGGAGGGCGCTTCCCACCAGAAAGCCCACGTGGAGGCCGGAGACCGCCAGGAGGTGGGCCAGGCCGGCCCTTTGGAAGAGGGCGTAGGCCTCCTCCAGCCCCTTCTTGTCCCCCAGGACCAGGCCCTCTAAAACCTCCTTCGCGGTGGGGGAGAGGCCCGCCACCAGCCTTTCCCGGAAAGGGGCTTGCGGGTAGGGTAGGGGGGAGAGGGGCTGGGCGCGTTCCACGTGAAACACCCCCTTCACCCCCTGGGCCAGGAGCCAGGCCCGCTCGTCAAACCCCCCGGGGTTGCGCCGGGGCTCGGGCGGGGCCAGGTAGCCCCGCAGGTGGTAGACCCCGTCCTCGAGGGGAGGGAAGTGTTTTACCCTAAGGCGGTGCCCCTCCCACCGGGTGAACCCCTCCCGGACGGCGAAGACCCCCTCCACCCTAAGCCCGTGAGGAGGCTCCGGAACGGGAAAGAGGAGGCCCCGGAGGAGGACCAGAAGGAGGCCCAGGAGGAAGGGGAGGCGGTGCCAGAAAAGGAGGAAAGGGGCCAGGAGGAGGGCCAGGGGGTGGAGGAGGGCCAGGGCCCCCAGGAGGGCGCCGAGCCCTAGCCCCACCCCGGGAGAGAGGAGAAGCCCCCTCATGGCCTCACGTAAGCCCGGAGCCTTTCCAGGGTGGCCGGGCCGATGCCCCTCACCCGGAGAAGGTCCTCTACCCTCTCGTAGGGCCTCCCCTCCACGATCCTTTGGGCCAGGGTGGGCCCCACCCCGGGGAGGGCCTCCAGCTCCTCCAGGCTGGCCCGGTTCAGGCTGAGGGGCTCCGGGGCGGGAGGGGTGAAGCTGGCCTCCACGAAGGCCTCCACCCGAACGGGAAGAGGCCTGGGAGCCAGCTTGGGCCAGAGGCTGAGGAGGGCCAGGAGGGCTACCGCGAGGAGGTAGCCAAGGACCACTCCGTCAAGGCCAGGCCGATCCCGCCCAGGACCACCCCCAGAAGGACCCAGGGGTCCGCCCCCGGGTTCAGGGCCACGAAGGCCCCGGTGTAGCCCAGGGTGAGGAGGGAGAGGAGCTTCAGGGGAAGGGCCAAAGGGCTCCCGCCCCCCTTGGGCCTGGCGGGGGGCGTTTCCGCCCCCGGGGACGCCTCCGGCTCGGGGGCCAGCTCCACGGAGGCGGACCTGGGGGGAGGCTCCTCCTCCCAATGGGGGGGCTTGGGGGCCTCCGGGCTGGGGGCGGGGGGAGGGGGTTCCGGGGCGGGGGCGGCCTTGGGGGCTGGGGGCGGGGCGGCGGTGGCCCTCCGGGCCCGGGCCACGTGGGGCTTCAGGCCCTCGAGGAAGGCCTTGAGCTCCTCCAGGGGGAAGGCCCGCAAGGGAAGGGAGAGGGCCTCCTCCTCGCCCTGGATCACCAGGTTTCCTCCCTCGCCGCGGCCCACCCGGCGGATGCGGGCAAGCGCCATCCTCTTCACCCCGCCCTCATCCACCAAGACCAGGTGGGTTTCCGTCACGGCCAAGAACCCCCCGGGCCCCTCCAGGTGCGCCAGGGGCCGTTCTCCCAGGCGGGAAAAGGTTTCCTCATACTTGCCCATGGCCCCATTGTATACTTCCCGCCATGCCCCTTCGCCTAGGCCACCGCGGGGTTGCCCTGGGGGTTCGGGAGAACACCCTGGAGGCTTTCAGGAAAGCCTTGGAGTCGGGCCTGGACGGCTTTGAGCTGGACGTGCACCAGAGCCGGGATGGGGTCTTGGTGGTCCACCACGACTTCACCCTCGAGGGGGTTCCCCTGGCCCACCTCTCCCTGAAGGAGCTCCCCCCCTACGTGCCCACCCTGGAGGCGGTGCTAAAGGCCTTCCCCCGGGCCTGGATCAACGTGGAGCTCAAGAGCCTGCCCCCCGAGACCGACGGCCGGGAGGAGGCCCTGGCCCGGCTTCTCGCCCGCTACCCCTCGGAAAGGATCTGGGTGAGCTCCTTTGACCCCCTGGCCCTCCTGCGCCTGAGGCGCCTGGGCGTGGGTCCCCTGGGCCTCCTCTACGAGAAGCCCGAGGCCCTGGAGCTGGCCCCCTGCCTGGGGGTGGCCTGGGTCCACCCCTGGGAGGCCCTCCTCACCCAGGAGGAGGTGGGCCGTCTGAAGGGGGCGGGCTACCGGGTTCTGGCCTGGACGGTGAACGAGAGGGAACGGGCGGCGGCCCTTTCCGCCTGGGGCGTGGAGGCCCTGGTCACGGACTTCCCGGAGGCCCTCGTATAATGGGGGGGCTATGGCGAACCTGAAGCGCCTTCCCGTGGGCAAGAAGGCACCCGAGGTGGTGCAAATGGTGGTGGAGGTCCCCCGGGGCTCGGGCAACAAGTACGAGTACGACCCCGAGCTGGGGGTCATCAAGCTGGACAGGGTCCTGCCGGGAGCCCAGTTCTACCCCGGGGACTACGGCTTCATCCCCTCCACCCTGGCCGAGGACGGGGACCCCCTGGACGGCCTCATCCTCTCCACCTACCCCCTTCTGCCCGGGGTGGTGGTGGAGGTGCGCCCCGTGGGCCTCCTTCTCATGGAGGACGAGAAGGGGGGGGATGCCAAGATCCTGGCCGTGGTGGCCGAGGACCAGCGCCTGGACCACGTCCAGGACATCGGCGACGTTCCCGAGGGGATCAAGCAGGAGATCCAGCACTTCTTTGAGACCTACAAGGCCCTCGAGGCCAAGAAGGGCAAGTGGGTCAAGGTGACGGGCTGGCGGGACCGCCAGGCGGCCCTGGAGGAGATCCGGGCCTCCATGGCCCGCCACGGGCAGTAGGGGGGCCTCCTTCCCTAGGGGGTAGAATCCCCCTAGGAGGTGTTTATGGTCTGCCCGGTTTGCGGCGAGCCCCTGGACCTGGAAGGCTACGAGGTGGGGGACCTCCTGGACTGCGAGGCCTGCGGGGCGGTCCTCCGCCTTCTTTCCGATGGCCGTCTGGAGGTGGTGGAGGTCCCCGAGGGGGAGGAGGAGCCCCTTTGGGGCCTCGAGGCCTTCGGGGAGGGGGAGGAGGTGGTCCTCCGCTTCTCCGACGGGACCCTGGAGGAGGAGGTGCGGGTCCTCAAGGCGGAGCTTTTGGAGGCCCTGAGGCGGCTGGAGGAGGGGGTGGGGGAGGAGCCCCCCAAGGAGGCGGAGGACGAGCCCAACCTGGAGCCCGACTACCAGGCCGTCCACGTGGAGACGGACCAAGGACCCCTGGCCCTGCGGCGCGTCCTCTTCCCCGGGGCCCCCGACGTCCTGGAGTTCACCCTCCCCTCGGGCTCCTTGTACGAGTTCCCCTTCCGCCAGGTGCTGAAGATGCTGAGGCCCATCCTCCTCTAGCCCCGTGCGCCTGGTCCTGGTCCCCACCCCCATCGGCAACCTGGAGGACATTACCCTGAGGGCCCTCCGGGTGCTCAAGGAGGCGGAGGTGGTGGCCTGCGAGGACACCCGGCGCACGGGGCTCCTCCTCCGGCACTACGGCATCCCTACCCCCACCCTGCGCCTGGACCAGCACACCCTGGACCGGGCTAAGGACCTCCTTTCCCCCTACGCCTACGTGGCCTACACCACGGACGCGGGCACCCCGGGGATCTCCGACCCCGGGGCGGAGCTGGTCCGCCTGGCCTTAGAATGGGGCTGGCGGGTGGAAGCGCTTCCTGGCCCCACCGCCCTCATCCCCGCCCTGGTGGCCTCGGGCCTGCCCACCCACCGCTTCACCTTTGAAGGCTTTCTGCCCAAGGCGGGGAAGGAGCGCAAAGAGAGGCTTCAGGCCCTGGCCCGGGAAGGGAGGACCGCGGTGCTCTACGAAAGCCCCCACCGCCTGAGGAGGACCCTGGAGGACCTCATGGAGGTCTACGGGCCCGCCCACCCCGTGGCCGTGGCCCGGGAGATCAGCAAGGTCCACGAGGAGGTCTTCCGGGGAAGCCTGAAGGAGGCCTTGGAGCGCTTCGCTGAGCCCAGGGGGGAGTTCGTCCTGGTCCTGGGGCCCAAGGAGGCCCAGGCCCCGGACGCGCAAGGGCTTCTTAGGGAGCTCAAGGCCCAGGGCCTCTTGGGAAAGGCCCTCTTCAAGGCCTTGGTGGCGGCGGGGGTGCCCCGGAACGAGGCCTACCGCCTGAGCATGGAGGAAGGATGAAGCGCATCGGCGTTTTTACCAGCGGGGGAGACGCCCCCGGCATGAACGCGGCCATCCGGGCCGTGGTGCGTCAGGCCCACGCCCTGGGGATTGAGGTCATCGGCATCCGGCGGGGCTACGCGGGCATGATCCAGGGGGAGATGCTCCCCCTGGGGGTGCGGGACGTGGCCAACATCCTGCAACGGGGAGGGACCATCCTCCTCACCGCAAGGAGCCAGGAGTTCCTCACCGAGGAGGGCCGGGCCAAGGCGGTGGCCAAGCTGAAGGCCGCGGGGATTGAGGGCCTGGTGGCCATTGGCGGCGACGGCACCTTCCGCGGGGCCATGCGCCTCATTGAGGAGCACAGGGTCCCGGTGGTGGGGGTGCCGGGCACCATTGACAACGACCTTTTCGGCACCGACTACACCATCGGCTTTGACACCGCGTTGAACACGGCCCTGGAGGCCATAGACCGCATCCGGGACACTGCCGCCAGCCACGAGCGGGTCTTCTTCATTGAGGTCATGGGGCGGCATGCGGGCTTCATCGCCCTGGACGTGGGCTTAGCGGGGGGGGCTGAGGTGATCGCCGTGCCCGAGGAGCCCGTGGACCCCAAGGCCATCGCCGAGGGGCTTCTGGAGTCCCAGAAGCGGGGCAAGACCAGCTCCATCGTGGTGGTGGCGGAAGGGGCCTACCCCGGGGGGGCGGCGGGGCTTTTGGCCGCCATCCAGGAACACGTCCGGGTGGAGGCCCGGGTTACGGTCCTGGGCCACATCCAGCGGGGAGGAAGCCCCACGGCCAGGGACCGCATCCTGGCGAGCCGGCTGGGGGCGGCGGCGGTGGAGGCCCTGGCCGGGGGGACCAGCGGGGTCATGGTGGGGGAGGTGGAAGGGGAGGTGGAGCTCACCCCCCTCAAGGAGGCGGTGGGGCGCAAGAAGGACATCCACCGCGCCCTTCTCGCCCTATCGCGGGTTCTGGCCCTCTAGGGCGAGGGCCTTCCGGAGCCAGGGGGTCTGCCAGGCCAGGTGGAAGGCCTGGTGGGCGAAGGGGCTCTGGCTCACCCCCTGGTAGACGGGGGTGGGGAGGCGCACCGAGGGGTAGCGGAGGGTGCCTCCCACCGCCTCCCAGGGGAAGCCGGTCCAGAGGCTCAGGGCCAGGAATAGCCCCAAAAGAAACCCCCCAAGAGCCCCCAGGAGGTCCTCGAGGCCCCGGGGAAGCGCGGGGAGGGGGAGGCTCTTGGCGAGAAGCCCCAGCAGGAGGCCAAGGCCCAGGCCCCACCAGGGGCCATTAAGCCCGAGCTGGGCCAGAAGGAGGTAGAGGAGCACCCCAAGCCCCATCCCGGCCCCCAGAAGCCCCCCCCGGTAGCCCAGGGCCAGGCCCAGGGCCAGGCTGAAGAGGGCCAGGAGGTCCACCCAGGTGAGCATGCCTAGAGTCTACCCCCTGAGGCTCCAGCCCCGCTCCCGTAGGGCGGCGAAGATGCCCTCCATGATGGCGTCCACCTCCTCGTCCTTGAGGGTCCTCTCCGGGTGGCGGAAGCGGAGGTGGAAGGCCAGGCTCTTCTCCCCTTCCTTGAGGGGCGACCCCTGGTAGAGGTCAAAGGGGGCCAGGCTTTCCAGATGGGGGCCCGCCGCCTCCCGGATGACCCTCTCCACCTCCCCGTAGGGGGTGGCCTGGGGCACCACCACCGCCAGGTCCCGGAGGGCCTGCGGGTAGCGGGAGGGGTCTTGGAAGGAGAGGGGCTTTTCCGGCAGGGGCAGGGTGAGCTCAAAGAGCCACACCGGGGGAAGCTCCAGGGCCCGGGCCACCTCGGGGTGGAGCTGGCCCAAAAAGCCCTTCTCCTCTCCTTCCACCAGGACCTGCCCCGAGACCCCGGGGTGGAGGAAGGGGTAGGGGTGGGCCTCCACCCGGAGGCCCAGGCCCAGCCGGCCGAAGAGGGCCTCCAGGTAGCCCTTGAGGAGGAAGAAGCCGGAAAGCCGCTCCTTTGCCCAGGGAAGGCCCAGGCCCTCGCCGAAGAGGAGGCCCGCCAGGTGGGTCCTCTCCTCCACCACCCCCTCCGCCACCCCGTAGACCCGGCCCAGCTCAAAGAGGAGGGCCCGCTCGGGGCGGTCCAGGGCCAGGTTCTCCTTGAGGGTCTTGAGGAGGCCGGGGAAGAGGTGGGTCCTTAGGGCGGCCTTCTCCGGGGCCAGGGGGTTTTTGAGGCGCAAAGGGTAAGGGGGAAGGCGGAAGGGGGGGGCCTCCTCGGGGTCGGCGAAGCTGTAGGCGTAGACCTCCTGGAAGCCCAGGCCCGCCAAGAGTTCCCTCAGCCTTTCCTCCCTTCGGTAGGGGGCCTCCACGCCCCGGTTGTCGGGGGCGGGGAAGAAGGCGGGGAGGTCCAGGGGGATGGTCTCGTAGCCCTGGATGCGGGCCACCTCCTCCACCAGGTCTTCTTCCAGCCGGAGGTCCAGGCGGTGGCTGGGGGGGGTGACCCGGTAGGGCCCCTCCCCCTCCACCCGGCACCCCAGTCGCCTCAGGATGGCCACCTGGGCCTCCTCCGGGTACTGGGTGCCCAGGAGGCGGTTGGCGTAGTCCGGCCGGAAGGGGATGGGCTCCGGGGGCCTGGGGTTTCCCGCTTCCAGGATGCCCTCCGCCACCCGGGCCCCCGCCAGGGCCTGGAGAAGGCTGAGGGCCCTTCGTTGGGCGGGGAGCTGGCCCAGGGGGTCCACCCCCCGCTCAAAGCGGTGGCTGGCCTCGGTGCGGAGGCCGTGGCGGCGGGCGGTCTTGCGGATGGCCACCGGGTCAAAGAGGGCCACCTCCAGGGCGATGGCCTCGGTGTCCTCCCGCACCTCGCTTTCCGCCCCGCCCATGACCCCGGCGAGGCCGATGGGGAAGCTTTCCTCCCCCCGTATGCCGGCGATGACCAGGTCCTCCGGGTGAAGGGTTCGCTCCACCCCGTCCAGGGTGCGAAGCCTCTCCCCCTCCCGGGCCCGGCGCACCCGGATCCCCTCCCCCAGGAAGCGCAGGTCAAAGGCGTGCATGGGCTGGGCCCTTTCCAGCATCACGTAGTTGGTGACGTCCACCACGTTGCTGATGGGGCGCATCCCCGCGGCGAAGAGGGCCCGCTGGAGCCAGAGGGGGCTTGGGGCCAACTTCAGGCCGAAGGCGTAGCCCAGGGTGAAGTGGGGGGCCCCCAGGGGGTCTTCCACCTCCAGGCGGAAGGGGAGGGGCGCGGGCTCCGCCCGGTACCGGGCCTCGGGCTCCATCAGGGCGTAGCCCAGGGCGTGGAGGTCCCGGGCCAGGCCCAGAAGGCCCAGGGCGTCTGGGCGGTTGGGGGTGACCTCGAGGTCCAGGACCACCTCCTCGGGCCAGGCCTCGGCCAGGGGGGTGCCGGGGGGAAGGGCCTCCCAAGGGAACTCCAGTAGCCCCCCGCCGTACTCCCCCACCCCGAGTTCCTTAGGGGAGAGGGCCATGCCGAAGGAGCGCACCCCCTGGATGACCCTTTCGCCCACCTTGAGGCCCTCCAGCTCTGCGCCGGGGAGGGCCAGGGCCACCCCGATACCGGCCCGGGCGTTTTCCGCCCCCGAGACCACCTCCACCACCTCCCCGGCCTCCAGGACCAGGCGCTTCAGGGCGGTGCCGGGGATGGGGGTGGCCTCGAGGACCCGGGCGAAGACCACCTCCTTGGGGATGCGGAAGACCCGCTCCATGCGGTCCGTCTCAAAGCCCAACCCCGCCAGGCGCTCCTCCAGGACCTCGGGGCTTTCCAGCTCGGGAACGTACGCTTTGAGCCAGGAGAAGGGCACCCTCATAGAATCCCTCGGAACTGCTCCAAGAACTTTAGCCTACCCCCGAAGAAGTAGCGGATGTCGGGGATGCCGTAGCGGAGCATGGCGAGCCTCTCCACCCCCAGGCCAAAGGCGAAGCCCGTGACCCCCTGGTAGGCGGGGGGTAGGCCCAGCTTTTGGCGGTAGGCGTCCACCGCCTGGAAGACCCGGGGGTGGACCATGCCCGCCCCGCCCAGCTCCAGCCACTTCTTCCCCTCAGGCCACCAGATGGCGAACTGGGCCCCGGGCTCCACGAAGGGGAAGTAGACGGGCTGGAAGCGCACCCGGGACTCGGGGCCGTAAAGGGCCTGGGCCAGCTCGTAGATGGCCCCCTTGAGGTGGGCCATGCTGATGCTCTCCCCCACCACCAGCCCCTCCAGCTGGTGGAAGACGGCCTCGTGGGTGGCGTCCGTCTGCTCAAAGCGGAAGACCCTCCCCGGCACCACGATGCGGAAAGGGGGCGTGTGGGCCACCATGTAGCGCACCTGCATGGGGGAGGTGTGGGTGCGCAGGAGAAGCCGCCCCTCCACCTCCTCCCCCAAAGGGCCCTTCAGGCGGAGGCCTGTATCCTCCAGCCAGAAGGTGTCCCACATGTCCCGCGCCGGGTGGTGCTCGGGGATGTTGAGGGCGTCAAAGTTGAAGAACTCCCCCTCCACCTCAGGCCCCGTGACCGCCTGGTAGCCCAGGGCCCGGAAAATCTCCAGAAGCGCCTTCTCCATGAGGGTGATGGGGTGAAGCCCCCCCACGAAGAGGCCCACCCCGGGCAGGGAGACGTCCAGGCGCTCCTTCTCCAGGTCCCGCCTTAAAGCCTCCTCCTCCAGGGCCTTCTCCCGCTCCTCCAGGGCCTTTTCCAGGGCCTCCTTGAGGGCGTTCAGGGCCTGGCCCCGGGCCCTCCTCTCCTCCAGGGGAAGGCTGGCGAGGGCCTTCATCTCCTGGGTGATGAGGCCCTTCTTGCCCAGGTAGCGGGCCTTGAGGGCTTTCAGGGCCTCGAGGTCCTGGACGCTTTGGATGGCGGCTAAGGCTTCCTCTAGCTCCCGCATCCTAAAGAGGATACCCCATCTGGCGCGCCCAACGCAGGAATGGCTCTGGGGGCCTGGGGGCTTCCCCGCCGTCTTTCCAGGCGAAGCGGAGGTCCTTTAGGGGGCCTTCCCCCACCCCCATCCCCCGGGGAAAGAGGGGGCGGAGGTCCAGAGGCCCCACCTCCTCCCCGCCAAAGGCCTCCCGGAAGCGGGCCACCTCCTTTTCGTGGCCGAAGTGAAAGGCGTAGAGAGCCCCCTCCAGGGCGAAGAGGAAGCGGGGCCTGGGGGAGAGCTCGGGGAAGCCCCCCTCCCAGGGGCGGCGCAAAAAGGCGGAAGCCCGCCCCGGCCTGAGGCGGAAGACCACCTCCAACGCCTCCCCCAGAAGCCCAAAGCTCCCCACGAAGGGGCGCACCAGGTCGTACCCCTGGACGTTCTTCACCACCCGCCCCCCGGCGCGCACCACCTCTCCCTCAGGGGTGCGGAAGGTGAGGCCCAGGACCTCGGCGGGGAAGAAAAAGGTCTGGGCGAACCCTCCCCGGGCCACGAGCCCCCCCACGCCCCCCGGGAGCTCCACCGGGGGAAAAGGCGGGAAGAGCCCGCTACCCCTCAGGGCCTCGTACACCTCCAAAAGCCCCGCCCCCCCTGGGGCCACCAGGTACTGGTCGGCGGCGTGGACCTCCATGGGGCCATGCTACGCCCTGCCTGTGGTGTTTGGAAGCGAGGCGGGGCCGGGAAGCTCCCCTTTCCTCGCCCGAAGGCC
>Ga0197142_1000596_pt1 | contig 33515 bp, 32 predicted proteins | sample GBS60_MetaG_FD_148614 | JGI IMG/M metagenome (GOLD analysis project Ga0197142, IMG submission 148614) | Sediment microbial communities from Great Boiling Springs, Gerlach, Nevada, United States - GBS 60_MetaG | ecosystem: Environmental > Aquatic > Thermal springs > Hot (42-90C) > Sediment...
TGCTACCATTTTATCACGGGCTCAATACGATAAAACAACATGCGGCGCCTTATCGCGTAGCGGGACGGAGTCCTTTATCCCTGCCCTAAAGGGCAGGGCCTTACGGCGCTTTCTGGTAAGACTGGTGGATTGAATGCCGCCAGTCTTTTTTGTTCCTATCATCATCGCTAAAAAAAGGATCCCGGTCCAGAACCGGGATCCCCTGGTCTAACCTAGCGGTGCAAGTAGGTGTAGGCCCGCAGGTTGTCCTCAAAGTGTTGCTGCAGGGCGCGGGCCTGCTCCAGGCTGATCTGCCCCCGCTGCAGGGCGGCTTCGGTGGCGTGGTGCAGGGTTTCCACCAGGTCTTCGCTGTTGTACTGCACCCAGCTCAGCACCTCGGCAATTGTGTCCCCCTTGATGACTTGGGTAACCTGGTAACCGCCGGGACGGGTGCGGACGTGCACGGCGTTGGTGTCCCCAAACAGGTTGTGCAGGTCTCCCAGGATCTCCTGGTAGGCGCCCCCCAGAAACACCCCTAGCAGGTAGGGCTGCCCGTCGGGATCGTGGAGGGGCAAGACCGAGGTGATCTGCCCGTCCTCACCAAAAAAGCGGTTGATCTTGCCGTCGCTGTCGCAGGTCAAGTCTGCCAAGGTAGCCCATTGGCGCGGCTCCTCGTCCAGACGGTGGATGGGCATGATGGGGAAAACCTGGCCGATGGCCCAGCTATCCGGCAGGGACTGGAAGAGGGAGAAATTGCCGTAGTAGATGCTGGCTAGCATCTCGTCCAGATCCAGGAGATCTACAGCCACCGGCTGGCCTGCCTGGTACTGCTCGTAGGCCAAAGTACAGATCTTGTCGGAACAGTTCCAAAACAGCCGCTCCACCTCAGCCCGCTCCTGCAAGCTGAGGGATCCCTCGATGAACTGGCGCAGGGCGGCCTCTTTGAGCTCCTGGCAGCGACGGTAATCGGCCACTAGGGTCTCGGGCCGAATCTCGTAGTAAAGCTGGTTTAGCTTCCGGATCACCTCTGCATCGGAGGTGAGCTGGGTGGGCATGGGGTAAGGGCTAGCAGCGTTGACATCCTGCACGTCAAAGACCAACACCGACTGGTGGGACATCAGGGCCCGCCCACTTTCAGTAACCAGCACCGGCGGCTGGATCCCCTGTGGCTGCAGGGCACTCAGCACCGTCTGCACCACAGTGGCGGCGTAGTCCTCGATACTATAGTTCTGGGAAAAATGGCTGGGGGACTGGGAGCCGTCGTAGTCAACCCCTAAGCCGCCGCCGATGTCCAGGTAGCCCATTGGTGCCCCCAGCTTGGCCAGTTCGATGTAGATCTGGCTGGCCTCTCGCACGGCCCGCCCATGCACACTGGCCATTGAGATCTGCGAGCCGATGTGGTAGTGCAGCAGGCGCAGACAGTGCAGCTTGCCAACCTCCCGCAGCCGTTCCACCACCTGCAACATCTCCGTGGCTGTAAGGCCAAACTTGGCCCGATCCCCGGCAGAGGTGCCCCAGCGCCCGCTGCCTTGGGTAGAAAGCTTGGCCCGCACCCCCAGCATGGGATCAATGCCTAGGTGATGAGCAGCCTGCAGCACTAGCTCCAGCTCCTGCAGCCGCTCGAGAACGATAATGGGGGTACGCCCTAGCCGCTGAGCCAAGAGGGCCGTTTCCATAAAATCGCGGTCTTTGTAGCCGTTGCAGATTAACAAAGCCCCAGGCGTATCCAGCAAAGCCAGGGCAATCAACAGCTCCGGCTTGGAGCCCGCCTCCAGGCCAAAGTGGTAGGCGCGACCGTGCTTGACCACCTCTTCCACCAGGTGGCGCTGCTGGTTTACCTTGACCGGGTAGACCCCCCGGTAGACGTTGGGGTAGCCAAAGCGCTCGATGGCCTGCTGAAAGCTCTGGCAAAGCTGCCGCATGCGGTCGGCCACAATCTCGGGAAAGCGAATCAACAGGGGCAACTGCAAACCCCGCGCCACCAGATCCCTCACCAGGTGGTACAGGTCAATGCCCGGTTCCTGCTGCTGTAGGCCCTGTGGGGTCACCTCCACATGACCAGCGGCGTTGATACGGAAGTAGGGCTCCCCCCAGTAGGAGATGCGATAGAGCTTTTCGCTGTCTCGCAGTGTCCAGGGAGAACGAGTCAAAGTTGGCATAGTAGTCCCCCAGATACCGAGATGTGAACAGCGCAGGATTTCTGCACAGAACCCACAATACTATTTCCCTATTTCAGAAGGCGTCAAGATTTTTCCCAAGCAAGGACACCGGATAAGCCTTGAAAATTGCCGCTTCTTGCTTGGGCTCTGTCTGTGGTCTGGGGCTAGAGGCGACCGCCTGGATCCCAGACAGGACCCTGTGGGCAAGACTGAGGATCGGGGCGGTGGGCTTAGAGTGCCCCAGCCATGGTTCAACCGCCTCGCTGCCACCGTCGGGAAATGCTGCTGTCGTTGCTGGCCACGGCTGCCGGCCTGAGTGCCTGCCAGCAGGGATCCCGCTCCAGCCAACCCAGCGAGGCTGTCCCTGGTGCTGACAGCCAGTTTGCCGGCAAGACCTTGTTGATCAACGGGGCCGGGGCCACCTTTCCAGGGCCTCTGTATCTGCGCTGGTTCTCCGACTACCGCCAGGTGGATCCCAGAGTCAAAATCAACTTCCAGCCGGTGGGCAGCGCCACCGGCATCCGCCAATTTATCGACCAAACGGTGGACTTTGCCGCCAGCGACGTGGCCATGAGCGATGCCGAAATTGCCGAGGTGAAGTTTCCAATGACGGCAGGCAGCATTGCCGTGGGCTACAACCTGCCCGGGATCCGCTCCGGCCTCAAGCTGTCCCGCTCGGTGTTGGTGCAGATCTTCCGCGGCCAAATCACCCAGTGGCGGGATCCGCAGATTTTGGCTCTCAACCCTGATTGGGAGATCCCTGACCTGCCCATCACCGTCTGCTACCGCTTTGACGGCAGCGGCACCACCGACACCTTTACCCGCCACCTAGCTGCCATCGACCCCGCTTGGGCTGCTGAGATCGGTGTCGGCATGTCCCTGGAGTGGCCGGTGGGGATTGGGGTACATGAGCGCCCAGAGGCTCTATAGCGAAGGGGTAGTCTATGCCCGCAACCTGAATCTGTCGGTGGCGGCCCTGGAAAACCGCCGCGGCGACGAGTTTGTGCTCCCCACCCCCCAAGCCTCGGCCTTGGCCCTAAGCGAAATCGAGCTGCCTGAGAACCTGCGGGCCTTTGAGCCGGATCCTGCTGGCGTGGGGGCCTATCCTATCGTCACCTACACCTGGATCCTGACCTACCGCCAGTACCCGAAAGCTGCTGCGGCAGAAGCCCTGCGGGCGGTGCTGCGCTGGGCTCTCACCAAGGGACAAGCGCTGGCTAAAGAGATGGGCTACTTGCCCCTAGCTGAAACCGTTGTAGCCCGCAGCCTAGAGGCGCTGCAGCTCATCCAAAGCTAACTGCCAAAGCTGCAGCCATCTGGCTTTTTGACCCCGCAGGTACGGAGATCCGTAATAGGTCGGCTTTTCAACCCCAAGAAATGGGCGGCATTCTCGCCCTGGCGCCGGCAGACAACTCGCTAAGATCAACCCAGGAAATGGCTAAACATTTGCCAGATTTTCGCAAGTTGGCTGGCCAAGCTACCCCAAAAGCGGATGGGCTGGCGGCGGTAACCGAAGTAGTGTACACACAAAGAGGAGAAGAAGGAGCCGATGGGAAAAGTTGTAGGAATTGACTTGGGCACAACCAACTCGGTTGTCGCCGTAATGGAAGGGGGTGTCCCCACGGTTATTCCCAATGCCGAGGGGAGCCGCACCACACCCTCGGTAGTCGCCTTTACCAAAGACGGGGAGCGCCTGGTGGGTCAGATGGCCCGTCGCCAGGCGGTGCTTAACCCCGAAAACACCTTTTACTCCGTCAAGCGGTTCATTGGGCGCAAGTACGATGAGGTGGGCGCCGAGGCCAAGAGAGTTCCCTACCAGGTGCGGCGGGATGAGCGGGGCAATGTCAAGTTGTACTCACCCCGCATGAACAAGGAATTTGCCCCCGAGGAAATCTCGGCCATGGTGCTGCGCAAGCTGGTAGAAGATGCCAGCCGCTACCTAGGACAACCGGTCACCCAAGCCGTCATTACTGTCCCTGCCTACTTTAACGACTCGCAGCGGCAGGCCACCAAAGATGCAGGCCGCATTGCCGGCTTGGAGGTGCTGCGCATCATCAACGAGCCGACGGCGGCTTCCTTGGCCTACGGCTTGGATAAGCGCACCAACGAGACCATTCTTGTCTTTGACCTGGGCGGTGGTACCTTCGATGTCTCCATTCTCGAGGTGGGAGATGGGGTCTTTGAAGTGAAGGCCACCAGCGGCGACACGCAGTTGGGCGGCGACGACTTCGACAAGAAGATTGTCGACTGGATGGCTGAAGAGTTCAAGCGCATGGAAGGGATCGACCTGCGGCAAGACCGGCAGGCCCTACAGCGCTTAACAGAAGCGGCTGAGAAAGCCAAGATTGAGCTGTCCAGTGTTTCAGAGACCACCATCAACCTGCCCTTCATCACTGCCACTGCCGATGGCCCGAAGCACCTGGAGCTGAAGCTCTCCCGCGCCCACTTTGAGCACCTCTGCGCCGACCTGCTGGAGCGCTGCAAAGGACCAGTAGAGCAAGCTCTGCGGGATGCTAAGCTCACCAAGGCCGACATCAACGAAGTGGTGCTGGTGGGAGGATCCACCCGCATTCCGGCAGTGCAGCGCCTAGTGAGGGAACTGCTGGGCAAAGAGCCCAACCAAACTGTCAACCCCGACGAGGTGGTGGCGGTTGGCGCTGCCATTCAAGCCGCCGTGCTAGCAGGCGAGGTCAAAGACGTGCTGCTCCTGGATGTCACTCCCTTGTCGCTGGGGGTGGAAACCCTGGGCGGTATCGCCACCAAGATCATCCCGCGCAACACCACCATTCCCACCCGCAAGTCGGAGATCTTCTCCACAGCGGAAGACGGGCAGACCTCGGTGGAAATCCACGTGGTCCAAGGGGAGCGGGAGTTGGCCCGTGACAACAAATCTCTGGGCCGCTTTAGGCTGGAAGGGATCCCGCCGGCTCCTCGCGGTGTGCCGCAAATCGAGGTAACCTTTGATATCGACGCCAATGGCATCCTTAAGGTAACGGCCAAAGACAAGGGGAGCGGCAAGGAGCAGAGCATCTCCATTACCGGCGCCTCCACGCTCGATAGACAAGAGGTGGAGCGGATGATTGCCGAGGCGGAAAAATACGCCGCCGAAGACCGTGCCCGCCGCGAGAGAATCGAGCGTCGCAACAAGGCCGACTCACTGGCCTACCAGGCCGAGCGGCAGTTGAAGGAGCTGGGAGATAAGATCTCCTCCAGCAAGCGCAGCCAAATCGAGACCCTGGTGCGCGAGCTACGGGAGGCCATCCAGCGCGACGACGACAGTGCCATCCAGAGCAAGGAGCGGGAGCTGCAGGAGGCTCTCTACGCCATGAGCAGCGAGCTCTATCAGCAAGCTGGCGCTTCCGCTAGCTCCACTTCCAGCGCAGGGAAGGCCACTGGCGGCAGCGATGACGTCATTGACGCCGACTTCACGGAGGCCAAGTAACCGCTGGGGGATCCCTCTCGCCCGGAGGGATCCTGTTTCTATTGCCAGCTTTAACACGGAGGAGGGAGGGGATGGGCGATGGTCTCTAGCCCGCCTCCTCTCTTCTTCGTGATGGGAAAAACCCCTTAGCCCTCTGCCTGCGGACGCCTCCATGCAAAACTTCAAGGACTACTACAAGATTTTGGGGGTCAGCAAGACGGCCACTGCTGAAGAGATCAAGCAGGCCTATCGTCGCTTGGCACGGAAATACCACCCCGACGTCAACCCAAACGACAAAACTGCTGAGGAAAAGTTCAAAGACATCAACGAAGCCTACGAGGTTCTCTCGGATCCCAGCAAACGCAGGCAGTACGACCAATTCAGCCAGTACCACCAGCAGGGCGGCTTTCGCTACCGGCGAGAGACCTACAGCAGCCCCTTTGGCGAAAGTTCCTTCGGCAATGACTTTGGAGGGGCGGGAGGAGGCGTCGATTTCGACCAATTTGAAGACTTTCAAGATTTTATCGATCAACTGCTGGGGCGAGTGCGCAGCTCCGGCAAAGACCGCAGCAGTGCTTCTGCCAATGCCAACTACGATGCAGAGGCCACCCTCCAGCTCACCATTGCTGAAGCGTTTGAGGGGGGGAAGCGCCGCCTACGGGTGGGCGGGGATCGCGTGCTTGAGGTGAACATCCCACCAGGAATTACACCGGGGAAGCGGATTCGCCTGCGCGGCCAGGGCCACCCCAAACCCAACGGGGGTGCTGGCGATCTTTACCTCAAGATTGAGTTGAAGGAGCATCCCTTTTACCGCCTAGAGGGGTTCGACGTCTACTGCAACCTGCCGCTTAGTCCCAGCGAGGCGGTTTTGGGCGCCCAGGTGGAGGTGCCCACCTTGGATGGAGTGGTGAAGCTGCGCATTCCACCGGGAATGCAGCCAGGGCGAAAGTTGCGCCTGGCAGAGCGGGGCTTTCCCAAGGGCAATGGGGAGCGGGGCGATTTCTACGCGGTAGTGCAGATCTATTTGCCCACCCGTGTTTCGGAGGAGGAGCGGGAGCTCTACGAAAAGCTGCAGCGAATCCAGTCCTACGATCCCCGCGCCGCCCTCAAGCTCTAGCTAGACAATTGGAGAGCGCGATCCAAAAGCTCCATCGGGTGATAAATGGGGATCCCAGCTTTGCCCTGCAGGCGCAGGTGCTTCTGAATTTGCAGGCGGCAGCCGATATTGGCAGAGACGATCCCCTGGGCGCCGGTGTTGAGCAGGTTGACCACCTTCTGGGATCCCAGCTCATCTGCTATCTGGGGTTGCAGCAGGTTGTAGACGCCGGAGCTGCCACAGCAGAGGGCGGCATCGACAGGATCCCGCAGTTCCAGCCCCGGAATTTGCCGCAGCAGTTGCCGCGGCTCCTGGCTGAGCCGTTGCCCGTGCAGCATGTGGCAGGCATCCTGATAGACCAGCACCAAGGGATGCGGCTGCAGGGGGTACAGGGGAGCAGTCAGCCCCACCTGAGCGAGAAACTCCTGGATATCCTTGACTTTGGCCGCAAACTGGGCCGCTTTCTCTTGGTAGTCGGGATCCCTGGCCAAAAGGTGGCCGTACTCCTTGAGGGTGTGGCCGCAGCCGGAGGCGGTCACCAAGATGGCATCCAGTTCGTAGCCGGCAAAAGCATCCACCATCCGGCGGGCCAGGGCTTCTGCCTGCTGCAGTTGCCCTTGGTGGTGGGGCAAGGCCGCACAACAGCCCTGGGCCGGCGGGATCACCACCTCACAGCCGTTGTGGGTCAACACGCGAATGCTGGCCTCGTTCACTTGGGGGGCAAACAGGCGCTGCACGCAGCCGAGGATCAGCCCCACGCGAAAGCGGCGCTTGCCCACCGCCGGGATCCGCTCCGGGTAGCGCTTGGGCAGCAGTTGCTCTACCTCAAGAGGGGGCAAGAGGGCTTCCATAGCCGCCAGGCGCGGGGAGACTTTTTCCAACCCTTTCCGGATCCAGGCGCCGATCCCCATCTTCTGATAGAGCCAGAGGGGCCAAAGCAGAGACCGCAGCCGCTCTGGGTAAGGGAAGAGCGAGAAGATGAATTGGCGATACAGCCGATCCCAGAGGCCGCGGGGGTAGTTGCGCTCGATTTGCGGGCGGGTGGCGGCAATCAGCCGGTCGTAGCGCACCCCCGAGGGGCAGGCGGTAACACAGGCCAAGCAGCCCAAGCAGGTATCGAAATGGGAAACCACTGCTGCCGAGAGAGAGATTTGGCCCTGATTGAGGGCGTCCATCTGGTAGATGCGCCCTCGCGGCGAGTCCGTCTCCTTGCCAAGGACCCGGTAGCTGGGGCAGGTGGTCAGGCAAAAGCCGCAGTGCACACAGGCATCAATTAGCTTGGGATCCGGCGGATCCAGGCTGTCAAAACTTGGCCCTTTGGATAAGCTCATTGGCCTTGATCTATCGCGCTCTCAACACAATCATCCACCCCCCGGGAAGGGGAGTGGCACCTCAGGAATCCCTTCTCCTGCTGCACCCAGCCAGTTTTTGGGACCAGCGGCCCCCAGCAGGGATCGGGTTGTCGTCTTCTTGGAGAGCCGCAAAGACTCGACCGGATCTTCGCTAGTGCCGCTCCCCGGCTCTTTGCATCTTAACCTCAGAACAGCCTCCAAGCGCCCTGTTGGCCCGTATTACCCTGGAAAAGAGACACTTGCCGACCCATCCAAAACCATGAACTGGCGATCCCTCCTCACTCCTAGTTTTTGGGCAACAGCTCTTTCCGCTCTTTGCCTGCCCAACGCTGCTTTGGCCCAGGCCAACCTGCGGGAGCTGCCCCCCGATCTGGCCGAACAGCTCACCACGGAGCAAATCCTGCAAGCCTGCGCCGCCAACCAAGCAGACACCCTGCCCAGTCCCTTCCCGGACGTGGCGCCGACCGACTGGGCCTACAAGGCAGTGCTTACCCTCTACTACTGCGGTGCCTACCGGGGGGCCATTCCTCCCGAGAGCTTCCGGCGCTACCTGGAGCAACAACGGGGATCCCAAACTTAGCTCCCCGTCGGATACATCTCCTGGATGAGGTGAGCATAGCGCTCGGCCACTGGGTTGCGCTTAATTTTCAGCGTCTGGGTCAGGAGGCCATTTTCCACGCTCAGGGGCTCTGGCAAAAAGCGGAAATCGGCAATTTGCTCGTGCGCTTGGTAGCCGGGACGCTCCTGGATGCGGGTTCGCACCTCCCGCAAGATCAACGCGCGCACCTGCGGATGGGCCAGCAGCTCGGCCTCAGCAGTTGGGATCCCTTGCTCGGCGGCCCAAGCCTTGAGGGCGTCCAGGTTGGGGTAGATGAGGGCAGCCAGTTTCTTTTGGTCTTGGCCGACAACTACAATCTGACTGATGTAGGGGGATTGCAGGCAGGCATCTTCCAGCGGCTGCGGCTCGACGTTCTCTCCGTTAAGCAGCACAATCACGTCCTTGGCCCTGCCGGTGATTACCAGTTGCCCGTCGGGGGTAAGCCAGCCCAGATCCCCTGTTTCAAACCAGCCGTCGGGGCTGAGCACCTGGGCGGTGGCTTCTGGATTGTTGTAGTAGCCCATCATCACCTGTGGCCCCCGCGCCAGGATCAACCCTTTTTCTCCTGGCGGCAGCGGCTGCCGGGTTTCCGGATCCACAATGCGAAACTCCGTGCCTGGCAAGGGGGGCCCAGCCGTGCCGCGCACATTGTTGTCGGGACGGCGCGCGCACAGCACTGGCGAGGTTTCGGTAAGGCCGTAGCCGTTGAGGATGGAAATGCCCACCACCTCGTAAAACAGATCCAGATAGGCGGGCAGGGATCCGCCGCCACTGATGGCCTGTTGAAAATTGGGGCCCAAAGCCTGCCGCACCTTGCGGTAGATGAGCGCATCGGCCAAGCGGTGGACTGGCCAGAGCAGCCCCTGTTGTAGGCGGGCCCGCAGGCGCACCCAAGGGCTGACATCGTAATGCAAAATTGACTGGTTGCGGGCTATCCGCCCGGCAAGCACGTAGTTTTCGCTGGCTGCCATCAAGGTGCGGATCAGCCGCTGCATCAAAGGGCTTTTTTCCCTCAATTGCCGCTGGATCCCTTCGTAAATGGTCTCCCAGATGCGGGGCACTGCCACCAGATAGTGGGGCTGCTCCTGTTGCAAATCCTGCTTGATAGAGCGAGGGTTGGTATAGACCAGCGTACAGGCCTGGCTGAGGAGAAAATACTCGCAGGTCCGCTCGTAGGAGTGCCAGGTGGGCAGAATGGTCAGCACCTTCTCCCCCGGGCGGGGCTGCACCACCACCTGCAGATTTTCCACCTGGTGCATGAGGTTGCCGTGGCTGAGCATTACCCCCTTGGGGCGACCAGAGGTGCCAGAGGTGTAGATGATGGTGGCCAACTGGGATCGCTCCAACTGCGGCGGCTCGTAGCGGTGTTCTTGCCCTTTCCGCAGCCACTGAGAAAAGTTCAATACCCCCGGCTCTTCTTCATCAGAAAGCAGCAGCAGCCGCTCCAGGCCCAGCTCCTGCACAACCGGCTGCACCCGCCTCAGGGTCTTCACATCCTGGGCAATCAAAGCCGTGCTGCCGGAGTGGCGCAAAATGTAACCCAGCTCAGCTGGATCCGCCACGGCGCTGCGGGGCACATTGACCGCTCCCGTAAACAGCGTGGCCAGATCCGCCATTAGCCAGCGGGGGGAATTCTCGGCAAAAAGAGCCACCCGATCCCCGCAGCGAATGCCCAAAGCCTGCAAACCGGCAGCCAAGGTCTGAATGCGACGAAACAGCTGCCCGTAAGAAATCTCAAAGACTGGCTGGGCATGGGGATCCCTGAGGGCAATCTGGTCAGCAAACTTTTCAGCCAGAACCTGCCAGACGTCGAGTAGGGTTGTCCTTGGGACAGTAGGCGTAGCAGCAGCGGAGACAGGGGTCATAGATTCTGTGCCGTAAACCACGCTTACACTCTAGTAGCTTCCTCCCTACGCTGAAAGCACAGGCTTTTTCTCTGAGTTGCCCTAGATTGGGGCTTGAGAGCCCGCAGCTGGTCAGACCCCCCTGCTCGTAGAGGGATTTTCAAGGGGCACTGGCGAGGGAGTATTGCTGACCCCGCTAGTTACAATTCTTGCTTTCCTAGCCAGAGCGGGGATCCCTTTGCAGGGAGAGGCTGTCTAGACTGGAAGGCAGTCCTGCAGGGATCCCTATGCGCATTGGCGTGCCCAGGGAGATTAAAGAGCAAGAATTCCGCGTCGGCTTGACACCGGCGGCGGTGCGGGTTCTAACTGAGCAGGGGCACCAAGTGTGGGTAGAAACTCAAGCGGGCCGGGGGGCCGGCTTTACTGACGAGGACTATGAGAAGGCGGGGGCCAGACTGGCCGCCACTCCTGAGGAGATCTACCAGCAGCAGTTGGTGGTGAAGGTGAAGGAGCCCCTACCTGCTGAGTATCCGCTGCTCCATCCGGATCTCATCCTGTTTACCTACTTGCACTTGGCGGCCAGCCGCGAGCTAACCCAAGTCCTGTTGCGTTCGGGGGCCACCTGCCTGGCCTACGAGACAGTGGAGCTGGCCGATGGTTCCCTGCCCCTCCTGATGCCCATGAGTATGATTGCGGGGCGGCTCTCAGTGCAATTTGGGGCCCACTACCTCACCCGCCAACAGGGGGGGCGGGGTGTATTGCTGGGCGGGATCCCGGGCGTGCCACCAGGGCGAGTGGTAATTTTGGGTGGAGGAACTGTGGGCACCGAGGCGGCCAAGGTAGCTGTGGGCCTAGGAGCGCGGGTCCAGATTTTGGACATTAACCTGCAGCGACTCAATGAGCTGGAGCTCATTTTTGGATCGCGAGTAGAGTTGCTCTACAGCACCCCCCAAAGCATCGAGGAGTGCGTTCGCGAAGCTGATCTCGTGGTGGGAGCGGTGTTAGTGCCAGGCAGGCGGGCGCCGATTTTGGTGAGGGAGGAGCTGGTGGCCCAGATGCGGCCCCGATCCCTGATTGTGGACGTAGCGGTGGACCAGGGGGGGTGCATTGCCACCACCAAGGTCACCACCCATGCCCAGCCGGTTTACGAAGCCTACGGCGTGTTGCACTACGGCGTTCCCAACATGCCGGGCGCTGTCCCCTGGACCTCAACCCAGGCTTTGGTCAACGCCACGCTCCCTTACATCCTCAAGTTGGCCAACCTTGGCTTGAGCGCTGCCCTGGAGCAGGATCCAGCGTTGGCCAAAGGGCTCAACATCCGCTCTGGCAAGCTCATCCACCCAGCCCTGCGGGCTACTTTCCCCGACCTGGCCAACTAATTCAGTTGCGGGGGCTGCAGCTACTGGTGCTCGAAGACGTTGCTATACCCTAGCAAATCCAGTTCGACCAGGGTGGGAAGGTGGTGGAAGCAACGCTGCGCCAGCTCCCAGCGCTCCTCCCGCTGCAGCATCTGGGCCAACTTGTGGCGCACCGGGATCAAGTAGCGGACATCGTTGGCTGCATATTCCAACTGCTCCGCTGAGAGGGCGTGGACAGCTCCCCAGTCGGAGCTCTGGGCTGCCTTGTTCAACTCAACCCCACACAGCTCGCTCACCACATCTTTGAGGCTGTGCTTGCTGGTGTAGGTGCGGGCCAGTTTGCTGGCAATCTTGGTGCAGAAGACCGGCCACACCTGGATCCCCAGGTGGTAGCGCAGCATGGCCAGGTCAAAACGGGCATAGTGGAAAATCTTCTCAATCCCGGGATCCGTCAGCAGCTTGGCCAAGCGGGGGGCCTGCTTGACGCCACGGTTGAGCCGCAGCAGCACCACTTCACCGGCCGCGTTGGCCATTTGCACCACACAGAGCCGATCCCGCTGCGGGACTAGGCCCATTGTCTCTGTGTCGACTGCCAGGTAGGCTTCTCCGGCCAGGTCTTTGACCAGGTCGGGGGTGAGATCGTCGTCGCAAATCTGGAAGGGCTTTAGGGCCACGAGGAGCTCCCCAAGGGGGCGAAGAAAGCGCTTGCTTTTTCAGACCAGTTACAAGCAGCTGCCGGCAAGCTCCCACCCATCTGGGCTACCAGCTGGCTTTGACCACGCCTGGCAGGAGGCCGCGGTGAGCCATCTCCCGCAAGCTATGGCGGCAGAGGCCAAAGTCGCGGAAGTAGCCCCGAGGACGGCCGGTTTTCCAGCAGCGGTTGCGTAGGCGAGTGGGTGAGCTGGAGCGCGGCAGCTTTTGCAGTTGAGCATGCAGCTCCATGCGGGTGGCCTGGTCGAGGTTGGGATCAGCCAGCGCTGCTTTCAACTGCTGACGCTTTTCGCGATATTTTTCAACCAAGCGCTGGCGCTTTTTCTCCCGCTCGATCATGCTCTTTTTAGCCACGGCTCACCTCAGCTACTTCCCCAATTTTTCAGCTTTACTAGGATAACGAGAAGCAACACCCTACAGCAAGGGGTCGGGAGTTTCCCCCTGGGGCCCTCTAACTTCCCCCTTCCCAGGGCAAGTTGCTGCAGGGCTAAGCTTGGCTGTGCCACCTTTCCCCGGGTCAGCGCGAAGCCACGTGCGGGGTGCTCCCCAACTTGCTGCTGCCCACTGGCGGTTCCCACTACCTGGGGCAGAGGGAGCTGGCTGATTACCGGCAGGGATTAGCGAGAGCGGAAAACCCGTTCCCAGGCCTGGCGGACAAACTCCCTGAGCCAGCCGGATTTCTGGGCGCTCTCCACCTGGGCCCTGACCACCGCCTGCAGGCCTCCTTCTCCCCAGCTTTGGTTGCGCTGGAAGTACTCAATGAAGCTTTTGCCGGCAATGCGGGTGAGGTAGCCAGCACTGGCCGCCTGGATGGGTGCCGTCAGCCAAAAGCCAACGACGCTAACCTCAGCCACTGTAGCTAGGATCCCGGTGGTGAGCTGGATCGCCCCTTCCACTAGGCCCAAGCCGGCCAGGGTCTTAGCCAGGGACAAGGCCAGCTCCCGCCCCTCCTGGAGGTTCATCTTGCAGCCGTAGAGGGATCCCAGCTCCACCACCATTTGGGCGTTGATGGCGGCAATGGCCAGCAGATCCAGCGCTGGGATTGGGTTGGCAAAGACCACCCCCGTTACAATCCACTGGAAGCGATCCACCACTTCCTCGGCCTGGCGGCGCAACTGCGCCTGGAGAATGCGCTTGGCCTCCTCGCCCAATTGCTGGGATTGTAGGAGGGCATTGTCCAAGGCCAGGGATCTCCCCTCAGCATAGAGCACCGCCTGGACGCGATCCCGCACCGCTGCTACCTCGGGCTGCGGCTGCCAGATTTGGGATCCCAGGCGCACGGGGGCCGGATTGGCAGCAGCTGGCAGCACATCTTCCGGTTGGATAAGGGGGTAAACCCGCTCCCGCAGCCGTTGGAGCAGAAGCTGCTGTTCCTCAGGGGTGTAGCGGTCAATCTTGTTAAGCACCAGTAGGGCCCGTTTGCCCAGGGCCAGCAGGCGGCGCAGGGGCTCCGCCTCCGACTGGCGCAGATCCCCATCCACAACCACCAACAGCAGCTCAGCAGCCCGGGCCTGAGCCTGGGCCTCCTCTTCCCGCATTACTCCTGTTGGCCCAATTTCCAGAATGCCTGGACAGTCCACGATCTGCACTGGGTGGAGGATCCCGGGCAAGTTCCAGTTGTAGACGGTCACCGCTTGCGTGGTGCCTAGGGGAGCCCCTACTGCTCCTACCTGCTGCCCCAGCAGAGCGTTCACCAGGGAGGTTTTGCCCGCTGAGCCAGTGCCAAACACTACCACCTTCAGTTGGGGCTGGGCTAACTGCTGGGCTAAACGGGCCGACCGTTCTGCCAGCGCTGCTCGGGCCACCTGATCCTGAATCTGGGCTACTTGAGCTTCCAGCTGGGCTAGGTTGCGCCGGGCCGCCTCCCACTTTTCGGCTGGAGTTGCCGGTGGGGCTGGCTTAGGGAGGCCCGGAGGTGGGGGGGAGGAAGCTCGGCCGAAGAGGAACAAGTAGTAGACTGAAGCTGCCAGAAACACCAGCAGCAGCAGTGTCAGCACCCCAACCAACAGACCTCCTAAAAGGGGGTGGTAGCGGGTGGCGTAGTAGAGATCGAGAAACGACTGAATTAGCCAAACAATCAGGCCTGTAAACAGGGCCAGCAGCGCCAACAACAGCAGCAAGCGCAGGTAGAGAGCCAAACGCATGGGCCTCCCTAGCCACAACCGACCGACTCTAGCCGCGGCTGCCCCTCTCTCTGCTCCGGCAAACTCTCAGCTAGGAAGAAGGGCGCTCCAGAATGCCACCTCCCAGCAGGAGATCCCCCTGGTACCAAACAGCGGCCTGGCCGGGAGTGACGCCAAACTGCGGCTCGGCAAATTGCAACTTTACGCGCTCCGACGATTCTGGGATCAAAGTAGCCCGCACAGCAGGGGTACGGTAGCGCACCTGCACTTCTACCTCTAAGGGTTCTGTGGGCGCCGGGATTGACACCCAGTTGACCTGCTGCACCCAGGCTTCTCCTTGGGTGGCCTCCTCCCGTTCTCCCACCACCACGCGATTCCTCTCTGCATCAATGCGCACCACGTAGAGCGGATGAGGAGCAGCAATGCCCAGCCCCTTGCGCTGGCCAATGGTGTAGTGGTGAATGCCCTGGTGGTATCCCAAAACTCGCCCCTGGGTATCGACAATTTCCCCCGGCCTCTCCCCCAGGTGCTGCTCCAAAAAGTTGCGCATCGAGCCATAGGTCTCGATGAGGCACAGATCCTGGCTTTCAGGCTTATTTGCTGTAACCAAACCATAGCGCGCAGCAAGCTGGCGGGTCTGGGCCTTGGTGTACTCGCCCAAGGGGAAGAGGCTATGGGCCAGGTGCTCTTGGCTGAGATCGTAGAGAAAATAAGACTGATCCTTTTGGCGATCCACCGCCCGCAGCAGTTGGTAGCGTCCCAGCTCAGCGTTGAAACGTACCCGCGCGTAGTGGCCAGTGGCAATCTGGGAGATGCCCAACTTCTCCTGCGCATAGGTCAGCAAGGGACCAAACTTGACCAGCTTGTTGCAGCGAGAGCAGGGCAGCGGTGTGATCCCCGCCGCATAGCCAGCCAGCAAGTAATCAACAATGTTGGTTTGGAAGAGTTCACGGCTATCCACAATGTGGTGCGGGATCCCCAGTTGCTCACAAATGGCAGCAGCATCCACCAGGCCCTCGCTGCAGCACTGGCCCTTCCCCCGCATTAGCCAGAGAGTTACCCCCTCGACGGCATAGCCCTGTTCATGAAGAATAGCTGCCACGGTGGAGCTGTCCACTCCCCCGGAAAGGGCTGCCACAATGCGGGGCCGCGAGCGAGAGCCATTTCCTTCTGAAGCACCAGTTACCATGAGACAGCAGATCCCCTGCCAAAAACGCTACCTGGAAGTCCCGAAGTTCCCGAAACTCTCAGAGCCTCTTGATCCTCACCGAGAAACGCCGCACGGTAACCCTTCCCTCCTGCTTTGCAGGAGCAAGCAACTGGGGAGGAAGCACGGCTCTCGAGGAAAGAACGACCCTACTACCACTATGCAACAACCCCTGGCCTAGTCTGCAAGTTAACCCTCCGGGAGGAGGTTGCTCTAAGAGCCACCCTAACCTTCAAGGAGCTGCAACCGCAAAGACCTAGCAAGGATCTGTCAAAGCCACCCGCCTGCGCGGATTTTCTCCTGCTGCTTGGGCTGGCAGCAGCCGCCTGCCAAAATGGAGCGGTGTTCTACTCCTTGCGGCGGCTGTAAATTCGCCCAGTCCTCCCTCGCCCGGTCTAGGGGTGGATGGAGAGAGGCCGTTGGCTTGTCAACTGCAGGGCTACCTTCACGCTAACTTGTCTCCGCCTGAGGCGGTGGTGGAGTTTCCGAGAACCCTCTTTGCTGTAGACGCCGCAAGGAATCTAAAGCTGCTGCCGCCACACTATCGTGGGGATCTCTCGCCAGATAGTGGAGAGCGGAAACACTCTTGGGCGAGGGCAGATTCCCCAGGGCCTGGGCCAGCCGCTGCCGCACCAGCCAATCCTCCGATTGGACAAAGGGCAGGAGGTGATCCAAAGCCCGCAGATCCCCTAGTTCTCCCAGAGCAGCAATGGCTGCCTGCTGCAGCAACACCTCCGGCCCCTCCAGGGCCTGCAGCAAGACGTCGTAGGCCCGTGGATCCTTCAAGTTGCCCAAAGCCACGGCAGCACTGAAGCGCACCAGCCATTCCACATCTTCGTAGAAGGCGTGCACCAGCGCCTCAAAGGCCCGCGGGTCTTCTAGGTAGCCCAAAGCGCCTGCTGCATTGGCGCGAATGCTGTAGTCGGGGTCTTGGGTGAGGATCTCCACCAACTTGGGCAAACAGGCGTCAGTTTGCTTGACCCCTAGCGCAAAAACGGCGAAAGAGCGCACTTGTAAGTTTTCATCATCAATGACCTGCAAAATCAGGGGCACTGCCTGCTCTGCTGGCACGTCCCGCAGCTGGGCCAAGGCCAGCATCCGATCCGCTGCCCGTGGGCTGCGCAGCCGCTCGGCAATTTCCTGCAAGCGGGTAGGGTTGGTGGGATCCAAAGTGGGAAGGGTCATGCTGTTAATAAATGTTACGGATTCTCACTTAATTATGGCAAACTTTGCTGCCTTGAAGGCAAGTTGAGTTGGCCCTATGGCGAGGATTTTGGATACTTTAGACGTGAGGCTCTCCCCCAATGGTTTTTATGGCTCGTCAACTGGCTTTGCTTGGAATCCTTCTGGGGTCGACGGTGGGCCTGTTGTGCCTATCCCCTTGCTTGTCTCCCGCTTTGGCCAACGCCCCCTCGGCGGTGCCGGACGCAGAGCTGGCCCTGCAGCCACTTTTGCCGCCGGGATCCCGCATCCTCCGCTCCCGTCGGCTAAGTAACACAGAAGCAGAAGTCTGGGTGGAGTTTCGCGGCGGCAGCAGCCCTGTGATCATGCGGCTAAATGCTGCCGGCCGCTGGGAGCAGGATCTAAACGCCACCTTGGCCCGTGGAGCCAGCCAGCTACAGGCTCTTGCCCGGCAACAGGCAGCAGGTCTGCCTGCAGGTTTTGGCCAAACCGCCCCTGACCAACCTCCGCCGGCCTCCCTCCCACCTGCCTCCAGTCTGATCCGACCGGCGGACCGGGAGCAGGAAACGCAGCGGGCTTTGAGCGGAGCGGGACGGGCGGATCCCTTTGTGCCCCAGAACGTGCGGGCTCCTGAGCTGCTCCCAGATCTGCCGCCCCTTCCAGAACTGCCTCCCCCTCCACCCGAAGGTGAAGTACCTACAGCAGGGGCCACGCCGCCTCCCACCCCCACCCCAGATCCGGCTGCTTTTGCCCGCAGCGTGCAGGTTTCTGGGTTTATCCAAATTGGCGGCGAGTCCTTTGCTCTCATTTCTGCCCCTGCCACCATTCCTGCAGTTGTGCAGACTGGGCAAGACTACCAAACTGCCCAAGTGGCCAGGGTATCGGTGCCAGAGCGGCAGGTGGTGCTCCTAGAAGGGGGAGAGACGGTGGTCAAGACAATGCAGGATACAACGGTGATTGTGGGAGCGCCCTAGCTTGCGCCTAAAGAGAGGCAGGCTAGAAGCGGGGCTCACTACTAAGGCGGGAGGGCTGCTGTTTGAGATAGTGCAAGAACTCCCGCAGCTCAGCTTCAGTCAGCTGGTGGCGAGATTTTTTCTGGAAGCGACGTTCCAAAAACTCTTGGCCCTCTTTGCGACCCCAGCCAATGCGCTGCATCTCCACGTCTGTTTGCGCGATGAGATCCGACAGATCGTCGCTTTGAGTCTCCGCTTCCTTGAGCTTGGACAGCTCTGCAAGCGACTGGGATCGGGCTGAGATCCCTGCTGCCTCAGGGGTTGAAGGGGTAGGGGAAGGGGGGGCTTGTCCATTGCCCAGGTTAGGGGCTGGCCAACTGGGAGTGGGCAGATAGGGGGTCCTCGACGTGGCGGCGTCCAGCCCCAAACTCAGGGAGGAGGTAGGGCGACCAAATCCTGCATGCTGAAGAGCACGCTTTAAGGCAGCATCTTCCGCTTCTTCAATAGTGTTCGAGCCGGCCATGCCACTGCCCAAAACGGTGTTGTTCACCACCACCTGGGCTTTGACGATGTAGATCCCTTCCTCCACGCGCAACAGATCAGTGAGCAAGCTGCCCATGGGGTACCGCTCTCGAAAGTCTTGAATCATCCTGCCGCCGGCATCTGTTGCTGCTGAAGCCTTGACTACAGGCTAGCTTGAAAGTACGCCTTACATCCAGATCTCCTTGCCCCAACATTCCAGCCAGTCAATATTGGCTATTGGCTAAAAGTGTTTGCCAACAAGAGACCTCTTTCCTAGCAGTCAACGTTATGCTAAGGCCAAGGAATCGGCACACAGGGAGGCGCAACAGGTATGGCTAGCAATACAACTGGGGCCAGGTCAGCCAGCTTGGGGCAGGCAGCCATTCGAGAGCGCAACTATGGCACTGCTTTGCAGTTGTTGCGGCGAGCATATCGCGCCGATCCTAGCCCTGAAAACGCCCGTTGGTTGGCCACTGCCTACGAGGAAGCAGGCTACCTTCAACTAGCCGCTCTCTATCGAGAACTGGCCCAAGAGCGCAAGGAGACCCCCAAAGCAATTCCCTTTCAGGCCTCCACCCCCCAACCCCCAACTCATACGACCGTTCCCTTGCGGCAGCCGGTCCCGCCTTCCAGCCCCTCCCCCTCTTCTCGGGATCAGCCAATTGGGGTCTCCAAACCCCTTGCTCCCAAAAGCCGTCAGGTACCCCTGCAACCGCTAGCACCAGAGGCTGCCTCTTCTGGGGAACACTCCGCCCAAAAGGCCAACTATCTGCCAGTTCAACACGCCCCAGATTTGCAAAACCCGCAGCAGGGATCCCCCTTCCTGCGGCGTTTGCACCAACTGCATCGGCAGTTTAAGGATCAGCCCACTGCAGAGCTGGCTCTACAGCTGGCGGAAGCCTACGACGAGCAAAAGAACTTCAAAGAGGCCCAGCGCTACTACCGAGAAGTGTTGGAGCTAGATAACTCTTGGCTGTTGCGGCCAATGGTGCTGGAGCGCCTAGAAGAGCTGCAGCGACTGCAGGGGGGATCCCTGGGCGATCCTTCAGCCCAGAGCTTGCTCAAGCTGGCCGAGAAGCTGGAACAGGAGGGGGAAACGGCTCGAGCTGAGCAGGTTTACCGGCAAATTCTAAAAATGAATACCACCCTGGATATCCACGCCAAGGCTCGCAAAGGATTAAACCGGCTCTACCCCAACGGAAAACCCTAAGGCCAGACCAGCCCCCCTAGGAAGCTAACTTAGCCGGCCAAAGAATAGCTGGGGCTAGCGAGGGCTGTTAGTTTCCTGCGGGCTTCAGCAATGGTCTGGGGCAGCACCCCTACCAGCCGCGCCAAAACCTCATCCGGCAACTGGTTGACCAACTCCGCAGAGAAAAACTCCTCCAAGCTAAAGAGCAAAATCCGCGCCCGCTGGGCCGGCAGAGGATTATCGGTGATCTGCTGCAGCCAGCGCATCCAGTGCAGCCGCTTGGCATAGGCATTTTGCCGCTCTTGATAGCCCTGGGGATGCAACAGAGCCACATCCCCAATCGGGATCACGCCGCTCGACTCCACATCCAAAGGCCCCCCAACCGCAGCGCCCGGCCCGGCAAACTCAGCATGGAACGTCTTGCAGATGATCAGGGCGTTGTGCCGCTGCGGATCCACCATCAGCAGTTGGCCGCTGCTGAGGCTGCGAATCAGCTGCCCTGGCTCAACCCAGGGAACCAGGCTGTGACTGTTGGGAGAGGGCTCGTTCATACCCCTCTAAGATATCTCAGCTCCTCTTCCCCTTACATGAGATCTTCAACTTTTGCCGCCCTGCTTGACTGAATCTTCATAAATTGGTGGGGGAGGGCCGAATCTTGCCTTCGCTCAAGCTACCGGCATTTTGCCAACAACCCGGATGGCGATCCCTTCGCCGGCCTGGCAGTGGCCAATGCGGCGGGCATAGGAGTAGCCGGCGCTGTGGAGCTCTTGCAAAAGCTCTGCCGTGAAGGCGGGATCCACCGCCACCAGTAAGCCGCCGCTGGTTTGCGGATCCGCCAAGAGCAACTGCTGCCACTCCAGCAGAGAGTCGGCCTCTACGCCTTCATAGCTTTGCCAATTGCGGCGGGCTGCGCCTGGGAAGATCCCGGCTTTAGCCAAGGAGAGCGCCTCGGGCAAAAAGGGAAGAGCAGCCAGATCCAACTCAGCGCTCACCCCCGAGCCCCGGCAGACCTCCAGCAAGTGTCCCAAAAGACCAAACCCCGTTACATCGGTTAGGGCGTGAACCTGCGGTCGCCGCGCCAGTTGCGGGCCGATGCGGTTAAGTTGGGTCATCACCTGCAAAACTTCGGCATAGCCTGCCGCGCTAAGCTGTCCCTTTTTGAGGGCGGTGGTCATCACCCCGATCCCCAGCGGCTTGGTTAGGATGAGATCGTCGCCGGGCTGGGCAGTAGCGTTGCGGCGGATGTGCTGCGGGTGGGCTAGCCCTGCCACCACCAGGCCGAAGATGGGCTCGGGCGAATCAATGGAGTGCCCCCCGGCCAAAGGGATCCCGGCTTCCTGGCAGACCTGGATTCCCCCGGCCATGATCTCCCGAATGGCTGCCAGGGGCAGGGTGTTGACCGGCATGCCCAAAATGGCGAGGGCGAGAATGGGCCTACCCCCCATTGCGTAAACGTCAGAGAGGGCGTTGGCTGCAGCAATGCGGCCAAAATCCACCGGATTGTCGACGATGGGCATGAAAAAGTCGGTGGTTAGGATTAGGGCCTGCTCGTCGTTGAGTTGGTAGACGGCGGCATCGTCGCTCGTTTCAGCCCCCACTAGCAAGGCTGGATCCGACCAGAGGAGGGGCAGCTCCTTGAGAATCTGCTGCAGCAGCGCTGGGGCAATCTTACAGCCGCAGCCGCCACCATGGGAGTACTGGGTAAGGCGAAGGGGAGTCTCCATTCAAGCAAAGGGAGAAAACGTCGGCCTGACTTTACTGTAGCGGCAGCTGGCGACAACTGGAAAAAGGGGCGCTGGGTTAAGGTTGAAGGGCTCCCTCTATCCGCAGTGTTGCCATGGCCTTTGTTCCCTTGCACTTGCACAGCGAGTACAGCCTTCTGGACGGGGCTAGCCAACTGCCGCGTTTGGTTGAGCAGGTGGTGGCGATGGGTTTGCCAGGACTGGCCCTAACCGATCACGGCGTCATGTACGGGGCCATTGAGCTGGTGAAACTGTGTAAAAGCAAAGGGATCAAGCCAATCATTGGCAACGAGATGTATGTGATCAACGGCGATATTCGAGACAAAAGCCGCAAGTATCCCAAGTATCACCAAGTGGTTCTAGCCAAGAACACCCAGGGCTACAAAAACTTGGTGAAGCTAACCACCATTTCCCATCTCCACGGCCTTCAAGGCAAGGGGATCTTTGCTCGCCCCTGCATCAACAAAGAGTATTTGGCCCAATACAAGGAGGGGTTGATCGTGACCAGCGGCTGTCTAGCTGGGGAAGTGCCCCAGGCCATTTTGCAGGGGCGGCCAGAAATTGCTCGCCAAGTGGCTGCTTGGTATCAGGAACAGTTTGGAGATGACTACTACATTGAGATCCAGGATCACGGCTACCGGGAAGACCGCTTTGTCAACGTGCAATTGGTGCGCATTGCTCGCGAACTAGGGATCCCGATCATCCTCACTAACGATACTCACTTTATTTCTTGCTGGGATGTGGAGGCCCACGATGCCCTGCTCTGCATCCAAACAGGCAAATCTCTCACCGAAAAAAATCGCCTTCGCTACACTGGGACAGAATACCTGAAAAGTCCAGAAGAAATGCGCCGCCTCTGCCGCGATCACCTCGAGCAGGAGGTCATCGACGAGGCAATTGCCAATACGCTCAAAGTGCTGGAAAAGATCGAGGATTATGACCTGTTTGGGGAAATACGCATGCCCGACTACCCGGTTCCTCCGGGTTATTCTGCCGATAGCTACCTTGCTGAGTTGGCCTGGCAAGGCTTGGCAAAGCGCTGCGGTGTCGCCCATCCGGATCAGATTCCCCAAAACTATCAGGAGCGCCTGCGCTTTGAGCTGAATATCATCCAGCAAAAAGGGTTTTCCAGCTATTTCTTGGTGGTCTGGGACTATGTTCGCTATGCCCGTGAACACGGGATCCCAGTGGGCCCAGGCCGCGGTTCAGCAGCCGGATCCCTGGTGGCCTATGCCCTACAGATTACCAATATTGACCCCGTCAAATACGGGTTGCTCTTCGAGCGTTTTCTCAACCCAGAACGGCAATCAATGCCGGACATCGATACCGACTTTTGTATCGAGCGGCGAGGGGAGCTGATCGAATACGTAACCCGCAAGTATGGTCAAGAGCGAGTGGCTCAGATCATCACCTTTAACCGCATGACTTCCAAAGCTATTCTCAAGGATGTTGCCCGAGTGCTGGATATTCCCTATGCCGAAGCTGACAAAATGGCAAAGTTGATCCCGGTGTCCCGGGGCAAGCCAGCAAAATTAGAGGAGATGATCAGCGAGAATACTCCTGCCCCAGAGTTCAAGGAAAAATACGAGAAAGACCCAACTACTCGCCGCTGGATTGATCTAGCTCGATTGCTGGAGGGCACCAACAAAACCTTTGGAGTTCATGCTGCCGGTGTAGTTATTTCTAAGGATCCCTTGGATGAAATTGTGCCTTTGCAGTACAACAACGAAGGCCAAATCATTACCCAGTACTCGATGGAAGACATTGAGTCTCTGGGTCTGTTGAAGATGGACTTTTTGGGGCTGCGCAACCTTACCTTGATCCAACGAACTGTGGAGCTAATTCGAGAACACAGAGGTGTTGCCATCGATCTGGACAACCTGCCCCTGGATGATCCAAAAACTTACCAACTCTTGGAAAAAGGGGAGGTGGAAGGGATCTTCCAACTGGAATCTTCCGGTATGAAGCAGGTGGTGCGAGAGCTCAAGCCCTCTAATCTGGAGGATATTTCCTCGGTCCTGGCTCTTTACCGACCGGGGCCATTGGATACGGGCATGATCCCAGACTTTATCGATCGCAAACATGGCCGCAAGCCGGTAACCTACGTCCACGATCTCCTCAAGCCAATCCTTCAAGATACCTACGGCGCCATTCTCTACCAAGAGCAGATCATGCGCATTGCCCAGGACATGGCCGGCTATACCCTGGGCCAGGCCGACCTGCTGCGGCGAGCGATGGGGAAAAAGAAGGTCTCCGAGATGGAGAAACACCGCGAGCAGTTTGTCCAAGGGGCAGTCGCGCGAGGTGTAGCTAAAGAAGTAGCCACGGAGCTATTTGACCAAATGGTTGCTTTCGCCGAGTATTGCTTCAACAAATCTCACTCTACGGCCTATGGATTGATTACCTTCCAGACTGCTTACCTGAAAGCCAACTACCCAACAGAATACATGGCGGCACTGCTTTCTTCTGTAAGTGGGGATCAGGATAAAGTCCAGCGCTACATTACCTACTGTCTATCCATTGGAATCCAAATCGAGCCGCCTGACATCAACCGCTCCGGCCTGGACTTTACTCCTCAGGGATCCAGCATTTTGTTTGGTCTGGGGGCAGTAAAGAATGTAGGCGAGGGAGCCGTTCAAAACATTCTGGCTACTCGCCAAGCTGGTGGTCCTTTCACCTCTTTGGCCGACTTTTGCCAGCGGGTCGATCTGCGCATCGTTAACCGCCGGGCTATTGAGTCACTTATTTGTGCAGGCGCTTTCGATTGTATTTCCCGCAACCGCAAACAGTTAATGGCGGATCTGGATCCCGTCCTCAGTTGGGCAGCAGAGCGGGCTAAGTTTAACGCCATTGGCCAGGCCAGCCTATTTGATTTATTAGGAGGCGAAAGCAGCAATGGCCAGGGATTTGTTGAGGTACCGCGCGGGCCGGCTACTGAAGATTTTCCACCGCAAGAAAAGCTGAGGCTAGAGCGAGAGCTGTTGGGCTTCTACGTTTCAGACCACCCCCTGCGGCGGATTCAAGAGCAAGTACGGCTACTAGCTCTCGCTAGCCTTGCTGATTTGAAGGCCTATCCACCTGATGCCTCAGTTGGCATTCTAGCTCTGGTGACCGCCATCAAAACCGCAACCACCAAGAAAGGAGAGCGCATGGCGATTTTGCAACTGGAAGATCTGACGAGCACTTGCGAAGCGGTCATCTTCCCCAAGACTTACAAGCGTTTGCGCAGTTGCCTAGAGGTGGATCAACGGCTATTGGTGTGGGCCAAGCTGGATCAGCGGGATGAGCAGTTGCAGCTTATTGTTGAAGACTTACAGCCAATTGAATCGGTGAGTTGGGTTACGGTGGAACTTCCTCTGGAGGCTGCCGGAACTGTAGAGGAGCGACACCGTCTGCAGGCGGTTCTTACCCGTCAACGCTCGGAAGCCAAGGAAGAAAATCGCGTTCCCGTCGTGGCAGCTATCGTTGCCCATCCCCATACCCTTTGGGTAAGACTGGGATCCCAATTTTGGGTTAAAGATGCCGAGGCCACCGTGGCAGCTTTGTGCCAAGCCGGCTACACCGCCCGCAGGGAAGCGCTAAGGTAGACAACCCAACTGGCGTCCCAGCCAAGTGCGCAACTGCGCCACCGTCAGCCGCGGCGAGGGACGTGGCAAAGGCCGTTCGGGATCCCCGGCCAAACTCAGCACGGGAACCTCCAGCTGGTAGCGCTCCCACCAGGCGGGGTTGGCAGTAATATCGCGGATTTCCAGCTCGCCGATCTCAGGGATCTGCCGCAACTTCTCCGCTAAGCCCTCGCAGAGGTGGCAGCCGGGCTTGCTGTAGAGAATCAGCGGCGGCCAAGGCATAGGGGATCTCTAGCGAGGGACAGCGCAGGCCAGACGACGATGTTGCAGTGAAGGCATCTGGCGCCGGATAAGCTGCAGCCGCTCCGGATCAATCTCGGCAATGGCCACTCCTGGTTTTTCGCCGCCGGCATCCGCCAGGATCGTCCCCCAGGGATCCACAATCATGGCGTGGCCATGACATTGCCGCCGCTCGTAGTGGGTGCCCACCTGGGCGGGCGCAATCACGTAGCAGGTGTTTTCAATGGCCCGACACTGCAGCAAAACCTGCCAGTGGTCCCGGCCTGTGTAGGCGGTAAAGGCGGCAGGGATCAGCAACACCTCCGCCCCTTGATCCACCAAAGAGCGGTACAGCTCAGGAAAGCGCACGTCGTAACAGACCGATAAACCCAGAGTGCCTAGCCGTTCCTCCTGGCAGACCACCACCTCCTTGCCGCTCACCACCGTGTTGGACTCGCGGTAGGTGTTGCCGTCGGGCAGGTTGACGTCAAAAAGGTGGATCTTGCGGTAGCGGGCCAGCTCCTTGCCCTCGGGGCTGTAGAGGGCGGCGGTGTTGTACACCTTGCCCTGTCCATCTGGCACCGGGTATCCCCCCCCCAGCACGAATACCTGGTAGCGCTGGGCCATCTTGGCCAAAAACTCCTCGGCCCGCTGCGCGATCTCCGGGGCAAGGCGGGCTTTTTCTGCCTCCGGCCCCATGAAGGCAAAGTTTTCCGGCAGGGTCACCAGCTCACACCCCCGGCGCGCTGCAAAGTCAATCCACTCCTCTGCCTGTTGCAAGTTGCTGGCTAGATCCGGGGTGCTGGTCATCTGAATGGCGGCTGCCAAGTAGGATTGCATAGGAAAACTCCAAGGAGACTCAAGAGATCCAGCCGTCTAGCCCGCCAGGTGCCACCAGCCCAGAGCAGGCCCCACAAATCGCACCACCACCCAGACAATGGCCAGAAGAATAATGCCGGCCCAAGCGCCCCGAGTTGTCCAATTGTAGATCGTGCGGGCTTGGGCTTTGGTAAGGGGAATATCTTTGAGGTTGGGAAACAGGAGCTCCTGGTCGGGAGCGGGGTTGTTCCGGGTCTTGCGGCGCTTTGCTTCGCCCATAGGCTGGCCTCCAATGGCTTTGGCACAGTCGTGACTTTCATCTTAATTCCTCTGTGCCTCTCCTAGCTGGTGGGGTGGCAACCGCGGGGTCGGCCGAAGTTTAGGGGTACTTTGTCGGCCTTGGGGGAATGGGGGAGCCTAACTAGAAGCGCTGGTGTAAAAGCGCAGGGCAAAGCGCCAGAATAGATGCGATCCCCACAGCAGCCCCACCGCCAGCAGGGCGGATCCCACAAGCCACGGCCATTGGCCTCGACCCAACAAGGTTTCCGCCGGCACTGTGGTCAAGAAAGCCACCGGCACGATGAAGGTAAAAAACAGCCGATAGGCCACCGGATAAGCCACCAGCGGGAATCGCCCCGCCTCCACCAAGCCCCGCAGCACCTCGGTGACGTTGTAGATCTTGACAAACCAGATGCTGGTCGCCCCCAGCATAAACCAAAGGCTGTAGAGGATGACCAACCCCAGCAAAAGGGGCACTAGACCCAGAACATAGGCCCAGGCCGGCAGCCGCAACTGGATCCCGGCGTAGAGAATCAGCAACAGGCCAAAGCCGATATCCACCAGGCCCCAGGGAGAGAACACGCGGGTTGACAGCCAAAACTGGCTACTAATGGGCTTGAGCAAGACAAAATCCAGGGTGCCCTCCTGCACCTGCTGCACAATGCGGTTTAAGTTGACGCTAAAGAGGCTGGCCGACACGCCCTGCAAGATAGTGAACATGCCCAAAACGATGAGCGCCTCCGGCCAGCTCCAGCCCCCTAGGCGGTGCCCCCGCTGATAGAACAGTGAAAGCCCAAACAGAGCCGACCCCAGACCGCCCAAGCTGCTGAGGCTGGCAAAGAAGAAGTTGGCGCGGTACTCCATTTCTGCTGCTACAGAAGTGCTCCAAAACAGCCACAGCACCCGCAAGTAGCGCAGCATTCGTTCTCTCTCCAATCTCAGCTTTTATTCCACTTACGGTAGCAGCGGGCGGTGATGAGATAGGGATGAAACACTTCTAGGAAATGGCTTTGCAGCACCTGAAAGAATTGCTCGACTTTTTGCGGGTCGTCTAGGTGGAAGGGAAATTCGCCATTAAACCCCTTGAAAAAGTACCAGTTGATCAACAACTTGCCTTCCGGCTTAAGCCAGGCGTAAAACTGACGCAACTGCGCTGCCGGATCCGGCAAATGTTCCACCACATCGAAGCAGATGACGGTGTCAAAGAGGATCCCTTGTGGGAAGGTTTCCGGGCAGTGGATCCGCTCGCTTAGACCTAGCTTTTCCGCCCGCAGTTGTACAAACTGCCGATGGATGGGGTTGATATCCCAAAAAATCACCTGCTCCACCGCCGGGCAGAGAGCTGCCCCAAGGGTGTGGGTGCCGATGCCGCCGCCAAAATCCAGCACTAGCCCGCGAGCCTGATCCGCCACCAGGCGCAGAGTATTGCCGATGTAGTCGGTGCTGCTCAGGTGCCAAGCGGCCAAGTCCAGCAAATAGGCGGATCCCACCCGATCCCGGTAAAAGGCGTCTGCCTGATCCCACTCGAAGTCACGCCGGCCCAGTTCCGCCAACTGTTGCTGCCCCGCCCGCAGCTTCTCCCGCAGCTCGCCAGGCTCAAGGCCGAGGAAGGATCCCAGATGGGCTTCCAGGTCAAAGGCATCTTGCCAGTAGTTGCTTAGCTTAGGAGGAATAGAAGGCACGGGAACCCAAAGCTTGTTAGGCTGCTGGCCTCAGGATACCGCAAGGCAGGGGATGGCGGTGAAGTCCTCCTTCTCGCTCACTTCCTCAGTGTCTTGCTGGGATCCCGGCTCAGGAGCATTGGGCAGCGTTTTCAAAAGAGCAGCCAAGGTCTGGGGACTGAAGTGGTCGGTGCTCCTGACAATGGCTGTTACCCTCGGCCCAAACCCGATCTTGTCAAAAAGCTGCAGCCGATGGGATGCAACCCGTTTCCCATTGACGAACAAACCGTTGGTGCTTTGACGGGATCCGGGGCTGCCATCAAAGATGACGTAGCTGTACCCCGCTTGGTTTTCCTCAGGAACGCGGATGATGAGAGCGTGCCGGCGGGACACAAAAGGGTCATAGAGACGGATGTGGTTGTTGGCTGCTCGCCCTACTGAGTAGTAAATCTTGTCCAACACAACGCCGCGCTGACCCCTTTGATCCTCAAGGATCAGGATGAGGCGAGGAGGGCCAGACTGGGAAGCATCCATGCTCATCTGAAACAGGGCCTAGCGCGGCCCGAAAAGGCAGGGAGGATGGTTGTCTCTCCTTGTCTTTGCTACAGTATACCCTGCCCCTTTGAAAGGGGTGGACAGCGCCTGCCAGATCCCGGCAGCGAAGCTCTTGCCCAGGGCAATTCTTCCCTCAAGCGCGGGAGGGGAGGGTTGCAGCTTGGCCTCAGACAGGGGATCATAGAGTCCTATCCCAGCCAAAAGTTCCCATTGACAGCGTGACGGTGGAACCCAAGCAGACTCAGTTAGATCCTCAAGCTCCTAGCCTCACCACAGCTACTGCAACCATCAAAGCCCAGTTGGATTTGCTGTTGTTGGGCCTGGAGTCCCTGAGCGGGGAGATTTCCGAGGCCGTTCTGGCGGCAGCCAAGACCCTGAACTTGGAGGAGCACCTTGGCGATCGGGTGGCCCTCTGGCGTCTGCGCAACGCCAATCCCCTCCGCCGCACCAGCGGTGGCCACAAAAAAGTTGAGATTGAAGAGGCCCGCGCCCTGGCCAAGGTAATTGCCTATCTGGCAGCCCAGCAACAGGCTCGCATCCGCAGCACGCTGGAGCAGCTGGAAGCCGCCCTCAAACAGGAGCTCAGTCCCTTTCGTCAGCCGCTGGTGGGCGATTACCTGGGCGAGTTTATCTCCCACTACCGCAGCCGTATGGTGGATGGGGATGTGCGCGATGAGGATAGCCTTGCCGAACTGGCTCTGCGCATCTTGATTGAGCTACTGTTCTACAGTAGCCCCAGGGGAGCAGAGCGCCTCTGGAAAGCTTTGCTCAGCCGCCCTGAGATGGATCTGCCTGCTGGCAGCAACCTCGAGGAAGGGAAGGTGGAATCAGATGCTTTGCCCTCTTCCTAAGGCGGAGCTCTTCCTCTGACCCTGGAGTTCTTGCCGGCGTCCTTTGCTTGCCAGTTGCCATGCCCAGCCTCACCCTCACTCAAACCTATCACCAGCCCACCTCTACCCTCACTGTGCGAGGAGAAGCCCCCCTCCCTCGGCAGGGTATCGAGGCCTCAGCTACGCCGCCCCTGCAAGCGATTCAGAACAACTTTGAGTGTCAGTTGGAAATTCGCCAGGGAGAGACCACCAAGACTCTACGGGGAGACAGCGTTTGGCTCAAGGATTTGATCACGGTGATCGACCGCTACGTTGGATTCCAGCTCAGCGGTACGCCCAAGGGAGCTTTCAGTGGGACTGTGGCCATCCGTCCGCTGGATTTTATTTTCCACCGCCTCACAGTGCGGCAGGGGGAGGATCGCATTGCCCAGGTGGATCTGTCAATGACACAGCTGTATGACCTTCTAGAAAACCTCTCTCAGGCGGCCGAGGACCTGCCCCAACTGGATAAACTGGCAACGCCGCCGGCGCCAGCTTGGTATCGACAGCCCCCTGTCATTGCTGCCCTGCTGGCAGGCGGGATTGCCCTAGTGGCCGGGGTTGGGCTCTGGCTTAGCCGCAGGGATCCCTCCCCTCCCCCCTCCTCGCAACAGGGGCAGCTTACCGTGCCGGAAGCCTCTGGAGATCCTCAGCGGCGTCTGGAAAGCACCCTGGCCCAGCAGTGGCAGTCCCCTCCAGGTTTGCAGGAGCGTTTAGTCTACCGGGTAACGGTGGATGGGACGGGATCTCCCTTGGCTGCTGAGCCAGAGAATGCGCTAGCTCGGGAGCGTCGCGCCACAACTCCCTTTGCCAACCTGCCTGAAGTGGCGCCAGATCCCTTGCCGAGAGGGGCTAGGCAGTTTCGCGTCAGCCTGGGGCCAGCTAACCAAGTGGAAGTGGACACAGCAGAGTAGCTTGGTAACCCTCCGTCCCGCTACCCCGGACAGTGCCGAAAGCCAGTTAGGGGTGTCTTGACAGCGCCTTTGCAAGTCCAACGGTGGACTGCGGAAGCACCCCCCTACGTCCTGCTTCGCGATTGGTCGGTGGGAGTGGCAAGAGTAGACAGTGCACCGCTGCACTTACCTGATTCCCACCGCAACCCAATAAGGCTGTGTTAAATTTCAGAAGAGCTGGCGCCTTGTGGGTCGGGGTGGGGATCCCGTCAGCCGGACGTAGCAGGATGGGCAAGGTTTTGGTACTCAATGCCTCCTACGAGCCGCTCAACATCACCAGTTGGCGCCGGGCAGTCGTGCTCTTGCTTAAAGGCAAGGCTGAGCAAGTCGAGCACAACGGCAAAGTAGTCTACGGCAACATTCCTCTGCCTACAGTCATCCGTCTCCGCCACTACGTTCATGTTCCCCACAAAGAGATTCCCTTAACACGCCGCAATGTCCTTCATCGTGATGGATACCGCTGTCAGTACTGCGGCTGCTATGGCGAAGACCTTACCCTAGACCACGTGATCCCGCGCTCCCGCGGCGGCAGTGACACTTGGGAAAACGTGGTCAGCGCCTGTGTGCGCTGCAACCTCAAAAAAGGGAATCGCACCCCCCGTGAGGCAGGTATGCCCCTATTGCGCCAGCCCCGCCGCCCCCACAGCACTCTCTACTTGGAAATTGCCAAAGCTACTAGCAGCGGCTCCTATCGGGAGTGGCTGAAGTACACCATCGGCTTGGAGGAAGCCTCGCTGCCCCAGCCATTGGATAATCTCAGCTAGAGCTTTAGGAAGGGTAGTTAGATGGCGGGATTGGCGCAGAAGGGATCCCTGCCTCGATCCAGCGATGGATGAGGGTATTAACCTCTTCGGGGCACTCGTCGTGGGGACAGTGGCCGGCCTCTAGGAAGTATTCCACTGCCTTGGGGTAGTAGGTGCGGTAGAGCTGCGAGCGCTCGCGGACCCGCATCCAGGGATCCCGCTCTCCCCAAATCAGGAGCAGGGGGCGCACCAGGCTGCGCAGCAGCTCGTCCACGCTGCGTCCTTTTTGCCCGCCTCGCATCAGAGCCACAAACACATCGGCTGCTCCTGGCTCCCGCGTGGGCCGGTGAATGTCCTCCACCAGTTGGTCTGTCACTGCCGCCTGATTGTAATAGACCTGCTTGAGCTTGGCCCGGATGACCTGTGGCTGACGCAGGTACTGAAACAACAGGTAAGACACCAAGGGCTGGCGCAGACTCCAGCCTACCAGCTTGCCCAGCCCCTGCCGCCAGTTGGAGGGGGATCCCTTAGCAGTGGAAAAGCCACCGGCTCCGTTGAGCAGCACCACACCCCGCACCCACTCAGGCCACTCTGCTGCCAGGCTGAGCACCACATAGCCGCCTAGGGAGTTGCCGATGGCCACTACCGGCTGTCGGATCACCTGTTGACAGAAGTCCCGCAGTTGATCTCGCCAGATCTCAGCGCAGTAGTTCCACTTGGGCTTGGCCGAGCGACCAAAGCCCAGCAAGTCAATGGCATAGACCTGGTAGTGTTGCGCCAGTTGAGGAATGTTCTTGCGCCAGTGGTCAGTGGAGGCTCCAAAGCCGTGCACCAACAGCAGCGGCTGTCCCTGCTCGCCCTGTTTGACATAATGGACGGGCTGCCCTCGCCAAATCCAGCGTGCTGAGATAGGGGTAGCCAATGCCGAGGTTGAAGCCATAAGAGTCGCTCGCAAGCTCCTCCTAATTCTAGATTTAGATTTTGCCTGGCCGACCCCGAAAGCTGCTGGGCAGGGTATCCTAAAACACAGGTTAGATACGCAAATGATCGCATTTTTGACAGGTCATCTTGTTGCTGTAGAACTGGGAGAGCGCAGCAGCCTCACCCTGGAGGTGCAAGGGATCGGCTATCGCATCCAGGCGCCGGCCCGTTTTCTCGAGCAACTGCCCCCTGTAGGGGAGCCTGTGCGGGTGTTCACCCATTTGCTCGTGCGGGAGACCGAGCTGGTGCTGTACGGGTTTGGCTCGGCAGCGGAGCGGGATCTGTTTGCGGAACTGATTAAGGTGCCAGGGGTGGGACCTGCCCTGGGTTTGGCATTGCTCAACACCTTTACTCTCCAGGAGCTGGTGCAGGCGGTGGTAACCGAAAATGTCCGCCTCCTCTCCCTGGCTCCAGGGGTAGGACAAAAGACTGCCCAACGGCTGGCGCTGGAGCTGAAAAGCAAATTGGCCCACTGGCGAAAAGGCCTGGAGAAGGCCAATCAGCCTTTGTCGAGCGGGCCACCTTCCCCTATCCGCGAAGAGGTGGAAATGGCCTTGCTGGCCCTTGGCTATAGCCCCCAGGAAATCCAAGCAGCCCTGCAAGCCTTGCCACCCCAGCCCCGGCAAACAGAAGACTGGCTGCGCGAGGCCATCAGCTACCTCAGCCAACAGCCATGAGTGGCTCAGCCCCCAAGCAGCGCCGCGTTGGCATTCTCGGCGGTACCTTTAACCCCGTCCACCACGGCCATTTAATCATGGCCGAGCAGGCCCTCTGGCAGTTCAACTTGGATCAGGTGGTGTGGATACCGGCAGGGAATCCGCCCCACAAGCCCTTAGCTGGGGGCGCCAGCAAAGAGGATCGCCTGGCCATGGTGAAGCTAGCCATTGCCGACCATGAGCGCTTTGCCTGCTCTGACTTGGAGATCCGCCGTCCTGGCCCCTCCTACACCATTGAGACCCTACGCTGCCTGATGCAGGAGCAACCCAACACCCAGTGGTACTGGATCATCGGTGTGGATGCCCTGCGAGAGCTGCCCCAGTGGCACCAGGCGGAAGAATTGGCCCGCCTCTGTCACTGGATTGTTGCCCCCCGCCTCGATGCCGGCGACGCCGCTCAGGTGTTGCGGTCGGTGGCTGAGAAGCTGCCCATCCGGGCGACAATCTTGGATGCCCCCACCCTAACGCTCTCTTCCACCTACCTGCGCCAGCAGATCCAAAAAGGGGGATCCATCCGCTACTTGGTCCCCCCCGCTGTGGAGCACTACATTCGCCAACACCGACTCTATCTCGACCCATGAACTACCCCACCGCGTAGGCGGGTGGGGTTTCCTCACCCGCTCGACAGCAGAGCTTTTGTCTCTTCTTCTGCCCCAGT
>Ga0197142_1000598_pt1 | contig 33454 bp, 32 predicted proteins | sample GBS60_MetaG_FD_148614 | JGI IMG/M metagenome (GOLD analysis project Ga0197142, IMG submission 148614) | Sediment microbial communities from Great Boiling Springs, Gerlach, Nevada, United States - GBS 60_MetaG | ecosystem: Environmental > Aquatic > Thermal springs > Hot (42-90C) > Sediment...
GCGGGTAATCCGCCGTAGTGATGCTCAGGGCCAGCGTGGGTAAGAGCTTTCCCCCCAACCAAGCTCGGCAACATCTGGTCATCTCCCCCACCGGTTGGGCCACGATCAGCAGCAAAATGGCCAGCACGCAGCTGGGCATGGCCTGCCCCAGGTAGCTGAGCAACTGCAACGCCCGATCCAGAGGGGTGTTCTGCCGCAGCGCCCCCAGGATCCCTAGAGGAACGGCAATTAGCCAAGTCAGCGAAACAGAGCCCACTGCCAACAGCAGGGCGGCGCCGGCGCAGGAGAGGATGAGTTGCGCCACCGGCACGCGGTATGTGTAGCTCAGCCCAAAATCTCCCTGCAGCAGATTGCCCAGCCAGGTCAAATACTGCCCAACCAAGGGTTTATCCAAGCCCAGCCGCGCCTCTTCCTGGGCAATAAACTCTTGGCTGACACTGGGATCCGCCCGCAAGGGATCCAAAAAATCGCCGAGAGCCAGTTGCAAGAGCAAAAAGCTAAGCACCGTGATCAGCAGTAGCACCGGCACCGCTTGGGCCAGCCGCTGCAAGACCAAGGCCAGCGGCGGCCAGAGGCCGAAAGCGCGCCCGCCAGGGGAAGAGGAGGTTACGGCCACAGACAGAAGTCGGGTTGAGCGGGGTTCAAAATTCCTGTCGAACTATGCTGCCATTCTTCGGCCCAGATTTCCAGCCTGCTACCCGGCTTGGAACAGGGTGCAGCAGGGGAATTGGGGGTTAGGCCGCTCCGGCAGGCGCAAGCCAAGGCGGTAGACTAGTCAAAAGCTTTTTCGATGAGTTGCCGTTGGGAAGACCTCTTGCGAAACCTGTTTCTTACCGGCGCTAGCGGCTGTCTGGGGCACTATGTGTTGGAGCGCCTGGCCCAGGAAAGGGATCCCAAGTTTCCGCAGCGGCCCGCCTACCACCTCTACCTTCTTATCCGCAATCCCAGCCGCCTGCGGCTGAACTTGGAACAGCTGCCCGCCCCCATCACCCTAGTGCCCGGCGATCTGCTGCACATCCGCGAGCACGCCGCTCTGCTGCAACAGATGGATGGGCTAATCCACATGGCGGCGGCCTGGGGGGATCCCACCCTAGCCTGGGCGGTGAACGTTACCCACACTCTGGAGCTCTTTCAGTTGTTGGATCCCCGCCGCTGCCAGCAGGTGATCTACTTTTCTACCGCCAGCCTTCTGGATCAGGCGTTACAACCCTTGACCATTGCTGGCCAGGTGGGCACGGATTACATCCGCAGCAAGTATGTGATGCTGCTGCGGCGGCGGGAAAGCTGCTTCTGGCCGGATCGGCTGCTGACGCTCTACCCCACCCTACTGTTTGGCGGCAGCCCCCACCACCCCTATTCCCACATCACCGCTGGCCTTAAGGATGTGCTCCGCTGGCTAGATCTCATCCGCTTTTTGCGGATAGACGCCAGCTTCCACTTCATCCACGCTGCCGATGTGGCAGAGATGGTGGCCTACTGGGTAGCCCATCCGCCCGGTGGCGGCGATTGGGTGTTGGGCAACCCCCCTCTGTCTGTGGATGAGTGCGTGGAACAGGTGTGTGCCTATTTCAAAAAGCGGATCTACTTCCGCTTGCCTCTGCCCCTTGGCCTCCTCCGCAGCCTAGCTTTTCTGTTTGGGGTGCGGCTTTCGGCATGGGACGAGTACTGTCTGCGCCACCGCCACTTTGTCTATCCGGCCCTCTCGCCAGCAGGCCTGGGTTTGCCCTGCCACTTCCCCACTGTGGCCTCTCTCCTAGATGCCTACCTCTAGGCCGCTTTTTCCCTCTCCCAGAGGGGGTGGGGTTCAGCGGACTTCAAAAGGGATTAGCTAGGAGGGGCGGCCGCTTCTCCAATAGCCAGGGCTTGCAGCTGAGCGGCAATGCGCTCCCGGTTAAGGTTTTGGCCGATGAACACTAGGCGGGTCAACCGCGGCTCTTGCGGCTGCCAGGGCCGGTCGTAGTAGGTTTCCAATCGCCCTCCCACTCCCTGCAGCACCAGCCGCATCGGCTTGTGGGGCACGGCCACAAACCCCTTCACCCGGTAGAGGCATTCCTCTTGAGCCAGTTGACGCAACTGGGCAACTAGGGATCCCGGCTCATAGCTCCCCTCCAGGCTGAGGCAGAAAGACTCAAAAGCTTCGTGCTCGTGCTCCTCCTCGTGATCGTGGTGGCTGGGGCGGCGTTCAAGTTGGTCTTCCACGGCTGCGTTGAAGCCTAAGAGCACTTCTGGGGCCACCTGGCCCCGCTGGCAGGGGAGGACTCGAACCTCAGGTCGTAATTGTTGCCGCAGCCAGCTTTCCACCCGCTCTTGCTCCCCCGGCGTGATCTGATCCACCTTGCTCAGCAGCACCAAATCGGCGCAGCTCAACTGATCCGCAAACAGCTCCTCAATGGGCGTCTCGTGATCCAGGCTCTCGTCTGCCTGCCGCTGCGCCTCCAGCGCCGCCAGATCCCCCACCAGTTGTCCAGAGGCCAGGGCCTGGCCGTCCACCACCGCAATCACCGCATCCACCGTGGCGCCAGTGCGTAGGGTGGGCCAGCGGAAAGCCTGCACCAGAGGTTTGGGCAAGGCCAATCCTGAAGTTTCAATGAGAATGCCGTCCAGCTCCGCCCGCCGTTGCAGCAGGGTCTCCATGGCAGGCAAAAATTCCTCCTGCACTGTGCAGCAGAGGCAGCCGTTGGCCAGCTCCAAAATCGGGATGGAACCCTCTCCCGCGCAGAGTTGGCAGTCCCGCAGCAGTTCGCCATCGATGCCCACTTCGCCAAACTCATTGACCAACACCGCAAGACGGCGACCGCCACTGTTGAGGAGGAGGTGACGGATGACAGTGGTCTTGCCAGCTCCCAGAAAGCCAGTGATGACGGTAACCGGGACTTTGTGCATCTTTCCTAAGGATTCGGCTTCCCCAGTTTCTACCCTCCCCTCCGTCCTTGCCAATCCTGGAGGGGAGGATCCCACAAAAAGGCCCCCTAGAGGGGGCCAAAGGTCTATTCCAAGGAGACGGATGCCCTTACCGGATTGGCTTCATCCGGTAAACCGGCTCGTCCTCACGGCTAATCCCTTTCTCAAAGCCAGCAGCGGCAGCACGGGCACGACCGGCATGCCACAGGTGGCCGACAAAGAACAGGAAGCCCAAGATGAAGTTGTGGGCCGCCAACCAAGTGCGGGGGCTGGTGAAGTTAACCGTGTTGATTTCGGTCGCCACACCCCCCACCGAGTTCAGGGATCCCAGTGGCGCGTGGGTCATGTACTCCACCGCACGGCGAGCTTGCCAGGGTTGGATGTCGTTTTTCAACTTATCCAGGTCCAGGCCATTGGGGCCCAGCAGTGGCTCTTTCCAGGGAGCCCGCACATCCCAGAAGCGCATCGTCTCACCCCCAAAGATGATCTCGCCCGTGGGGGAGCGCATTAGGTATTTACCCAGACCGGTGGGACCTTGAGCTTGGCCAATGTTTGCCCCTAGGCGCTGGTCGCGCACGATAAAGGTAAGGGCTTGCGCCTGCGAAGCTTCTGGTCCCGTGGGTCCGTAGAACTCACTGGGGTAGACGGTGTTGTTGAACCAGATGTAGCAGGTGGCAATGAAGCTCATCAGCGAGACCGCCGCCAAGCTGTAGGAGAGATAGGCCTCTCCCGACCAGATGAAGGCACGGCGGGCCCAGCCAAAGGGCTTGGTGAGGATGTGCCAGATGCCACCGGCAATGCAGATGATGCCGATGTAGATGTGGCCACCAATCACATCCTCCATGTTGTCCACACTGATGATCCAGCCTTCCCCACCAAAGGGAGACTTGAACAGATAGCCGAAGATTACCGCTGGGTTGAGGGTGGGGTTGGTAATTACCCGCACATCCCCACCGCCAGGAGCCCAGGTGTCATAGACACCGCCAAACCACATAGCCTTAGCCACCAACAGGAAAGCCCCCAACCCCAAGAGGATGAGGTGGATTCCCAGGATGGTGGTCATCTTGTTCTTATCTTTCCAGTCGTAGCCAAAGAAGGGGAAAGACTGCTCCAGGGTTTCTGGGCCGCGAATGGCGTGATAAACACCCCCAAACCCTAGCACAGCACTGGAGATGAGGTGCAGTACACCAATTACAAAGTAGGGGTAGGTGTCCACCACTTCGCCGCCTGGGCCAACTCCCCAGCCCAAAGTAGCCACGTGAGGCATCAGGATCAGGCCCTGTTCATACATGGGCCGATCCGGCGTGAAGTGAGCCACCTCAAAGAGCAGCATCGCTCCCGCCCAGAAGACCATCAAGCCAGCATGGGCTACGTGGGCGCCCAAAAGTCGACCGGAGAGATTGATTAAGCGGGCATTCCCAGCCCACCAGGCAAACCCGCCTTGGGTGCGATCTTGCACCACCACTGAACCAAGTGTTGTCGAGGTCACAGAGACCAACCTCCAATAATCAGGACCAGAACAAAACTAGGATAAGCACCTGCTGCTGGGATCCCTGCCCACTGGGAGGATCCCGCGGGCAGGTGCTTAGTCCCTAGAACGTTTGCAGCTCAAGTCAAGCAAACTGGGTGGATTTAGAGAGCATTGCCGCGGGGGAGGACTTCCTCGGGGAACTCAAAGTGCTCATGCGGCTGATCCTGCGGCGCCATCCAGGCGCGAATCCCCTCGTTGAGCAAAATGTTCTTGGTGTAGAACGTCTCAAACTCGGGGTCTTCTGCCGCCCGCGTTTCCTGACTAATGAACTCATAGGCGCGCAGGTTCAGCGCCAACCCCACTACCCCAATGCTCGACATCCACAGACCAGTTACCGGTACAAACAACATGAAAAAGTGCAGCCACCGCTTGTTGGAAAAGGCAATCCCAAAAATCTGGCTCCAGTAGCGGTTAGCCGTCACCATAGAGTAGGTTTCTTCCGCTTGCGTCGGCTCAAATGCACGAAACGTGCTTGCTGCTTCCCCATCCTTGTAGAGGGTATTCTCTACCGTGGCCCCATGGATGGCACACAACAGCGCTCCACCCAAAACGCCGGCTACCCCCATCATGTGGAAGGGGTTCAGCGTCCAGTTGTGGAACCCTTGGAAGAACAGCAAGAAGCGGAAGATCCCGGCCACCCCAAAGCTGGGGGCAAAAAACCAGCTGCTCTGCCCCAGGGGGTAAATCAGGAACACGCTCACAAATACGGCAATTGGTGCGCTGAAGGCAATGGCGTTGTAGGGCCGCACCCCTACCAGACGGGCAATCTCAAACTGCCGCAGCATGAAGCCAACCAAGCCCAGCGCCCCATGGAAGGCCACAAAGGTCCACAGGCCGCCAATTTGGCACCAGCGGGTAAAGTTCCCCTGGGCTTCTGGGCCCCAGAGCAGGAGCAGGCTGTGCCCCATGCTATCGGCGGGGGTGGAAACGGCCACCGTCAAAAAGTTGCACCCTTCCAGGTAGGAGCTGGCCAACCCGTGGGTGTACCAGGAGGTAACAAAAGTAGTGCCAGTCAGCCAGCCGCCCAGGGCCAGATAGGCGCAGGGAAACAGCAGCAGCCCCGACCAGCCGATAAAGACAAATCTGTCGCGCTTGAGCCAGTCATCGACGATGTCGAACCATCCTCGCTCCTGGCGTACGCGTCCCACTGCTATGGTCATAGGACGATCTTCTCCTTAAAAATTGATGAGAACGCTAATGAAGCTACAAACTTTGCTTCCTAGAGGCAAGACCGCGGCCTAGGTATAAAAACCTAAACTCTTGGGGAGCTCCAGGGATCCCCACAAGCTACCCCAGAGCCAGCGGACAAGTCCCTCTGACCTTGGCAGGACTAAGCCTGGGCCAGTAAAGACTTGTAAATTGCTCTCATTATAGAAGCAGGGAGCCGGCTCTTAGCAAGTCTATAGTGACCGGGATCTTTACAAAGCGTAATCTTTGCAGTTTTCCTGCGCTTGGGAGGGGCTACCCAACTGCTGGTAAAGTCCAAGAGGAAAATCCGATATCCTAAGGACAGGGCACTTTTCTAAGGCAAATCCATGGCTAGCGAGATCTTGACCATTGCTGGGATCTCCATTGTCTTAACGTTGGCAGGTTTGGCGCTTGGGTATGGGATCCTGCGCCTGACCCAAGGTGGGACGGAGTAGAGCCTGGCGGCCAATCTGAGAAGGGGGACCAGTCCTGCCAGGAGGGATCCCAAGCTGGCTATGCTTGAAAACGCGATTGTGCTAATCACCGGCGCCAGCAGCGGTATTGGTGCAGCCTGTGCCACGCTTTTTGCCCGTTCTGGAGCCAAACTAATCCTGGTGGCCCGCCGTCAGGAGCGGCTGCAGGGGCTGGCTGCAGAGTTGCAGCAGGCCTACGGCACTTCCTCCCACCTATTGCCGTTGGATGTGCGGGATGCAACAGCCGTGCAGCAGGCGCTCCAGTCTTTGCCGCCAGCTTGGGCTGAGATTGACATCTTGATCAACAATGCTGGCCTTAGTCGCGGCTTGGACAAACTCCACAGGGGGGATGTGCAAGATTGGGAGGAGATGATCGATACCAACCTTAAGGGCTTGCTGTACGTTACCCGCGCCGTCTTGCCTGGGATGGTGGAACGGGGGCGGGGCCATGTGGTCAACATTGGCTCAATTGCCGGTCGACAGACCTATCCTGGCGGCGCCGTCTATTGCGCCTCCAAAGCCGCTGTGCGGGCTATCTCCGAGGGGCTGAAGCTGGACCTGCTCGGCACGCCTATTCGCGTTACCGAGATCCAGCCTGGCTTAGTGGAAACTGAGTTTAGCCAGGTGCGCTTCCGCGGTGACCAGGAGCGGGCAGCAGCGGTCTATCGGGGCCTCACCCCCTTGACAGCAATGGATGTGGCTGAAGTAGTGCTCTTTGCCGTTACGCGTCCCCCCCACGTCAACCTCAGCGAAGTCCTGCTGGTACCCACTGACCAGGCCACCACGACAATGGTGCATCGCCGCTAGGGTTGACACTCCCACCAACCAATCCCGAAGCGGGACGGAGTCCTTTCGCGCTAGCAGGAGGGAGGGTTACCAAGCTACTCTGCTGGGTAAAGATCCAGAGGGCGGGTTCTCTCTCCGTTCGCTTGTTCGGCCCTCACCCCCCATCCCTGGACGACAATGGGGGAAAGGGGGTGGGGCCCATGGGACTGGAAAGCGGGATCCTCATTGGGTTAAGCATTGGCCTACTCGCTACGCTGATTTCCCTCTGGCAGAGCCGGCGCCGCTTTAGCCGCCAATTGCAACAGTTGGGATCCCTGCTGCACGTGGCCCTGCCTCTGCAGCCGCCTGAACAGATGCTCAGCCAACTTAGTCGCCACCTCCGCCACCAAGAGCTGGAGTGGGCTAGCCAAAAACGATATCTCCAGGACTGGCAGTATCTCAGCCAACATCTGCCCTGGGGGTATTTGCGGGTGGACGAGAACAATCTTGTCTTAGAGTGCAATCCTGCCGCCCAGCGCCTACTGCGCATTCATCAGTGGCAGCCGGGCATCAAGCTCCTGCTGGAATGGGTGCGCTCCTACGAGTTGGATCAGCTCATTGAAGCCACCCGCCGCCAGGAAGCCAACACGCCCATCCAGAGCCGCGAATGGATCTTCTACCCTCCCGGTGGCGAGGACAAACCGGTTCCGCTGCGGGCTTGGGGTCTGCCCTTACCCCAGGCCCATGTGGCCATCTTTTTGGAAGACCGCTTGGAGGCAACTCTACTGGTGCAGCAAAGGGATCGCTGGGCCTCGGATGTGGCCCACGAGCTGAAGACTCCTCTCACCTCGATTCGCCTGCTGGCGGAAACCCTCCAAAGCCGAGTCGATGCTGCGCAGGCAGTTTGGGTGGAACGATTGCTCAATGAGACGTTGCGCCTTAGCCAGCTGGTGCAAGACTTGCTGGAACTGAGCGCCCTCAAGTTGGGGGCCGCATCCCGCTCCCAATGGCGCTGGGTGGATCTCACAACTTTGGTGCGCGAAGCTTGGCAAAGTCTGGAACCGCTGGCCAAGTCCCGCCAGCAGGAACTGCACCTGAGCAGCTCCTCCCCGCTTTATCTCTGGGGAGATGAGCAGCGCCTCTATCGCCTCATCCTCAACCTTTTGGATAACGCCGTCAAATATAGCGGGCCTGCCTCTCCCATCTACGTGATGGTCTCAGACCAGGGGTCCCGGGTGCGGCTGGAGGTCTACGACCATGGCCCTGGCCTGCCGGAGGATCAATTTGAGCTGGTCTTTCAACCCTTTTACCGCACCGATGCGGCACGGGCCCGCAGCAAAGGCGGCACGGGCCTAGGCTTGGCAATTGTGCGCCAGATCGTTGAACTTCATGGGGGTACGATCCAGCTGCGCAATCACCCGCAAACTGGTGGGCTGTGGGTTCAGGTGGAATTGCCCCGCCAGCACCCCGAGGGCTTATAAGGAAAACGGCTAGCCCTGCTTTTTGCAATCCAAGGGGGAAGGCTGAGATTTCCTCCTCTAGGACTATCCAGCCGGGAAGCGATCCCCTAGAATGACTCTAGGTAATCCTTACAGTTCGCACCTTAGGCAGTGGGAATGGGCGCAGACTATCATTCCGCGGACTTGCTGTCGGAACGGGAACTGCAGGTCCTTGAGTTAATCGCAGCTGGCATGACCAATCAGGACATTGCAAAGCGCTTGGAAATCAGCAAGCGCACTGTTGACAATCACATCAGCAACATCTTAAGCAAGACGCGGACGACAAACCGCGTTGCGTTGGTGCGATGGGCGCTGCAGTGGGGAAAGGTGTGCTTGGATCAGGTTAATTGCTGTGCCTTGAGCAACGACAAAATTGCTTGATCCTCCTTTGCAAGAGTCTATCTTCTACCTTCACCCATCGAGCACCCCAGGAAACCGCGGTGGCTGGGAAAAAGCCGCGGGCCTGGGTTCTGCTTGCAACAGCCGTTGACACAGCTGCGCAATCTGGGCTGGGCTGGCCTCATCCAGCCAGCGGTGGAAGGCTTGGGATTCGCGGATCCAGCTAAGTAGCTGCGTGGGGATCTGTTCTGGCCCCTTCAACGCCGCTAGCCACTGCTGGGGCAGGCCAGTCGCTGCCGCCAGGGCAGCGGGATCCCAGGGTTCTGCCTGGCTAAGTTCCCGCAGTTGGGCAAGTTGCTGAGGGAGGTGCTCCCAGGGGTGGGCAGAAGCAGCCAGTACCAGAGTCTGCGGCTGCACCTGCTGCAGCAGCTGGGCCAGATCTTGCGGCAACCAGGGCCAGCGGGCCAGTACAAGAGCTGTTTTGGCTGAGGGGAGCACCTGCTGCCTAAGAGGAAGGGGTTGCCCATCGTAGTAGAGGGCTTTCTCCAGAGCATCCGGTAGGGGGCATTGCCGATAGTCCTCAACCTGGAGGCGAGGGGCGGAAACGGTGGGGGCCTGCCACTCTCCCGCAGGACGCACCGCCAGCACTCTGCCCCACCAGGGTTGTCTGCCCCGCTCCTCTGCTTCCAAGCAGAGGGCAATGTCTACAGCCGGGCACTTCTGCCAACGCTCCAGCTCTTCGCCAGCTTCCCAAAACCAGAGGGTACGGGATCCTGCCTTGCCGTGGAGTTGAAACCTAAGATGGCGGCCATCGCGCGAGACTCGCAGAGTAGATCTACTGGGGCGGAAGTTCATCAAGGCTACCACAGGGTTGGGATTGCCGTGGCCAAAGGGCTGTAGAAGCTGCAGCTGTCGATACACTTCGTCTAGCTCCGCCACCCCATCCCGGCCCTGGGCGGCCAGCCGATCCCAGTCGAGGAGGATCTCCACTGCTAGGACGCGAGCTTGCTGAACTGGGCTAACCTGCGCAGCTAGCTCTCGCCGCAACGCCAGTTGTACAGCAGCCAGGCAAGCCAGATCTACTTGGATCCCAACAGCCATAGGATGCCCCCCTCCCCGCTGCAGGAGGGGGCGCACCGCCTCAATGGCCCTTAGCAGGTTCACTCCTGGAATCGAGCGGCCTGACCCGTAGCCTAGCCCTGCGCTCTCGTCTTTGGCAATCAACACTGCTGGGCAACGGTACTGCTCCGCCAAGCGCGCCGCCGCAATTCCCAAAACCCCCGGTTTCCAACCGCTTCCGGCCAAGACAATGGCCCGCTCTCGGGCCAGATCTAGGCTCTCCAGCTGCTGAGTGGCTTCTTGCAGCACTTGTTGGGTAAGCTGCCGACACTCTTCGCTAAGGGCAAGGAAATGCTCCACCAGGGCCTGGGCCCGCTGCGAATCGGAGGTGGTCAACAGCTCCACTGCCAAGCTGGCATCTTCCAAGCGGCCAATGGCGTTCAGCTTGGGGGCAAGGCCAAAGGCAATGTCTTGAGCTGTTAGCGCTCCTGGAGAGGAGCCGTTGCTTACCCAATCTAGGAGAACCCGTAGCCCTGGGCGCCGCGTCTTGGCCAGTACGGGCAGCCCCCGCTGGACCAAGTAGCGACACTCCCGCTGCAACACTGCCACGTCGGCTACGATCCCCACCGCCACCAGATCCAGGTATTCCTCTACGCCCGGGATCCCTAGCGCTTGGTAGAGGGCCTCCACCAGCTTGTAGGCCACTCCCACCCCTGGCAGAAAGCGCAGCGGGTGGTCTTCTGGCAGACGCAAGGGATTGATGACAGCATAGGCAGGGGGCAAGGGATCTGGCAGGGTGTGGTGATCCGCCACGATGACATCCACCCCCTGGGCTTGGGCCAAGGCAATCTCGGCAGCATTGCCTATGCCGCAATCCACCGTCAGGAGCACTTGGCAGCCCTGAGCCAGCACCTGCTGTAGCCGCTGGGAATTGAGTCCATGGCCTTCGCTGCTGCGCAGCGGTAGGGTGAACTGGACTTGGAAGCCCAAGGGTTGTAAAGCTGAGAGCAGAAGACTGGTGCTGGTGACGCCATCGCAGTCGAAGTCCCCCCAAATGCAGAGGGTTTCTCCTCTTTCCCTGGCTTCCAGCAGCCGCGCCACCGCCCGCTCCAGATCCGGCAGGGATCCCGGCGGGGTGGGGGAATAGCAGTCAGGATCGACAAAGGCCCGCGCCTGTTCCCGGCTGTGCAGCCCGCGCAAGGCCAGCACCTTGGCTGCATACTTGCCGTATTCTCGGCTCAGCTCCGGATCAAACTGGGGTGGAGTGGGCAGCAGATCCCAGCGGTATTCCATGCCAACGGGTTGGTCCGGCCCCCAGGCCGACAGGGATAAAGCTCCTTAGGAGCGTATCAAAAACTGCCCAGGGAGAGAAGCAACAGGGGATCCCGGAAAGCAAAAGCCGGGGTGAGCGATCCCTGCCAACCTGCTATTGACAGCAGTGAGAGGCCACGCAGCAAGGGGAGGGGTGGGCGTGGTCATGGGTGGCACAGGCTTTGCTGCAGTAGAGTTGGCCTTCGTAGCGATAGCCTTGGCTGCTTTCGAAGCTGCAGTTGCAGTGGTCACAGGCGCAACGAACAAGGGTGGTAGCAGACATGATTTTTTCTCCTTGCTTGAACTGAGGGATCCTCTTGTCAAAGATCCGTGTCGCTATACCCTAGCAGTTGCTCGGCAGCGGCGCCGGAACAAGAATCAGACTCATTTGTGGCGATTCCAAATCAAAGCAACCCCAACTCCCCTGCTGGGAGAGGGGCTGGGGGTGAGGTCATCGCAGCAGAGGTTAAGAGAAGCCCATAGCCCTCCAGCTAGTTATTGACTATGATGCGGGCGTGAGGTGTGAATAAGTGCCTAGGTGATGGCGACCCAAAGGATTTGCTTTGCCCAAGTCTCAGATGTTCACCTAATGCCGGAGACGGGGTGCCGCTGGTGGTGGATGTCCGATTCCCCTCGCCGCCAGTTGGAAGCTGCCGTTGCCCACCTTAACCAGGTGCCTGAGCTGGACTTTGTCGTGTTCACCGGCGATCTGGTGGACCAGGCCGACCCAGAAAGCTTTGAGTTGTTTCGGGAGATTCTTGCCCAACTGCGGGTGCCCTACTACCTCAGCCTTGGCAACCACGATGTCGACACTCTGAGGAGAAAGGGGCGCTTTGATCGAGAGCAGTTTATCCGCTGGTGCCAAAGCCAATTTCCCCTCTTCCCAGCCCCCACTGGCTATGTCGACTACAGTCTTTCCCCTCTGCCCGGGATCCGCCTAATTGCCCTTGATGCCAGCCTGGGGCCTTTTCCCTTGCCCCAGGGGGTGCTGCGCCCCTCCCAACTGCGCTGGCTGGGCGAACATCTGCAAGCAGTTTCAGAGGAATGGCTGATCCTGCTCATCCACCAACCACCTTTTATTGCCCCTACGCAAGTGGATGCGGTTGTATTCCGCAACTACCGGCTCCACAGGGAGCCAGCTGCCGCCCTCCACGCCCTCTTAGCGAGTCACGGGCGGGTGGTGGCGGTGTTGAGTGGACATCTGCATGTGCCAAAGGTCCAGGTGCGAGACGGGATCCCCTATCTGACAGCACCTCCTCTGGTGGGGCCAGTCTCGGCCCTGCGGCTGTTCGAGGTGGATCTCAACCCCCGGCGAGGGATCCTACGCTACCACTGGGTTTACCCCCTGGACCCAGGACCCAGGCCGCTCTGGCATGGCTTGGTAATGGGGACACGTCGGGATCGCTGGGGACAGATCCCTCTGCGCGCTGGAGGAGCCCGATCTACCCTGCCAGCCGCTGCTGCCCAATAAAAATCCTAAAGCTCGACCGAATTAGTGTAGATTAAGAAGGCAAAGCAGGTGGATTCGGCGTTTCCCCCTATGAGTACAACCCTTTCTTCCTCTACCCCCTGGGAATGGGCAGCCCAGGAGGTACAAAGGCGGTATCAGTCCCAGGTAGCTGCCCTGAGCGAGCACTTTGAGCCCCTTTCTGCAAGTGACCTGCTGGCCTGGGCGGTGTCTGAGTTCGGGGATGGGCTAGTGCTGGCCTGCAGCTTTGGCCCGGAAGACCTGGTGTTGATTGATCTGCTCACGGCCATTCGCCCGCAGGTGCGTGCCTTTTTCTTGGATACCGATTTTCACTTCCCGGAAACCCTACAACTGCAACAACAAGTGCTGGCCCGCTATCCCCATTTGCAACTGGAGGTTTTTAAGCCTCTGCTGACGCCGGAAGAGCAGGCGGCGCAATACGGGCCAGAGCTGTACCGCACCAACCCTGACCTCTGCTGCAACCTCCGCAAGGTGGAACCCCTGAATCGCGCCCTAGCCAACTGCACCACCTGGATTACGGGGATGCGTCGGGAACAAGCCCCCACCCGCGCCAACATTGGCAAGGTGCAGTGGGATGGCAAACGCAACCGTCTCAAGCTCAACCCCCTTGCCGACTGGACAAGCGGTCAGGTGTGGAAATACATCCTCGACCACGGGATCCCCTACAACCCCCTCCACGACCGCAACTATCCCAGCATCGGCTGCCTACCCTGCACAGCCCCAGTGGAGCCGGGGGAGGATCCCCGCTCGGGTCGCTGGAAGGGCATGGCCAAGACCGAGTGCGGCCTGCACACCTAGCCTGGGGAATCCTTCCCCTGTTCTGGAAGGAGCTTAGGTTGAGGTTACCCCTGGAGCCCAAGCTACTTTGGAAGCGGCCATTGCTCAAGCTTTCGTCTATTGGCAACAAACCGAGGGCCACTGGCAGCACCACCTGCAGCGCTGTCTAGAGCACTCCCAGCAATAGCGGTTACTCCCTAGAGGCCTGCCTGGCCACCCTAGGTGTTGCATGAGCAGCTTTCCTTGGGGATAAAACCAAGGACTAGGGGAAGCTGGGCTTAGCGAGGCTCTTGATAGCGGTGGTAGATCTCCAGGATTTCACTGCGCCCGCACTTAAAAGCTGCCACCACCTGGGGATCGAAGTGGCTGCCGCTGTTGCTTTCCACAAAGCGAAAGATCTCGTCCAGATCCCAGGCTGCTTTGTAGGGGCGGCGGCTGGCCAGGGCGTCGAACACGTCGGCCAAAGCCACAATCCGCCCTTCCAGCGGGATCTCTTCTCCCTTGAGGCCTCGCGGGTAGCCACTGCCATCAAACTTCTCGTGGTGGGTGAGGGCGATGAGGGCGCTTTTTTGCATTAGCTCTGAGTCGGATTTGCTGAGGATCTCATAGCCAATCTCAGGGTGGCGGTTCATGATCTGTCGCTCTTCGGGGGTGAGGGGACCTGGCTTGTGCAAGATGGCATCCGGGATCCCGATTTTGCCCACATCGTGCAGAGGGCTGGCGTAGAAAATCAGCTCCTGTTCATGGCTGCAGAGGCCCAACTCTTGGGCAATGATGCGGGAGTAGTGGCTCATGCGCTTTAGGTGGAAAGCCGTGTCTTGATCCCGATACTCAGCGGCCTGAGCTAGACAAAAAATCGTTTCCAGGTGAGCCGATTTTAGCTCTTCCCGCAAGCGCACATTTTGATAAGCAACAGCTGCCTGGGAAGCTAGGGCTTCGGCCACCTGGACTTCCAGCTCAGAAAACGGCTGACTCCATTCGGCCACCTGGTTGGGCGCTAGCTCAGCAGGACGATCCGGCCTGAGGCGGTTTAAGAGTTGCAAGGCTCCGAGGATGTTTCCTGAGGGATCCCGCAGCGGCACCGTGAGCAGGGAGCGGGTGCGGTAGCCAGTCTGCCGATCCACCTGGGGATTAAAAGCGTAGGGCAGATTGGGGGGCAGTTGGTAAACGTCCGGCAGATTCAAGCTCTCCCCGGTAAGCACTACATAGCCCACGATGCTAGAAGGGCTGAGGGGGAGGCGCAGATCCCGCAGCTCCTCGTTGCGCTTGACCACGAAAAAGCGCAGCTCATCTCCTTCGCGGAGGAACAGGCTGGCCCCATCGCAGCAGGTTAGCTCGCGCGCCTGGGCAACAATCAGCTCCAGCAGCCGCTTTAAATCCGTTTCTGAGGAAAGGGCAATCCCCACCTGGATCAGCCGCTGACTCAGGCGCAAGGCAGCAGCAGGCTCGAATTTAGCTTCGCCAAGGGAGAGATCGAAGGGGGCAGGCCTGAGGGACATGGCTTATCCTCTACTGGGCTACGGGCGTTCCCAGCGCCGCCCCGAGGGGGGAGGCTGGGGCTCGCCTATCCAGAGTAACTCTGCTACCCTACTTTACCTGTGGAGGCAAAAGACGATGCCGTGACCCAGATCAAGAGCCAGCCGCCAGAGGAGGTTACCATCCAGCTCATTGTCGGCTTGGGCAACCCTGGCCCGCAGTATGCCAACACCCGGCACAACTGCGGCTTCATGGTGGTGGATCGGCTAGCGGAGCGCTGGGGGATCCCGTTGGTTTTGGAAAAGCGCTTCCAGGGCTCCTACGGAGAAGGTCTTGCCCTGGGGGGCAAGCGGCGCCTGCTCAAACCGGAGACCTACATGAATCGCTCGGGCGAGGCGGTGCGGGCGGTCCTAGATTGGTACAAGCTGGCTCCCAGCTCGGTGCTGGTGGTGTACGACGATATAGATCTGCCCCTAGGCCGCCTGCGGCTACGGAGATCTGGTTCTGCTGGCGGACATAACGGCATGAAGTCCGTTATTCAGCATTTGGGCAGCGAAGCCTTCCCCCGGCTACGCCTGGGCGTGGGCAGGCCCAAGGGCAACCAAGACATGGTTGGGCACGTTTTGGGCAGATTTGAACCCGCCGAGCAGGCAGTGCTGGAGCAGGTTCTAAGGGCGGCGGTGGAAGCAGTGGAGTGTTGCTTGCAGGAAGGGCTGGGGGCGGCGATGAACCGCTTTAACCCTCTGGATCTCTCCGAACCTCTTGCTGCCCAAGAGCGGTTAAAGCCAGACTCCCTACCGAAAAGGACGGGCTAGTCGTTTCCCTAGCAACTCCGGGAAAGCTAGTGGCGCCGCCCTGTTCCCGGCCCGAAGCAGCTCTGGGAGCAGTGGAGGCTCCCTACCGCTGTGGCAAAAGTTCCCCTCGCACCGCTGCCAAAGCCTGCAGCAGTTCCGGCAGCTTCGGCGATCCCGTGCCTGCCTCCTGCCTCAGCCTCAAAGCACGCTCCAAATCGGCAGCGGCAGCCGCCATGTCCTCTCCCTGATAGGCGCGCGCCAGGCCACGGTAGTAGTAGCCCCTAGCTTCTTGAGGCTGCACCTCAATCGCTCGGCTGAAATCCTCAACGGCCAAGTTGAAGTCGCAAATGCTAGCCCACATCATGCCGCGGTGAACGTAGGCATCGAAGAGATCGGCAGAGTTTTGGTTTTGCTTGGCCAGCTCAATGGCCAGGTGCAACACGTCGAACGCCGATTCCTGATGTCCCTGTTGGGCCCAGATGCGGGAGCGCAACAGGTGGAGTTGGGGGTTGCGATAGGCAATGCGATCTAGGGGGGACAGAGTTGCCAAAGCCTGTTCCTGCTCTCCAAAGTACTCATGTTGAATCCTGGCCTTGAGCAAGTAGGCCTCTGGGAGGTAGGGATCCAAAGCAATGGCAATATCCAGATCCTGCAGCGCCCTAGCCATGAGGGGGTTGAGGGCAGCCGCCTGCACTGCTCCAGGGAAAGCAAGGGGCTCCCAGAACCACCGCTCCGGCTCAGGGAAAGCAAGGGCTTCCCAGAGGTACTGCGCCCGCCGCAGATAGAGCTGCGCGTTCCCTGGCTCCTGTTGGATGGCCTGGCCCAGCTGCGCCAGATAGGCAGGATCTAGGTGAAAACCCTCGCCAGCCTGCCGAGAAGCCAGCAGCAGTTGTTCGGCTTGTTGCTGATGGGCTTGGGAGCGCTGCTCAAGCTGTTGAAGCTTGGCCTGCAGTTGAGCCTGTCGCAGGAGCAAAGACTGAGGAGCAGGTTCATCCCCAAAATCTTGAACCTGCTGCCGTGGCGATAAGGAAGCTTCAAAGACAGCGCCCTGTCCCTTGCGCAGCGAGGCCAACCCGCCACATTCGCCGCTCAAACACAGCCAAGACAGTAGGCCTACCAAGGCCGACCCGGAGAACAAAAGACTGGATCTCAGCATGGATCCCCCCACGCAGCAGCTTGGAAAGAAAAGTTGCTTCTAAACTAGTTCGCCAGTGGGGCAGTGTCCAGTGCTCGTGCTCCAAAGCCGGAAGGCCGCCCCCCAGGAAGGTCTCCACACCGAGGCTGGTGGTATGCCTCAGCATCAGGGCGGGGGTAGGTCACACAACTAGGTTAACCAACTTCTTCGGCACCACAATGACCTTCTTTGGCGCTGCCCCTTGCAGATACCTTTGGGCCGGCTCCGACTGCAAAGCCAGCCGCTCCTGCTCCTCCGGCGTGACATCGGCAGGGGCTTCAAAGGAGCCCCGCAGCTTGCCGTTGACCTGCACCACAATGGTTACCGTGTCGGCCACCAGCGCCCTCGGGTCATAGCTGGGCCATGACTGGCGATGCACCGAGTCTGTACCGCCCACTGCCTGCCACAGCTCCTCAGCTATGTGAGGGGCAAAGGGAGCCAAGAGCAGGATGAGGGTGCGGATCCCTTCCGCGTAGACCGGTGAGTCAGGGATCCCAGCTTCAGCTAGGGCGTTGCTCAGCTTCATCAGCTCGGCAATGGCGGTGTTGAACTGGTACTCTTCCAGGTCCTCACTGACTTCTTTGATGGCCGTGTGGATGGCGCGGCGCAGATCCCTTTCCGCTTTGGTTAGGGATCCCACCTCAACCTTAGCCTGCAGCAGCTCAGCGGCTTTGCCTTGCAAAGACTCCGTCCCGCTAGCGCGAACGACAAAGTCGTACACCTGCCGCCAGATGCGGTTGAGAAAACGAAATTGCCCTTCCACATCGGCGTCGTCCCACTCTAAGTCTTTTTCCGGCGGCGCCTTGAAGAGGATAAACATGCGGGCCGTGTCGGCTCCGTAGTGGGCCAGCACCTCTTCCGGATCTACGCCGTTGCCCTTAGACTTGGACATTGCAGCATAGATAACTTGCAGGGGCTCGCCGGTTTCGGGATCGCGGGGATCGTTGGGATCCTTGACCAGAGCCGTTGGGATCCAGCGATCCTTGCCGGACTTGTTGGGGTTGTAGTAGGTGCGCCCCTGCACCATTCCCTGCGTCAGGAGGCGGGAGAAGGGCTCGTCAAAATTCACCAGCCCCAGATCCCGCAGCACTTTGGTGAAGAAGCGGGAGTAAAGCAGGTGCAAAATGGCGTGCTCGATGCCGCCCACGTATTGATCCACCGGCAGCCAAGCGTTGACCAGATCCTTGCGGAAGATCTCGCGGTCGTTGCGGGGATCACTAAAGCGCAGGAAATACCACGAAGAGCAGATGAAGGTGTCCATCGTGTCGGTCTCGCGGCGGGCCTCGGCGCCGCAGGTGGGGCACTTCACCTTTACCCAGTCCTCCCGCTGGGCCAAGGGAGACCCCCCTCGTCCCGTCAGCTCCACATCCTCCGGCAACAGCACTGGCAGATCCTCCTCTGGGACCGGCACAATGCCACAGTGGGGGCAGTGGATCACGGGGATGGGGCAACCCCAGTAGCGCTGCCGCGAGATAAGCCAGTCGCGCAGGCGGTAGTTGACCTGTCGTTCTCCCAGCCCCCGGTCTTCTAGCCAGGCGATGGCCCTTTCCACACTCTGCCCTGGGCCTTTGCCCACCGGGATCCCGTTCAAGGGGCCGGAGTTCATCAACACCCCCTCCCCTGTCCAGGCCGCCTGCAGATCTTCAGCACTTTCCACCTCACCCTGGGGCGGCTGCACCACCAGCTTGATGGGTAGGCCAAACTTGCGGGCAAACTCGAAGTCCCGCTGGTCGTGGGCAGGCACGGCCATGATGGCCCCCGTACCGTAGCCCATCAACACGTAGTCGGCAATCCAGATGGGGATCCGCTCTTGGTTGACGGGGTTGATGGCGTAGGATCCTGTCCAGACGCCCGTTTTTTCCCGATCTTCGGCACTGCGCTCCATCTCGCTGCGGGCAGCAGCCTCGGCCTGGTAGGCCTTGACGGCAGCCTGTTGCTCAGGGGTGGTGAGCTTCTCCACCAAGGGATGCTCCGGCGCCAGCACCATGAAGGTGGCTCCCCAAAGGGTGTCAGGCCGCGTGGTAAACACCGGCAGCTCCTCCCCTGTCTCCGTTTTGAAGACGACCCTAGCCCCCACCGACCGGCCAATCCAGTTCTCCTGCATGGTGCGCACCCGCTCCGGCCAGCCGGAGAGCTTCTCCAGGTCGGCCAGCAGTTGGTCGGCGTAGGCCGTGATCTTGAGAAACCACTGCTTGAGCAGGCGTTTCTCCACCAGGGCCCCGGATCTCCAGGAGCGCCCCTCGGCGTCCACTTGCTCGTTGGCCAAGACGGTCTGATCCACCGGATCCCAGTTCACGGGCGCTTCCTTCTGGTAGGCCAGGCCCGCTTTGAAAAACTGCAGAAACAGCCACTGGGTCCACTTGTAGTAGTCGGGGGCGCAGGTGGTGATCTCCCGCTCCCAGTCGTAGGAAAGCCCCAGCCGCTGCAGTTGATCCCGCATCTGGGCAATGTTCTGGTAGGTCCACTTGGCTGGCGGGATCCCGCGGTCAATGGCCGCATTCTCCGCCGGCAAGCCAAAGGCATCCCACCCCATGGGGTGCAGCACTGCGTACCCCTGCATGCGCTTGTGGCGGGCAATGACATCCGTGATGGTGTAGTTGCGCACATGCCCCATGTGCAGGCTGCCGCTGGGGTAGGGAAACATCGACAGGGCGTAGAACTTGCGGCTTTCCGCCGTCAGCTCCGGCGTGCGATCCAACCCAATGGACCGCCAGTGGGCCTGCCATTTCCTTTCAATGGCCTGGGGATTGTAGCGCGCCTCCACGGTTTAGGACTCCTGGAAAACAGTTCTTGCCTTTGGGGAGTCTAGACATCAGCATTTTGGCATGCTTTGGCCGCTTCAGGGATCCTGGGGGTTTCTAGGGGGACAGGCGGGATCCCCTCAGTAGGTTTCCTCATTCCAGCGGCTGGCTTTCTTCAGCTCCCTCTGAAACTTGTTCCAGTCCTGGCCGGCTTGTTCAGCCACGGCCGCCATGACACTGTTGATGCCATCCTCCATCCCCTTGAGGCCACAGATGTAGACGTAGGTGTTGGGTTGTTGCAGCATCTCCCACAGCTCGGCACCGTACTCGGCCATGCGGTTTTGCACGTACATCTTTTTGCCGTCGGGGGTTTGCTGTTCGCGGCTGATGGCGTAATCGACGCGGAAGCGATCCCCATGCTCGGCTTTCCAGGCTTCCAGGTCGCCCCGGTAAAGCAGGCTGGAAGTGGTGGGTACCCCAAAAAATAGCCAGATCCTGCCCTGGTAGTTGGGATCCTCCTCAAGCAAATGCTTGATGAAGGCCCGAAAAGGCGCAATGCCAGTGCCGGTGGCAACCAGAATCAGATTGGCGTTCGGATCTTCCGGCAGCAGGAAAGTCTTCCCGGCCGGCCCCGTGATCATCACCTCATCCCCAGCCCTGAGATCAGTGAGGAAGCCGGAGCAGACTCCCACCCCCGGCTGGCCTGTCTCCTTATCCACGTATTCGGCCCGCTTCACGCTCAAAGAAACGGTGCGCCCCTCGCCATCGTCACCATAGCGGGTGGAGGCAATGGAGTAGAGGCGGGGCTTGTGGGGCTTGCCTTGGGCATCGACGCCAGGGGGAATAATGCCAACGCTTTGGCCCTCTAGGTAGCGGAAGTTAGGATCTGGCAAGTCAAGCACGATGTGCTTGGTTAGGCCAGGTGCCCCTTCCTCGACAAGGGAGTAGGTTTCCAAGCATTGGCCGATGAGAGGGGCGTTGGGGCGGTAGAGATTGACAACCACTTCTCGCTTTTGGGCGCTGGCAACCATGACTGGGATCTGCTCCTGGGAGTCGTAGCTATAGCAAACACCTTAGCAGGCCGCCTCTTGGGAAGGGAACAACTGGCAGGGATCTTCCTCGGCCATCCAGAAAAACGCCCCCGCCGAGCAGGGAAGGGTCTGGTGTCTTTCTCTAGCCCCAGGATGGCTTGCAATGGAGCGTCTTGTGGTAACATGCAAAGCCATAAAGATAACGTTATTCAGAAGCCTCCTTGCAGTTTTCCCCCGCCTATCCCCAAGGAGTTCCCATGGCAAGCAATCCCGAACGTATTGTGATGATTGGTGTTGCTGGAGATTCTGGCTGTGGCAAGTCAACATTCTTGCGGCGGTTGGAGGACTTGTTTGGCCGGGATCTCATTACCACCATTTGTCTGGATGACTATCACTCCTTGGACCGCTACCAGCGCAAGGAAAAGGGCATCACGGCGCTGGATCCCCGTGCCAACAACTTCGAGTTAATGTACGAGCAGGCCAAGGCGCTCAAAAATGGCCAGAGCGTAATGAAGCCCATCTACAACCACGAGACGGGGCTCATTGACCCACCCGAGCGAGTAGACCCCACCCCCATCATTGTCTTGGAGGGCCTTCACCCCATGTACGACGAGCGGGTGCGGGAGCTGCTGGACTTTAAGATTTATCTGGATCTGGCACCGGAAATTAAGATTGCCTGGAAGGTGAAGCGGGACATGGCGGAGCGGGGCCACACCTATGAGGACGTGTTGCGCTCCATCGAAGCCCGCCGGCCTGATTTTGAGGCCTACGTCGATGTGCAAAAGCGCTATGCCGACGTGGTGATCGAGGTGCTGCCCACTAAGCTGCTGCCAGAGCTGGATCCCGAGCACAAGGTGCTGCGGGTGCGCATGATCCAGCGGGAGGGGGTGAAGTACTTTGACCACGTCTATTTGTTTGACGAAGGCTCCACCATTGACTGGATCCCGTGCGGCAAGAAGCTAACTTGCTCCTACCCCGGCATTCGTCTGCACTATGGCCCCTCTACCTACTTTGACCAGCCGGTCTCGGTGTTGGAAGTGGATGGCAGTTTCGACAAGCTGGAGGAGGTTATCTACATCGAGAACCACCTGAGTAATCTATCGACCCGCTACTACGGCGAGCTGACAGAGCTTTTGCGCAAGCACCCAGAGTATCCGGGATCCCGCAACGGCTCTGGCCTTATCCAGGTCATCGTAGGCCTAAAGCTGCGTGCCCTCTACGAGAAGATCCAGATGGAAGCCAAGAAGCTGGCAGTAGCTTCCTAAGCTTTGCCTCTGCTGGAGGGGGATCCCTCTCTGCCTGGCTGGGGCAGGTGGCCGAGCGGCGATAGAGGGCAAGCAATGCAAGGATTCCAGTTGGAGGTCTGGCCGGAGGGAACAGCCTTTTTCCGGCGAGCGGTTGAGGTTTGGCAAGAGCAGGCCGCGGCAGCCATTCGCCAGCGGGGCCGCTTTACAGTGGCGCTGGCAGGGGGAAATACGCCGCGAAAGTTGTATGCCGCTTTAACCCAGACACCGGGGCTCCCCTGGCAGCAAACCTGGCTGTTCTGGGGGGATGAGCGCTACGTTCCTCCGGATCACCCTGAGAGCAATTACGGCATGGTACGGCGGATCCTGCTGGAGACGGTCGGAGTTCCCGCCTCTCAGGTCTTTCCCATGCCCACCCAGGCAGGGGATCCCTTGCGGGATGCGGCGGAATACGAGGCGACCCTACGGCAGATTTTCGGCAACGAATGTCCCACCTTCGATCTCATCTGGCTTGGAGTGGGAGAAGACGGCCATACGGCTTCCCTGTTCCCCGGCACAGCCGCCCTGCAGGTGCAACATCGCTGGGTAACCGTGGGGCAGAAGGGAGAGGAGCCCCGCCTAACTCTCACCTATCCTGTTCTCAACCAGGCCAGGCAGGTGGTGGTTTTGGTAACTGGAGCCGGCAAGGCTGCAATTGTCAAGGAGGCGCTGACAACGGAGGCCCACCTGCCCTGCCAGCGCCTCAATCCCCAAGGGCGGCTGCTGTGGCTGCTGGATGCGGCGGCGGCAGCTGAACTGCCCTTGCCCGCCGTGGCGTTGCTTGGCTAGGCTGTCCAGGTCAAGGTTGCCGGCTAAGGATGGCCATTTGACCCAGATCACCGCTGCCTCCCCCTTGTTTCGCATTTCATTGGGGCAGTTGGGTTAGAGCGCTGCCCCATGTCCATCCGCCTCATTGTCGAATCGGTTCTCCAGAGCACCTACCTCAGCCGCCAGCAAGAATCCCAAATCTGCCACCTCCTCCAGGAGCGGCTCTACGACGAATTGGATCTGGAGGCAATTGACCGACTAATCCTCGCTTTGCTGGAAGGGCAAGTCCAGCTCGAGTGAGAGGAAAGCTGCGCCACCTCCCCCACTCCTCAAGCCAAAGCTTAACCCAGTCTTCTGGAGCAGTTTAGTGGCTGGAGCAGGAGACAGCTACAGGGATCCCCGCAAGAGAGCTTTCCAAAGGGTTCCCTCCCCGGATCAGACAACGCCTAGGCCAGCCGTCAACCCCCTGCACTCCTGCTAGCGCATAGAGGGCGAGCTTCCCGCTTCAACGGGAGCTTGTAGCACCGATGGCCCATCGCAGGGTTGCAACCGAGGCCATCCTAGCTTCGCAGGGGTGTCTGCCTCCCGACCGTGACTCTGCAAGGACAGGGCGGAACTCCACCCCCGTACCCCCAGCAGCTAAAGTTGGGGGATCCTTGAGAGCCCTGTCCACCTCCCTAGTTGCCGTGATATCTTACTGGCTCTAACCAAGCCCTTTCTTGAAAACCATGAACGAACTCAACACCCTGATCCAGGATCTGCAAGCTGCCTTTGGCGACGGTGGCACGCCAGTGCTCTCGATATATGCCGACATCAACCCTGCCCGTCCCGAAAATACCGGCCGTGCCTGGGTGGGACGCATTAAAAACGCCATCAAGGAGCTGTCGGAGCTTCAGGAGAGCAAGCAGGACCCCTCCCTCTACGAACAAGTTCTTGCCCTGGTGGAACAGGAGCGCCCCTCTGCCCGTACCTTGGCTCTGTTTGCTAGCCGCAGCCCAGAGGGCAAGCTGGTGGTGCGCCGCATCGACCTGCAGGTGGAGCTGCCGGTAGTGGATCTGGCCCATGGGCGGGTGGAAGCCCGCTGGGGTGAGCCGTACTTGACCCCTCTGATTTTTGCCTTCGATGAATATGAGCGGGCCGGGGTGTTGCATCTGTCCGGAGCCAGGTGGCACTTCTACGAACTCTTTTTGGGAGAACTGCGGGAGGACACGGAAATCTTTGCCAACATCAGCGCTGACGAGTGGCGAGAACTCCAGGAGCTAGCCGACCGCATCGAAAATGCCGTTGCCGAGCGTCGGGCCCGCAGTGGCGGCACCTTCGACAAGCTCTCTCCTAAGGAGCGGGAGGCGGCCAAGGTCAGCCTCTGGATGCACAAGCTCTACCAGCGCCTGGCCCAAGCCCTCGACAAAGCTGTGGATCGGCTGGGCATTGAGCGGCTGGTGCTCATGGGCGAAGCCTGGCAGGTATCCCATTTCGAGGGCTACCTCAACCGCGGCCTGCGCAACCGCATCGTCGCCCGGGTAGGGCACCCCGCCAACCTCCACGCCCCGACACCCCAAGACATCCTCGACCGAGTGGTGCCCGTCCTGGAGGCCGCCGAGCGGCGAGGGGAACTGGCTTTGTTGGAGCGGATTCGAGAGCAGCCGGGTGCCTGGGGCCTAGATACGGTGCTGGACGCCCTCCAGCTAGGTCGGGTGGCAATCTTGGTCTTGCCCTGGAGGCTAGAGGCCACCATCTGGCGCTGTCCAGACGGCTCGGTGGGAGGAACCCCAGAGATGGCCCAGCTCCTCTGCCCAGAGCCGCAACCAGTGCCCCTGCGGGATCTCGTGTGGGTGCTGGCCCGCGATTTTGGCGCTAAACTGGAGTTCGTCCGCGGCGAGGCCGAAGATCGCCTCCTCCAGGAGTTCCAGGGAGCGGCAGCGCTGCTGCGCTGGTAGGTCTAGCTACTTGAAGAGGGAAGGCCCAACCCTCTAGCTAGATCCCCCAGCAACAGTGTAGGCTGCTAGCATAACCTAGCTCATCCAGTTTACCGAGGGATCCCCTTGACCCAGTCCATTGATCTCCCCACCAGCGTCGATACGTTTTTGCAAGAGCTGGCTGCCATTCAGCAAGTGGGGCCTAAGCGGATAGCCATCTTGGGCACTCGCCATGTGCCCATCACCCACCAGTACCTCATCGAGACCCTCAGCTACGCTCTGGCCCTTACCGGCAACCGCATCCTCACGTCCGGCGCTATTGGTACCAACCTAGCGGTGATTCGGGGAGCAATGCGGGCAGATGTCAAGTCCTTGACGGTGATCCTGCCCCAAAGCTTAGAGCGACAGCCGGCGGAGTCGCGGGCCAGTCTGGAGCAAGTGCTGCATCTGGTGGAACACCCTGAAAACGACCACCTGCCTCTAGCGGAGGCCAGTCGCCTCTGCAATTTGGAAATCATTAGCAAGTGCCAGCAATTGATCTGTTTTGCCTTTCACGACAGCGTCACGCTTTTGGAGGCCTGCAGACACGCCGAGGAGCAACACAAGGTGGTGACGCTCTTCTACTTTGACTGATTCCTTATTTAGGCAAGGGAGGGGCTGGGCAGGCAGGATGGGATCCCTAGCGTGGAACTCGCCAATCTTCCCCGCCGGGATAGGAGCAGCCAAAGGGGGAGTCTATTTTTGCTCCGATGCCCATGGGATCCATTTGCACTTGCCTGCCACCCTAGCTTGGGAAGAAGTTTGGGACGATCTGGTTTGGCAGTTGCGCAGCCGCCGACCCTACTGGAGGGGGATAGCTCCTCTAACCCTGTGGTGCCAGGAGCGCGAGCTGGATCTACCCACCCTACAGGCTCTGGCTGTCTTGTTGGCGCAGTATCGGCTGCAGCTGTGGCGCGTCCAAACCGGATCCCGGGCAACCGCCATCGCTGCAGCGACCTTAGGCTACTCTGTAGAGCAATTTTCCCCTCTAGAGGCGGCTCCCCCTCTTCCCCCCGACACTGCCCCTCTGTACCTGCGTTCAACCGTGCGCTCGGGCATGTCCGTACGCCACCGCGGTTCTGTCTTCCTGTTAGGAGATCTCAACCCCGGCGGCGAGATCATTGCTGGCGGCGACATTTGGGTTTGGGGACGGCTGCGGGGGCTGGTGCATGCCGGCGCTGAGGGGGATAGGAGCGCGGTGATCCTTGCTTTGCAGTTGGAGCCTACCCAATTGCGCATTGCCGACCAGGTGGCCCGCCCGCCGGAAGGAGGATCCCCCCCCAACACGCCGGAGGTGGTTTACTTGCAGGAGGGTGTCATCTGCATTGTCAGCCTTCAGGAGTTTCTGCGGAGAAGAGCATGGGCCGAGTTATCGTCATAACCTCTGGGAAGGGAGGAGTGGGCAAGACCACCCTAACGGCCAACCTGGGCACTGCCTTGGCGCACTTGAATCGCTCGGTGGTGGTGGTGGATGCCGACTTTGGCTTGCGCAACTTGGATCTGCTGCTGGGTCTAGAGAATCGGGTGGTGTACACAGCGCTGGAGGTTATAGCGGGGGAATGTCGACTGGAACAGGCGCTGGTGAAGGATAAGCGCACCCCCAACTTGGTCTTGCTGCCGGCGGCCCAAACCCGCAACAAAACAGCAATCAACCCGGAGCAAATGCGGCAGTTGATGGAGAAGCTGGCCAGTAGCCATGACTATGTGTTGATTGACTGCCCAGCTGGGATTGAGCAAGGGTTTCGCAATGCCATTGCGGGGGCAACAGAAGCTCTGCTGGTAACTACGCCCGAAGTAGCAGCGGTGCGGGATGCAGACCGGGTGGTGGGCTTATTGGAAGCGGCAGGGATCTCCTCAATCCAGCTAATTGTTAACCGCCTGCGCCCCGACATGGTAACCGCAGGCCAGATGATGGCAGTGGAGGATGTGGTGGAGGTGCTGGCCATCCCGTTAGTGGGTATGATTCCAGAAGACCGCGAGGTAATTGTCTCCACCAACAAGGGGGAACCCATGGTTTTGGCTGCTCATCCTTCTCTGGCTGCCCAGGCCATCCAGCGCATTGCCCGACGGCTGGAAGGGGAGATGGTGGAGTTCCCCAAGTTGGCCAGCTTGAGTGAGTCTTTCTGGGAAAAGGCCAAGCGATTTTTAACCCAAAAGGTGTTCTGAAGCTAACTTTGCCTGGAGTTTTTGCTTTCCCAGCCATGTTCCCTCAATAAAGCCCATGCTCCTCGATTTTTTGGATCAGCTTTTTTCCCGACCCCCCGGCAGCAGCCGCGAGCAGGCCAAGCAGCGCCTGAAACTCATCTTGGCCCACGACCGCACCAATCTCAGTCCGGCAGCCCTAGAATCGATGCGGCTAGAAATTTTGGGGGTAGTCTCCCGCTATGTGGAGCTAGACCCAGAGGGGATGCAATTCCACTTGACCGTGGAGGGGAGCACAACAGCTCTTATTGCTAACTTACCCATTCGCCGAGTTAAGCCGCTTGCAGCAGTCGATCCCGACCCTGCTGGGCAGGGGCAGCAGGATCCTATTGCCCCAGAGGGCAGTCAGGGGAGTTCACTTCGGCCTGAGCTACCCTAGACTCAAAGAGCATCTACCTGTAGCTAAGGCTGGCCTACTTCTTAGAATGCGTCCCAGTCCAGATTCCCTGCAGATGGCAACCTTGAGTAGCAACTTTGCTGAACACGAGAGCTGCTGGGGCAGAGTTCTCACTGAGGGAGGTTGAGCCTCGGCATGGAAAACTCCTTTGAGCTGACGATCCTGTTTACGCTGGCCTTGGTGGCCGGGATCGCAGCTCAAGTCCTGGCCAACTTTGTCCAGGTGCCCAGCATTGTTTTCCTGCTGCTGTTTGGGGTGTTGCTGGGGCCAGACGGCTTGGGCTGGGTTCGCCCTCAGATCATGGGATCCGGTCTGGAGGCGCTGGTGTCGCTGGCAGTGGCCCTGATCCTATTTGAGGGGGGGCTGAACCTGCGGCTGCAACGCCTCAACCAGGTCTCCACCAGTCTGCGCAATTTGGTGCTACTGGGATCCCTGCTGACCTTGGGAGGAGGGGCACTGGCAGCCCACTATTTGGGAGAGTTCCCCTGGCCCCTGGCCTTTTTGTTTGGATCCCTGGTGGTGGTGACGGGGCCAACTGTCATTAACCCCATCCTCAAGCGGGTACGGGTCGATCCCGCCGTCAGCACCCTCTTGGAAGGGGAAGGGGTGCTCATCGATCCAGTCGGAGCCATCTTGGCGGTGGTGGTGCTGCAGGTGGTGCTTTCTGGTCACCCCAGCTTCCTCATGGCCTTGGAGCAGCTCTCTAGCCGCTTGGCCATTGGGTCGGCAGTGGGAGCGCTGGGGGGCTGGCTGATGGGATCCTTTCTGCTCTGGTCGCGGCAGTTTTTGAGGGAGGAGTTGCGCAACTCAGTGGTGCTGGCAGGGGCGCTGGGGGTGTTTGCCCTGGCCCAGTCGCTGCGCTCTGAGGCAGGGCTGATGGCGGTGGTGATGGCGGGGCTGGTGGTGCGGCAGAAGGCGGCCATTGCCGAGCGGAGCGTGCGCCAATTCCATGGCCAGTTGGTGGTGATAGCCATCTCGGTGCTGTTTATCTTGCTGACCTCTACCCTTTCTCTCAAAGCAGTGTTGGCTTTGGGCTGGGGAGCGCTGGCCACGGTGCTCTGCCTGATGCTGGTGGTTCGCCCCTTGAGTGTGTGGCTGTGTACCTGGGGCAGTGACCTCAACTGGCGGCAAAAGTTGTTTGTGGCCTGGCTGGCTCCCCGCGGTATTGTGGCGGCCTCGGTGGCTTCTTTGTTTGCCATTTTGTTGACGGAGCGAGGCATTACTGGGGGAGATGCCCTCAAGGCGCTGGTGTTTTTGACCATCTCGGTTACGGTGACGGCGCAGGGGTTGACCGCCGCTTGGGTGGCTCGCTGGTTGGGTCTGGACCAGGGCAGTTCCACGGTGATCATTGGGGATCACCCCCTGGTTGAGCCGTTGGCAGAGTTGCTGCGCTCCCTCAATCAGGCGGTGGAGGTGCTGCCGCTGCCGGAGGGCTCCGCCCCGCTCACGCGAACGGGATCCCGTCTGCGCGAGGGCAACGGCCACAAGGTTGCCTATGCCCTGGGGGAGCCCTCTGGGAGTAATGGAGCCGGTGGAGCTGAAGAGGAAGTTGGAAAATCCCTGCAGGAAGTGGTGCTCAGCGAGTCGGCCCTGTTGAAGGCCGATATTGACCACGCGGAGACGCTGCTGATCCTGACGCTGGATCCGCAGATGAACTGGGCCATTGCCGAGCTGATGGTGAAACTCTCGGTTTCTGCTGCCATCTGGACGGTGTTGCTGCCGGAGATGCCCATCTCAGAAGGGATCCGCGCCCTGCCAATCCCCTTTTCCCAACTGCAGCGCTGGGCCGGCTACCTAGAAGCTAAGCGAGCGGAGCTGCGCTCGATTACCCTGCCCACCTTGGCGGATCTGGGCCTAAAGTCCTCTCGGTCGGCAGGGACCTCCGCTCAGGACTCGACTGCAGCAGCCCGTCCAGCACCCCTCAACCCCTTTTCGGCCCAGCTGGGGCTGGAGGATCCCACGCTGGAGCGGCTGCGGGATCAGTTTGCCTACCGCATTAAGGCGGATCTGTGCCTGCCTTTGCTGCTGGTGCGCCCGCAGCGTCTGGGAGGCTGGTTTGGAGAGAAGGGTAAGTCGTCCCAGGTTGGTCGGCTATTCTACCTGCCGGAGCCAGGCATCTGGCGACGTGGGGATTGCATTTACTACCTGGAGCGCCTTGCCAGCCCTGTAGAAGCCGCTGCCCCCTCTGCCAGAGAGTTAAATTCCTCAGAATGGGATCTGCCCCCAGCCGAGTTACTGCCCCAGTATGTTGAGGGCATCAAGCTCCACTTTGACCTCTAGGAAGGTCGGGGCAGCCAGCGGCCACTGGGGATAAGGGGGCACCCCTGCACCTGCTCGGGCCGGCCCAGATACACCCAGGCCGAGGTGCCACTGTCCAGTTGCACCCACTGCCGTTTGTACAGCCGCGGGTGATCTTCCAGCTCGTCCAGGCGGGGCAACAGGCTCAGGGGAATGCGGTAGCGCTCGCCGTAGAGCCGGTTGCGGCCAGGAACGGCCATGGGGTAGGGGCCGAGATCGTAGAGATCGATGTGGTTGAGGCTGTCTGTCCCCAAAAACTCTGCTCCTTGCAGCAGACGGTGGTACTGGCCGCCCCGCAGCAGGGATCCGTAGACAAAAACCACGGTCGTTGGTTCCATTGTCCTCTGGGACAGGGGGAATTAGGGGGATTGGGTTTGGCCAAGGCGGGGCTCTGAGCCGGCCAGCAGGCGCTCGATGTTGCGCCGATGGGCAGCAATGACATAAACCCCCCCTGCCAGGGCAAACAACCCATAGGGCAGAGGCTGACCCAGAGCCCACATCAGCAGCGGCGCCGCCACCGCCGCCAGCAGCGAGCTGAAGGAGACGATGCGGGTAAGGGCGATCCCCAGCAGCCAGACGCCAAAGGTAGCCAGGGCCACCGGCCAAGCCATGGCCAGCAAGATTCCCAGGCTGGTGGCCACCGACTTGCCTCCCCTAAAGCCCAGCCAGCAGGAGCGGCTGTGGCCAACCACTGCCCCAAAGGCCGCCACGACCACCCACCACGGGGATCCCAAAGCCGATCCCAGCGCCACCGCTGCTGCCCCCTTGGCAGTATCCACCAGCAACACCAGCAGCGCCGGTCCCTTGCCCAGCGTCCGCAAGACGTTGGTTGCCCCTGTCGAGCCGGATCCCTGCTGACGAATGTCGATCCCGCCCCACCAACGGCCTACCCAGTAGCCGGTGGGGATGGATCCCAGCAGATAGCCTCCAAGGGCGGCGAGGAAAGCCAAAAGCCAGGTAGGCATGGGCAGGTCTTGAACGCTCTTTCTCACTTTGCCATAGGGCTTGGGTTCAACTGCTGTCGAATCCGGCCAGGTTGACCTCCCAAGCAAGGCGCGGCTGGACAAAGTGCAAAAGCTGGTGGCGAAGCTGCTCCAGTTGCCGGATGATCTGGCGGGATCCCTGCGCCCAGAAATGCTGCTGCAGATAGTCAATCAGCCACAGTTGCGCCGGCAAATCAAGAGCGGCCACCGCCCTGGCCAGTTCCAGGGCCTGCCGCAGCGAGGGGGGCCAGCGTCTAAGCTCTTGCAATAGCGACGGCGGGATCCTTTGCAGGTGCTGGTGGGCCTCCAGCGCCCGTCCAGGGCTGCCTTGGGCCAGGGCAATCAGCTCGGAGCGGGGGATCCCGGGCAACTCTGGGCAGTTCAAACTAACCAACACCCGCTCCATCTCTGCTGGGCTGAGGCGACGAAAGGGCACCATCTGGCAGCGGGACAACAGCGTCGGCAGCAGGGAGGCCGCCTGGGGAGCAATGAGAACAAGGTGGGCTGAGCCGGGCTCCTCCAGGGTTTTTAGCAGAGCATTGGCCGCACTTTCTGCCAGGGTTTCCGCCCCCTCCAGCACCACCAGGGAGCGGCGGGCGCAAATCGGCCTGCGGGCACAGAAGCGGGCCACTCCCTGCACCTGTTCCAGGCGAATTTGCGGCGGGGAGCGCCGCTGCAGAGTTTGCGCCTCGGGGGCCTCCGCTGCTACTAGGCGGCCCTGGTGGAGATAGGTGGGACTAACCCAGTGGAGGTCGGGATGGGTGCCCGCTACCAGCCAACGGCAGTTGGAGCACTGGCCGCAGGGGATCCCCGAGCTGGCCTCGCAGAAGAGGGCCTGGGCAAACCAGCGGGCCATCAGCCCTCGCCCCACCCCCTCTGGCCCCAAGAAACAGTAGCTGGAGGTCACCCGCCCCTTTTCCAGAGCGGCCACCAGCAGCCGCGCCGCCAGCTCCTGCCCAACAATGTGCCGGGGGGGCAGAACCTTTACCCCCTCAACCTGGGGCATTGGCAGAATTGCTTACTCCCTGGTAAAGGTCGGCAAGAGAGCTCTGGAGCCGCTGCTTCCTCAACACGCAAAGCTTCATCTCTGCCCCTGCTGTTAGGCCGTGGGATCCAGCCGCATTAGCACTTGGCCAAACTCCACCGGCTGGCCGTTGCTCACCAAAATCTCCTTGACCACGCCTGCCGTTTCTGCTTCTATTTCGTTCATTACCTTCATCGCCTCGATAATGCATAAGGTTTGGCCTTTGTTCACTCGTTGCCCCACTTGGACAAAATCCGCTTCTCCAGGAGCAGGAGCGCTGTAGAAGGTACCCACCATGGGTGCTACCACCTCCACCCAGTGGCTGGGGGGAGATTTTGGGGCAGTCCCTGCAGTAGAAGGCTCTAGCGGAGCAGAAGGAGTGGAGGGAGCGATTGCGGCAACCTGAGCAGCAGGGATCCCCTTGCGCAGAGTCAGGCGGAAATCTTTGCACTCGAGAGTTAGTTCGGTAACATCGCTCTCTTGCAGAGCGGCCAGCAGAAGGCGAATTTCCTGCCAATTAATGACATCCAAGGGAAGTCACCTGTCCACAATAGCAACCTAGCAGCGGGCAAGAGTCCTCACTCGCGGCCCAGATAAGTGTCCGTGCGAGTATCGACTCGAACCCGCTCTCCCACTTTAATAAACAAGGGCACCTGGATCTCGGCACCGGTTTCTAGCTTGGCAGGTTTGGTTCCTCCTGTAGCCGTATCTCCCCTAACCCCCGGGTCAGTTTCCACCACTTCCAAAACCACACTGTTGGGCAGTTCCACATCGATCACCTGCCCCTTCCAGCGCAAAACAGACACTTCCATATTTTCCTTCAGGTATTTCACAGCAGAGCCCACCTGGGCGGTACTGATCACAGCTTGCTCATAGGTCTCCATGTCCATGAACACGAGGTTGTCCCCTTCGGCATAGAGGTACTGCATGTTCACCTTTTCAATGGTGGCAGCAGGCAGCATTTCGCCAGCGCGGAAGGTTTTCTCGACAACGTTGCCGGTCTGCATGTTTTTGAGCTTGGTGCGCACAAAAGCCGCCCCTTTGCCAGGCTTGACGTGCAGAAACTCAATGACTTTGTAGGGAGCGCCATCAACTTCCACAGAGACGCCGGGGCGCAAATCGTTGCTTGAGATCATGTCAGCACAGGATCCGTTGCCTAGACTTCCCAATCTTACCGCGCCTAGGGGGTACTCCGATTCAGTCCTCTAAGATCAATGGGCGCTTGCCGTCCATACCTAGGCAACACTGCCTGCCACGAGGGGCGCAGGCCCGCTAGGAAGTCGGCACGGGCCAGCTCTGCCAATGCCAGCACAGGCGCTGGATCCACCCAATCGGCGGCATCCACCGCCAGCGCTTGCGGCCACTGACGGAGAAGGGCCTGCCAAGCCGTTTCCCCCCAGAGCTGATCCGAGACTTCGGCCCCTAGCTGTTCCGGACCCACCCGGTACACCCCGCCATACCGCTCCCCCCGCTTGGCGTCCATGTGGACTGCCACCGTCAAGGGCTGAGGGGGGGATCCCTGCTCCTGCCACACCCGGCGGGCAACAACCGCTAAGGACGAGTAGCCAAACACTGGAATGCCTAGCTGCTGCCCCACTAGCCGCGCCACGCTTACCCCCAAACGACTGCCGGTAAAACTCCCCGGCCCCAAAGCTACAGCGATCCCCGCCATCTGCGACCAGTCCTGGCTGGCCAAGAACTCCTTCAGGCAAGGGTGCAACTGCGCTGCCATCTCCCGATCCAGCCACCAACTCCGAGTGCGGGTTTCTCCCAGCTCCGGCTCCAGCGGCAACAGGGCGAGGCCCAAAACAGGCGTGGTGGTGTGAATCCCTAGAATCCAGCGGGTAGGCGACATGGCCTTTCTTAGGGGAGTTGACAGAACTTAATGGATGGTTTAAGGTTGGGTTGTCAATCTTCGCACTTCCGCAGGGAAGTTAGGTCTTATGACTACTGTTCTCCAACGTCGCGCAGCTAGCAACGTGTGGGAGCAGTTTTG
>Ga0197142_1000599_pt1 | contig 33440 bp, 31 predicted proteins | sample GBS60_MetaG_FD_148614 | JGI IMG/M metagenome (GOLD analysis project Ga0197142, IMG submission 148614) | Sediment microbial communities from Great Boiling Springs, Gerlach, Nevada, United States - GBS 60_MetaG | ecosystem: Environmental > Aquatic > Thermal springs > Hot (42-90C) > Sediment...
CATCTTCTCCTCCTAGCCCGCACCACGCCCACCGACAGGGTGTCCAAGAGGAGCATGGGGTTGACCGTCTTCCTTGTTGACGTAAAATCGGATGGGCTGAGCTACAGGATTTTAGATAAAATGGGTATGGACTATGTGAGTACGTGTGAGGTGGTGTTAAAGGATGTCTTAGTGGATGAGGATGATGTTGTGGGCGCTGTGGATGATGGATGGAAGGTTCTCGTGAAAGCGCTTAACGCCGATAGAATCGTGTATGCTGCATTGGCCGTTGGCTCGGCCCAGTTTGCTATTGAGATGGCTAGGCGATACGCCTCGAGTAGGAAGGTCTTCGGCAGGCCTATAGGCGCCAACCAGGGGGTACAGTTTCCGCTGGCTGAGGACTTTGTGATGGCTGAGGCGAGTCGGCTCCTCTGCTTGGATGCTGCTAAACGGTATGATGGGGGTGAGAGGGTTGACGTGCTTGCATGCATGGCCAAGTATAATGCTACGGTGGTGGCCCTGAGGGCTTTGATGGATGCTATGCAGGTCTTTGGCGGATATGGGTATCTAAGGGACTGGGATGTGGAGAGGGTTTTCAGGGATATGCTGATGCTGAAGGTGGGGCCGATAACGCAGGAGATGGCGCTCGCCTATATAGCTGAGAAGGGACTTGGACTCCCACGATCATTCTAAATCTATCTCCAGCCCAACCCCTCTCTCAGCAGCCTCCTTGAAGAGCATGGATGCAAAGTAGAGGTCCAGTGTTGCGAATCCAACAGATTTCATCAGTGTTATCTCTGACTGGTCATCCCTAATGTTTCTCCCGCCCTTCACGACATCATGCAATTCCATAACATCTTCAGCTCTTATAATCCCACAGGCTAATGCATGCATGATATCACCCGCCTCCCTTAGAACAGACTCTTTTAGATCAGCGACAATCCTCCCAGCCCGTCGAAAGGTTGTCTCATCAAGTTCACGCCTAGTGGCTAAGGCGCCGAGGCTCGTCACATGGGCACCCTCCGCCAGCCACTCACCAGACAGGACCGGCTCGGGAGAGTTAGTGGCCGTCACGACAATATCAGCATCTTCCAGAGCCTCACGGGCCGAGTCCACAGCTGAAGCAGTGAGTCCAAGCTCCTTCTCGGCCCTTACAGTTAATTTTTCACGGTTCTCCCGACTGGGGCTGAAGATCCTGACCCTCTCAATCTTTCGGACAGCATTGACGGCCATGAGCTGAGTCCACGCCTGGTTTCCACTTCCGAGAAGACCGACGGCCATACTGTCGGGCCTTGACATATACTTGGCCGCCACACCTCCTATGGCCCCTGTTCGCATCGCCGTCGGGTAGACGGAGTCCATCATGCCGACCAGCTGGCCGGTGGTGAGGTTGAAGGCTAGGATAAGCCCGCTGGCCACGTTGAGCCCATGAAGTTTGGGATTGCGTCTATACTCGTTGATGAGCTTGAGGGTGTATGATCCAACAGTGTGTGAGTAGGCGGGCATGAGAACATAAACTGCATCAAGCTCCGGCACCTGCATCATCTCACGGCTCGGCATAAAATAATCCTCCGGCCTGTAGGTTCTAAAGAATTCCTCAACGATTTCCAATGTCCTCTCCATCGTAAGCCAGTTCTTTAGGATCTGGTTTGTAAGAACCATCAAGTCCAGTCAACCGCTCCGCTGGTCTATTACACGCTTTGCCTTGCCAACCTCCTGCCTAGGCAGAGACATAGGCTCCACCAGCTCAACCTCAACACCCGTCATAAGAACATTTCTCAAATCCTCAGCCAATGTCTTCACCAGGCTCTCCGCCTCTGGGCCATGTATCCTCTCCCTCGTCTCCGCCACAACCTTAATCCTGTCATGCCCTCCCTGTCTCCAGATCAAGATCTGATACTCCGATCCGACCATAGGATTTTTCAAGAGCACGCTCTCAACCTGACTAGGCCATACAGCTACGCCTGAGACCTTAATCATATCATCTATCCTACCACTTATCCATCCAATCCTCTTATGAGTCCTGCCACACTCACAAGATCTAGAGTCGTAAATGTATGAAATGTCACGGCATCTATATCTTATTATAGGCGCCGCCTCCTTGGTGAGGGTTGTGAATACAAGTTCACCTTTTTCCTCAGGGCCCACATTCTCACCAGTGTTAGGGTCGACAACCTCCACAAAAAAGTGATCCTCCCAAACATGAAGTCCATCATGCATGTGGCAGTCATTAGCCACCCCAGGGCCGCAGAGCTCGGTGAAGCCGTATATGTCATAAACATCCATGTCCCATTCCTCGGATATCTTGCGCTTCATCTCACCAGTCCACATCTCAGAGCCGAAAACCCCCTTCCTAACCTTAGTATCACGGGCGGGGTCCACACCCATTTCATGAGCCGTCTCAGTAAGCCTCAGGATGTAGGAGACTACTGCACACACCATAGTGGTTCCGAAATCCATCATATATTGTATCTGGCGTTTACTAAAGCCGGCTCCGGCCGGTATTATCATGGCGCCGATCTTCCTAGCTCCGTAGAAGAAGCCGAAACCGCCGGTGAACATTCCGAAGCTGGGTGTGATCTGAAAGATATCCTCACTTGATAGTCCCGACATTGTCAGGGATCTGGCCGAGACTTCACCCCATACCTCCAGGTCGTTGGCTGTGTAGAAGCCCAGTGTCGGAACGCCAGTCGTTCCCGAGGTTGCATGGACCTCAAGTATTTCGCTGGTTGGAACGGCTAGCATACCATATGGATAGAGGCTTCTCAGCTCATCCTTGGTGGTGAACGGGAGCTTACCCAAGTCGTCCAAGCCCCGAATCTTATCGGGGTTTATGCCCTTCTCCTCCATCTTCCTCCTGTAGAACGGGACCCTCTCATACATCCACGCAACCGTATGCTTGAGCCTCTTCTCCTGAAGCCTTACAAGCTCATCCCGGCCCATCGTCTCCGCAGGCTTGTTGAAGAACCGCCCTAAAGTCATGCCATCAACTAGTCTCAGCCCAGTCCTTAAATGTTATAAGCCATCAAGATGAAGGGTTTTAAAGCCATGGAGCCCTACACAGCTGTCGGTATATCCTCCACCGTCTGGGGTGTCAGGAAGAGGAAAGAGATAATGAAGAATATCGAGCATCTACATGAGGTGGTGGCTGCCGCCTCCTGGCTTAGCAGTCTCGATTTGCCCGTTAGGCTGATAGCGATACCCGAGGGTGCGTTGCAGGGCTTCACCGATGAGGTCTTTGATATGGACCATGTGGAGTATGCCCTCAACATAGCTATTGAGATTCCCGGTGAGGAGACCGATAGGCTTGCCGAGATCGCAAAACAGTACAAGTCCTACGTTATAGCCCAAGCAAAGGCCGTTGATGATCGTTTTCCCAATAGGTTCTTTAACAATGCCTTCATAATAGATCCCCAGGGTAGGATAATCCTTAGACATTATAAGAACTCGCCACTATTCCCAGTGGAGCACTCCATATGCCCCCATGATATCTATGATGAGTGGGTAAGGATCCATGGGAGGAATCTGCAGGCTTTCTTCCCAGTTGTGGAGACGGATATTGGGGTGCTGGGCTGCGCTCTGGCCAATGAGGGCTCCTATCCCGAGTATATTAGAGGGCTGGCTATGAACGGTGCAGAGGTCGTCTACAGACCCAGCTACCCCCATCCACATACCCAGAATGAGTTTTGGGAGATCCAGAATAGGGCTAGAGCATTAGACAATAACCTCTACATTGTAGCCCCTAATACTGGCACCTACTACCTCACGACAGAATCACGGGTTCCCATAGACACCTTCGGCGGTAAATCCATGATAGTGGACTATAAGGGACGTATAATCGGGAAGCATGAGTATGGGGCCGGCTCATCCTACTGTGCAGGCGTTATAGATATTGATGCACTCCGAGACTTCCGCTCCCGCTCGCTATGGGCCAACTGGATGAAGGATCTCCGCACCGAGATCATACAGATAATCTATGAGAGGGAGCTCTATCCGAAGAACCTCTGGATAAACAGGATGCCGATGAAGCATAAGGAGTATGAGGTGAAGGTGATAAGGAAAAATATAGAGCGTATGTTCCAGTATGGTATTTGGAGGAGGCCCGCGAGATAGGATATGTCCAACAATTCTGCCATAGAAGTGGAGGATGTATCGATCACGTTTGACGGTGTAAAGGCACTTGACGGATGCCGGCTTAGGATAGCTCGGGGGGAGTCGCTTGGGATAATTGGGCCGAACGGCTCTGGGAAAACCACACTCTTGAATGTTGTGAACGGCTACTATAGGCCTGAGAAGGGGTTGGTAAAGATATTCGGTAGGAGGGTTGATGGGCTACCGCCACATCGTATAAGCCGGATGGGTGTGGGACGTGTTTTCCAAGTGACAAACGTCTTCACACATATGACCGTCTTGGAGAATATCCTAGTTCAAAGTGTGTGGGTTGGGAGGAGGGCGGGTATGAGGGAGAGAGCTTTGGAGATAATGGATATGGTTGGGTTGCCGCGTCACCTGGCTGATGAGCTGGCTGGAAATGTTTCGGGAGGCCAGCAGAAGCTCGTTGACATTGCCAGGGCTATCCTGCCAGATCCTGAGATTCTCATGTTAGATGAGCCTGTTGCAGGCATACATCCAATAATAAAGGAGAAGATCATTGAGATTGTTGAAGCTCTTAGAAAACGTGGGAAGACGATCGTAGTGGTCAGTCATGATATCCCATCGATCCTACGTATGATTGACAGGCTCGCCTTCATGAACGCAGGCTCCGTCCTCTTGGTGGGTGACCCTGAAGAGGTACGCCGATCCACAAGGGTTGTAGAGGCTTATCTGGGGGTTTAAGATATGTCCCTTGATGTTCGCAACTTAACGGTAGAATATCAACGTGATATCGAGATCTTGAAAAATGTCTCAGTCCATGTCGAGAGAAACTCGGTGACAGCTTTAATCGGTCCCAATGGCTCGGGCAAGTCAACGCTGATGAAATCTATTGCTGGAATTCTGAAGCCGAAGAGGGGTGAAATTTTGTTGGACGGTGTTAGGCTTGATGGTATGCTACCTGAGGAGAGGGTGGGACAGGGGTTGTCAATAGTGCTGCAGAGGAGGAGCATCTTCCCTCATCTGACAGTGAAAGAAAACCTGCTTCTCGGAGGTTGGAGAATCAGGCGGGATTCACAACTTCTACTTGATAGGCTGGGTGAGGTGCTGCAGATATTTCCAGATCTAGAGCCTAGACTAAGGGATAGGGCTAGCTCCCTAAGTGGAGGTCAGCAGCGTATGCTGGAAATCGCCAGAGCCCTGATGACCAAGCCCAAGATACTACTCCTTGACGAGCCTTCTGCCGGTTTATCCCCCATAATGGTGAAACAGGTTTACCAGCATATAGACGCCCTCAGGAAATTGTCCATGACTATCTTCCTGGTAGATCAGAATATCCAGATGTGCTTCTCGGTTGCCGACTATGTTTACGTTCTAGAGCTTGGTGAGGTTAAAGGCGGCGGTAGGAAGACTGAGCTGGCCTCATCACTCTCGGATCTTATAAAAGGTTGGCTCTACCTTGAGCAGGGAGGGGTGAAGGGATAATGCTACTCGCTCCTGAAATTCTCTTCGGCCAGCTTCTCGTAGGCGCCATTCTACTGGGAGGCATTTACTCACTCGTCACAATGGGCCTAGCCCTGATTTTCGGTGTAATGCGGATCCTAAACATAGCCCACGGAGAGTTCGTAATATTCGGCGCCTACACGACTTACTGGATATCCTCACTCCTCCGCCTCGACCCACTTCTAGCAATACTTCTGACGATCCCTGTCTCAGCTATTCTAGGCTTCGCCGTCAACACATTTCTCATAAGAGGGCTAAGTAAGAGCTTTGACGCGCCCATAGTCTCCAGCTTCGGGCTTCTGCTAATCATGCAGGCCAGCATGCTCATAGCATGGACTGGAGATCCACGCAGCATAGTAACACCGTTTACTGCGGAGAGTGTCATAGTGGGGCCTGTTGTAGTCCCGATAATCAGGCTCCTCGCCTTCACGGTATCCATAATCGCCCTCATACTCCTTCACATAATACTAACAAGGACTTACACGGGTAGGGCTATAAGAGCAATATCCCAGGACTACGAGTCAGCCGCAACCCTCGGCATCCCCGTCCAACGAATGCAGACATTCACCTTCATACTGAGCACATGTCTAGCAGGAGCTTCAGGCGGATTGATCGCAATGCTCTTCAGCTTCCAACCGACTTTCGGACCAGAGTTTCTCCTCAAATCATTCGTCGTCCTAGCCCTCTCAGGTGTTGGAAACATACCAGCAGTCATCGCAGGAGGCCTCATACTGGGGATCGGCGAGTCATATGGATCATTCTTCCTCGGCTCCGGACTACGCAACGTAGTCGCATACGCCATGCTAATACTACTACTCCTCGCACGTCCAACCGGGCTGTTCGGCCGGAGGCGAGTCAGAGAAGTATGAGGGCCAGAATAATCTTAGCCACCGCCTCAGCCCTATTACTTCTAGCAATACCGACGCTGGCAGCTGGAAACAACTTCATAATCACACTTGCCTTCCTATTCACGATATACACAACCCTCGCCCTGGCCTGGAATATCGTCGGAGGCTTCGCCGGCCAGCTTAACCTAGGCCATGCCGCTTTCTTCGGCGTCGGCGCCTACACTCTAGCCCTATCAACGGGTGCAGGAGCACATCCTTACCTGGGTGTCGCTGCTGGAGGAGTCTCCGCCGTTGGGCTGGCTTTGCTGATGTCACCTCTCATTAGACTTCGCGGCGATTACTTCGCAATCGGCACCCTCAGCTTAGCTGAGGCGATTAAAGTGGCTGTCCTCAACATCCACGCCTATGGTATAAGGGTGACACCCTACGAGGGGCTGGGCCGTGTGGAGAACTACTACCTAGCTGTGGTGCTGTTGATAGCTGTATCCCTGACCACTTACATGATACTAAGATCTAGGCTGAAGCTGGCCCTAGTCTCTATACGGGAGAATGAGATTTTAGCCAACGCCAGCGGTGTCAACCCCCTCAAGTATAAGATATTGGCTCTGGCCCTAAGTGGTGTCTTCACAGGCCTTGCAGGAGGCATCTACGGATATAACCTGCTATACGTCCCAGCCGAGCATGTCTATTCAATCGAGTGGACCATCATACCCCTCTTCATGGTTCTCATAGGCGGGAGGGGGACATTAACAGGACCCCTTATAGGCTCCATCATATACCTGGGGGTCTACTACCTTCTACAGTTCACCATAACGGAGATAAGTCTCCTAACATTCGGCCTAGTCGTCGTCCTAATAATAAAGTTCATGCCCCAGGGACTGATCGAAACACTCTTCATAAGAACTCTCGGAGTAAAAAGAAGCAACATACTATAAAAAAGAGGTGTGGGAGTTAGCGGGACTCCCACGATGGGAAGGGGTAGACAAATTCTTTCGTCGCCTTATCACGGGGCCATATGACCTCTAGCTTTCCACCCAGCCACTGCATCAGCATTATGAACTTGTCGGTGTTGTTCATCTTTCCACCCGGTCCGAAGCTCACCCTACCCATAACAGTATCAAACTGAACATTCGCCAGCGCATCTCTGATCCTCTCCCTATCCAAGACACCGGCCCACTCCACAGCCTTCAACGCGATCTGCCCGCTCGAATAGTATATGCCGAGAAGTGTCGGAGGCCTATTGGTTTCCTGCCTGTATTTCTGCACCAGATCACTGGCTCCGGGTAGGGATTCATGCCAGACGAATGAGGCTGTGACATACTCAGCGTCAGCCCCCAGGTTGGCTCCGAATGTGCCAGTAGCTGTACCCCTTGTGAAGGCCCATATCTTGGGTGAGAACCTAAGCTCCTTGCTTATCTTCATCATGTTTATGGCGTCAGGTGGTGAGGGGATCGCACCCACCACATCGGGGTTAAGGGCCTTCGTCTTCGTGATCAAAGCCGTAAGATCTGATCCCGGTGTATATTTCTCCCGCAGAACAACATCATAGCCATACTGTCTCGCATACGCCTCAAACCAGTTGGCGTTATCCGCTCCAAGGTCTGACGCCTCCTCCCATATGGCTATCGTCCTAGGCCGCTGGCCTGCTGGAAGGTTATTCATGAAGTCAAAGTATACTAGGACCTCGTCACGGGCTAGGTGGAAGTTAGAGAATAGGTATCTGTAGCTGGGTGGGACGAATATCTTCTCGGTTGTGGCAAGAACGCCTACAATCGGCACCTTGCTCTGCTCCGTTACAGGCGCTATAGCCAATCCTATGTGGCTTCCAGTCTCTCCAATCAGCAGGTCCACCTTATCCACGTTTATCAGCTTATCAAGGTTGGCTAGGACCGTTGGGATATCGCTTTTAGAGTCGTAGACGATGAACTCGACTGGAAGCTTGCGCTCATAGCCGAGCATGTATACGCCCCCCTCATCGTTTGCCTTTTTGAACACCTGCTCAAGGGCCCATTTCTCCTCTGTTCCGAAGCCTGCGAGACCGCCTGTAAGGCTTATGGAGGCGCCGATGACTATCTTATCCCGTGGCGGCGTGCGGCCTGCTGTGACTGTTGAGGTCACCGTGGTGGGCTGTGTCACCGTGTTTGTAACGGTCACTGTCTGTCCTCCAACTGTCACTGTCTGGCCGCCAACCGTCACCGTCTCCCTCTGGGTTATTGTCTGGACACCGCCGCCAGCCGAAGAGCCTGCGAAAAAGCCTCCAAGTCCGGCCACCACACCAACACCCACTACGGCCCCGGCTGCTGCAGCTGTGCTTATCGCTTGGCGTCTAGTGTATTTCCTCACAATATTTTTTTCTTCAGTCATGCCTTTTCCTACCATGTGGAGGGCTAATAAGCTTTTCCGCCTCCTATCCAGCTATTAATATCCTACGCAGCCCAACATAGATGGAAATTACAAGCATGGGTATTGTCGCTACTCCGATGGTAGGATATAGTGGGTTTATGGTTGCATCTCCGACTGGAGGTGTGTTTCTTAGATATGTGAGGTAGTCGGTGAGCCATCCGCCTCCAGTGTTGCCTGAAAGCAAGGCGGCCCATCCTTGAAGGGTTGTTGGCTGTGTAAGGCTTGGGAGAGGTAGCTGGGGCTGTGATGGTAGGAAGAGGAAGATGAGGGTGAGTGGGATGAGGATGGCTGGGAAAATCTTACTAGTCCTCCATAGTTGGGCTACGGCGTAAGCTGCTAGGATGGCTAAGGGTGGGATAGCCTGGGCTAGAAACCTATACTCAAGATGTGTGAATAGTATGACGTAGCCGAGTGAGAGAAGCCCCCAGAGGATAAGCGGCCTCCCAACCCTGACCTCACGTCTAAAAATCAAAACGGTGCCGACTAGTGAGAGGATAATGAGGGGTAGGGTTGCGAGCCGGAGAGACTGGAAGACCCATATAGAAACCCTCTCAAGAAATGGAAGGTCAGCCCCAATACCAAGCTCTCTAGCCATTATTGCATGGGCTATCGGTCTCGACAAAACACCACTCCCAGCTATCTGGAAAGTTCCACCAAGCCTCACGTTATCCATGAAAAACGGGTGTAAAACCAATAGGGCTATGCCGAGGGCCAACCCAATATCAAAAATTCTCTCACTAATGTTCACATGCCTAGAGATTAGATTCCGCTGCTCCGCAACCCTGTAGACGATCATCGCTGAAAGGGCGAGATACGCACCCAATATGTAGAGGTAGGCCTGATCAGTGAAGACAGGCGTTATAAAATTCGAGACAATTGTTAGAGCCCTCTCCTGTGAGAGTTGGATTATAGGGAAAATTGATGCGGCAAGCACAATGAGTAGGAGAAGCTTACGCGCCATCCCTAGCCTCGACACCCAAATCATAGACAAAAGTATAACAGGCACGAGCAGCAGATTCTGGTCTCTTGCTATTATTGAGAGTGCTGTGAGGGGCCCCGCAAGCCACATGAAAACACCGTCACGAAGACCGAGTGCGAAGGAAAGTATAGCCAGCATCGCTAGAACCGAGCCCATGCTATCGGTCAGTATATATGATGTAGTTAGTGTGAAGAAATCTGAGACTGAAATGAATATTGCGGCCAGAAGACCGGCCTTCATATCGTTAAAAAGCCTAGCCGTAAGTATGCATATTCCCACGACGCCGAGTGTTGTAGCGAGGGGCGAGGCCCATCTCACCGAGTCGTTGGGAGTCCCTAACATGAGCAACCCCGTCAACATCCACCAAAAAAGAGGTGGCCTCTCCTCAGCATAGGGGCCCCTAGCATCCTCAGTTCTTATCCTGCCGCTGGATATCAGGGCGTTGTTGATATATGCCTTGTCATCGTAGAAGGGAGCTTCATTGATAAGGGCCGGTGGGAAGTAGATGAGCGCCGCCAAAACCCCTACAAGGAGCGTGGCCAGAACCCAGCCGGCCGGGATCTTAATTCTTCTTTCTCCAAAGAGGCCTATAGACGATCGATGGGCTGTGTCAGGCACATAGTTAGCCCTCACACCTCCTATAAATGTGTGGCCAGCAGTCCGAATCGTCTCGTAAACCATAGCATCAGTCAGAAAGTATCGCCCACAATATAACCCGTCTAAACCTAAAGTCCCTAACATTTAACAGCCTGTTCAAGGATTACTCTCATAGAGGATGGTTGAAAGCTACCAAACAAAGCTTAACATGAGAGACAACAGCGATCTCAAATCAGGAACGGGCCGGATCCTAACTGTCAAGACCTTTACACTAGGGCCAGCCTCACGGTGTTGAAGCCAGCCCTATTCTCATTTGAGGAACTTTTCGTCGAATTTGCGTGTATCTAGCTAGAGGTCGCTTTGTTTAAAAGAATAGAGGCCAGCGCAAAGTCCTGCAAACCCGTATACCAGAGGTATAGCGATGAGGGGGTAGACAAACGATTCGCCGGCCTCTCTGACAATGAAGGAGCCCAGCTCCCCCAGAAAGGTCATGCGTGGATCAACGGAGTAAACCATGAGCAGCCGCGAGGCCTCCAACGGGTTCAAGACCATGAAAAACCAAAGCTCCATGGCCGACAGCTTGAAGACTATCACCAACATCATCAAAACCATTTCATAAACCATTGCTAGAAATATCCACAAAGCGATTGAAGCCGCAAGAGCAGCGAACCTGCTTGACGCAAGCGTAGTTATAAAAATCCCGATTCCCACGAAAGAGAAAACCATCAGAAGAGTCGTCGCCAAAATTTTTAGGAATATAGCTAGATCTACCTCGGTAAGGGCCAGCATCATATACCAGCTGGAAAGGCCATAGCCGAGGACTGTCGCAAATATTATTGCTAAGTTTGTTGTGAGTGTTTTGGCTATTACGAGTTCTGCCTTTGTTATCGGCAGTGATAGATGAAACTCAAGCGTTCCCTGTTCTCTCTCGGAGACGATGGTGAGTGATGCTGTGATTGTTGAGATAAGCGGGACTATGTAGAGGTTTAGGTTGATTATCCCGGCCAGGGCCCCGCTGAAGGCCCTTAAACCAACCGTGCCCAGACCTATTATCCCGAGATGTGAAAAAACCAGCGAGAGGGATGTGAAGGCCACTATGTAGCCGAGAATCCATCTGCTTGTCAACGAGCTGTATACGCCTTTGACTACGAGTTTGAGTAGTGTCGGGTTCAGCCCCCAATCGCCCTCAAAAGCTCTTCGGCGTCAGGCTCCTCAACCCACGCGTTTTCCATCTCATACCCCATCCCGTGTAATTCCTTTAGTTTTTCAAACAGGTTAACCGTACTATACGTTCTCCACGCATCATTGACGCGGATGTGTATTCTGTAGACAGGTTTAACAACCTCAATCGCTTCAGACGCCTCCAGCACCCTAACCAGACGTCCATCCCTCATAACGGCTACGCTGTCAAAGCTGTGGATTAAACCGCTCATCGTATGCACGCTGACGACCACTGTTTTCCCACTTTTCGCCAGCTTTCTCAACAGCTCGCTCACTGAGTTCCTAGCCATCGGGTCTAGGTTATTGAAAGGCTCGTCTAATAGCAGGAGCTGGGGGTCGCCGATCAGGGCTAGGGAAATCGCCAGACGCTGCCTCATCCCCCCTGAGAGAGAGCCTACTTTCACGTAAGCCATCTTCTCCAGCCCGAGGGGGGACAGGGCGTCCTCAATGTATACGTCAACCTCTTTAAGGTCTGAAACATAGTCCACAAGGCCGGCTACGGTAGCTTCTTCACCATACCTAATGCTTTGCGGCACATATCCCACTAGCTTCCTTACCTCTTTTCCATGTCTTCTAACATCCATGCCAAAAACCGTAATGCTTCCCGTAAAACCGATTATACCGAGTATGCACCTCAGCATCGTTGACTTTCCAGCCCCGTTAGTGCCGACCAAAAGTATCGACTTACCACTCTCCAAATTCAACGTTATGTTGTCAAGGGCTATACGTTCGCCGAACCGTTTTGACACACCCTCAAGCTTTACCGCGTGCATTCTTCCACGCCAAGATAAAAAACGCCAAGGGTAAAAATGTTAGCAGGCCTCCAGCAAGGGGCCAGAGGCTGAGGTTTTTGGCAGATACTTCTATTGCTGTGTGGGGTGTCTGAGAGGGTGATTCATCGATCGCTTTGACCCGTGGGTTTAGCTCTATGACGGCTTTCATCATTGTTAGGGCAGTGTAGCTCGGGCCGTATATAAAAGCTCGTAATAGCGGATAACGGTCGACCAAATCCTCCACAGGATCAATGAGAAGATACCTATCCCCTGTTTGATATTTGCGATTACTCCAGAAGTTTCCCTCCCACACTAGTGAGACTGAAGTACCCGATGTAGGATAGAATTGTTGGGCGTTTTCAAGAAGGTCGTTTTCTTTAACAACCCCTGAAGCCCAGATGTCGGCCATGAACCCCACGTTATTGAAGGCGATGACGTTATTTTTAACAACTAGCCTACCGTCACGCGGATATGGGGTGGCCACTATGTTCACACCGATCGCGTTCCCCACTATGAGATTTCTGACTATGTCTACATTACAGACTTCCCGTAGGAAAATCCCCTCGCTGACGACCGTCCCCCTGTTCTCCCTTACAATATTCCCCTCAACGTGAATTGTACAGGAATACATCAAAGCCATTCCAACAAGGTTGTTCCGGTATTCGTTCCCCACAATAACATGGTTTGCAGTGTACATCAAGTGTGTTCCGTACCTTGAATTTGTCACCACGTTGTTTTTGACCGTTATGTTGTTTGAGTGGTCGCTGTAGACCCCGTCCTTTACATGGCTTAACATGTTGTTGATGACGTACGAGTTCTGTGTGTACCACAGGTAGACACCGTGACCGCGGTTGTTAACATCCCTTTCGGCAAAACTGGTGATTATGTTGCCTGTGACGGTGACCTCTGTGGAGTTGACAACGTAGACCCCGTGAATGACTCGGTCGATTATGTTGCCGATTATAGTGACGTTTCTGCTTCCGACAACCTTAATGCCCGCGGGCTCGAATGCAACATCGGTGTACGAGTTCACCACTTTCATGCCTTTCAGCACCACGTTGTCCGATTCGACGACCATGACGTTTTCGACACCCCCTCCATCCACGACGGCACCTGAAAGCCCTATAATGGTCAACGGTTTCCAGATCTTCACGGGCCCGCTGTAGACACCGGGTTGTAAAACAATCACGGAGCCGGGTTCTGCGGTATCAACAAGAGTTTGGAGATCGTTGACCTGTGCTAGTGTATGCGGCGGCAGGAGGACCATGAGGAGCAAAATGGTGAGAGGAACCTTCATAGCCTAGTTCGAATGGTTAGAATAAGTCCTAGAACCACTGAAGCTGTCAACAGGATCAGTGAAGGGCCTGGGTAACTTCTTATCACGAAATTTGCTAAATGGTATTCTCCTATGTAGGGTGGGTCGAAGGGCTCCATTTTGATGGGAGCTCCCGGTGTTATTGTATGGGTGTAGTTGTAAAGCCATGTGAAAATGTAGAGATAAACCGATGCAACAAGCATCAGCCCTATGACGAGAAATAAGATGGAGAACTTTTTTCGCCGTAGAAAGAGGGTTGCTACGGAGAGGATGGATAAGCCTATGATGGTGATGTAAACATAGGGCATGTAGACAATCTCCGGAATATGCTCGTTTCCTATGGTTCCCAGACCAACATAGTGGTTAACGATGTTTATCTCATGAACATCGCCCGAAACCCCTGTTAAAGGGTAAACCGTAACCTCCAGCCATCTCTGGCCGTAAAAAGGGGCGTTGAGATTAAAGCTCCACATTGGAAGGAAGATGGAAGGGATGGCTAGGACTACGGGCAGCAACGATGCGGCATAAAATTGAACATTGCTCCTCCCGCTCATACTCTTTTCCTACCCCATTCCAGCAACCCGTCAAAAGGAATAACATCGCCGCTGTATTCCATAGCAACTTCCCGGGCGTCATCAACTTTTTCCAAGGCGACAAACCCGTAGCTCATGGGTGTCCAGAGCACTTTGGGATCCGCTGAGACGTAGAGAGCGGTTCTCGGATCTATCGGCTTTTTGGACCTAAAGTCAACAGCTTTAATGTCTTTCACGGACTTCCCGCCTCTCTCAAAAACAAGATAATCCATAATAAAGCAGCCGAGGTCGTCGTAGTAGTACCAGTCACTGGCCTCTGTCAGCAGTATTCCAGCCGCAAACTCAAGCCGGGATATTATCATATTACATCTTCTACATCTGTCTTGCCCAACTTTTATGTCGAAGGGTTTTTCCACAGAGCCTGTCCTAAGTGTGATAAGCCCTGCAACAGCAACCGCTCCTGCAGCACCTACCAACCCTAGAATAAGCCGCCTTCTCATCCTGTCAACCTACAGTATCATGTGACTCTGAGTTCGACTCCCTTATGCGGGTGTAGAGTGCAGTATACTGTGTAGTCGCCAGAGGTCCTGAATGTGTATCTGAATGATTTACCCGGCTCAACCGCTCCTGAGTCAAAACGTGAGGCGCCCGGTGGCACCTTCAGGGAAGTGAAGGTGTGGGGTGTTTCATCCTCGTTCACATATTCAACCGAGTCGCCGACGTTTATCGTCAGCCTGCTGGGGTTAAAGTACCTGTCGCTAATAATGGGAGGGTCTCCGAACTTCCAGTCAGTAGGTGGCACATAGCTACCCTTCGAGCTTACGATCTTGTAAACCTTTCCACCAGCCGTAGGTGCGGGTGCCTGGAGGAGGAAGAAACCGGCAACGGCTGCCACAACAACCACAGCCACTACAATAGCCAAAACACTTTTACTAACCATACCATCAATCACTTGACATATACTACTTGACCCCGGTCATATATACTTGAACTGATTCCCAGATGACTGTATAACATGTTAGACGACTGCTTAAATCCCACAATGCGACTATAATTTTTGACAAAGAAATGGGAATTGTCAAGCCTAACATGGGTAGGAGAAAGCTACTGGCTTCTCTGGGTGCTGGAGTTGTTTTGGGTGCAGCTGCTGGATTTACAGCAGGGAGGCTGACAGCGCCAACCGCCCCACCGATAGCCGAGGAGATCAACAAACTCATCGCTGAAAGAAAGTTGGAGCTCACCCATGCCAAAGCCGCTCTAAAAACATACGTTCCAGGAGGGTGGAAGGATGAGTTTATCATGATATCCTCGGGCGGGCACTCGGGGCAGGTTTTGGTCATCGGGGTGCCGTCGATGAGGCTGCTCAAAGTTGTTGCGGTGTTTACGCCCGAGCCTTGGCAAGGTTATGGCTATGGTGACATTAAGACCATGAAGCTGCTCTACAAGGGCTCTAACGGCGTGAGGCTGCTGACCTTGGGCGACACACACCACACCGAAATATCTAAAACGCGTGGCGAATACGACGGCGAATGGGCCTTCATCGGAGACAAGCTTAACGCGAGAATCGCCTCGATAAGCCTGAAAGACTTTGAAACAAAGGATATGCTGAAACTCCCCAACACTCAGACACAGCACGGTGGTGCCTGCACAACACCCAATAGCGAATATGTTGGCTGCGGAAGTCAGTTCCCAGCCCCCTGGGAGCCTGGGAAAGGATACAAGCCCGGGGTAACGTATGTGAAGCTGACGGAGACAAACTATGCTGAAAAGTTTAGGGGTACGGTGAGCTTCTTTGCCTTCGACAGGGCCCATGGTAAATTTGACCTTGCGAGAAGTTTCCAGATAGAGATTCCACCTTACATGCAGGACCTTGAGGTTATTGGCTGGGGGCCGAGCGATGGCTGGGCCTTCCTGAACAGCATAAACACAGAACTCCACATAGGGAACGTCCTCGAGGGCAAGCCGTCGCTTGAGGTAGGTGCGTCGAAAAATGACTTCGACTATCTACACATAATAAACTGGAAACGTGCCGAGGAGCTGGTGAGGCAGGGGAAGGCCGTTGAGATGAACGGAATTAAAGTCATTACTTTAGATGTTGCCGCCAAAGAGGGGGTGCTTTTCTTCGCTCCAGAGCCTAAAAGCCCACACGGATGTGACATATCACCAAGCGGTAGGTATGTCGTTGTTGGAGGGAAGCTGGCCCCTGTGGTCACAATATATGATGTAGAGAAGATTAAGAGCGCCATCGCCGATAGACGGTTTGCAGGGGAGGATAGATATGGCGTCCCTGTTCTAAGATTTGACGACGTTAAAGCAGCCCAGATTGAGACGAACCTTGGCCCGCTTCACAACGAGTTCGACCCACAAGGGCGTGGCTATGTAAGCACATTCATCGGCAACACCGTCGACAGATACACACTTGGACCACCTGACTACACGGGCGACAAGCCTTTTACAAAGATCGGGGAGATCAAGACACAATACAATGTCGGACACATCTGCACCACTGAGAGCAACTCAGTTGCACCGAAAGGCAAATACCTCGTTTCTCTGAACAAATGGGCCGTAGACAGGTTCAACGATGTAGGGCCACTCCTTCCCCAGAACTTCCAGTTAATAGACATCAGTGGAACGGATATGGAGCTGCTGTACGACATGCCCATAGGAGTAGGCGAGCCCCACTACGCCAAAATGATACTCGCCACTAAGCTAAAGCCATTAGAGATCTATTCACCTGTAGGGACCGACCCAGAAACCTTCTCAGCAAGCCCGCACGCCACAACGAAGGGCAGGGAGCGAATTGAGAGGAAGCAGGAGGGAGGGCAGTGGGTTACTGAGGTTTACGGCACACTAGTGAGGAGCACGATGACACCCGACCTGATAACAGTCAAGGAGGGAGACCTTGTAAGGCTACATCTTACAAACATCGAGACAACAAAGGACGCAACACACGCCTTCTCGCTAAGCGAATACAACATTATGGCAAGCATCGAACCCGGTGAAACAACGACAATAGAGTTCGTTGCAGACAAACCCGGGGTATACCTCTTCTACTGCACAGAGTTTTGCTCACCACTCCACCTAGAGATGGCCGGATGGCTTGAGGTAGAACCCCAATAATTTTTTACCCTTAATCAGTTTTAATCGTCAAAGCTTGGGTGGTAAGCCTCCCCGCATGTAATTTCTATAGGGCAAAATGTCTGCACTTGAATACAACTGTAGACATAGACATTTATGAGACCATGTTGCAAAGTCCTTCAGATGAGTCTTAAGCATGTGAAGCTTTCAATCGAGGCGCCTCCGACAGCATGGGTTCGTGAACTTAAGGGAATAGAGGGTATCTACGTGGAAGTGCTTGATTGCACACTGCACGAGGATGGCTCTATAATGCATTTAATTAACGTGACGACACCCGATAGGAAAACGGCTGAGCATGTAAAACAGATTATAAAGTCCTCGAAATTCGTCGAAGAATCTTTTTTTGTTGAAGGCACGGCAACATCCGTCATAGGTTATGTTAAAACTAGGAGATGCACACTCTGCGGTATTTTCGCAAATCGCTGCTTAGTCAGAAAAAGTGCGTATGACATCAGAAAAAACAGGATAGTATGGAGGTTCTTCGCAAACGGCCGTGATATCCCCTGCATAATCAACGAATTAGAATCCAAAGGGGTTGGAGTGGAGCTTCTGGAAAGCGTTGAAGCCAAATCTCTTCTCCCAAAGGGTGTCTCTGCCCATCTTCTGATGAATGCCCTTGATGAAGGCTATTTCGACGTCCCACGTAGAGTCACAACACATGAGTTGGCCCGCAGACTCAACAAGACACCTGCAGCTCTTTCAATAACGCTGAGGAGGAGCGTCAAAAAAATCCTAAAAAACTATGTGCATATTAACGCTGTATTGGCGTAAGACATTACATCACTGTTAGGCTGCAAGATGATGTTTTCGGTGGACGATTATGATTGCCTATTTGTTGACAGTGAGGGAAAAGCCTGTGGAGTTTTGAGGATGAGGGATAACAAGTCGGATCCCTGATATTCAGGAAGGCTTGATCTGAAGCGGTAGGCCGTAGGGATGCCACCTTAATCTTGCTTAAGGGTGATATTATATACTGCTATAATGATGTAAACGCCGACCGCAAGCACCGTCAAGATGCCTGAGAGGGGAAGGAGTCCTCCGGCGTTGGTGGTGCTTGCCACACGTATTATGGTGGATGCTTGCAGGAGTATTAGTGGTGCGTATAATGTTCTGCTGTAGAAGTGTCTTGTGCGTATTATGGCTGGTATTATTACGGGTGCGTGTGTTAGGATCATAGTGCCTGCGAAGCCTATGAAGACTGTGTGGAGAGCTGGGTCGCTATATCCTGTGAGAAGCCATTGGAAGCCTCCCGCGACAAGCCATGCGTAGGCTGTGGCCAGCCCTACTGAGAGGAATCTTTGGAATCCTCTGCCTCCCATAAACCTCAGCCCAACATCATATCTCATAACCGAGATGGGGAGTATGATCATTGCAAGAGCTGCTAGCTTGATTGATATCACGCCGGATCCTAGGATGGTTGATGCTGTGAGGAGGAGGGCTGAAGCTATGACGCCGAGTGACTCTGGAAACCTAAACCCTGTCACCCTAGCCAGCTCAACCCTTTCACCCATTACAAACAGCACTAGAAAGCCTGTCCAAGCCTCTACCAAACTATAAAGCGGCTGACCTAGATATAGGCCCGTGTTTCCCCAGAGCAGGAGAAGCGACCCCGCCAACATCAGGAAATGATGATATCCCCTCCTGAACCTGAGCAGGAGGAAGAGGTGGAGCATCATGAATGCAGCAGCGCCGAGGATCCAGAGAAGATATCCCATGCTGATGCCTGCCGCCACCATGATCCCACCCGCCCCCAGCAGGAGGTAGCTGGGCATCCCCCACCAGCGCCGTAGAGCCACATACCTCTCCAATGCGATCAGGGTGGCAATGAAGCCGGAGATCATCAAGGCTCCATGGCTGAGTATTATACTGTGCGGTGCTGTGACAACACCCATACGGGCCAGCCCGCCATAAAGCCCTAGAAAGAGCGATATTAAGCCGGGGGCTAGGAGGGGGAGTCTATTCATGTTGCATGGCCCTCATCCACCATCATTTAAGTAAATGCCTGTGTAAAGATAGGCCCGGCCGCTTTGATAGTGTCGGGGTTTTTGGGGTGTTTATGGCCCCTTGGTCGTGTAAGTGGTTCTGCTGCTTTTGATGTCTGGATGCAGTAGATACCCTCCCAAACGCATCCTCCGACAGAGAGAACAACGATTGAGGCTTTCAGGGAAAAATATGCTCAGGAGGATGGAGGTTGGCATCAGGCTTGCGGATGGCTGAACTGATGACTGCGAAAGACTTAAGTTTAGCCATGAGAAAGTAGCGCCATGGTGTTACAACTCCCCGAGTTAATTATCATCGCAGCAATAATCTTAGTGGCCATATTCATATTGCCCGGCAAGCTCCCCCAGCTCGCCAGATCACTCGGACAGGCCAAGAGGGAGTTTGAAAAAGCCTCCAAACGTGACGAGCTTATCGAGAGGGCCCGTGAACTGGGGATAGATGTTACGGGCATGACCTATGAGGAGATCGAGGCGGAGGTAAAGAAAAGGGGAGGCTGAACCGGCCGAAAAATTAAACCCCAGCTCAAACGCTCCTAACAACTCCCTTCAAGATCAAAAACAGAAGTGGCCGGCGAAGCATACACTTCCAATTCTATCTGGATAGACTAGAACAAGCATTTGGTATTTCATACATACTTGGATTATAGCATTTGTCGAAGACCTGCATACCCCCAAGCCTGGCCTAGTCCTCTTGTAGTCGTTCCATACAGACTACGGTGTTGCCGCTCCTCTCATCCCAGGCCTACCCATGTGCTCTTTTTCCATCACATGTTAGGGGTGAACTAGGGTTGGGATCAAAGCAGTCTTAAGGAGCAACCACGAGATCACATCCTTTCCTCATCGATGAGAGGGTTATGGGGGGTCTATTGTCTCGGCCTCCAGAAAATAGCTGAGCGGACTGGATATGGGATAGTCAGCCATCCTCATAGCTGTGGTGACTTGTGTTTAGCCTCAATTTTTAGGTTAAAGAGATTTATCACCGGCCCCTTGCATAAGCTACATGCCCATTAACAGTGTGAGAGATCTCTTAACTAAGCTGGAAGAAAAGGGTGAGCTCTTCAGGGTTTGGAGGGAGGTTGACCCGAGGACCTTCGAGGTTCCTGCAATAATACGACGGGTTGAAGAGGAGCGTGGTCAGGCTGTTCTATTCGAGAAGTTGAAGAGCTATGACATATCTCTAGCCTCGAATATCTATGGCTCGGCTCATAGATGTGCAATAGCCTTGGATTTAGAGCCTGCACAGAGGGAGGTGGAGCTCTACAGGAATGACAGTAGGGGTAGTGGAGTGGGCATGGCCGGTTGCACCCGCCACTCCTACAGGATGGATGCATATGAGAGGGCTTGTATAGTCAAGTTGCGAATTGCATTGGAGAATGCCTTAGAACGGTGTGGGGAGTTTCCGATAAAGACCGTTACCACTAGCCCAGCCAAACAGGTGATATTGAAGAATAATGTGGATATTCTCAATGCCCTTCCAATCCTCCGGCATTGCGCTGAAGACGCTGGGCCGTTCATCACATCGGGTGTATGGATAACCAAGGACCCTGAAACAGGCCGGTATGGGATGGGAATCTTCAGAAGCCAAGTCACCCCCGATACATATGGGCCTAATAGGATGGGGGCTCTATTCTCAGTTCACTCCGATACCCATGATAGGCTTCTCAAATATGAGGCGGTTGGAGAGCCGATGGAGGCTGCGGTTGTGATAGCTGCCGAGCCAGCGGTTCAAATATGTGCTGCCTATGCAGCTCCCCGTGGTGTGGATGAGTTTGAGCTGGCTGGGGCTTTGAAGGGCTCGTCTATAGAGATGGTTAAGTGTGAGACTGTTGATCTTCTAGTCCCTGCCAGCGCTGAGATTGTTATAGAGGGTGTTGTGCTGCCCAACGTGAGGATGGCTGAGGGACCCATGGCCGAGTTCACAGACTATTACAGGGAGGAGAGGGCTCCCAAACCAGTCTTCGAAGCTAGGGCGATCACCTACAGGGAGAAACCCATCTACCATACAATAATGAGCGGTATGTCCGATGAGCATAGGACGCTGGCGGCTATGGTTGGATGGGGGTGGGAGAGACGTGTTCTGGAAAAGCTGAGGAAGGAGTTCCCAACGGTCAAGGCTGTGGCTAACAATCTGGGAAGTGATCTGTTTCACCTAGTAGTCTCCATGAAGAAGTTGAGGGAGGGTGATGATAGACGTCTCCTCTACTATATAATGGGCTTGGACATATCTGTCTTCTACAAGTATGTGACGATAGTGGACGACGACATAGATGTCTACAACCCTGACCATGTAGAGTGGGCTAGGTGTATGAGGGCTGGGACACCGGGCAGCTATATCATATTCACCGACATGTACACCCATAACTTGGATCCTATGGGTAGGATGGCAGGCCCTCCAGCACATCAAAGGCTTACAGCGACGAAGCTGGGGATACTTGCCACCCACAAGGTTGGTGAGGTTTATAGGAGACCAGGCCCGCCAGACGAAGTTCTCAATTCAATAAGGCTGGAGGATTATGGCTAGCTTTTGTATTTCTCCAACAGATTCTCCACCAGCATCTCTTCCTTGAAGCTCCTCGTCCCCTCGGGATACTGCTTCAAGACTGTGAGGGCGCCGCTCTTAACAGAGGCCAGCATATATAGTCTTTCGGACAGCCTTATGAGTGGGGTCTGTACTGCGTGGAAGAACCTTGTGAACGGGGCTGAGGCGAGGAGCGCTGCCACCGATACTAGATGGGCGGTATATATCCAGAAAGTTACTGAGGCCCCTCCAGATACTCTAGCAAATTGTGTCCCAAATCCTGTGACAGCCACCGTGAAGAGGAGGGCCGTGAATACTGCATCCACCGGCCGCCTACTCCACTTGGAGAGTCTGAGGAGAAAATAGACTCCTCCTACTAATAGAAGGATCCCGCCTATGTTTCCTATGATTTTTGGGATGGCTGTGAAATGTCGCGGCTCGGCTGTGGGATAATAGATGTATACCAGTGTTGTGGCTATGGCACATAGTATGAATCCTGCAAACTGGCTATAGTGGGCCGACCACCTCCATCTCGAGTCGGTTATCACGCCTCTGGTCATGACTACCCGTGAGAATAATTCTGACAGAATTGCGGTGGCTAAGGTCGTCGGGCTCAATCTTCTTGCAGCCTCAGCCATATGTGTGAAAACACCTATCCTTCTCAGCTCCAGCATTCTATATGCTACCCCAGCAGCGATGAACACTACAGTCACTGCAGCAGCTAGGTCTATAAACCATACTGGATAGAAATCTGTGAGTCTCAGGCTCATACGGCCCCACCACGTTCTGCGGCCAGCTCCACCTCCCACCTCACCCTCTTAACAGCATATGTGTCCGGAAGATACATCACCTTCGGCCTAGTGCCCGCATCCGGCCTCAATGGAAAAGGCTCAGCCACAGGCCTCCTTTCCCTGAGATACTTGTTGATCTTGCTCTCAGGGTCATCCCAGTCCCCGAATATTCTACAGTCAGTAGGACATGTGACTACGCAGGCCGGGTCCTTACCATCTCTTACACGCTGGATGCAAAGGTTGCATTTCATCGCCGTGGGGAATTTCCGTCTCCGCTGTATATGATACTCCTCAAAGGGTGTGGGTGTCTCAAAGTATGTATGTAATGTGTCTGGGTAGAAGATCGCCCCGTAGGGGCATGCGGTCACACAGGCCTGTGCTCCAGAGCATATCTCCTCATTGATCAATACAACCCCATCCTCAGTCCTAGTTATCGCACCGCTGGGGCAGACCTTCATACATGGCGGGTGCTCACAATGCATACATAGTATCGGGAGAAAGATCTTACCTGCTCTAGGATATTTTCCAAACTCTCTCACCAATACCCGGGCGTACATGACCCCGGGTGGAGTGCCCTGCTCCTGCTTACAAGCTACTGTGCAGGCATTACATCCAATGCAATAGGCTAGGTCTATGAGCATCCCCAGACGTGTCAACCCTATAAACCCCCCGCTATACGCGCTATCACATCCATCACCACAATCTTTCCACCACCCTTCACAGGTGTCTTCAACCCCTGCAGAGTTTCAATATTCTGACCGTTTAGGAAGATCGCATATCGTGGACTAACCATGCCATCCCCTATAACGATATCGGCGAGTGTCCTGCCGTTTCTACTGCCCACATGCTTGAGTATATCCTCCACGGTGAGCACCTCACCCACCATCTCTATCTCAGCGCTAAAGAAGCCAAGAGACTGTCGCAGGTCGCCGCTCGCAAGGGTTATTTTCAGCCTCATCTCACGCCCTCTCTATATTCACCTTAGCCGCAGTCTCGAATACACCAGTAGCCATATCTGTGTAGTCCAACCCAGCCGAGAGGAATATGTTATGGTTTACGCCGCCCGCCGTACCCGCAACAGGGTGGCTACACCAGTGACCCATGTTGGTCATCGCAACGACATTAGGATGTATCCCCTCAGTAGTCTTGATGACCGCCTCAGCCTCGCCGAACTTGGAGGTTATCCTAACCTTCTCTCCATCTCTGAGTCCAAGTTTAGCGACGGTGTCTCTGTTGATGAGTACGTAGGGCATTTCGGGATGACGTAGCATTATCTCACGAAGCCACGGGTTGGCTGTTGAGTCGCTGAAAGCATGGAGGCTGCTCTTATAGTTGATCGCATATAGTGTATGCTCCAGATCTTGATGTATCGGGCTCTCCAACCATGTTGGTATAGGCCTGAAGTCGGAGAGATCCCATTGGAGACCCGTCTCTGCGAAGAATCTATCCATCTTATATTTCACCCGCTGCATAAACTCATAGTAGACTGGTATGCGGAGTCTCCCATAGGGCATGTAGAGCTCCTCAGGAGTTCTAAGCCTGACCATGTGGCCCTTCTCCCTCACTCTCTCCAGGGACCACTCATCACCAAAGTTAGCCCTAAAGTATCGATCAAGTATCTCCTCGATACAATATTTCTTATCAGGTTCCAGCATGTACTCAGGCTTCTTGTACAGCTCGAAGAAGTGGTTTAGGACATTATTCCATCTATCTAGGAATTCAAGCCTTTCAGCCAGCTCTGAGCAGATATCAGTAGCGTCCCTAGTATCATATAGTGGCTTAACGACTGGCTGCCTGAAGCCAGGGCCGATAATAAAGGGTGCTTCACTCTCACACATACTCCATGACTCAAGATATGTATGGTCTGGAAGTATGACGTCGGCATAGTCGGAAGCCTCACTTGGATAGACATCCACGGCCACGATAAACTTGAATTTCTCCATAGCCTTGAGAACCCGCCTAGTCTCAGGCATGTTATAGGGTGCATTGCAGTGCAGTATGAAGAGGGCCTCGGGCTCATAGTTGAGCATGTACTTGGCGGGCTCCAGCACGGTTAGAGCGCTTATATGGCCACCGCCAAAATGACCTTGACCGACAGGCACAAATTCTATTAGATGGGTTGAGTCGGGTGGAAACTTGGGCTCGAACTGCCATTTCTCGATCGGGTTGATGGGCATCCCATGATGCATCCCATCCTCTCCCGGCCATATGGCGAGCTGTCCATAGACAGGTACTCCAAGATGCCCTCCGGGAACATCTATATTGCCTATTATGGTGTTGATGAGCTTGAGGGCCATGTTATCTAGGATCCCATGTTTATGGGATTGGGCTCCTCTATAGTATTGGACGCATGCGGGCCTTAGGGGGTACACTCGGCCGTTTATCGTTATGGTGGCGCCTATCTGGGCGGCTTCCACATATTCCCTAGCTATCCTTCTAATGGTCTTGGCCGGTACATCGGTAATTTTTGCCACCTTCTCAGGGTTCCACTTGGTCACTTCATTTAACAAGAGCTGGAATGAAGGCGTCCCGGCACCATACTCGCCGGTGAGCGCTGGCTCTCTAACAGTCGGGTCGTCGTAAATTTTCAAAGTATCATCATGAAGGTCCCAGACATAGGGTTTCCTCGTCCTCTCATCCCTCACAAACAGCCCATCAGGTCCTACGAGGCATGGGCCGTTGGTATGATTCTTAATGAACTCTTTATCGTATCTGTCGAGTTCAACAAGCAGGACATGCATAAGCCCTAAGGCGAACGCGCCGTCTGTTGCCGGGATTATGGGGATCCACTCATCGGCTTTGGCAGCTGCAACGCTTAGCCGAGGATCAACAACAACCAGCTTCATACCCCTTCTCCTAGCATCGGCCATCCTCTTGGCAGAGCCGGAGAGATGTAGATGTGCCTCGAAACCGTCTGTTGCGCCTATCATTATCAGGTAGTTGCAGTAGTTGAGGTCTGGGAATGTTGCGAATGAGCCATCCGTCATCGCGTTGACCGGATGGTATGCTGAGCCGCAGTAGGTGCCATGTGCTGTGAAGTAGTTAGGTGTGCCGTAGGCGAGGGGCCAGCCCCAGCACCACATTCTCTGGAACTCTGCTATTGAAGTCACAAGCTTGCGGGGGTCTTTCCGCCTAATCCTTCCCAGTTCATCCACCACAACGGACAAGGCCTCATCCCAGCTCACCCTCTCCCACTCTGGCTTAATCCCCGGCCCTTTCCTCCCTCCCACCCTCAACATGGGCTGCTTAAACCTTGTTGCATCATAGAGCTTCATTATGCCAGCATTCCCCTTTGCACATAGCTTGCCCATATTGTCCGGGTCATCCGTGTTTCCTTCAATCTTCACGAGAACACCGTTGACAACATGGGCTATTATGCCGCAGCCATGGATGCACATGTAGCACTGGGACGGTATCCAGCGGTCATCCGAGACCGTGGAAGACATACTGATACGGTCGGTAGGGATTATTTAGGCAGATAGCCTAACATTTTAGACCTTTCAAAGACATCCGACCCATCCCTATCTCCAAGATGCTGTATGTTCCTATGCTATGACCGTCTCATATTATTTATAAGCATCTTTGTAGTGATTTATCCAGTATGTCGGTGGACATAGACTATACATGGGTTCTCCAGAATAAGCGGTTCTTCTCCAACCTCTTCAGGGGAAAATATGTGGCGGTTATTGGGAGGGATATAGTCGGGGTTGGTAAAACGATCCAAGAGGCTTACGAGGATGCTAGGACTAGATGTGGAGACAGCCGGAAGACACCAGCACTCATCAAGGTAGAGCAGTCGGGCGATGTACAGATCATGATGGGTATGGCGGGCGGCTAGACCCCTATGCTAGGCCGGAGTGATGTCAGGGGACATCTTAATCGATTTACTTTAGTGGGTGCCAAGACAACTTTAGATAATGCATCAGTTCTGGTCGTTGGCCTCGGAGGTCTTGGATCCCAAGCCGCGGTATATCTGACAGCTGCCGGAGTGGGTAATTTAGGATTAGTTGATTATGACTCGGTGCAGATTAGTAATCTTCAGAGACAGGTTTACTACAGCGTGAGTGATCTGGGGAGGCCGAAGGCCGTTGTTCTATCCGAGAGGCTGTCCGAGCTAAACCCTAATATCAATGTCAAGACCTACCACCTAAAACTCGTCTCTGAAAATGCCCTAGATATAATTAGAGAATATGATGTGGTGGTTGATGGCTCCGACAATTATCCAACACGCTATCTTATTAGCGACGCCTGCACACTGCTGGGGAAGCCCTATGTCTACGGTAGCATCTACCGGTTCTACGGGCAGGCTACGGTCTTTAATCCACCCAAGGGGCCGTGCTACCGATGTCTATATCCAAAACCACCGCCGCCCGGAGCGATGCCCACCTGCGCTGATGGAGGGGTGCTGGGCCCTCTTCCCGGGCTTGTCGGATCGATTCAAGCCTGTGAGACCCTTAAGCTGATACTTGGTATTGGAAGCTCCCTGCTGGGGCGGCTCCTGCTTCTAGACCTTTCAGGGTCCATCTTCGGCGAGCTGGACATAGCTAGGGATGTAAACTGCCCCGCCTGCGGGTCCAATCCCACTGTGAAGGATCTGCAAGATTATGAGGCTTTCTGTGGTGTAGCCTCTGATGGTGCGTGGGAGATGTCTCCTGAGGAGCTGGTTGACATGCTGGCTAGGGGTGAGCGTGTATTGTTGGTGGATGTGAGGGAGGAGGTTGAGCGTGAGATATGTAGAATAGACGGGTCGGTCTCCATCCCATTAAGTCGTCTCTGGGATGAGGTGGACAGGCTCGCCGAGGCCGGTAAGGTTGTTCTACTATGCCACACAGGTTTTCAGAGCTGGCGTGCGGCCCAGATGCTGAGGGAAATGGGCTTAAACATGGTCTGGAGTCTGAGGGGTGGGATAAATGGCTGGGCCGAGGCCGTTGAACCCCAAATGCCCCGCTACTAGCTCTCCTTATACACCCTCTCGAAAAACTGTATATCCTTTGACTCCGCATCATTCGTCTTGTCTTGGGAAGGCTGTGCCTCCGGGTTGGATGAAACGGGCTTGGCACTGCTAAGCAGTTGCTGCTCCTCATAGAGTCGCTGTATGAATGAGACATCAGCACTTGATTTCATCACCCTCAGATTTAGAACTGGGACAAGTCGATTTCCCAAGCGTTCATAAAGTCTCAGGAGTGGTGTTGTTATAGCGTGCATGAATGAGGTGAAGGGCGCCGTAACAAGCAATATGCCCGTTAGGATGAAGTGTAGCTGGTAGTTGATGGATAGGGCCGTCGGATCTATTACGCCTGTGTAAGTCAGCTCTCTGTAGTATTGGGTTGTGAAGCCGGTGATGGTAGTGGTCCATAGTGAGCCTAGGAAGAGGAGATCCCTGAGGGTTCGGGCGTGTCTGAAGCGGCTTGAGAAGAGTATACGGAGTATCGCCACAGTGCTACCGAAGAGGAGCACTATGCCGCTCACATTGCCCAGAATTCTATACGGCTCTGTTATCGGCCTGTAGTCGGCGTGGGGGTTGACGATGTATGACCATGTAGTTGTTATGGCTAGTCCTATGAAGCCCCAGAACATGGTGAGGTGGACCGCCCTACGCCATCTCTCGTTGAAGAGCCCCCTATTGGCCACAACCCTGTCAACTACCTCTTTGGCAAGCTCTGACCCAATACCTCCATATCCGAGCCTTGATCTCACCTCTCTCATGAAGTTCTTGGGGATGATCCTCCTCCACTCCATCAGCTTATAGGCCACGCCTGCGGCTACTATTACTACGGCTATAATGGCTAGAATCTCAATCGTCTGAACGGGTATGATGTCACGGGTTAGAAATCCTGTCGAGGACATGATCCATCACCTACGGTAGGTATAGGACCTTAGGCTTAGTTCCAGCCTCCGGCCTTATCGGTATCGGCTCCACACCCGGTCTCTTCTCCTTCAGATATCTGTTGGGCTTGCTCTCCGGGTCGTCCAAGTCTCCGAATATCCTACACTCGGCGGGACATACCACAACACATGCAGGCTCCTTCCCCTCCTTAAGCCTATGGTAGCAGAAGTTGCATTTCATAGCCGTGTTAGGCCGTCTATACTTGAAGTGAAGCTCCTCAATCGGTGTAATATAGCCCATATTCCTAAAGTAATGCCCATCCCCCTCGTAGAAGAACATGTGACCATATGGGCATGCGGCCTCACATGCCCTAGCCCCAACACACTTACCCTCGTCAACCAACACCACACCATCATCAGTCTTGTATATAGCCCCGCTCGGACATGACTTGAGACATGGAGCATCCTCACACTGGTTACAGAGAACCGGCAGAAAGAACCCCTTCACATTCGGATATTTTCCATAGAAGTGACGGTACACCCTGGCGAAAAAGACTCCGGGCGGAGTGACATGCTCCGACTTGCAGGCCATCGTACACGCGTCACATCCGACGCATCGCTTGAGATCTATCAGCATCCCTAGACGAGCCAAGAGTCCTCACCTAGCCTTAACAATCCTAACCCTAGCAGCTGTCTCAGGACATCCGGAAACCTTGTCGGTGAGCTCAAGTCCCTCCTCCACGAGTATGCTGGATGATGGTGCCTTTCCAATAGCCCATGGATGCCTAACCCACCGCCCGGCATTACTTAAGGCCACGACATCAGGGTGGACAGCCTCAGTCACATAGACGAATGCCCTAACCGATCCAGCCGGCGACTCGATTATAACCTCATCACCAGTCTTCAATCCCTTCCTAGCGGCTGTCTCACTGTTGATAAGCGCTGAGACGAGGTCCGGCTTGCTTTGGAGGATATCGGATGTCCAAGGTACTGTGGCTTGGTCTGCGAACGTCACATGTGGGAGCTTGTAATATATCATGTATAGGTCGTATGAGGGGTCTTGTGGATTATGGATCTTGAGATCTCTCCAAGCTGGGTAGGGTAGGTAGTCCCTCGTCCAATCCCTCATCCATGGCTTTGGGTATCCGATACGTTTAAAGAAGGATTCCAGCTCATCACCATATTTCTTCACGGTCTCCACATAGAGTTGTACCCTTACGTCGCCGTAGGGCCAGTATAGCTCCTCCGGCGTCATCTCACGTATGTTGTTCTTATTTTTAATAAACCAGTCAAGTCCATGGTCTTCGCCATACTGGGCTTTCATCCACCTGTCAAGAAACTCGGGTACAGTGTACTTTCTGTCGGGTTCAAGATAGTACTGCGGTTTTTTCCAAGGCTCAATATACCTCCAGTTGAGGAAGCCATTCCACTTGCTCAATATTCCAAGCCTAGCTGAGAGTTCAGTGAGGAAGTCTGTCGCATCCATCGCCTCCGGCGGCGGTTTGACAACTGGTCGCCTGAGGGTGTATCCTGTGACGAAGGGAGCCTCGCAGTGGAGTAGTGCCCATGACTCGAGGGGTGATGTATCGGGTAGGACTATGTCGGCCATCATTGTGGTCTCACTGGCTGCTATGATATCCATACTTATGATGAGATCCAGCTTCTTCAGGGCTTCAATGGTTCTCAGGGAGCCCGGTATATTCCAGACAGGGTTTGCATGGATGAATAGAGCTGCCTCTGGCCTGTAATCAATTCCAAAGTAATCCGGGTTCAGTATCGCATCAACATATAGATGCCCCGCCTCAAGTCCCACTGGAAAGTATTCAAGAAGATCAAGGTGCTTAGGGGGATACTCCATGGGGACAGGGGGTCTGAGCTCATATATCCAAGGTGTCACGATCCCATCTTCATTGGGTACGACAAAATTGTAGGCCGGCCCCTTCCACCCATATCTTTTCTCAGCCCATGCGTCGATATGCGGGTCCCATCCCAGTGGGACGTTAATTTGGCCGCCCGGAGTGTCCACAGCACCTACAATCATGTTGATGTACTTGTAGGCTAGATTTGCCAGCCATGAATGTTCATGGGCGTGGGCGCCCCGATACCATTGGAAGCAGACCGGCCTGTAGGGATAGGTTTTTCCATTTACCTCTATCGTCTCACCTATGTGGGCGTTGGAGACAAACTCCCTTGCTATCCGGCGTATTGTCTCAGCTGGGACTGTGGTTATCTTGGAGGCCCACTCCGGTGTATAGTTGCGCATCTCATCCTTAATTATCTGGAATGCGGGCTTAGCCTCCTTTCCTTTGAAGTTGTAAACACCCTCTAGGGCGAAGTCTTTGATGGTTTTATCGTCGAATGTCTTGGCCATATTGTCTAAGGGGTCCCATATGAGAGGCTTATTGGATACGTCGTCTCTAAGGTAGTATCCGTCCGGGCCGATTAGATATGGTGCGTTGGTTCTATTCTTTAGAAACCACTCATCATAGCCCCTGATCTCCCAGAGCATAACATTGAGCATACCTAAAGCGAAGGCCAGCGACGTCCCCGGCCTTATAGGCACCCACTCATCAGCCTTGACAGCGGCATTGGACATACGTGGATCCACAACGACAACCTTAAGCCCCCTAAGCCTTGCATCTGACGCTCTCCTTATATTACATGTCAAGTGCAGGTGGGACTCGAACCCATCGCCGCCGCCAACTGAGACTAGATATCTCACATATTGCCAGTCGGGCTGTGTTGCGAAGGAGCCGAAGATAATACCGTTAACAGGGTGGTATCCACCGCCGCATGTAGTGCCTAGGTCGCTGAAGAACCCGTTGGGTGTTCCAAAGACCGCTCCACCCCAGGCCCATATCCAAGGCCTTCTAAAATCTGTGGCTGCGAAGAGCAGCTTTCTAGGATCCTCGTCTAAGATCTTTTTCAACTTGGGGACTATGATCTCCCAAGCCTCATCCCAGCTAATCTCACGCCACTTTGGGTCCACACCCACTCCTTTTTCCGGATTAGTTCGTATCATCGGCTTCTTAACACGTAGAGGATCATACTGACGCATCAGCACTGCAGGTGCACGGGCGCAGTTATGCCCGGCATTATCAGGATTGTCCGGGTCTCCTTCAACCTTTATTGCCACACCATTCACGACATGGACCAAGATCCCGCAGTGGTGGAGGCACATGCTGCATGTGGTGGGTATCCATTCATCCTGCCACTTGTCTCTCTGGTCCATCTTCTCCAGGAGATGCATCATACGTTTCACCATGTTGTTTTCGGTGGGTGTTAAGCATTGTATCTAACATGTTAGCCTGATTGATGGACCGGGCCGTGGAAAACGCTTATAAGACCTAACAACGTTGGTTTTCTGTGTTCGAGGCTGTGTTAAATGTTAGGCCGCCGACATTCTGTCCACTAGCCCTGCCTAGGCGATATCGTGATTCATACGTGGTGGTCAAAGCTCTGAAGAAAAGGGGTGAGCGTTTAAGTCACCTAGTCCTCTTAAGTGACTCCAAGTCCTTTAAGATCCCCACAAGGATACTCCAGAAATATTCCCTCAAACCTGTAAAACCCTATCAGATAGATGCCAAATCTAGGCTTGTGATGTTTGAAACACCAATCTGCCCATTATACGAGGCGTTATGTGAAACCTCATGCATGCTCATCCTTGAGAACTCCCATAGAGATGGTGCTTACTGGACTGTGGGTTCAGAGTCAAGATCTGATGTCAGATACCTTCTCAAGCGGATGCACGACTATAATGTTGAGGCTGTAGTCGATGATATGTATAGGATGGATGGGAGGAGGGTCTTAACAAGACGGCAGAGTGAGGCGCTATACACAGCCTATCAGAAGGGATATTTCGACTACCCACATAGAATCTCACTCAGAGAGCTTGCGAGACAGCTCGGCTGCTCAGCACCCACACTCTCAATCCTCCTCAGAAAGGGTTTGAGGAAGATTATGGAAGATTTCATAAGCCATGAGCTTTATCATCCATAAGGGGCGCTAAGTTGAAGATCATAGCTGTCATAGGTGGGAAGAACAGTGGGAAGACCCGCACAGCGACCTTTCTAATACGTGAGCTGACCTCGGCGGGATACCGTGTAGCATCCATCAAGCACATACACCACTCCTTCACAATGGATACGCAGGGAAAGGATACTTGGAAGATGCGTGAGAGCGGCGCCGAAATTGTGTCCAGTATATCACCCAATGAGGTGGCTATACTCAGGAAGCCCAACTCAAGACAGTCGGAGCTGGAGAAAATCCTTGCATTTTACGAGTCTGAGGGAATAGATGTCACAGTGGCGGAGGGATTTCAAGATACTCTGGGGCAACGTGGAGATGCGATCAAGATACTCACGGTGAGGGAATTGGATGAGGTAGATAAGTATTTGGAGAATATCAGGCCAGACGTCATAGTGCATACCGGGGCTGGAGTGGTCAGGGCTGATATCCCAGCTTTCTCGCTTGATAATGATGGTGGTAAATTGATCAGTCTTTTAATGGAGAGGATCGGAAAAGGTGGGGGGTGTAGAAATATTGGTGGAACACCGCAGGCTTGAGTATACGCCCATCAAACTGGCAGATCCAGATGAGGCGGTTGAACTCATCCGTGGAAGCTTAGCCAACATCACCCTGAAGAGAGAATATGTGAAAGTCGAGGACTCGGCTGGTAGGGTTGCCTCAACTGATATCTACGCCGTTCGTGATATCCCGGAACATGATATATCTGCTATGGACGGTATAGCGGTGAGATGGTCAGACATTTATTCCGCAGCTCCTTCAAATCCGGCTAGGCTGAAGCTCATAGATTCGCCCAAACTGGAGCCTGGGTCTGCAGTAAGGATATACACAGGTGGGGCAGTTCCAGAGGGCGCTGACACTGTTGTCAAGATCGAGCTGGAACTGCCCCACCTGTGTA
>Ga0197142_1000600_pt1 | contig 33430 bp, 18 predicted proteins | sample GBS60_MetaG_FD_148614 | JGI IMG/M metagenome (GOLD analysis project Ga0197142, IMG submission 148614) | Sediment microbial communities from Great Boiling Springs, Gerlach, Nevada, United States - GBS 60_MetaG | ecosystem: Environmental > Aquatic > Thermal springs > Hot (42-90C) > Sediment...
TTGATTTTTGTTTCGTTCACGGCACCGATAATTTCTCCTGAAGATCCTTCGTATCATAAAGACATTCAAATGACCAGGTTACTATCTCCATTCACAAATTTGAAGTATGTGAGATTGAAACCATCAGAAAGTTTTTCAAATGAAAAAGAAAAGATTGAGAAAATTCTTTTTGAGAATTATAATGATGAACGAAGAATATATTTTCATAAAATGAAAATTGAAAATTCAAAAATTAAATTGTTCAGGAATAAATTAATTGAAGAAATTGCTTTTGAAAATGTAGTGACTGAGAATGGATTGCCCGTGATTTACTCAAAATTATTTTTATTAGGGACCGATGAATTTGGCCGAGATTTAATGAGCAGAATAATTTATGGAATTCGTATTTCTTTGTTGATTGGAGTGTTTTCTGTTTTTATTACATTTTTACTTGGTAGTGTAATTGGTTACTCGGCAGGAGTGCTTGGTGGCTTTTTTGATAACTTATTGATGCGAATTGTTGATTTTTTCCTTTCGTTCCCCGTTCTGTTCTTTGTGATTTTTTTAATTGCATTTGTAGGAAATTCAATTTTTTTGCTTGTGATTGTTTTTGGTTTCTCAGGCTGGATGTATGTTGCTCGACTTGCAAGAAATGAAACCATTGCCTGTATGAAAAAAGAATTTGTCCAGACTTTAATTCTTGCAGGTCAGACAAAGTTTTTAATTGTATTTAAACATATTCTTCCAAATACATTTGCACCGATTTTGATAACTTTGATTTTTCAATTCAGTAATGTTGTGATTGCAGAATCAGCATTGAGCTTTCTGGGACTTGGAGTCCAGCCTCCCACACCAACTTTGGGTGGAATAATAAAAACTGGGTATGATTATTTTTCTTTAGCAAGCTGGATTTCTTTTTCATCAGGTTTAGCCTTAATAATTATTATATTAACTTTCAATTTGATTGCAGAAGGATTAAAGAAATCTGAAAAGAAATGACAATAAATAATCGATACAGAATTAAAAAATTACTCGGAACGGGAAGGACAAAAGTTTTCCTTGCCGAGGATGTTTTTTCTCCCGAAAGAAATTATGCGATTAAAATAATTCCTTCTGAGATTTTAAGCGAAGATGAAATTGATTCACTAAAGAGTGAATTCAATTTACTTAATAGCTTGAATCATCCAAATATTGTTAAAGCTTATGAGTGTGGACTGATAACAGATTGTGATGATAAAAATCTCATAGGCTCTTATTTCTTCATTTCTGAGTTTGTGAAAGGAAAAAATTTACTGGATTTTTTTTCGTCTCCAGCTCAAGAGAATCAATTTGAACTTTTTCTTCAAACATTAAATCAAATATCAATTACACTTTATTATATTCATCAACTCGGTATCATTCACTATGATATACGACCTGAGAATATTCTAATCGAAGGAGATGATAAAGCTGATTTAAATGTCAAGCTAATTGATTTTGGTTTTAGTGCACTCAAATCTTTTAATATAAAAGGAACTCCTCTTTATATTTCACCGGAACTGATAAGTGGTAAAAAAGTTGATTATAGAACAGACTTATATTCGCTTGGAGCAACTCTTTATCACATATTAAGCGGGCATCCACCATTTTATTCTGAGAATGAAATCGAGATTTTCAAAAAACATCTTGAAATAAAACCTCAAAAGTTACCTGATTATTATCCTGATTATATCAATAAAATTGTCCTAAAACTTCTTGAAAAAGATCCAGATGATAGATTTCAAAATTCACTTGAAATTCTTGAATTGCTCCCTGACGATTACGAAAGAATAAAAAACATATGGTACATCCCCAAAATTCACTTTGCGAGAGAAAAAGAACTGCAGGAATTGATTGAGTTTTCCGAACAAAACGAAAATACTTTTTCTACACTGTTTGTTATCTCCGAAGAAGGGATGGGGAAATCGTTTCTAATTAAAAAATATGTTGATCACCTTGACGACAAAAAGAATAGTTATTTTTTTCTTAATGTTTCAAAAGAGCAGTCAGCAACTTATGATGTTTTAAGTGTTTTGTTAAACCAGATAGAAAGTTTTATCCGATACAGAAATTTTAATGAAAAAGAAGAAATCAGTAATAAAATCAATCACCTGAAGGAATTATACAATTCTTCATTAGCTCAGCTGGAATTTTTAGAGTATCGGAGAAATTATCTCTCTGAACTTTTGATAAACCTTGCAAAATCTATCAAGTTTTTAGTTGTAATAGATGATTTTCAAAATTTAGACAACAACACAAAGAATTTTTTCTATTACATTTATCCTTCTCTGGTTGATCTTGGCATCAAGTTTATTCTGGCAGTTGATAGGCATTTTATCACGAGTAAGGAGATAGAAAGATTTAGAAATTATAAAGATATTGTCCTTGCTCCACTTACAAGAGATGAAATTATTAGAATGTTGAAGAGTTATTTCAACTTTAATTTTCCTTACGACACGGTTGCCGATTTGATGATTGAATACACTTCACATTCAATTAATGAAAAGAATGAATTTTTAACCTATTTGTTTTTTGAAGAAATCATAACTTTTGATGCAAAAGGATTTAAAATTAATAAAGAAAAACTCGAGCAAATTGATCTTGAAAAACTGGCGCTGACATCCTATGAGTTAAAACTCCAAGATTTAAGACCAATTCAAAAAACTGTCCTTGAGATTCTCTCATTGATAAACTTCCCTTTGAAGTTATCTGATCTTGCAGAAGTTTTGACAATCGATTTGAATCAACTAGAAAGAGAAATTGAGTTTTTAAATGCTTTTGGATGGATAGAAATTTCAGGGAAAGATGAATTGATTTTTTTACCTTCGAGTGGAATTAAGAAATATCTATTTTCAAAAGCTAAAAATTCCATTGAACTTAATCGTTTATTAGCTGAATTCTTTGAAATAAAAAATTATCCATCTTTTGTCATAGCTGAGAGTTATGAAAGATCGGACTTAAAGGAAAAGGCATTAGAATATTACTCCAAAGCAGTTTCAGAGTCTGAAAAATTTCATTCCTTCTCATCAATGGAGAAATATTTGATCAAATGCATTGAACTTGAGAATAGACCTGATAAATTGTCAGAATTTCGATACAATCTGGCAAAATGTTATTTCAATCAAGCTGATTTCAAGAATGCTGAAGAACTTATAAATAAAATCTTAAAAGAAAATTTTTTTGCTGATGAAAAGCTTTTTGATTTGCATTTAATGCTTGCAATAATAAAATATAAAACGGGCGAAATTGAAGAGGCATTTAATAACTTTAATAATGCTTATCGCTTTGCAAAAACCGACCAGCAAAAAGTTGAAGTTGAATTAAACGAGATTAATTTAGAAATAAGTCAGGGTGATTATAACATTGTGATGAAAAAATGTCAGAATTTATTAAATGATTATTCTGAGATTTTATCCCCTTCCTCCAGAGCAGCAATTTTCAATAATCTTGGAATTGTAAATTCGAAAGCCGGATTTTACACAGAAGCGGTTTCATATTTTAATCAAGCTTTTGAGATTTATGACTCTTTAAATAACAAAGTAAAGTCATCACAAGTGCTGATGAACCTTGGTAATGTTTTTAATCTTCAAAGTAAACAAGAAGAGGCATTGAAATTCTGGAAACAAGCTCTTGAATTGAATGAAACAATCGGGGATTTATCGAAAAAAGCATTGATATTAAATAACATTGGAATTTCATTTTTTGAGAACATTAATCTTGAAGAAGCTATTGAATATTATCAAAATGCCAGAAATTTGTTCGAAAAAATTAATGACCAATTTGGTGAAGCACTTTCCCTATACAATCTTGCAGAGAGTTACTTTTTAATTAGTGACTTCGAAACAGCTTTAAGTTATGTTAAAAAATCCATTGATCTTTCCACAAAACTTCTTGATGTTGAGGGTCAATGTCAGGGCTTATTTTTACTGGGATTGATTTATTATGTTTTTTATCAAATTGAAGAACTGAAAAATGTCACATCAAATTTAATTGCGATAATTGAAAACAATAAAATGCAAGCAACACAATTGCAAAATTATCTTTACCTTGAAGGACTTATAAATTTAGAAGAGAAAAATTATTCGGAAGCTGAAATTAAGTTAAATCTTTCGAAAGAACTTTATAGTGAACTTGACGGAAAATTCTTTTACTGCAAAAATACTTTAGATTTGATGCGATTAAGCATTTACACAGGGAACTTTCCACTAATTCAATCTTTATTCAATGAATTACAAAAAAATGAATATTTCAAAAAGAATAAATTATTAACCGCTGAGGCGTATCTTATCATCGGTGATGCAGCTAAAAGACCGGGTGCGGATTTCCCGCATCAATCTTTGTTTTACTATTCCGAAGCAATGAAATACATTGAAAATGCATACATCGGTGAAACTACTTTTCAAGTACTCGTCGCATTAGGAGAAGAATATTTAGTCAAAGGTGCTGTTAATAAGGGGCTTGATTACTTTAAGAAGGCTAAACTAGTAATGGATTTTATTAGCTCAAAATTTCTGAACAACAAATTCAAAAATTCTTATTTTGCACATCCATTAAGGAAAAGAACACTCGAAAAAATTGAAAGAGTAATAAATAATCTTTAATATGTCGGTTTCAAATAAAATAAAAATTACAATTATAAACGGTACCAAATCCGTAGAACAAATCGATTGGTTATTTAGAACCATTAAAGATGTAAATGTTTATACCGTGATTTTTAATGAAAATTTGTTAGATGGGATTATAAAGGATCAAATCCAGATTTTTGTTTTTAATCTTAATTCTCTTAGCTCAAATTTACTTGATTTTCTAAAAGATGTATCAGAAAAATCGAATCTTGAAAACATTTTTATTTCTATAAGTGATTTAACCTCAAAAGGCTTAACTTCTCTGACTCGATTGGGTTTTAAGCAAATTTACTTTTTCCCGGATGAAGAATTTGTTTTGAGAAATGATGTAATTGAAAAAGTTGAAAAAATAAAAACTCAAATTGAATCCAGTTTAAGTAAAGAAAAATTTCATAAAAAATTTAGTTTTGAAAATTTAATCGGAAAATCTCCAAAGTTTCTTGAATGTGTGGAAATAGCAAAAAAAGTCGCTAAACGAAGTGAAGCAACTGTTTTATTACTGGGAGAAACAGGAACTGGTAAAGAATTATTCGCGCAGGCAATACATTACAATTCAGATAGAGCCGAAGAACCTTTTATAGAGATAAATACTTCTGCAATCGCTGAAACTCTTTTTGAAGCAGAAATTTTTGGATATGAGAAAGGTGCATTTACTGACGCAAAAACTACAAAGCAAGGAATACTCGAAATTGCAGAGAAAGGGACCATCTTTTTGGATGAAATTGGAGACTTGAATTTAAATCTCCAGGTAAAATTACTCCGTGCAATTGAGAATAAAAGCATCAAAAGAGTTGGTGGGCTTAGAGATATCAAAATCAATTGTAGAATTATTGCCGCGACCAATCAAAACTTAGAAAAACTGGTTGATGAAAATCGGTTCAGAGCAGATTTATATTATAGATTAAAAGTAATCTCAATTCATTTACCTCCTCTGAGAGAAAGAAAAGAAGATATTCTTCCACTGGCTGAACATTTTATAAAACAGTTTAATGCGAAGTATAATGAAAATAAAGAGGGACTTTCCCAAAAAGCCAAACAACTTCTATTGCAATATTCATGGCCTGGAAATATCAGAGAACTTTCAAATGTAATAGAACGATCAGTACTTATATCTGAAAATAAAATAATTGGAGAAAAAGACATCAAGCTTGGTTCAAGCGAAATACTTTCACCGATGAAGAAAAATTTAATTGAGCTTAAGGTTGAAGTTGATAAAGCAAAAATAAATAAAGTAACTTTTGAATTAGCAAAAGAAGTACTAAAACTTGTAGATGGAAATAAGACTCAAGCTGCCAAAATTTTAGGAATATCCCGCCCAAGCCTGCTAAAAATCCTAAATGAAAACAAATGGTTATAACCTGTAAAAAAATTTTACGGTTTTCATTTCCCAAAATCGTCAATTGCTTAATTTTCAAGTAGTTAGAAAAAATAACCTCATTTGATACTTTTAGAAATTGTAAAAATTTCTCTCTATTTAATTGAAAAATTTAAAGATTTTGAAGGTTCGAAAGTTATTTTGAATTTTATTATCACTAAGATTTTTAGACCATTGAATAATATTAGCCATTACAAGCTAAAAAAACCGAAAAATAAATAATATTTCAAAGATTAGAACCTGGCATAACGTTTGACGTAGTTAAAAACAAAAATGTTAAACCAAAAAACAGGAGAGTACCATGAAAAAACTAACAATTTCACTCGTTGTTGTGCTTTTTGTAAGCACCCTTTTTATAACTGGTTGCCAGGAAACAATTTCACCAGTCGCACCAGTTGATCAATCAATCACACAAACGATTGAAAACAAAAATACTCCACCGGCAGGTGTAACTTTCCTCCGTGCAATTACAAATCCTAAGATGAATTCTATCAATACAATTGTAACTGCAAGTGCGACACTAGATCCTGCAGTTGGTGGAGTTGTTGGTGGTGACGAAACATTTGGCAATTATGTTTACATTCCACCATATACATTTAATGAGCCAACCACATTCACCGTAACAGCTGCAGACGAAGAATTTACATGGGTTGAATTTGGACCATCAATGCAGTTTAATGGTAATGTGGTTGTTACACTTGATTTCAGCCGTTTTGGATTAACCCAGAAAGAGGCTAAGAAGTTGAAAGTTTATTACTATAATGAAGCAAAAGGTAAATGGGAGAAAGTAAAAGGACCATATTATTTCACTGAAACAAGCGTCAGCTTCCAGACAGATCATTTCTCAAGATATGGATGGGGTAATTAATACATCTACTTGGATAGTTAAAATGCGAGAGGAATAAAAATGGAAAGAATTAGAAAATTCATTGACATGTTGTTCGAGCTATCCAGTAGATATTGTGGTGAAGGACTTGTTAATGATTTGAAAATCATTTTAGAAAAAGCAGAAACACTTGAACAGGAACTCCTGCTTAAAGCGAAAAAAGAGAGCAAAGAAGAGACAAAAGCAATTGACGATTTAAGGATTAAATTTTATTCTGATAATCTCCTGAGTTTTTGTCAGAAAAATTTGAAAGAAGATCTATACTTAGGTTACCTTCTGGAGCTTGGAAAAATTTGCCTTGATTTTGGTGAAATAAACTACTCAGAATATGTTTACTCACTTTTAATTCAGCTTGCAGAAGGTAAACCTAAGTATAAAAATTTGCTCGCTCAGGGTTATTTCAATAGAGCAGAAGTTTATGTTCGATCATCAAGATGGAAACTTGCTGAAAATGATTTAAGAAAATCGAGACAAATTTTCAATGAAAAGAAGGATAAAAAAGGTCTAGCTCGGGTTGACAATCTAAGTGGGATAATTAAATCAGAAAAAGGCGCGATTAAAAGTGCATTGAAGAATTTTAATGACGCTTTAAGTTCTTTTTCAAGGTTGAAAGATGAACTCTGGATTGGAATAGTTGAAATGAACATAGGTAATTTGAAAACAATTCAGAGTCAGTGGGATGAAGCAGTCACTCATTTTAAGAGAGCATTGACTGCATTTGAAAAATTAATGGATTTAAAGAGACTATCGTTAGTCAGATATAATATGGGGATGCTTTTCAAAAATAGAGGTGAGTTAGAAGCTGCTCTTACTGAATTTGACCGTAGCCTTGAATACGCACTTGAAGCAAATTATTATCTTTCTACTGGATTAGCTTTTCTCGGCAAAGGTGATGTTTACGCAAAACTCGAAGAATATGCTTTGGCAATGGAATATTGCATCAGAGCAATGGAAGTCTTCTATAAGATTATGGATAAAGTTGGTTTAGCTGATACATACAAAATTAAAGGCGTAATTCAAAGAGATACATCAAATTATGAGATTGCTGAAACATATTTATTGACAAGTATGCGTCTCAGTGAAGAAATTGAAAGTACATTGAATTATGCTGAAGCTGCCTATGAGCTTGGGCTTTTATATCGTAAATGGAATAAACCAGATTTAGCAAAGAAATATTTGAAAATTTCAGAAAAATACTTTGCCGAGATTGGCGCACAAGAAAATCTCGAAAGAGTAAAAGTTGTAATCGAAAGAACTAACGGTTCAAAGTAAAGGAATAAAATTATGCGTTTCGCCGACTTTATATCTCAGCAAAATAAAATTCTCTCTCTCAATAATGATGTAAATCAGGATAGAGAACTGAACCAGAGAAATATTGAAATGATATTAAATATCGTTGAAAAGATTAATAATTCTCTTGTCATTGAAGAAGTTTTAAACCTGGTAATGTTTAATGCAATAAAACTTGCTCAAGCAGAGAGAGGTTTTCTACTCCTCCTGGATGACTCCAATGATTTGAGATATAAAGTCGGCATGAATATTAATGGGGAATTTCTTCCAGAAGAAGATTTCGATATAAGCAAAAGTGTTGTTAAGGATGCTTTTGATCTTGGTGAGACAATTTGTATAGAAGATGCACGTTCGGATAGAAATTTTCAATCAAGACACAGTATAATGAATCTTGAACTTCAAACAATCATTTGCACACCACTAATTACGAATGGTGAAAAGATTGGTGTAATTTATGTTGATAGCAAAAAACTAACCAATCTAAAAAAATCTGAAGTTATAAGAATGTTTGAAATTCTTGCTGGTCATGCCGCGATTGCCATAAGAAATGCAAAGCTTTATCAAAATCTTAATCGTGCGTTTAACGAAGTTCAGGAAATGCATGAAAAATTGATTAAGTCAGAAAGGGTTTTATTAAAGAAAGAATTAAATGCTCAGATTGGACAGGAAGTTCAGAACCTTGTTCATCTTGCACTACTTGAGAATGAGAGTGTTCTAAAACGACTCCAAAGAATTAACGAAAATCAACCAATTGATGGTGAAACCTTAGAGCAACTTATTCAGAAACTCGAAATTTCTTCTGAAAGCATTCGGAAAATTCAGAGGTACGCACAAGCATTAATTACTTCCACCCGATTTGAAGTTTCAAAAACTCGCGGTGATATAAATAGAAGCATAAGAAATATTGTCAGTTATATAAAGAAAACAAGAAAATTCAAAGATGCGACTTTTGAATTGAATTTAGATAAACTACCATTGATTGAATATGATTATGAACAAATTGAGCAGGCAATTATCAATCTTATTTCAAATTCAGTTGAGAAAAAGCCTGATTGCTATATAAGAATTTCAACATTTCATGATCAGGAAAGCAATCAAATTGTGGTAAAGATTAATGACAATGGTCCAGGAATACCGTTTGACATTCAAAAACAACTTTTCATTCAACGAATTAACACCGGAATCGAAGGAAAAGGTTATGGATTATTAATCGTAAAGAAAATAATTGATAACCACAACGGAAAAATTCATTGTGTATCTGAACCAAACAAAGGGGCTACCTTCTACTTTTCACTTCCTATAATCAGTTAATTTTTTTTCTTTAATCTCAAATAAATTATTTTGCATTAAGATTTTAGAATTCAATAATAAACTTTTACTATTATTGTGGATTAAGTGTATTCTAAGAAAATTGAAGTTCTTAATGTTTTTAAATTATAAATACCTCTAATCGATAATAAAAAAACAAAATACTAATTATGGAACCACGTATTGAAAAATTCAAAATTATCGTTGAAAAACTTCCACTTGGAATAATCATTTTTGATAAACACGGGAAACCAGTCTTTTGCAATAAAGCATTTGAAATGATGTGGGGAATTAGTAAAGAAGCACTAGAAAGTTACAACTTATTCGATGATAAGCTACTTAAATCTACAAATCATCTTGAAAAGATTAAACAAGTTTTTGAAGGAAAGCCTTATCTTTTCCTTGAAGGATACTACGACACACTTCTGGAACAAGGGAAAGGTTACAAGATCTGGGTTGAGACAACATTATTTCCACTGTTAGATGATGAGGGAAAGATTGAATATGTAGTAGTTTCTCATAAAGATATTTCAGAAGTAAAACTTGCTCAGGAAGAGATCAGAATTGCAAAGGATCAGGCAGCTGAAGCAAATAGATTAAAAAATGCATTTTTAGCAAATCTTTCACACGAAATCAGAACCCCTTTAAATGTAATTATTGGATTTGGTGACCTAATGCTTGAAACAGTAAAAGGCAAAATTGAAGAATCAGAATATGATTTATTAAGTAATTTTCAGATTGGTATAAAAAGATTATATAGAACTTTAACTCAAATATTAGAACTTTCACAAATTGATACTGGAAATTATCAATTGGAAATTCAACCGTTAAATCTAAAAGAGGAAATTCAAAAAGTCATTGATGAATTTAAATCTAATATTGAGAGTAAGAACTTAGATATTATACTTAACCTTGACGAAAATCATTTGAATATTCTTGCCGACAAACCCGCATTGAATAGAATTTTAACCAATTTAATTGAAAATGCAATTAAGTTTACTTCCAAAGGTTACATTAAGATTGAGACATTCCCAAATAAAAATGAAACAATTTTATTTTGTTCAATAAAAGATACAGGAATAGGAATCAGCGAAGAATATCTTGACCATATATTTGAGCCTTTCAGTCAGGAGGAAGATGGATTTAATAGGCCATTTGAAGGTAATGGACTTGGTCTTGCTTTGACAAAAAGATATCTTGATTTAATAAACAGCTCCATCACAGTTGATAGTGTAAAAGGAGTAGGAACCACATTTACTTTTACTTTACCAATTTATAAAAATTAATTTTTTAAGGAGATATTTTGATAAATTCGATTAAAGATTTTTGAAATTCTTTTATGAAAGAAAAAGTTTCAAACATACTTTCCCGTAATACTATCATTACAATCTTCTTAATTCTTACCGTAACAATTCTTGGCTTAGAGTATATCCTTTATCAATTTGAAAGAAACCGATTGATTGAAGAAGAACAAAGGTTTCTGAGACTTATCGCAGAAAAAGAAGAAAAAAATCTATCAGAATGGTATGTTAATACCAAGTTATCGGTTGAAGTTCTAACCAAATCAGAGAATTTTAAAACTTTACTAACGGGCTTTGTTAGAAATTTTAATGACTTTCGTGCCAGGACTTTACTAGATGATTTCTTTAAAAAAGAGGTCGTCGATAAAAAATTAGTTACAATTGTTATTTATGATACTTCTTTCAATCGAATTTATTCCTATCAAAATATTCTTTATGATATCAGCCCTGAAACTCGAGAAAAAATTTCGGGATTTGATGCTGACAATTATTTTTATGTATCTAAAATTTTGAAGAGAAGAAGCCCTATTTATGAGAATATGATCTCAGTTTGTGAGATAGCAGCGGGAGTATTCTCCAGACCAAATCTTTCAAAACCAGACTATTACTTAGTTTTAATTTCAGATGCAAGAAAAAATATTTTTCCTTTGATAAACACCTTCGCATCGCAGAAATCCACACTTGAAACCATTTTATTAGCTGAGGAAAAAGGAGAATTAGTTTACTTAAATGAACTCCGTTTCCTTTTCAGTTCGGATATAATATTGAAGGCAAAATCTGGTGCCGATGAAATTCCGGGCAAAAAGATGACTGTTTCAAAGAAAGGAATTATTGCAGGAGTTGATTATAGAGGTGAAAAAGTTTTTGCTTACGCCACATACATTCCACAATTAAGTTGGTTTCTTGTTGCTAAAATTGATAAAAGAGAGGTTCTCATTTCAACTAATAAAGTTTTATATACAATTTCTGGATCAATTGTACTGATTTTATTTCTATTCATAGTTGTGCTTGGTGTTCTCTGGCGACGGGAGGAAATAGAGAAGATAAAAAGAGAGCTCGAAATTCAACGAATGCAGAATTTAATGACGCAGAAGTATCAGATTATTAGTAAATATGCAAACGATGCCTTCTTCCTGATAAGTAAAGATGGGACAATTGTTGAAGCGAACGATAAAGCTATTGAAATGTATGGTTATTCTTTAACAGAATTAAAAGGAAGGCCTTTTGTTTTACTTGAAGCTCCGGAAAATAGAATTGAATGGGTTGACCTTTTGAGTAGATTGAGACATGACTCGGGGTCGGTTTATGAATCAATTCACATTAATAGAAATGGGCGCAAGTTTTTTGTTGAAATTTCAGCTAAAATAATTTCAATTAATAATGAATTGTTTCTGGTAGCGATAGTAAGAGACATTGAAGATAGGAAAAAAGCAGAATTTCAACTGAAAGAATCAGAAAAGAAATTTCATCTTCTATTCGAACAGTCGTATGATCCCATCCTTGTTTTGAATAAAGATTTTATAATCGATTGTAATTCAAAGGCTGGTAAGCTATTTGGAATTTTGAAAGAAGATCTGGTTAATAAAGAGTTCAGACAATTTATTGCAGAGACGGATAATAAAATTATTAATGAACTTTTCGAGTTGATTTATAATCCTGAAAAACAAGAGGGAAAAACTTTTGTCTTAAAATTAAAAAGATCGAATAATGAAGTTTTCGATGCGGAAATTAATCTTAGTGTGGTAGAATTAGGTGGTGAAAGAGTTGTTCAAATGTTCATTCGTGATGTAACTGAAAGAAAGAAATTCCTTGAGTATTTAGAAAAATTAACTAAAGCGGTTGAAAACACTGATGAAATGATGATGATTACCGATGTTAATGGTGTGATTGAATATGTAAATCCAGCCTTTGAAAAAGTTACAGGTTATTCACTTGAAGAAATTAAGGGTGCGACCCCGAGGATTCTAAAATCTGGTTTACAACCAGATGAATTTTATCAAGAACTATGGCAAACAATTTTATCAGGAAAATCATGGCAGGGAATTCTTGTAAATAAAAAGAAAGATGGTAGTTTATACACTGAAGAAATGTTAATCTCTCCTATTAAAAACGAAAATAATCAGATTATTTCCTTTGTGGCTATAAAGAAAGATGTAACTGAAAGAATAAAGGCTGAAGAAGAACTAAAAAGAGCAAGATTGAAAGCTGAAGAATCTGATAGAATAAAGAGCAATTTCCTTTCAATGATGTCGCATGAGGTTAGAACTCCACTAAATGTAATTCTTGGTTTTCTTGACATAATTAAATCTTCAATTAATCCAGAAGAATTTCCAGAGAAGCAACATGTGTTCAGTGTAATTGAAAGAAACAGTAAGCGTTTGATCAATTTGATAAATGATATAATTGATATCTCTCGAATTGAATCAAACGAGATGAAGTTGAATTTTGATATACATAGTGTTGAAGCATTAATTCGTCGGGCGATTCTGGAATTTCAAGATGAAGCTAACGCTAAGGGACTTGAATTAAAAGAAGTATTAAATTTGGAAAATGTCTTTATTAAGGTTGATGATCTGAGATTTAATCAGATAATGTCAAATTTAATTTCGAACGCAATTAAATTTACTTCCAGAGGTGGTGTAACAGTTTCGGCAGAAGTAAAATCAAATAAAGTTTATATCTCCGTTAAAGATACTGGTATTGGAATTCCGAAAGAATATTTTCCTCATCTGTTCGAATTTTTCCGCCAAGCAGAAGAAGGTTATAATAGGAACTTTGAAGGTGCAGGACTTGGACTTGCAATAACAAAAAAATTAGTAACTTTAATGAATGGTGATATTTATGTTGAAAGTGAATTAAATAAAGGTTCAACTTTTACAGTTGTTTTTCCAGTTGTAATGTCAAAAGAAGAAGCGTTAGAAGGGAAAGTCGAAGAGGAAAAATTCGAAACTGAAGGAGCTATTGTAGTTGAAAGTGAAGAACCAACAATTCTAATAGTAGAGGATAATAAAGATAATTCTTATTTTGTTGAAGTAATCTTAAGTAAACTTGGATTAAAATATTATTCAGTTCCAGACTCCGAGCAGGCGTTTGAAATTTTGAATAATAAAAAAATTGATTTAATTTTAATGGATATTAGTTTAACAGGTGGAATGAGTGGAGAAGATGCATTGAGAATAATAAAAGAAAATCCAAAATATCAGAAAACTCCAGTCATAGCTATGACTGCCCATGCTTTGCTTGGAGACAAAGAACATTTTCTCTCCGTTGGATTTGACGATTATATTGCTAAACCGTTTACAATGGAACAGCTAGCTCAATTGTTGTTCAAGTTCTTAAGACGAAATTGATCAGATGAGAAACACTTTTCAAATAAACTCTAAAAACTATTTAATCCCAATTTTTTTCTTGATTTTATTTGTTGCGTTTGGAATTTATTCATTCCTGAGGATACAAAGTCAGATTTTAAATTATTACATAAATAGATTAAGCACCATAAGCCAAATTCAAGAAATTAAGATTAACCTCTTTTTTGATAGATTAATAAACAATTTAAATACTCTTAAAGCTTCCCCAATTTTACGGAGCGAATTAAACTCATTAAATAAAATATCAAGAAACAAGAGAAGCTATATTCTTGATGAATTTTTTGAAAACAAATTTTCAGAATTTGGGTTACTTGAAGCAGCACTTTTTAACAAAAAAGGAAATTTAGTTTATCAGAAATTAAATACGAATGAAAGCTTAAATTTTGAATTAAAATCTTTCAATCTTATAAATGTAGATAGTTTGTTTATTAGTGAGCTTTATTTTGATAGCAGAAATAAAAAATCCGTTTTTGATTGTCAGGTCTTGATACCTTTTGAAGGAACAGATTACTTTATCTTTTACGCCAAACTCGATGCTCGAAAATCTCTTTACAATGTTTTGAAAAGTGATCTTGAACAATTAAGTGGTTTTGAGTCATTACTTGCCCAGGTCAGAGATAATGTCGTTACGTACATATCGGATTCAAGATATCTTGGAAATATTGCCTTTCAATTGCAGGATATGGGAAGTATCCTGAAGCCAAATAAAGAAGCAAAAGAAAGTGGAAAAAGATTCTTTGAGGGATTTGATTACAGAGGAGAAAAAGTTTTTGCTTATGTGAATTTTCTTCCAAAATGGAATTGGTTTTTACTGGTTAAGGTAGATCAGGATAATATTTATCATGATATTAAAAAGATTTACTTTGGAATTTTCGGAACGATTTTTATAGTAACTTTCATGTTTATTGGTTTGATGTTGACTTTAATGAAAAAAGAAAAAGAAGAATTGCTCAAACAAGCGTATACATTGAAAAAACAGAAAGAACTAATTAAAAAACAATATGAACTCATAACAAAAATCGCAAATGATGCAATTATTATTGTTGATACTCAGAATAGAATAATTGACTACAATGATAAATTTTTAGAATTCTATAAAATTGAAAATACTGAGGAAGTGTCCTTAAGTTTATATGATTATTTTTCAGAGAATTTGAAAAATCAATGGAATGATTATCTAAAGAATATCAAAGAAAGTAATGGACTTGTTTTCGAAGCAGTTCATAAAAAGGCAGATGGTGAAGTATTTAATGTTCAAATCTCTGCAAAGTTTTTTGAGATTGAAGGGAATGAATTTTTGATTTTAATCATTCGTGATTTTGAAGAAAGAAAAAGAATCGAAGATGAATTAAGAAGCGCCAAACAGAAAGCAGAAGAATCTGATAGACTGAAAAGTAATTTCTTGAGCATGATGTCTCACGAAGTAAGAACTCCTGTAAATATAATTTTAGGTGCCGCTGATTTGCTTAAGGAAGAATTGAACGAAGATGTTTTACAGAAAAATGAACACCTTTTCGATATGATCACAAGAAATGGTAAACGACTTTTAACTTTAATCAGTGATATTATAGATATATCGAGGATTGAATCAAATGAATTAAAACTTGATTTTATAATAAGAAATGCTGAATCACTGATTTTAGATGTAATCGCAGAACATGAACATCTTGCTCACCGAAAAGGACTTCATATAATCACTGATTTCAAAGCAACAAATCCTTATATAAGAATTGATGAAGTCCGTTTTCAACAAATCATTACAAATCTAATCAATAATGCTATAAAGTTTACTTCTAAGGGTGGAATTACAGTAATCACTAAAAATGTTGATAATAATCTTCATATCTCAATTAAAGATACCGGAATTGGAATACCAAAATCTGCTTTGAAAGACATTTTTGGTTTATTTAGACAGGCACAAGAAGGTTATAGTCGAAATTACGAGGGTGCTGGACTGGGTTTGACGATCACACAAAAGTTAACCAAAATGATGGGTGGTGAAATTTATGTTGAAAGTGAAGTTAATGTAGGCTCAACTTTCACTGTTGTCTTTCCAGTAATAGATACTGAAGAACTTGACGAAAAACTATTGAAGCTTTTAGAAGAAAGACATAAAGGCTCATTCAAACCAACAATATTACTCATTGATAATGATAAAGATGATCAGTTTTATCTTGAATCTTTAATGGTGAGACTCGGCGTAGAATATTTTACCATCCAAGATGGAAAAAAACTTTTAAGTTTTCTTAAACATAAACCAGTAGATTGTGTAATTTATTCAATCAATATTCAGAACGAAATTGAGGCGGAAAATGTTATTGATGAGGTTAGAAATAAGCTGAAACTTGAAAATTTGAAAATAGTTGGTTTGCTCTCGCCAGATACAATTATTTCTGAAGTAAGATTGAAAGAACTTGGCTTTAATCAAGTTAGAATAAAACCAATCTCATTTGAAGAACTATCCAGAGTTTTAATTCAAGTACTAGCAAAATAATCGAGAGAGAGAATGTTCAAATTCAAAATCCTAATTTTAATAACGGGATTTCTGTTTTTTGCATGCAATACAGATAAACAATCGGAAAATGTTTCGGCAAAAAAAATAACAGAAACTTTTTCCTTTGAAAAATTACTGCCACAAAACGAAGATTTTGCTGCTGAGCCTTTACTTGTTTATTTCAGAGAAAAAATAGAAACAAAAAATTTCATTGATTTCAAGAAAACTCATCTGAATAATCAACCCGAGGATAAACAAAAAGTATTAAAAATGATACTGGATGAAATCGAATCGCTTGGCTATGTAAAGAGTATTACAGGCGTTTATGTAGAAGTATTAAGAAATGTAACTTTTAGTATGGTCTATTTTCTTTTTAAAAATCCTGAAAAAGCAACAAAAGCAGTTCCATTTATTGAAAATTTGTATACCGAAATGATCGGTCAGGAATTCAAAACGGTAGATGATAAAAGGATTCTTGGCTACGATCAAAAAGTTTTATACACGATGTATTCGAACATTCCGATTTATCTTGCTACTTATCGGCGAGATAATGTAGTGGTTTTGCTTTTTGTTCCCACAAAAGAGGTATTCCCGAGAGTTTATCCAATTAGTTCAATACACTTTCCAATGGATAAAAATTTTTATATTTATCCAGGTTTACCTGAATTTGCAAAAGCTGAGAAACCCACAATCGCTGAATTGAAAGTTCCAACTGATGATTACTTTATTCCAAACACATCAGAATTAAGAAGACTTGCAGAAGAAAGATCAAAATTATGGATGGATTACTTTAGTAAGTATTCAAAGAATGCCTACGAAGTTGCAAAGCAATTTTTTGCTCTGGCTGATCGAAAATTGCTTGAGCTTTCACTCTCTTATGTTGATTTACGTTACACTCAGAATTTAACTCCACAAAAATTTCCAGAGTGGTATGAAAGCGAGATTGAAAAACGAATTGGAAGTATTTCAAAAGTTGAATTGATTTCAAATAAACCATCTCAACCGAGGTACGATAAGATTTTTTATGAAGGTGGTATTCGTTATCAATATCCAAAGCTCGGACTCTGTGACTTTGAATTTAAGATTAGTGGCTCAAAACAAACACGAAAAGTTAGAATAACTTTTTCTGTCTTTGATAAGTACCTGAAAATTGTAGATGTGAAAGTTTTATAGAACCAACTTATGTTTTAGACATTTCTTGGACTCTAATTTCAAAGAAACTCCTATTTATAACAGGATGCTTGTGAAAAGTCTCCTTTTACGATTTCATTTCAAACTTCCTTGCGAATTTCTTTTTTCTTTATATTTAAATTGTTTGTGAATAAAAAAGATATTTGAATTTAAGGAGAGGCATAATATGAAAAATTTTTTTCTGATAATTTTACTCTTAGTAATGAGTTTGAATTCCTATTCCCAAGAGTTACGCGGAACCTGGATTGCCCGTGATCAACTTGGAACAAAAGAAACACTTGCACAAGCAATTGATTCTATTGCTGCTGCAAATTTTAATGTTGTATATGTTAATGTGTGGAGTCGGGGTTACCCTCTCTGGAAAAGTGAAGTATTTTATCAACACACCGGAGTTTATATAGATCCATCTTACACAGGAAGAGATATTTTAGCTGAAGCAATAGCTGAAGCTCATAAACATGGTTTACATGTGGAAGCCTGGTTCGAGTATGGCTTTGTTGGAGGTTATGAACCGTATTATCCTGGAACTAGTGGAAAAGGAAAAATTTTTGATACTTATCCACACTGGGTTGCAAAAAGACTTGATGGTGGTGAAAAGGATAATTCAAACTTTTACTGGATGGTTCAAACAAGGAGAGATGTGCAGGACTTTTTGATTGCACTTGTTATGGAAATCGTAAGAAATTATGATGTTGATGGGCTTGAACTCGATCGAATTCGTTATTCATCACTACAATATGGATATGATAGTTATACAGATTCACTTTATCGCACTGAACACAATGGAAATCCGCCTCCAACAAATTATTCGGATCCATCATGGATAAGATGGCGAGCCGATAAACTCAATGAATTTCAAGCAAGAGTTTATGATAGTGTAAAAGCAGTAAGGCCAAAGTTTAATCTATCAAATGCACCGAGTTTGTACTCATCTTCTCAATATACTTCATACAATAATTTTTGTCAGGATTGGGTCTGGTGGGTGAATAACAACAAAATCGATAATGTTCAGGTTCAAATGTATGTTGAAACACCTTCGGCATTCTCAAGCATCTTAGATTTTATGCAAACGATGGTTAATGACAAGTCAAAAACATATCCTTCATTTGCCGTGAGTCCAGGCGGAAATCCTTTACCAGCATCTACAGTTTTTCAGTTTATTGATGTAACTCGTTCAAAAGGATATAAAGGAAACTCAATCTGGTATTCAGCGGATTTGAGGAATTATTTCCAGGCACTTAGAGAGAATCGCTATCAGCAAAAAACTTATCCGCCTTTTTCAACACCTGATTGGAGAGAATACAAACAAATTGTGAAAATATCTGATCAATCCAATGCTATTAGATATGGTAGCTGGTCTGCAAGTCTTATCCCCGGATATGAAGGGCAAACAATTTTTACTACAAGTTCTGATTCAGCTTCAGTGAGTTATTATTTTGATGTTCCCATTTCAGGTTATTATGATGTCTATGCTTTTATTGTCCCTGCACCTGATCAAGCAAATAATGTTCGATATTTTGTGGTCGATTCTTCAGGAAATTTTAATTCAATTATAGTTGATCAAACCGATGTTTTAAATAAGCGATGGAAAAAACTCTCAACAGTTTACCTTACGAAAGGAAGAAAATTAGTTTTGATTTTAAGTAATTCAGGGATTGATGCGGGCAAAAAGGTTCGGGCTGATGCAGCATTCATAAAATTGAATCGATTACTTTCTCCAGAAGTTACAACAAATGTTGAGTCCGATACTCCAGATTTGAACGATAACTTTGATGAGCATAGATTGATTAATTATCCTAATCCATTTAATTCATCTACAACAATAGAATTTACCTTTCCAGCAAATAAAAAATATCAACTATCACTCTATAACATACTGGGGCAGAAGCTGAATTCTTTTGAAGGAATTTCAAATTCAAATGGTTTAAATCAAATAAAAATTGATACGACAAATTTTTCAAGTGGAGTGTATTTATGTTCAGTTTCTGGTGACAATATTCATTTAAAATCGAAATTGGTTGTTTTAAAGTGATAGATCAATTAAAAATATCTAATAAGAATTACATCAGGAGGTAAAATGAATCATTCAGGTCAAAAAGATCATGATCTTTACTGGAGCAAATTTCTTAACCGTCTTGAACGAGTTGCTGGCTGGTTTTTATTTGTAACTGGAATTTTGATGCTGGTTTCTTATGGGCTTTTTCAATTTATTATATTTTTATTTAAAGACACTCAAATGAGTTTATTTGTTAAGGCAGGAATTTTTCTAACTGTTGTTGGATTTGTCTTGCTTTTATTTTCAGTAATTCGTGAAAGAATTAGTTTAAGAAGAAAAGATAAATACTCGGAGATTGAACAATGATTATCACGACAACAGAATTTATTCCTGGTAAAAAAGTGGTTAAGATTATCGGACTTGTTAAAGGAAACACTGTCAGAGCAAGACATCTTGGCAAAGACATTTTAGCGGCGTTGAAAAATATTGTAGGTGGTGAAATCCAGGAATACACAAAACTACTTGCCGAAGCCAGAGAACAAGCATTAGAAAGGATGAGAAAAAACGCAGAAGATCTGGGGGCAAATGCAGTAATTGGTGTTAGATTTGCTACTTCTTATGTAATGCAAAATGCTGCTGAAATATTGGCTTATGGAACGGCTGTATTAGTTGAAGATGAATAATAAATTTCTCATTAGATTGTCTCCGTTAGCAATTCCCGATAAGTTTCTTACGAGAGTTTTATTTGTTTTACTCTTTTTCTTTTTAACTGTTTTTCAGATTTATTCTCAATCGAAGAGAGAAGTAAGAGCCGTCTGGATTACCACAAACTATCAACTTGATTGGCCACCTAAAACTTTCAATCCTGAAATTCAAAAAAAATCGCTTATTGAGATTCTGGATAGTCTTAAAGCAAAGAATTTCAATACAATTTATTTTCAGGTTAGATCACAGGGGAGTGTTTTCTATAAAAGTAAATATGAACCCTGGTCTTCATACTTAACAGGCAAACTTGGACAGGAACCATCTTTTGATCCACTTGAGTTTGTTATTCGTGAAGCTCATAAAAGAAATCTGGAAGTTCACGCCTGGTTGAATATGATTAATATAAAATCAGGTGATGAACCAATTCCATTCAGTGAACCGATGCATATAGCTCTGCTTCGTCCTGATTGGATAAAAAAATATAACGAAAGAAATAGCGTAAGTTACTGGCTTGATCCAGGTTTTCCTGAAGTGAGAGAATATTTGAAAAATATCTGTATTGAGATCGCTGAAAATTATGATGTTGATGGAATTCATCTGGATTACATTCGTTACCCCGGAATTGATTTTGATGATTCTCTTGCTTATGAAATGTATGGACAGAAAAAACCACTTGCTGATTTTAGGAGAGATAATATTAATTCGTTAGTTGCATCAATTTATGATACTCTTACTGCATTAAAACCAATGATAAAACTTGGTTCGGCTCCAATTGGAATTTATGAAAACTTGATTGATGCACGTGGTCTGGAAGCGAAAAATACTTTATTTCAGGATTCGAGAGAATGGTTAAAGCGGAAAAAACACGACTACATTGTTCCACAGATTTACTGGGATATTAATAATAATCCAAAGTTTGAAGTTTTAGTTGATGATTGGACAAAGAATAATTTTGGGCGTCACATTATAATTGGGATTGGCGCCTACAATCCTTCAGTTGAAAAAGAGATAGAGCAACAAATTCAGATAACGAGAAAATACAACTCTGCAGGTCAGAGTTTCTTCAGATACGAAAACATTAGATCAAAAAGATTTGAAGCTTATAAGTACATCGCAAATATTCCACCGATGAAATGGAAAGATTCTATTCCGCCAAATTCACCATATCTGTTATCAGGTAGAAATCTCGAAGGTAAACTCGGGCTGATTGAACTTGTTTGGGGAATTCCACTTCCTGCATCAGATGGGGATACTGCAAAATATTACAACATTTATAGATCTACTCATTCAAGAATTGATAGAGAGAATCCAGCATTTATTCTTTCATCGACACAAAATTATTATTACTATGATTTCATTCGAAGACCTTCACAGCTTGAGTATTATTATCAGGTTTCATCGTTTGATAAAGGTCACAATGAAAGTTTAAGTGCGAGTGAAATTGTTAAAGTTGAGTTAAAAAATCTTAAAGAAATTTTACAGACTGCTTATGCTGTGGATAAAGTAGCTTTTAGAGTTGAAAATCAAATTGGTAATCTTCTAATCGAAACAAAAAATTACAAAAATGTTTTTGTTGCTTTATATGATAAAAATGGAAAGAAGATAAAAGATCTTTACTCGGGGAGAATAAATACTGGAGTTAATTTTTTACAGTTTGAAGTTCCGAAATTAAGGTTAAAAGAATTTATTCTTAAGATTTTTCTTCCAGAAAGGACCGAGATAATAAAATTCCGATTATGAGAAATTATCAATTCAAGGTGAATTAAAAAGGAGTAATTGACGAATAAAAAATCAATTAATCTCAATAAAAAATCCTATCTGCCTTTCAGTACCCATGTGGTTATTCGATTTAAGCGTTTTTTTCTTCGCGTTACCATAAATGATAACGCTTTTCAAAAAAATCATCATGAATGATGATGTAACTACATTGCTCGCAATCTAAACTCATCAGTCAGTAATTACGAGTGAAGCAATTCTAATCATATAAATCAAATCAGCATTCAAAATTCATAATTCAACAATCAGAAATTCTGTGAAAAATTGCTTCCGACTTCGTCGTTCTCAATGAATGAAACACACATCGTCATTATGAGTGAAGAAAAGTAATCGTTCACTACGAAGTCAAAACTTTCAATATGTCAGCGATTGCTTCAACTATGTTGTTCGCAATGACTTGCAACACAAACAGTCATCGCGAACGAAATGAAGCGATCCATTCAATGTTCATTACAGATAATTATTATAAAAAATCGTAGAAAACTGACTTTCCCGTCCTATAAATTTTTTCTGTGAATGATTAATTTTAAAACAAGGTAAGCAATGTCCTTGCTGAAAAACCAGTTTTGAATCGGTGTTCGAGTAACGAAGTGTGTTGAGGACACCGAGTGATGGCGGGTTTCTCGATACAAACTTTCGCTTCGCTCAAGTTTTACTCGAAAACCGGATAGAGCTCGGTATTCGAGTAGCAAAGCGTACCGAAAACACGAGTAACAATGCGTATCGAGAAGACCGATTCGATTTTACAGCATCATTCATGATGCTTTGTTTGTTTAGCATTGTCGTTTACGGCAATGCGGATTGAGTAGACAGAGTGGATTTTTCAAAAAATTTCCTCTCATATAGTACTAAAGTCGATTTCAATTGTATTCTACATTAGAAACGATGAAGAATTTGATTTTATATCGAATTAGGGTCAGCGTTATTGAGGTACTTAAATTCACAGGGAGTGGAATAAAATCAAATCCACTCCTTTTATTTTTTGTAATTATAGGGTAAATTAAATTAGATGAATAACAAACATATTGTAGATGCTCAGTTTATAATTCGTGTAATTAAAAACGAAGTAACGGATGAAGAAAGAGAAATATTTTATCAGTGGCTTGAAGAAAGCGATGAGAATAAAGAGGAGTTCGGTAAAATCGCTCTCCTTTGGGATAAAACAGGTTACATGCCGACTCCTCTTTCCCCTGATTTAAGTAACGAATGGGAAAAACTTAAAAAAAGAATTTCACAATCGGAGAAATCTCTTTCCGAAAAATCTTACAGAATTTATACAATAACTCAAGTTGAACCAGAGCCATCCAAAAGCAAACAATCGAAGTACTTCTCTCAATATTTCAAAAAGAATATTGTCTTTATACGAGTAGCTGCGGTTATTTTAATTTCTTTAATTGCTTATCAATTTATTACAGGGTATCAACCTAATAAAACCAACGAAAACAAAATTGACGAAGTAAAATTCTTTGAATTCATCACAAAAAAAGGTGAGAGAGCCACAATCCCACTTGCCGATGGGAGTATAGTCTACTTAAATGCAGAATCCAGATTAACCTACCCACAATATTTTGATGGTGAAAAAAGATTCTTAAAACTTGAGGGAGAAGCTTATTTTTCTGTTAAATCTGATCCTGAGAGACCATTTGTTGTGCAGACTGGAGATAAGTTTACTGAAGTCAAAGGTACTGAGTTCAATATTAGATATAGAAAAAATAAATTAAGTGTTGTGGTTACCAAAGGAAAAGTTGTTCTGTATAATCAAGATAGCTCTAATTTTATTGATTTAAGAAAGGGAGAATTGATTACTTCAACAACGAATGGATTTACACAGCCAATTAAAGTTGATACAAGGCTTTATACTGCCTGGCGAGAGAATAAATTATCTTTTGTTGCTACACCACTTTCGGATGTGTTAGAAGAATTAGAGAGATTTTATAATGTTGAGACTATATGTAAGAATAGAAAAATTCTAAACCGCACTTTAACCGGATATTTTTATTCAGACTCCCTTGATGAAATTCTTACAAAAATTAGTCTTGCCTTAGATTTCAAATTCCATCGAAAAGGGAAAAAGATCATTATTTTTTAACAGAGGTTTAAAATGATTTTAAAATTCATTTACATCTTTTTGCTTCTGTTCAATACAAGCATACCTGCAAAAGAAATTTTGGGACAGGAAGGTGATAGTCTTGTCTCTGAAATTGTTCGTGGTGGGTTGATGATTGAAAAATCCAATCTTGAATTTTTACAATCTGAAAGAGATAGTTATTTATTTCCCTCACAATCAATCTTATCAACAAGAATTACAATTGAGCTGAATGAAGGAACGATAAAAGATATATTAAGCTACATATCCTTAAAGACTGGAATTAAGATGATTTATAGTGATGATCTAGTAAAAGATAAAGTGAGCAATTTTTATCAGTACGATCAAACCATAGAGAATATTTTAAATTTTCTTTTCAGTAATAAAGATGTCAGTTACATTTTAACAGAGAAGAACGAACTGATAATTGCCAAAACTAAAAAGATAGATGAAGAAACAGGTTCTATTCAAGGAACGGTCAGAGATAAATCTGGTGAACCTTTAATTGGTGCAAATGTAATTATTAAGGAAAATAAATTTGGTTCAGCGACTAATCGGTATGGCAGATATTCAATCCATAAACTTAAACCAGGTAAATACACAATAGAAGCATCTTATATTGGTTATAAAAAAGAAACAAAGGAAGTAATTGTTAAAAAAGGTGAAATTATTACAGTGGATTTTTATCTCGAAAGTACGGCATTTTACATTGGGGCAATTGAAGTGGTTGGAACTACTGAATTAATTCCAAAAGATGCAAATACAAAAACCATCATTTCAGGTGCCGAAGTAGAACATTTCCAGGCTTCAAGTATTAAAGATGTTCTCGATCTTGTTCCCGGTATTCAAAAAACTTCTAACCCTGGTCTTTCTAAAACAAGTCAGGTTGCTATTCGTGGTGAAGAGACTGATAAACTTTCAGCACTTGGTACGCTTGTAATGGTAGATGGGATTCCAATTTCTAATAATGCAAATCTTCAATTTGAAAAATGGACAAGTGGAATTACAGGTCCTTCAAATTTGGGTGGTGGTGTTGATTTAAGAACAATTCCAGCTGATAATATTGAAACGATTGAAGTAATTCGTGGACTACCTTCAGTAAGATACGGAGATGTAACTGCTGGTGTAATTAATGTCAGAACAAAAACAGGTGTTCAACCTAATAGATTAAAAATTAAAAACAATCCCGACACACGAGAATTAAACTTAGGTGGTGGAAGGAAACTTGGTTTAACTGGTTTTTCTTACAACTTAAATGCAGCTCAGAGTGAAAGAGATATAAGAAAGAAAGGAGATGAGTATATAAGATTAACCGGTCAGGCAGTTTTCTCAAGAAATTTTTTAGACAATAAATTGAATACAAACTGGAAATTATTCGGTCAAAGAATCTTTGATGAAGAACAGCCCAAAGGGGATGTTTATCAAACAAGAAATTACAACCGTGGTTATTCTCTTCAATCTGCTATATGGGGAAAGTATGTATCGATTGTTGATATCGAAAACTTCAATTATAATGCTTACATAAATTACCGCCGAGAAAATAGTATGAAGTCTCGCCTTGTTCAATCGGATTTGAGAATTTTACCCAGTGGCGATACTGTTTCAACATATTTAGGAAAAGTAGAAACCAGAGGGAATGAATGGCAGATTGGTGGACGACTTGAGTGGGAAAGATTGTATTTAACAGGTAACTTTATTCATAAAATTCTTGTTGGCTCTGATGTTCAATACGAAGCAAATACTGGCGAAGGGGTTTTGATTGATACTTTGTTTAATTACTATGGTGTTGAATCGGGAAAACTTCCTTATAGATTTGACGATATTCCCGGTCAGGTTCTTGCAAGTGTATATGCGGAAGATAAAATAACCGGGAAATTAGGATTGGATTTCACTGCTGTTTTTGGTTTTCGCTATGAAATGTACCGACCTTATGGATTTAATCTTTCTGGTTTAATCGGAAAAGGAGATCTGGTAAAATCTTATCAGGGTAGCTTCTTTAATCCAAGATTTAATTTAATTGCTTATTTGAGTGATTACAATCAAATAAGATTAAGCCTGGGAACATCTTCAAAATCGCCAGCGATGAGTTATATCTATCCACCACCAACTGTTTCTAAATGGAGAAATCCACTCGATAGTCAAACAGTATTTTTTAGACTAAATACCAGAAATCCAGAACTAAAAGGATACAAAGAAATTCAGTATGAAATTTCTTATGATCATAGATTTGGAAATTTAATCGGAACATCTTTAAGTGCTTATTACAAACAAAGAAAACAGGAGCCAGGTGGCCAAACTATTCCATTGTTTTACTATACTGAATTGAATGGCCAAAAATATCTTTACTACATTGATAAATACTCTGTCCAACAAAATGTTGGCTGGAGTATAAGCAAGGGAATTGAGTTTACCGCTCGATCAAGCAAAATCAAACCTTTAAATATGGAGTTTCAAGTTGTCGGTTCATACAATTTTGTAAAACGAGGTTCTAATAGCTGGTCATTTGATGCAACACCAGATCAATCTCTTGGAAGATATCCAAATTATAAAGTTCCGGGGGTTCCAATTGATACTCTGATCGGTTTCGTTTACGATGCCTCTATGTACTGGAGTGATAGATTAATACTCAATTACTACTTAAAATATACTCATCCAGCTCTCGGGTTATGGGTTACTTTGAGAGCTGAACATACAATTTTTGAAAGAAGAAGAACTTATAATCTTGAACCGATTGATTTCTCCCATATAACTGATACCGTTAAATTAAATACCGTTAAAATGGCTCGTGATTGGGATGAAAGGGTCAGAAAAAAACCTGCGAAGTGGTTGTTTAATATCAATATCAGTAAATCCTTATTCAAAGGTGCTGAGGTTTCATTTTATGTTAATAATGTTCTTGATGACCCAGCCCTTTATCGTTATCAGTACACTTATAATCCAGAAGATATTGCAGAAGAAGTCAGAAATCCATCGCTATTTTACGGAATTGAATTCAGTATGGTTATTGATGAATTATTCAGGTAGAAAAATGAAACGATTAATTTTCTTTTTAACGATTTTTAATTTTTTATTCTCTGGATGTGCGGAGCAACCACCAGTAAGTGTTGATGGAGAAGGTAGGCTCGAAGTAGTTGTTCTATGGGATTCAACCTATTCTGACAATGCATTATCAGCATTACCTGTCGCAAATGCAAAAGTTTTTTTAAGCAGTCGATATGGAATGAAAATTACATTTACAGATGATAATGGAAGAATTTTTTTAGAAAACCTTCCGACTTCTGTTTATGGATTGTCGGTAAGAAAAATTCATCCAGTTGATCCAAACATTATGTTAATTGGTACTAAACAGGATTTGAATGTATTTTCTGGAAATATTATTCATGATACAATTTTTGTGAAGCCAATCTCCGCTACTGGAATTGTAATCAATGAAATTTATGCAGCTGGACCTATAAACAACATTTTTTATTTCTATGATCAATTTATTGAACTTTATAATGCCAGCGACAGTGTTCGTTATCTCGATGGAATGATAGTAATGAGAGTATCCGGTAACAACGATGGTAAAGGACCAGGGGCAGACGAACATGATGATGGCGATATTGATGGTGTTGTCTATGCATTTAAATTCCCGGGTTTCCCAGGTGAAAAGAACATTCCAATTTTTCCAGGACAATTTGTTGTTCTTGCTGTTGATGCTGTCAATCACAAAAATATGATTTCTACAAGCATTGACCTTTCAAATGCAGACTGGGAGTTTTACAACCAATATTCACCGGAAGATATTGATAATCCCAATGTTCCTAATTTGATAAATGTATTCCCGCATAGAACTCAGGATTTTTTAATTAATCTTGTGGGTGATGTAATAGTTATAGCAGATGGAAGAGATTCTGTCTTACTCGATGGTGTGGATATTTCAACGATTGTTGATGGAGTTGAGTATCAACCTAATCCACATCCTCAAAGCAAAAAAACCCTTGACCCGAGAGTTGACAGGGGCTATGTGTTAAGTCCGCCGAGATATAGTGGAAAATCAATGCAAAGAAAAGAACCAGGTTTTGATACTAATGATTCAGGAACAGACTTTGAAATTATTGATCCACCAACTCCGGGTAGACAATGAAGTTGAAACACAATGTCACACTGAGTTTATCGGAGTGTGACAATTTATTTTTAGTCACCCTAAGCTTGTCGAAGGGTGACAATTAGACTGTTGAAAACATGAGAAAATGTATACCGTCAGGCTTCGACAAGCTCAGCCTGACATTGATTTTATACACTTTAGTCACCCTGAGCTTGTCGAAGGGTGACGAAAAAATCTTGAAAGATTTTTTATTATAAAAGATGTTAAATAAAAATGTTGAAGACAAATAAACTAAAATATTTTGTTACTCTGCTAATTTCGATTTTAAGTTTCAGCGTGTTATCAGGTTGTGTCGAGAATCCACCAATTTCTATTGATGGTCAGGGAATGCTTGAGCTTGTTGTTTTGTGGGATTCAACATATTCTGATTCTACAAAAGCAATTCCAGTTTCAGATGCTAAAGTGATTATATCATCAAGATATACAGCAAAAATTTGTCAAACCGATCAAAATGGGAAATTATGTTTGAGCAATTTACCAACATCGATTTATGGTTATACAGTGAGGAAGCCACATCCCGTTGACCCAAATATAATTCTTGTAGGCTCAAAACAAAATGTAGAAATTGTCTCAGGTAAAATTGTTTATGATACAATTTATGTTAAACCAATTTCAAGCACTGGAATTTCTATAAACGAAATCTATTGTGCTGGTCCAGTCAATAACTTTTTCTTTTTCTTTGATCAATTTATCGAATTATACAATGCAAGCGATAGCGTTCGATACTTAGATGGAATGATGATAATGAGATTTTCATCCAACACTGGTGGGAAAGGTCCTGGTGCAGATGAAGATGATGATGGTGATATCGATGGTGCAACATATGTCTTTAAATTTCCAGGTAAGCCAGGTGAAACAAATTTCCCGATTTATCCTAAACAATTTGTTGTTTTAGCTTCAGATGCTGTTGATCATCGAAATGTTTGTGCAACAAGTTATGATTTATCCAATGCAGATTGGGAATTTTATAATCAATATTCACCAGAAGATATTGATAATCCCAATATTCCTAATTTAATTAATATGCGATCCGACAAGACAGCTGATTTTCTTATTGCTTTAACAAATGATGTAGTAATTCTTTCAGACGGTAGAGATTCTATCTGGCAGGATGGAATTGATATCAGCACAGTTATTGATGGAGTTGAATATCAATCAAATCCGCATCCACAGAATAAAAAGACACTTGATCCAAGAATTGATCGTAGTTATGTATTAAGTCCACCAAGATACAGTGGTAAATCAATGCAAAGAAGAGAACCGGGATTGGATACAAATGATTCGCTTTCTGATTTCGAAATTTTAGAAAGAGCAACACCAGGTTATCATAAGTAGGAAATTGAAAATGAAGAAAATAATTTTGTTTGCTATAATTTTACTATTTCAAATTTCACTTGCTCAAAACGAGAGAGTAGCAGCAATTGGAAATCCATCAATTGCTTTTAAGGATTTTGATCTTGATTTGAATCTTTATGATTTTGGAAATAATTATGCCTGGCTAATTGAAGATCATACATTTGATATTTTGTATATACGGCCATCAATTTATTTTCTATCAGGTGATTATCGTCGTTTTTATGATCCAGAAAAATCGTTTAAGTATTTACTTTCATTTGACGGAACAAAAATTTTGAAGGATGGTGCTTTTCGTGGTTATGTAATTTATGAGATAGAAAATAGGGTAAATGTAAATCGTGCATTGAGTCGTTACCCTTACAATGGTGTTCCTTTCAGAATGACCGATACAACAACAGGTGATTTCCTTTACAACGGACCACGAGTTGGATTTCAGTATAGCTTCACCCCGGTGAGAGATTTTTATGTTGGTCTTGATTTGAATTATCAAATTGTCGATGGTCTAAAGAACATTTATAGTCGAGCAAAATCATTGTGGAGAAATATTGACGGTAGTTTGAATCTGGCATATAAATTCTCCGATGATTTTGTTGTTGGTGGAAAATTGACATTGCTTGATAATAAAGAGTCTATCGAAGCAAAAAGTGAAGATCTTTTTGATGCTGAGATCTTTAACTTTCGTGGTGATACTTATGCGTTCAGAAGAAGAAGCCAGACGGTTTCACAAACATATCGAGAGAAATTAAGTCGATACGATCTTACTGCAATAATTTCTCCATTTCAAGATTTAAAAATTGGGTTAAAAGGAAATTATCTGAATTCAAATCTTAAAACTCAATTTCCTTATGGAACATTAAAAGAATACGAAGAAGGACACACTGTATTTGAAGATTATGGTTCAACTGTAAGAGTTCATTATACTCCAATCAAAAATTTAATTCTGGGATTAGAAGGTAGTTTTGATAATTATTCAAGCTGGTCAAGAGTCTCTGAAACAACTTTAATGATCTGGAAATGGAATATTAAAACACTTACAATTGGAAGTGGCGCATCTTATAAATTAAGTTCCATCCCACTGGTTATGGTTTATGAGCTTAAGTCTGGTACAATAAAATCAGATTCATCAAAATACATAGACAATTATTTTTCAAAGTATGATAAGCCATTTTATTCATTTATTCTTGGATCAGAGTATGAAGTTTTTGAAAAAATATTTCTTAGAGCAGGATTTAACTATAGCAAGTTTGGCTTCGATGTAATTCGTGGTGGAAAGGATGTAATCACTAATCAATTCTCTGCAGGGATTGGTCTTTATAATTTCAAATCTCTTCAAATAGATTATTATATTTCCTATGCAATACAATCGAATTCAATTGAACAAAAAAATTACTTTTTGAATTCGCAACTAAACATTAAAATTTTTAATTATTAAAAGGAGTATAGCTATGAGGAAAATTATATTAATTCCAATTCTTGGTCTCTTATTTCTGTTCTCAAATTCTTACCCACAATGGGTGAAAGCATTATCCTCAACCTATCCGAGTGGAACAACTTTTAGAAGCTTTGCTTTTGTCAATGAAAATGTTGGTTGGGTTGTTGGTTCTAACGGTATGATTCTTAAAACGACTGATGGTGGTGATACCTGGTTTGAACAAAATAGTGGTACAACAGTTACTCTCTATTTCATTCAAGCTTTAAACGAGAATCTACTGTATGTCGGTGGTGGTAGCAGAACATTAATTTACACAACGAATGGAGGAAATGATTGGAATGTTACAACTCTTGACTTCATTCCTGAAACTGGAGCTTTCATTGCAAAAATTAAAGCCTTTGACACTCAAAATATTTACATATTAGCAGTTTATTCAACCACAACTGGAAGAATTTATCGAACTACGGATGGAGGTCAAAACTGGACTCTTCAATTTGTAAGCACAACTAATAACCTGAATGATTTTGATTTTGCTAATCCAAATGTTGGTGTAGCGGTCGGAAAGAGTGTTGGAACTCTTTACTACACAACAAATGGTTCTACCTGGTCACAAGCTCCAATTCCATCACTTGGTGGATTTAATTATACTCGTTCAGATATTCGTGCTGTAAAAATGATTGACCAGAATACTGCAGTAGCTGTTGGTTGGGGATCTTTTGCTGCTGGTTTACAACCATCCATTCACCTGAGAACTACCGATGGTGGTGCAAACTGGACTTATATGACTCAGGCTGAACAAAATCGAAGTTATGATAATCTCTATAACATTTGGTTTAAAGATGCAAATAATGGTTTAGCAATTGGTGGCGCAACTCGTGGTAGTGTGATTGAAAGAACTACAGATGGTGGAATTAACTGGACACCTATTGCTGCTCCATTTGGCCCAACTCTTTATGGAATTTTTGGGATTGGTGATAAAGTATGGATTGGTGGAAGCGATGGACTAATTGCTTATTCTACTGATTTTGGCAATACTTGGAAAAAGGTTACTCCAATTCCCGCAGCAACTATTTATGACATCTGCTTTACTGGTTCAAACATTGGATTTGCTGCTGGTTACGATGGAACATTCTTTAAGTCAACTGATGGTGGTAATACCTGGACAGCTTCCTACATCTTTGCAAATAATGTTGCACCAAATGTCAATGGAATTCAATTCTTGAATGATAATATTGGTTACGCTGCTCATAGTTATCGGTTAGTTTCAAAGACAACTGATGGTGGAAATACCTGGTTTGCTGTTTTACCTGATAGCTTAATTACAACAGGGCATAATTATGGATTATTCTTCTTAAATGAAAATTTAGGGTGGGTTTGTGGACAATATGCAACGAGCAATGGAGTAATTCATAAAACTACAGATGGTGGGCAGACTTGGGTTACTTATCAGAATGTTAAAAACAAAGCATTGAGATCAATTGCATTTAAAGATGAAAATAATGGCGTTGTTGTCGGTGCTTCTGTTACTGCTATGTATACAACTAATGGTGGATTAACCTGGCAAAATGCAACAGTAAATGGAATGACAACCGGAGATATTAGAGATGTTGTTTATTTATCTCCATCGAGATTAATTGCTTGTGGTACTAATGCTATTCTTAAGAGCGATGATGGTGGTTTGACCTGGGATGCATTGCCTGTCTCTGTTCCTAATTTACTTTATGCTTTAACATTTAAAGACGCAATGAACGGTTATGCTGTAGGGACAAATGGTCTTGTCTATCAAACAACTGATGGCGGAGATAACTGGACTTTAATAACAGATCCACTTTTCACAAAAACATTCTATGCAGCTGCTACTGATCAAAATGGAAGTCCATGGTTTGGTTCTACTGGAAGTGAACTCTATACTTATTCAGCTCAAGCTCAAGTTACCTTTAATGTCAATATGCGAGTAAAGATTCTGAAAGGAGACTTTGTTCCATCAAGTGATTTACTTGTAATTCGTGGTAACTTTAATGGCTGGAGTGGATTGGATGATCAATTGAGCGATCCAGATGGTGACTCGATTTATTCAATTACAAAGACATTCAATGT
>Ga0197142_1000601_pt1 | contig 33412 bp, 28 predicted proteins | sample GBS60_MetaG_FD_148614 | JGI IMG/M metagenome (GOLD analysis project Ga0197142, IMG submission 148614) | Sediment microbial communities from Great Boiling Springs, Gerlach, Nevada, United States - GBS 60_MetaG | ecosystem: Environmental > Aquatic > Thermal springs > Hot (42-90C) > Sediment...
CGCCGAACGGCAGTAGGCCATCGGATGCGGCCCGATCGTGAGCCCGGCGGTTTCGTAATCGGCCAGCAGGCGTTCGGTCGGCGTCATGGGCGGCAGAGGTGAAGTCCTATCGCCTTCGGGCAGCATCTCCAGCAGCGGACCGGCAGGTCGCGCCGCGCGACTCGCATCCCAGAGCGCGTGGCGGCGATGTTCCACGCCCAGGGCGTTGAGCGCGCCCGCCTCGGCCAGTCGCTCCAGCTCGTCCCGGCGCAGTTCGGGAACGCGGCGCGCCAGATCGTCAATCGAGGCGAAGGGCGCGCGGGAGCGTTCGCGCACGATGGCGCGGCCGGCGACCTCGCGCAGTCCCTTCAGGTAACAAAGTCCCAGCCGCAGGACCTTCTCGCCGTTTTCGTCCTCCACGGTGCACGGCCAGTCCGAACGCGTCACGTCTATGGGCCGCACCTTCAGTCCATGGCGCTGGGCATCCTTGACGATGGTGGCCGGCGAGTAAAAACCCATCGGCTGATTGTTGAGCAGGGCAGCGGTGAACGCGGCCAGGTAATGGCACTTCAGCCAGGCGCTGGCGTAAGCGATCAGGGCGAAGCTGGCGGCGTGGGATTCGGGAAAGCCGTACAAAGCAAAGGAGGTGATGGCCTCCACGATTCGATTCTGCGTTTCGCCCGTGATGCCGTTGCGATTCATCCCATCGCGCAGGCGCACCTCGATCTGCTTCATGCGCGCCTCCGAACGCTTGTGCGTGAAGGCGCGGCGCAGCTCTTCGGCCTCGCCGCCGCTGAAGCCGGCGGCGATCATGGCGATGCGCAGCAGTTGCTCCTGAAACAGAGGAACGCCAAGGGTGCGGCGCAGCACCGGCTCGAGCGAAGGATGCATGCAGTCGGGCGGTTCGCGGCCCTGTCGCCGCCTCAAATAGGGATGCACCATCTTGCCCACGATGGGGCCCGGGCGCACGATGCCCACCTGCACCACCAGATCGTAGAAGCGCGAAGGCCGCATGCGCGGCAGGATGGCCTGTTGTGCGCGGCTTTCCACCTGGAACATGCCGATGGTGTCGGCGCGCTGGAGCGCGTCCCAGACGGCGGGATCGTCGGGCGGCAGGTGCGCCAGATCCACCTCCTCGCCATAGTGCTCGCGGATGAGCTCGATGCAGTCCTCGAGCACGGCCATCATGCCCAGACCCAGCAGGTCCACCTTGATGATGCCCATGTCCGCGCAGTCGTCCTTGTCCCACTGCACGACCACGCGCCCGGGCATGGCGGCCGGCTCCAGAGGCACGATGGAATCGAGCTGGCCCTGGCAGATGACCATGCCGCCGGAGTGCTGGCCCAGGTGCCGCGGCAGATCCTGGATGGCCAGGTACAGTTCCAGAAACTTGCGGATCCGGGGATGGGCCGGATCGAGGCCGGCGTCGCGGAACTGGCGCTCGGCGGTTTCCTTGGGATCCTTGAACTCCCAGGGTCGCGCCCGCGAGGCCAGACGCGCCGTCACTTCGGGTTCGAAGCCCAGCACCTTGCCTACCTCGCGGGCCGCCAGACGGTCGCGGTAGGTGATGACGTTGGCGGTCATGGCCGCCCCGCGCGGTCCGTAGCGCTGGTAGACGTACTGGATGACGCGCTCGCGTTGCTCGCCGCTCGGCAGGTCCAGATCAATGTCAGGCCATTCGCCGCGTTCTTCGGAAAGGAAGCGCTCGAACAGCAGCTCCATGCCCACCGGATCCACCGCCGTGATTCCCAGCGCGTAGCAGACCGCGCTGTTGGCGGCCGAGCCGCGGCCCTGCACCAGGATGCCCTGCTCGCGGCAGAAGCGCACCAGGTCCCAGACGATCAGAAAGTAGCCTTCCAGGTGCAGCTTCTCGATCACCGCCAGCTCGTGTTCGATCTGGCGGCGGGCGCGCTCATGATAGGGGCGGTAGCGCTGCCGCGCGCCTTCTTCGGTCAGCTTGCGCAGCAGCGAGGCCATGGTTTCGCCGGGCGGCACGGGATAGCGCGGGAACTCGTAGCCCAGATCGTTCATGGTGAACTCGAGCCGGGCCGACAGTTCGCGGGTTGCGGCCAGCGCTTCCGGCACGTCGGCGAACAACCGGACCATTTCCTCGCCCGAGCGCAGGTAACGTTCGGCGTTGACTTCGAGCAGACGCCCGGCGGTTTCCAGCGTGCGCTTGTGGCGGATGGCGGTGAGCACGTCCAGGATCTCGCGCTCCCGGGGCCGGGCGTAGCAGACGCCGCCGGTGGCGACCACGGGCAGGCGCAGGGCGCGGGCGATCCGGAGGGCGGCCTGGTTGCGCGCTTCCTGGCGGCGGCGGAAATGGCGCTGGATCTCGACGTAGACATTTTCGCGGCCAAATGTTTCAATCAAACCTTCGACCGCGCGTCGTCCTTCTTCCAGCCCGCCCCGTTCCAGGGCGCGCGTCAGCGGCCCGTTCTCGTCTCCCGTCAGGCAGACAAGACCGGCGGCGAACTCGGCCAGCTCCTCCGGCGTGGCCGCGCCCTCGCCCTTGCGGGCGCGCAGCTTCATGCGGGTGATGAGCCGGCAGAGATTCTGGTAGCCGGTGCGGGTGGCGGCCAGCAACGGGTAGCGCGCCCCGTCGGCGCAGGTGATCTCGGCCCCGATGTGCGCCCGGATGCCCGCCCGGCGCGCCGCCATGTGGAAGCGGGGCGCGCCGTAGACACCGTCGCGATCGAGCAAGGCCACGGCCGGCAGCTCCAGCTCGGCGGCGCGCTCGATGAGCGTCTCGGGCAGGGAAGCGCCTTCGAGGAAGCTGAAGGCGGAGCGGGCGTGGAGTTCGGCGTAGAGCATGGCGAGTCTCCGGGGAGGAAGGGGCTGCCGTATTCGCCTTTTCTTCGCCTAACCCGAGTATGCCCGGTTCAACCCCCTGCTGTCAAGCGGCGCCCGCCTCACGATGACGCTTTGCCTTTGCAAAAGCCCTCCAGGGAAGCCGTCAGAGAGGGGAAGGTCCGACGCAGGCGGCGATCCTCGGTGATGAGCAAGGCCCCGGTGCGCATCGCCAGCGCCACGAACTGCGCGTCGTAGGCGCTGATAGCGTGCTGGGCCGCCAGACAAAGGGCCAGCTCCATATCCACCGCCGCGACGCAGCCGTCCAGCAAGGCCGTTGCTCGCCTCCACAGCCTCAAGGCCTGATTCCGGCTGGCGCCGCCCTGCCGCACATAAGTGGCCAGGATGTTGAGGAACTCGTGCGCCCAGAGCGCCGGCAGACGCCAGTCCGCATCCAGCGTCAGGGCCTGGCGCGCCAGCGCTGTTCGGGGGCCCTCGATGAAGGCATAGGCGATGATGTTGGTATCGGGCACGATCATGGCCGACCCGCACGCCTGGCCCGGTTGACCAAGGCCGGGGTGAGCGGGATCCGGCCTTTCAGCGGAGGCGGCAGCTCCGCCTTGCGGCTTTCCCGTTCCAGCGCCTCCTCGAGCAACACCAGCGCCTGGCGGTTCATGCTGCGGCGGTTGCGCGCGGCGACTTCCTTGAGTTTGCGATGGAGCTCGGGCGGGACGTCTTTGATGAGCAGGGCAGGCATGGCGATCCTCTGGTTATCGAAATTATACCAGAATGGTATCGCAGCACTGGCAAACGCACTCAGTCGTAGCTGCCCGCCACGAACCAGCCGCCGGTGAGGCAATCGCGGTAGATCCGGTAGAGGCCGCCGCCGGCCAACGCCACATCGAACTCCTCGTGGCAATAGGCTTGCGGGCTCCACCAGTCGCCGGAAATGCGCCACGGGCCGGCCACCTCGATCACCCGCCCGTGCACTCCCTGCGCCATGATCACGTGCGGGCGCCCGTCCCGTTCCTCAACCCGCGCCGGCCGCGGAGGACGGAACCGGCGCAGGGCCAGCATCACCGGCTCTGCGCGGCAGGCCGCCGGCCCCGGCGTCTCTTCGACCGTGAAACGTTTCAGGCGGAAGGCGTCCGGGCGGTGCGTATCGAGCGGCTCCGGCGCGCCCACGCATCCTTCGCCGACCAGAGCGGTCAGGCGAGCCAGCGTCAGCTCCAGCTTCTCGGCCTCCGGCTGCCGCGGCACGAACAAACCGTGTTGCACGGAACGGGGCGACGCGGGTTCCGCGCCAAGGCGGATCCGGCACACCGCGGCATGCGGCGGGTGAGCCTCCAGATCGAGCTGCAAGAGCTTCAGGAACGACCGGGCGGAAAGCATGGGTACGGGCAGCCGGCGCCGCCGCTCATGTTTGCCGCCGTCCTCCAGATCCAGTTCGAGCGCCAGCTCGATGGCCGCCAGCGCGCGCGCCTTCAGCCGCTCGCAGATCCGCTGGATCAGTTGCGCCACCAGGAACAACAGCGGCTCCAGCAGTGCGACCGGGTGCTCCAGCTCGATGGTTTCCTCGAGTCGTTCCGGCAGCGTCGCGGGAGTGAGGGAACGCCAGAAAGTTCCGCGCGCCAGCTTTTGCAAGCGAACGCCTTCTTCGCCCAGCCGCTCGGCCAGGCCCTTGTCGGGCAGCGCGGCCAGCTCGCCCAGCGTCCGCACGCCCCACAGGGCCAGCTTGAAGACGATCTCGGCCGGGGGCTGGAGCACTTCGACAGGCAGCGGCGCCAGGAATTCGGCCTCACGGCCCTGCGGGATGAGGACGGTTTCCGGGTAGCCGCGAGCGGCCAGCAAGGCGGTATCGGGATTGGCGGCCACGGCCACGCGAGCCTCCAAATCGAGCGAAGCGGCGTGTTGCGCCATCCGGTGAGCCGCTCGCTCCAGCGAACCGAACAGGCGCGCGCAGCCCTCGAGCGCGAGCGTCACGGCGTCCGGGGCGGTCTGCTCGATGAGCGGGGAGAAGGCCGTCGCGCAATCGAGCAGCAGGCTCTGGCGGAAAGACGGCAGGCCGGGCACGTGCAGGCACGCGAACATGACTCACCTCGCCCACTGGGCGCGCGCGGAGAAAGAGGCTGTTTGCTGATGAACCGGCTTGCGCGGCCACAACCGGAACACACCGCCGCGCAGCAAACGGGCATTGGGTGCGCCGGACCACAGCGCCTCCGCGCCACGCATTTCCACCAGCAAGGAGGCGGACGTGCCGGTGACAGGGTGCGGCGTGGCCACCAGCAGGATGGCGGGCGTGCCCTCGACGGCGCGGCGCAAGCGGAACCAGCAAACCAGCGGGATGCGACGGAGAATGCGGAGCGGCAGATCGGCCAGGTCCAGCACGATCAAGTTGAAACCGCCGTCGTTCACGATACGATCCGCGGCCTTGAGAGCACGTTCCGCATCGCCGCCGCAGCGAATCCAGAGCAGGCGATCGAGCGGCAAGCCGGCCTGGGCGGCCGCGTCGGGATCGAAAGCATCGGTGGCGTCCACCAGGGCGCAGACTTCCTGGCGTGCGGCTGCGGCGGCCAGAGCCGTCCAGAGGAGGCTGGTGCGGCCGGAGCCCGGCGGGCCGGAGATTTCCGTGATGGCGCCGCGGGGCAAACCGCCGGCGAGGGAGTCGAAAGCGGGCAGCCCGGTAGGGGCGTAATCGAGTTGCGGGGGACGGAGGCGAGCGGCCGGGATGAGGAGGGGGACGGCCATGGTGTTTTCGCCTTTTCTTCGCCTGTGCCCAGTATGCCTCACCCGCCGCGCGCCTGTCAAGACCGACCGCAAACCCTGCTCTCACCGCTTACGCGGGGTCTGACTACCCCCAAGCATGCCCTTCCCTTTCCCCTGAGTCAGAATTTATAATCAGGGAATCTGCCCCAAGCCTTATGGAGCCGCAAACCCCGTTCGACAGCATCGAGAGCGCCCAGCAGTTCGTCGAGTTGCTGTGCGAAGCCATCGAGGAGGCGCGGCGCGAAATTGACGAGGAGATCGCCCGCACCACCGCGCCCGGCGACGAGCGGCGCAAGCAGGCCCTGCAACTGGTGGCTTACAACCTGGCGAAACTCGCCATGCACATGGGAACCAGCCGCCGGATCCTGAACGACCTGCGCACGCTGCGACGGCTGCTGTTAAACGAGCGCGAACTCGAACGCGCCACCATGGCCGCGGCGGCAAGTGAGGAACTGGACGCCTGAAAGGCATTCACCCGAAAAAAAAGAAGCGGGCGCCGGGGTTGGGTTTTGTTGGGTGAAAGGGTGAGTGCGCCCGCTTTTTAGGGGTTTGACTGTAATGGCGCGGCTTCCACTCCGGGGGTTACACACGTTAAAAAAAATTTCTCGGTGGTGCGTCCCGGCCCCGTTCGTCAGATCTCCCGCCGGTTTTCCAGGGACTTGGTGATCGTCACCTCGTCGGCGAACTCCAGGTCGCTGCCCACGGGGATCCCCATGGCGATCCGCGTCACCCGCAACCCGAGCGGCTTCAGCAGACGGGCCAGGTAAGCGGCCGTGGCCTCGCCCTCCACCGTCGGATTCGTCGCCAGGATGATCTCTTTGACGATCCCGGATTCCAGGCGCGGGAACAGGTTGGCAATTTTTAAATGCTCGGGCGTAATTCCACGCAGCGGCGAAAGCGCCCCATGCAGGACGTGGTACAGGCCGTTGTATTGCCGTGTGGTTTCGATCGGCAGAATGTTGTGCGGCTCCTCGACCACGCAGATCACGGAGGGGTCGCGGTGCGGGTCCGAGCAGAACGGGCAGAGCTCGGCGTCGCTGATGTTGTTGCACTGCCGGCACAGCCCGAGACGATCCTTCACATCCAGCAGCGCCTGCGCCAGCCGTTCCGCATCTTCCCGTGGGGCGCGGAGCATATGGAAGGCCAGCCGTTGGGCGGATTTCTGTCCGATGCCGGGCAGGCGCTTGAATTCCAGGATCAGTCGCGCCAGCGGTTCGGGGTAGTCGGGCATGAGGTTCGCAAGCGCCGGATCAGAACAGGCCCGGCGGCAGCCCCAGGCCGCCCAGCACGCCGGCCATTTTCTGGCGGGCCTCTTCGTCTACCTTCCTTGCCGCCTCGTTGCAGGCGGCCACCACCAGATCCTGCAACATTTCCACGTCCCCGGCCACCTCGGGGTCTATCTTGACGGCAAGGACGTTTTTCAGGCCGTCCATGCGCACCGTCACCATGCCGCCGCCCGCCGAGGCCTCCACGCGGATCTGCGCGATCTCATCCTGGAGCTTTTGCTGCATCTGCTGGGCTTGCTTCATCATGGCCTGCATGTTGCCCATGCCACCGGGTAGCTTCACGGTCTCACTCCTCCTTTATTCTTTCAGGTCCCGCACGGCGCGGATTTCGGCGTCCGGGAAAGTTTCCAGGAAACGTTTCACCGCGGGGTGAGAGAGGACGCGTTGTTTGAGCAGATCGGGGTCCTGGCGTGGCGGGTCGGCGGCGCTTGCAGCGGCGGCGCCTTCCACGAGCGTGACTTTGACTCGCCGCGCCCGGCCGAACGCCTTGCGCACGGCCTTTTCCAGCTCCTGACCCTTGAGCACCAGGGCGTATTCTTTCGGGGCCTTGATTTCCAGATCCGCACCCGCCTCGGCGACCTCGGCGTGCAACAAGGCGTCCGCGGTGTAGGTCAGGCCGAGATCCACGGCGGCGGCGTGAAGCCTCTGCTTGACGTCGCCGGCGGCGGGGGCGGGAGTTGGGGACGGGGCGGGCGAGGGGGTCGGCGCGAGATCCAGGCGCGCGAGCGCTTCCTCGATGGGCGCCAGCTTGCCCGCTTCCACCAGGCGGATCAGCCCCAGCTCCATGTGCAGGCGCGGATCGAAGGAGAATTGCAGGTCCCGGTAAAGATCCAGCGTCAGTTGCAGATACCGGATCAGATCCTCCTCGGAGAACCGGGCGGCCGTTTCGCGCAGGCGCGCGCGCTCGCCCGGCGAGGCGGCCACCAGACGCGGGTTGTCGCCGGCCACCTTGCTGACCAGCAAGTTGCGGAAGTAACGGGCGAGCTCCCGGCAGAAGTGCTGAAGGTTGCGTCCGTTGAGCACCAGTTCGCTGACCACTTCGAGCATGCGCCGGGCATCGGAATCAATCAGCGCGGCTGCCACCCGCTCGAGGGCTTCCAGCGAAAACATTCCAAGCAAGTTGCGTACTTCGCCGGCTTCCAGCCGCGTGCCGCAGCAGGCGATCGCCTGATCGAGCGCGGAAAGGGAGTCCCGCAGGCTGCCGTCGCCGGCCAGCGCCAGCACGCCGAGGGCTTCGTCATCGGTCTGGATGCCTTCCCGCGCGCAGATCTGTTGCAGGCGCTGGTAGATCTCTTCGAAAGAAAGAGCGCGGAAACTGAAGTGCTGGCAGCGCGAGGCGATGGTGGCCGGGATCTTGTGCGCCTCCGTGGTGCACAGCACGAAGACGACCCACTCCGGCGGCTCTTCCAGTGTTTTGAGCAGGGCGTTGAAGGCTTCCGGGGTTATCTGGTGCGCCTCGTCAATGATGAAGACCTTGTATCGGTCGCGGGCGGGCCGGTAGCGCACGTTCTCGCGCAGCTCGCGCATCTCGTTGATGCCGCGGTTGGAGGCGGCGTCAATCTCGATGACGTCCACGGAGTTGCCGGCCGCGATTTCCGCGCAACTGGAGCAGGCGCCGCAAGGGGCGACGGTCGGTCCCTGGACGCAGTTCAGGCACCGCGCCAGGATCCGCGCCACGGTGGTCTTGCCCGTGCCTCGCTGGCCCGAAAAGATGTAACCATGGGCGATGCGACCGTGCCGGATGGCGTTTTCCAGCGTGACGCGCACGTGCTCCTGGCCCACCAGCTCGGCAAAATTTTGGGGCCGATACTTGCGGGCAATGACCTGGTACATGAAGTTGCCGCCCCGTGTGGTCAAGTCCCAGGTGATCCGCGGCGCACGGGAGTCACCGCTACCGTTGCTTCCTTCCGGACCTGGCGGGGTTCACGGCTTCCCGTCGCACGGAGCCCGGGACCTGACCTCTAGTTATCCTAGCACGCAGCCCGGCGAACCCTCGTGCCACGGGCAGGCATCAGGCGCCGGCGGCCTCCAGAGCCAGCGCGATTTCACGGCCGGTCTGACGGACCGCCTCGATCATTTCCGCCTCGCGTTCGGGCGTCAACCGGACCACGGGAACCGAGATGCTGACCGAGGCCACCACGGGCGCGTCGCCTGCGCGCACCGGGGCGCCGAAGCAGATCCCGCCCGGCACGCTCTCCTCGCGGTCGCACGCGTAGCCCGAGCGGCGGATCTCTTCGAATTCGGCCAGCAGCGCCCGGCGGTCGGTGATGCTCTTTTCCGTCCTGCGGAACAGACCGTAAACTTCCAGAATGCGTTCCATTTTGTCAAGGGGCTGGAACGCCGTGATGGCCTTGCCCAGCGAGCTGCAATGCGGCGGCAGCACGCGCCCGGGCGTGTTCGTAAAGCGGATGGTCTGGAGGGATTCGACCGTATCGAGCGCCTGGATCTTGTCCACGAAGAGGTAGGCGAGACTCGCCGTTTCGTCAAATCGCGTCGCCAGCTTCTGTAAATAAGGCCGGGCCGCTTGCCGCAACCGCTCGGCTCGGTCGTGCAGCCGGCCAAACAGCATTTTGGGCGAAAGCTGGTACGAACCGTCGGGATTCTGTTCGAGGTAGCCCCGAGCCTCCAGCGTCACCAGGATGCGGAACAAGGAAGACTCGGGCATCGGCACCAGACGCGCGATTTCTTTCAGACTCAACTGCGGGCGGCGGTCCGAAAAACAATCGAGCACGTCCAGTGCCCGGGCAACTGCTTTGGAAAGATAAGCTTGCGGAGGGGACACGGCCTCCGGAGCCCGCGCGCGTTTTGGTCGGCGACGACGGACAGGGGTGGGAGCGGTTTGCATTCGGACCTCCTGGTGGGTCAGCTTTGCAACTATCTGACAAGCTTAAAACTTCATCCCATGAACTTGCAACCCGATTTGACAAGTTTTATCCTGAGATGAAACAATGTGGGTCTTGGACGAGTCTGAGGAGGCGTCATGCGGCTTGCCTTGCTTGTTGTGACAACCTGCGCTGCGGCGGCGACGTACACCGTCACCCTGTTGGCTCGCCAAGCGCCACCCAAGGAGTATATCAATTCCTTGGGGATCCGGATGGTTCGAATCGAGCCGGGCGCTTTTCGGATGGGCAACTCCCTGCCCACGGATCCAGCCAAACTGGGCCAGCTCGAGCTGCTGCGCGAGGGCGACTACGATGAAAAGCCGGTGCACGAAGTGCGAATCACGTACCCGTTCTACATCTCGGAAACCGAGGTCACATCGCGCCAGTTCCAACAGTTTCGTTACGACCACCAGGACGCGGGTCGTTTCCCGCCCTACGCCACCGGAATGAGCTGGGACGACGCCGTGGCCTTCTGCCAATGGCTCAGCCGCAATGAAAAGAAAAACTACCGGCTGCCGACCGAGGCCGAGTGGGAGTACGTGGCCCGGGCCGGGAGCACGACGCATTTCTCCTCGGGCGATCTGCCGCCGGCTGACGAGACGCCCAATGCGTGGGGCGTCAAGAACATGCACACTGGTCCGCTCGAGTGGGTCCTGGATTGGCACGGGCTGTATCCTGAGGAGCCGCAGACCGATCCGGTGGGGCCCGAGACGGGCGTAGCCCGCGTGGTGCGCGGCGGTGGCATTATGGGGCCCTACCGCGGCAGCCAGCACGGATTTCTTCCTTACTACCGCCGTTCTGCCAACCGCGGCAGTGTAGCTCCCGGGTACCGGGGGCAACACCCGATCGGGTTCCGTATCGTCGAGGCCCCACTGCCTGCCTCGCGTCCCTGGCGCGTGGACAAGGATTTCATTTATGAAGCGGTCAAGCAGAGCGGCGTTCCCGTGAAGACCGGCCCCGATCCGAAAAAGCCTTGGTTCCGCCGCCGAGTCCTGCTTCCCATCCCTCCGGAAAATCAGCCTTGGGAAGCGATCGTGGCCGCAGGGTTACATCCCTCGCAACTCGGCCACAACCACTCTTCCAGTCTTGAAGTCTGTCCCAACGGTGACTTGTTTGCCGTGTTCTTTTCTTCCTCGACCCCGGCGACGGAGTACTACCCTAACACCAGCTTCATCGCGACCCGGCTCCGCTTCGGCGCCGAGCAATGGGACATGCCCGGGCCGTTCTATGACTTCGCCGACGTCAACGACCAATCTTCTTTGCTGTGGAACGACGGCGGCGTGCTCCATCATTTCGGCGGCGGCATCGGGCTGTGGGCGGCGCCGTTTCGCTGGAATTCGTCGCGCGACAGCGGGGCCACCTGGGACGACCTGAAGTTCCCCTTGCTCGTGGGCCCCATCGGCGGCTACTCGACGCAGCCGATCAGCCACGCCTTTCGCGGTCCGGATGGCACGATGTATCTTTCCAGCGACGGGATCGAAGGCGAGTCCCTGCTCTGGGCCTCGCGCGACGAGGGCCGCACGTGGTTCGACACCGGCGGGCGCACGGCCGGACGCCATACCGTCTTCGCTCGCTTGAAGAACGGCTGCATCCTGGGCATCGGCGGCAAGAACACCGACATTGACGGGTACATGCCGCAAACCGTCTCCTGCGACGGCGGCAAAACGTGGTCGCCGGCCACCAAGACGCCATTCCCGGCCTTGGGAAGCAACCAGCGTCCCAGCCTCGTGCGGCTGGCCAGCGGCAGGCTGTTTTTCGCCGGCGACTTCCAGCACCGCGACGGGCGCCAGCCCAAGGGCGTCACCGAGCGCGGCGTTTTCGTCGCGCTTTCCGACGATGAAGGCAAGACGTGGAAGATCAAGAAACTGCCCGGCGCCCTGCCCCACGAAGCCTGGCCTCTGAAGGATCGCAAGGGTTGGTCCCGACCCTATCACGGCGACGCCACGATCGGCTATTCGGTCGCCGTGCAGGCGCCCAACGGCGTCATCCATCTCACGACCAGCATGAACCATCCCTCGCTGCACTTCGAGATGAACGAGGCCTGGATCCTTTCCGACGCGGGCGAGATGCCGCCGCCGGCTGCCGGCGCAGGCCGTCCCGTGCGAGGGGAAGAAAAATATCCGGACGGCAAGATCAAAGCGCGGTGGTCCGGCAAAATTCTGCCCGACGGGCGATTCCTGCTCGATGGACCCGAGACGTGGTTCTTCCCCAACGGCGCCAAACTCTACGAGGTCCAGTGGGCGGACGGTTACAAACGCGGTATCGAGACGCTGTGGCGCGAGGACGGCAGCAAGATCTGGCAATGGGAGCATCGGCCCGACGGGACGAGCGTCTGGACGCAGTACTGGCCCAACGGCCGCGTCAAGCGCGTGTCGGAATGGAAGGACGCCCGCTGTCACGGGACGGTTCGCTATTGGGGTCCGGACGGCTCGTCGCGCGGCGAGTACCTGTTCCGCGACGGCGATCTGGTGCGCTGAGAAGGCAGACTAGCGCAGCAGTTCTTCCAACTGGATGCGCGCGTCGGTTCGCGCATCGCGGTACTTGACGATCACGGGGGTGTAGAGCGACAGGCCCCAGTCGCGGCCCCGGCCGTGCTGGATGGCGCGCGAGCCGGGCACCACCACCGCCTCTTCCGGGATGACAAGCGGCGTATCTTCGCCGGCCGTGTACACCGCGCCCCGCACCAGATCGTAAACCGGCGTCGAACGCGTCAAAATCGTACCTGCGCCCAGCACGGCGCGCCGCTTCACCACGGTTCCTTCGTAGACGCCGCAATTGCCGCCCACCAGCACTTCGTCCTCGATGATCACGGGCAGCGCGCCCACCGGCTCCAGCACGCCCCCGATCTGCGCCCCCGCCGAAATGTGGCAGTTGCGGCCGACCTGTGCGCAGCTTCCGATCAGCGCGTGCGAGTCCACCATCGTGCCCTCGCCCACCCAGGCGCCGGCGTTGATGTACATCGGCGGCATGCAGGTGACCCCGCGACCCACGTAGCAACCGTCGCGGATCGCCGAGCCGCCCGGAACCACGCGCACACCGTCTTCCACGCGCAGGCGCTTGAGCGGCCATGTGGCCTTGTCGAACAAGGGCTGGTCCGCGGCCCCGGAGCCCATCCCGACCATCGCTCCCATGCGAAAGCCGAGCAGGATCCCTTTTTTCACCCACGCGTTGACGCGCCATCCGCTAGGCGAGGAGGGATCGGGCTCCGCAGCCCGGATGCGCCCCTCGTTGAGGCCCTCCTTGAAACGCCGGAAAATACGGAAGTGCTCTTCCGTGTAGACCTCGGGTTGCTCGTGGAACAGGCGTTCGATCTCAGTTTGCAGCATGGGCGGGATGCGCCTCCAGCAATCCCAGGTCCTTCAGCACGCGCTCGATGCGGGCGAGGTTTTCCGGCTTGGGCGGCGTCAGGGGCAGTCGCCACACCGGCTCGAGCAGTCCCATCAACGCCATCGCCGCCTTCACGGGAATCGGATTGGACTCGATGAAGTTGACCTCCATCAAGGGCAGGTACTTGTAGAAGAGCTGGCGGGCGGCGGGAAACTCGTTGTTCAGGCACAGGTGCACGAGCCTGGTCATCTCGGCGGGGATCTGGTTCGAGACGACGGAAATGACGCCGCGGCCGCCCAAGGCGATCAGCGGCAGCGTCACGGCGTCGTCGCCGGAGAGCACCACGAAGCGACCGGGAACCTGGTGGAGGATGGCGGCCATCTGGGCGATGTTGCCCGAAGCCTCCTTGATGCCGACGATGTTTTCGATTTCCGACAGGCGTCGCACCGTCGCCGGTTCAATGTTGACTCCGGTGCGGCCTTGCACGCTGTAAACCACGATGGGCAGCTTCACGGCGGCGGCGATCGCCTTGTAATGCTGGTAGAGGCCTTCCTGCGTGGGCTTGTTGTAGTAGGGCGTCACCGAGAGCAATCCGTCCACGCGCATGGCCGCCAGCTCCTTGCCCAGTTCAATGACTTCCGCCGTGTTGTAGCCGCCGCAACCGGCCAGCACGGGAACGCGACCGGCGGCTTCTTCGAGCGTAATCTCGACCACGCGCAGATGCTCGCGGCGGCTCAGCGTCGGGTTTTCTCCGGTCGTGCCGCAGGGAACCAGGAAATCCACGCCGGCCGCCACTTGCCGCCGCACCAACCGCCGCAGAGCCTCCTCGTCCAGACTCAGATCCTTGCGAAATGGCGTGACCAACGCCGTACCGCAACCTGTGAACATCGTCAGGGCCTCCCCCACAGGATTTCACTGAACTCGTAGAAACCTTTCTTGCCCGCAATCCACTGGGCCGCGCGCAAAGCGCCGCGCGCGAAGCCCTCGCGGCTGCGGGCCGTGTGACGCAGCGTGATGGTGTCGGCTGCGCTGTCGAATCCGATTTCGTGCGTGCCGGGATGGGCGCCGGCGCGGTTGCAGCCGCGGTCAACCGGGCGTTCATAGCCTGCACGCTTCATCTGCTCGACCAGCTTGAGCAAAGTGCCCGAGGGCGCGTCTTTCTTGGCCGCGTGATGGATTTCCCAGGCCCAGGCGTCGTATTCCGGCTGCGCGGCCAGAAGACGAGCGGCCTCGGTCACCAGCCGGAAGAAAACGTTCATGCCGACTGAATAGTTAGGACTCCAAACCATCCCGATGCCGGCGCGCTCCGCCACCGAGCGCACGTAGTCGAGCTTGTCCATCCATCCCGTAGTTCCCACCACCAGGTTCACGCCGAGAGCTGCGATGCGTTCGATGTTGCCCACCGCCGTCTCCGGCGTGGAGAACTCCACCGCCACGTCCACGCCGCGGAAGTTCTCCGGCGTGATGCCCGCGAAGTCGGCGTTGTTGAATTCGTCCAGTTTGGGGCCCACCTCGAAACCGTATTCGGGCGCCAGTTGTTCGATCAGCCGCCCCATCTTGCCGTAGCCTGCGATGGCCAGCTTCACTCGAACACCTCCGGGTCCGCCTCGCGGAAGAACTCCTCGTGCAGAGCGCGCACCGCGCGCGGGGCGTCGTCTTCGGCCACGACGAAACTGAGATTGCGCAGGGAGGCGCCTTGCGAGATCATGCGGACGTTGATGCCGGCCAGGGCGCCGAAGGTGCGCGCGGCGATCCCCGGAGTGTAGCGGATGTTGTCCCCCACAAGGCACACGATGGCCTGGCGCTGTTCGATGCCGACTTCGGCGAACTGCCGCAGCCGCGCGGCAATCTCCTCGAGGCGTTCCGTATTGTCAATGGTCAGTGAGACACTGACTTCCGAGGTGGCCAGCAGATCCACCGCGGTTTCGCACTCGTCGAACACTTCGAAAATGCGATGCAGGAAACCGTGAGCCATGAGCATGCGCGTGGAGTGTACGTCCACCACGGTGATGCCCCGTTTGCAGGCGATGGACTTGACCGGATTGCGGCACGGCACGGTCTCGGCCACGATGCGCGTGCCGGCGGCCTGCGGGCGGCGCGAATTCAGGATGAGCACAGGGATGTTCTTTTCCACGGCCGGTAATACCGTCGCCGGGTGCAGAACCTTGGCCCCGAAATAGGCCAGCTCGGCCGCCTCGGCGAAAGAGATCGTCTTGACCCGCCGCGCTCCCTCGACCAGATTCGGATCGGCCGTCAACATGCCATCCACGTCGGTCCAGATCTGGATTTCCCCGACGTCCAGCGCAGCGCCCACGATGGAAGCGGTGAAATCGGAGCCGCCGCGGCCGAGGGTGGTGGTGACGCCCTCCTCGGTAGCGCCGATAAAGCCGCCCAGCACGGGCACGCGCTCGCGCGCCAGCGGCGGGATGGTGCGCGCCAGCCGGGCGTTCGTCTCGGCAAACAAGGGCGTCGCCTGCGTGAACCGGCGATCGGTTACGATCAGACGGCGTGAATCCAGGGCTTCGGCCGCGACGCCCCGTCCGCGCAAGGCGGCGGCCAGAATTTGAGCGCTCAGCCGTTCCCCGTAGCTGGCCACCGCATCGAGCGATCGTGGCGTCAGTTCCCCCAGAATCGCCAGACCACGCAGCAGCTCGCTGAGCTCCTGAAAATGCTCATCGAGTAACTTCTCCAGATCAGCCCGCTCTTCGGGCTTTGGCAGGGGAAGAGCTTCGGCGCGATGAAACCGGTGCAGTTCCTCGCACTCGCGGAGGGCTTCATCGCGGTTGCCCGCGGCGGCATGACGCGCCATGGCCAGCAGCCGGTTGGTCGTCTTGCCCATGGCGGAGACGATCACGACGGGCCTTTGATCGAGCCGAGCGCGCACGATTTCGCACACCCGGGCAACGGCTTCCGCCGACTCGACCGACGTCCCGCCGAATTTCATCACGATCATGTGTCCAGCAAGCCCTCCGAGTACATCAGCTCGGCGTTCAGGACCGCGGCGCCGGCCGCGCCGCGCACCGTGTTGTGGCCGAGAGCGACGAACTTGTAATCCAGCACCGGGCAGGGCCGCAGCCGGCCCACGAAAACGCTCATGCCGCGTTCGCGTTCCACGTCGCGGCGCGGCTGCGGGCGGTCCGGCTGCTCCAGATATATCACCGGTCGCGAAGGTGCGCTGGGCAATCCGCGCTCCTGGGGCAATCCGCGGAACGAACGGAACGCCTCGATCAGGTCCTCGGTCGAGGGTTTGGACTCCAGCTCCACCGAGATCGTTTCCGTGTGGCCATCCACCACCGGCACCCGGTTGCAGTGAGCGCTGATGCGGGCCGTCAGCCACTCGATCGTTTCGCCGTTGAAGCGCCCCAGGATCTTCAGCGGCTCGGTCTCGACCTTGTCCTCCTCGCCGCTGATGAAGGGGATGATGTTGGCGTTGACGTCCATACCGGGCACGCCCGGATAGCCGGCGCCGGAGATGGCCTGCATCGAGGTCATGATCGCGCGGCGGATGCCGAAGGGCTTCAGCGGCGCCAGAGCCATCGTGAGCACGACCGTGGTGCAGTTGGGATTGGTGACGATGAGGCCGCGCCAGCCGCGCCGCGCTCGCTGCACCGAGGCCAGTTTCAGGTGATCGGGATTGATCTCCGGGATGAGCAAGGGCACGTCGGGCTCCATGCGATGATTCTTGGAATTGGAGACCACGAAATGCCCGGCCTCGGCGAAAGCGCGCTCGATTTCGGTGGCCACGGAGGCATCCATGGAAGAAAACACCAGGCGCGGCGCATTCCCCGGACGGCAGTCTTCGACGACCAGGTCTCGTACGGCTTCGGGCATTTCGCCGTTGAGCCGCCACGCCGTGGCCTCCGCGTACTTCTTGCCCACCGAGCGATCGCTCGCGCCCAGCCAGGCGATCCGGAACCAGGGGTGCCCCTGAAGAAACTTGACGAAGTTCTGGCCCACCATGCCGGTGGCGCCCAAAATACCGACCTCGATCTTGCGTTGACTCATATCGCCTCGGAGGAAAGCAGCATTTTGACGATTCGCTTGTAAATCTCGACGGCCTCCAGCAACTGGGATTTGGCCACGCGCTCGTGCATGGTATGGGCGACGTGGATGCTGCCGGGACCGATCAACAATGCCTTGCCCCAGGCGCCGCCGAATGCGGGGATATCGGTGGTGAAGGCGACGACGGTGGTCTCGAAGCCATTCAGCGCCTTCAGATGCACCGCCGGCACCATGAGCACTTCGCGCAGCTCGACCCGGTCGGCGGCCGCGCGCTGAAACGCTTCCCGTATGGGCGCGGGGTCGCCGACCAGCCGCACCATGATTTCGGCTCGCGCCTCATCCGGGATTACGTTCGGAGCCCGTCCGCCGGCGATGGTGCCGATGTTCATCGTGGAAGCTCCCAGCACCGGATCGGTGGGCAGAGGCAGGCGGCGGATCGCTTCCAGAAAGTCGAGCAGCTTGTCAATGGCCGATTCACCCAGCTCGGGGTAGGCGGAATGGGCCATGCGTCCTCTGGCTTCGGCTTCCAAGCGCAGCGCCCCTTTGGATCCCAACGCCAGCTTGTTCTCGGTCGGCTCGCCGTTGACCAGCCACCGCGAACCGCGGCCATCCCGAGCAGCCGCCAGCGCGCCCGCACTGTTGCGTTCCTCGCCGACCACAAAAAGCAGGGCAAAGTTGCGCACGCCCTCGGCCAGCAGCCCCTCGGCTGCATGGATCATGGCGGCGATGATCCCTTTGGCGTCGCAGGCGCCCCGTCCCCAGATGAACTCGTCGTCTTCGCGCGACGGGATGTGGGGCGGCACCGTGTCCATGTGCGTGGAGAGCGTCACGCGGGGTTCGCCCCAGGTGGCCAAGACATTGAACCGATCGGCCTCGACGGGCAGACGCTCGACGGAACCCCCGGTGCGCGCAGCCAGACCACCCAGCCGGCCGAGCAAGTACAGGCCAACCTCTTTCTCTTCATTGGTGATGGACGGGATGTCCACCAGCGCCCGCGTCAACTCGAAGACGTTCATGGGAAATCGGGTCAAATCCGGATGGGGAACGCACAGACGAGGCAGGGCCCCGCTAGCGCTCCATCCGCTTGCTCGCGGATGACAGTGGGCCGGTGTTAACCGCACCCCCCAACCGCCGCCCGCCACGCCCGGAACGGCGATTTCGGCGGATTCCCGCGCCGCCCGGCGACGCGGTTCCAAGCCCCTTTCGGACGGGCGTCCCCGGCGCCGGGGAACCGCGCGCCCGCCTACTGATGGCCTCCGCTCCTCTAGCCGAGCAAACTGCCAGCATATCACGCCAAGCTTCTCTGCCGCACATTTGCACATGACCAGGCGCGACCTCCATCCCTTGGGATGAAATGCGCCGAAGATGCCCAGCGGGCTGGCCTCGTCATCGCTCCATTGGCCTGGCTGTCCGCTCGGGGATGCCCCGTCAGAGCAGCGCGGACCGTACCGCCCACGTCGAAGGGTCGCGAGTGGAACCAATCCAGGTAGGCCCGCCGGGCCTGTTCCGGGTCGTAACGTCGCTGCTCCGCCAACACTCGCGCCAGGGCAAGCGCCATCTCGGAATCATCCGGGGGCCGGCCCGCCAACGTATCCCAGGTCCCGTCGTCGGCGAGGTCGCGCACGCCTTGCGGGTATCGCTCGCGGATCCGCTCGGGGCTCTCAAATTCGACCTGGCTGTCCGGCGAATCGCCCGCGAGCTGGCCCAACAAACACCCCTGCGCGCGCCGGATGACGCCGGCGATCTCGCCGACGGGAGAAACCGCATCGTCTCATTATTGAGGGTCGGGAGCCGGTCGCGCGAGTAACTGGCTCGCGCTACGTTACAACGAGGGATGACGGGGTTTATGGTGGGCCCTGCAGGATTCGAACCTGCGACCGACGGATTATGAGTCCGCTGCTCTGACCGCTGAGCTAAGGGCCCACGTCTTGTTACGAGGCCGCCCGGGAAAGCTGCTCGACGCGTCCTCGCCCGCCTCCGTGGAAACTTGACCAGCCTGTTGCATCCTCGCCCGCCAGCAGATCCCGTTTGTCGAACGCCCGCTCCACCGCCGTCGGAGCAGGATGCACGTGGCGCTGCGGCGCCACAGCCGAGCTTCGCCCCACGACAGGCAGGATCGTGAGCGCCGGCACTCCGGCCTCCCCGAAACGGGTGAGTATTGCCTGCCGGTAAAGAGTCTAACACAAACCGACGCACCTGTTGCTTTAACTTGCGCGCCCCGTCACTCACGATTCCGGGAAGCCTCCGGCCACAGCGCACGCCTTCACGCGCGAACACCTGCGGCATCGGGACGACGGGACCTCTCTTCGAGGACGAGCCGGGGAGCGCTCGATCATGTGTCTGCTGGTTTGTTTGCGTTGGTGCGTACACCCTCGTTGTGCGGTACGTTAATGGATGAGGTTTGACTTGGGCGCCGCGTGCTTTCGCCGCCGGCTTTCCGAGCCCGAAACGGGTCGCGGTCATCTATCTGCGAACGTAGACCGCGGCCGGGCGCGCTCCGTTTTGTAAGTTTCGCGAACCGATGAAGCCGCTGATCCTCCTAACGGGCGCCACAGGATACGTCGGAGGGCGATTGCTGGATGCCTTGGTGGCAGGCGGCCATCGGGTTCGGTGCCTGGTGCGACGCCCCGAGCGCCTTCGGATCCCGCCGGGGGCAGAGGTGGAGGCCGTGGCCGGGGATCTGCTCGATCCAGCCTCTGTGAGAGCGGCTATGCCGGGGGTGCACACGGCCTACTACCTGGTGCACTCGATGGAATCGCCGGGTTCGTTCGAGGATCTGGAGCGGAGCGCAGCGCGTAACTTTGCCGAAGCTGCGTGCGATTTCCGAGTTACTCGCATCATCTATCTGGGTGGGCTGGGCGAAAGTTCCGGGAATCTTTCGCCCCACCTGCGCAGCCGACACGAGGTCGGCGCGATTCTGCGCTCGTCCAACATCCCCGTGATCGAGTTTCGTGCCTCGATCGTGATCGGGTCGGGCAGCCTGTCCTTTGAAATGATTCGGGCGCTGGTCGAGCGCTTGCCCGTGTTGATTACGCCGCGCTGGGTATCCGTACCGGCGCAGCCGATCGGCATCCAGGATCTGCTGTCGTATCTGCTCGCCGCACTCGAGCTGCCGTATGCCGAAAGCCGCATCTTCGAAATCGGCGGCGCGGATCAGGTCTCTTACGGGGACCTGATGCTGGAATATGCACGCCAGCGGGGACTCCGGAGGCTGATCCTGCCGGTGCCCGTGCTGACTCCTCGTTTGTCCAGCCTGTGGCTGGGGCTGGTCACCCCGCTGCACGTCCGGGTGGGCCGCCGACTGATTGACAGCATCCGTCACCCCACCGTCGTCCGGGATCGCTCGGCGCTGACTGAATTCAGGATCCGACCCATGGGATACCGGGAGGCCATTGCGGCCGCGCTGCGGGCGGACGACCAGGTGCAGGATTGGACCAATCCCTCCGTGGCCAGGGCGTTGCGCTTCGTCTATCCGCTTGAGGTCAGCGTCAACGTCTCGCCAGAGCAGGCATTCGCGCCGATCCGGAGGATCGGAGGTTCGACCGGCTGGTATTATGCCGATTGGCTCTGGCGCCTGCGGGGCGTCGTGGACAAGTGGTTGGGAGGACCGGGTCTGGGGCGTGGCCGCCGGGATCCCGAGCAACTCCAGGTCGGCGACATCGTGGATTGCTGGCGCGTGGAGGCTTACCAGGCCAATCGCCGCCTTCTTCTTGCCGCGCAAATGAAACTGCCGGGGCGGGCCTGGCTGGAGTTTCGAGTGGATGGGGATGGCTCGAATACGGTGATACGACAAACCGCGGTGTTCGATCCGCGCGGAGTGTTGGGCCGCCTTTACTGGTACGCTTCCTGGCCGGCCCATCGCATCGTGTTCCCGGGGATGCTGAGGCGAATCGCACGGCTGGCGCGAGGTGGCTTGCCAATGCTCAGGTGAGTCCGATGAAAGCCAAGCGTGCTCACGCGAAAAACCGGGAACGCAACCGCGCCAGGGCGCTGCTCCGGCTCAAGGATCGGGCGCTCGCGGCGGTGGCCGAGGGTATTGCGATCGCCGACGCCCGCCTGCCCGACAATCCCTTGATTTACGTCAATGCCGGCTTTGAAAGGCTCACGGGCTACTCGGCGGACGAAGTGCTGGGGCGAAATTGCCGTTTTCTTCAAGGCCCCGGGACGGACAGGGACACCTTGAACCAGTTGCGGGCGGCGCTCCGCGAACAACGCGAGATCACCGTGCAACTGCTCAACTACCGCAAGGATGGGACTCCGTTCTGGAACCGTCTTTCGATAACGCCGGTACGCGACCGATCGGGCGCGGTGACCCATTTCATCGCCGTGCAATCTGACGTGACCGCGGAAAAACAAGCGCTGGACGCCCTCCAGAAAGCCAACGAACAACTGGAGGCCGCCAATCGCCGCCTCCGGCAGGACCTCGAGGCAGCCGCCGCGGTGCAACGCTCGCTGTTGCCCAGTGTATTGCCGCAGATTCCGGGCATCCGGTTCGCATGGAGGTTCTTGCCCTGCCAGGAACTGGCGGGCGACTTCCTCAACGTGCTGGCGCTCGACGAGCGGCGCGTCGGTCTTTACATTTTGGATGTCTCCGGTCACGGCGTTGCGGCAGCGCTCCTTTCCGTGACGCTGAGTCATTTTTTGTCGCCGGCGGCGGACCGTTCCTTTCTGTACCGGACCGCGCCCGAGAGTCCGGCCAGGCATCTTGTCGCTTCCCCGTCCGAGGTGGCGGCGCGGTTGAATCAGCACTTCAGGAGCGGCGGCCGCGCCATGCAGTACTTCACCATGGTTTACGCGGTGCTCGATGTGGACACGCGCGAACTTCGGTACGTGACGGCCGGTCAGCGCGGCCCGGTGCTGGTGCGCCGCGACCAGGCGCCGATCGAGCTCGAATCGGGCGGCCTGCCCATAGGTTTGTTCCCGTCGGCAAGCTACGACGAGCGGACCGTGAGACTCGAACCGGGAGATCGCCTGTATTTCGCGACCGACGGCCTTACGGAGGCAGAGAACGCCGCTGGACAGGAGTTCGGTGTGGAGAGGTTGCTGGAGATCTGCGACTTGAATCGGCGCCGACCGCTCGATGAGAGCCTCACACAGGCCATCGCGTGCGTCCAGCAGTGGTCCGGCGCCACATCCCTCGCCGACGACGTGGCCTTGCTGGCCATCGAATGCGACGGTTAGCGTAACCTTCGCAGGCCTGCTTGGCGTTCTGAGCGTAAGCGTCAGACCAACTGCATTCTTGACGGGTGGCAGGTTTTGGGGTAAGTGAGGCGGCGGCCCTCACCCTCCGCGGGACGCCGCCCAACCGGCAGGAGTAAGTTCCCCGACGCGCTGGATGCTGGTCGCCGCCAGCCGCGGCAAGACATCCGCCGGCTAAGCGCGCGGGTCCAGCCCCAGCCGCTTGCACGTCTCCACCACCGACAGGATCGCCGCTACGTCGGGCCCTGCCTCCGCGCTGCCTGCGTGGATCCAGGTCCGACTTTGTCGGACCCAGTTCTTGCGTCCCAACGCCACGCCGCCGGGAGCACCGACGGAAACGGGATCGGGCTTCGACGCCAGCTCGACGCGAACCCAGCCTGGGGGCTGCGGACTCTGACGAGCAGCCCTTTGCCGCTGCCGTAACCGGCAGGCCGGCGTGCTGCGGTCCGGGTGGTGCTGGCGACAGAGTATCAGCCGCAAGGGTTCATCTATCGCGTGGGAGAATGCGGGTTGAAGGCAGATGACGGCCAAGGACGGGACGGGGAGGCCGGCTGGGCCGGCCCGGCTAACGCGCGCCGCGGCCGAGGAGCAGGATTTTCGTGGTGCGGAAGAGAATCAACAGGTCCAGGCCCACCGACATGTGTCGGATGTAGAACAGGTCGTAGCCCAGCTTCTCGATGTTGTCTTCCAGCGTGGCGCAATAGCCGTTGTGCACCTGCGCCCAGCCGGTGATGCCCGGACGGACGTTCCAGCGCTGCGTATACAGCGGGATCTGCTCGGCCAGCTCCCGCTCCACGTTGGGCAGGAAGGGGCGCGGACCGATGAAGTCCATGTCGCCGCGAAGGATGTTGTAGAGCTGAGGCAGCTCGTCCAGCCGCGTCCGTCGCAGCCAGCGTCCGGCGCGGGTGATCCTCGCGTCGTCCGGCTCGGCGGGACGGTCGGGGTCCGCCTCCACGCGCATGGTGCGGAACTTGTAAAGCGTGAAGGTTTTGCCGTCCAGGCCCACGCGCCTTTGGCGGAATAGGGCCGGGCCGGGCGAATCCAGCCGGATCCAGGCAGCGATCAGCGCCATGAGAGGACCGCCGATTACCAGGCCGATAAGCGAGAGCGTCAGCGAGAGAACGCGCTTGCCCAGCACCATGGCGCGCGAGGCCATGAAGCCCTCGGAAAACAGCAGCGAACTGGGACGCATGGCCAGCACGGGCACTTTGCCGGTGATCGCCTCGTAAAGTTCGGCGCCGTCTTGCACCCGCAGGCCGCGCGCCTTCAACCGCAGCAAGTCCTCCACCGGGAGGCGACCTCGGCGCTCTTCCAAGGCCACGACGAGGCGGGCGACTCCCTCCCGCTGCAAAACATCTTCGATCCGATCAAGATCGCCCAACGGGCGCACGCCGGCCACGGCATTGCCGCCCGGATTCAGATAGCCTACCAGCTCCAGTCCCAACTCAGGCCGTCGGCCCAGCTCGGCTGCGAGCTCGCGAGCCAGCCAGCCATCGCCCAGAATCGCGATGCGCTCTCTCCAACCCGCGGCGCTGTTGACCAGGGCGAACAACCTGCGCCAGGCCAGCAGCACGGTTCCGCCGAGCACGAGCCAGAGCACAAAGGGGCCACGTCCGACTTGCACCGGCGGATACGCAAAGTAAACCAGCGCCAGCACAACGCACACCGTGCCCAACACCTGGACGAGCCGGGTGGCCACCTCACGCGCATTCAGCAGGATCTCGGACTCGTAAAGATCGTAGTAGTACATGCAAAGCATGCAGGCGGCGCACGCCACCAGGATCGCCGTCCAGCCATGATCGTAAGCCAGCGCCAGGTCCGCATCCCGCCCAAACCATAACGTAATCGCCAGGCGAAAGGCAGAGTACACCAGCAACGCTTCGGTCAATACCAGAAGAAGCGTGCGCCCGGCAAAGCTGACGCCGAAAACTTTCAGCATCCGGGCTGCCTCCTCACCCGCCACGATGGGACGCCGTGGGAATCTCCCGGTCGGATCCGGCGTAATACACGTAACCGTGGCTGCCGCGCCTGGAGAGAAACCAATCCGGCGCCACGTTGATGACGACACCCACCAGCTTGTCCGGCGGGACGGTTTCCAGGGCCTTCAGACACAGGTTGCGATTGGTATGATCGGGGCGAACCACCAGGATGATGCCGTCACAAGCCGCCTGAATCAAGTCATAATCAGCCACCAGGCCGACGGGCGGCGAATCCACGATGATCGTGCGAAAATGCTTGCGCAACTGCGCGCACAGCTCGGGCCAGGCGGGCGAATCGAAAAGCTCGGCGGGGTGTTCCGAGCGGCGGCCCGCGGGCAGGAAATACAGGTTGGTGACGCGATCCAATCGCCCCACTGCGTCCGTCCAGCAACATTCTCTTGCCAGCACGTTCGCTACGCCAGGCGATACCGGTACGCCCAGCATCTCGGCCAGGCTTGCGCGCCGGAAATCGCCGTCCACCAGCAACACGGACTGGTCGAGTTTGAGCGCCAGAGCGCCCGCCACATTGAGCGCGGTTACGCTCTTGCCGTCACCGACTTGAGGACTGGAGACGGCGATGAACCGCAGGGGCCGCGGGTGCAAGAGGATCTTGGTGCGAATGATGCGATATTGTTCCGCGGCGCGCGGCTCGGCGCCCTCGAACGGAAAGATCAGCCCCTCGCTGAGAGGCTTGGTTTCGAAGACGCGAACCTGTTCCTCGAACAGGTCCCGAGGACGGGCGACTGTCTCTGTCACCGGTTCCTTCACAACCACCTCGCGATTGAATCCAGGGTTATCTTCCACCAGGCCGGGGCATCTTGCGGAGAAATCCACCCCAGGTAAAAGGCTGCCAAAGCCAGCAAACCGAGCAGCACTCCGGCCGCCGCAAACAACCAGCGTCGGCGCAAACGCCGTCTGGCGCCGGGCAATTGCTCCAGACCGGCCGCCAGCGGCGGAACGCGCCCCAGAATCGGGACCTGGGGCGGCAGCTCCCACTCTCCCAGGACGGTTCCCGCCGGCAGCTCGATGGCCAGGGCGAGGCCCACGCCGAGCGCCATGGTCAGGAGGATTCCCAAAGTCAAGAGCAGAGGACGGTTCGGACGGACCGGCTTCTCGGGAACGCGCGCGGCATCGAGCAGCGTGAAACGTTCCGCTTTTTGACGCCGCTCCATCTCGGTGGCCATCTCGGCCGCCAGGCGCTTGTCCAGAAGAGACTGATAGTTGGCCTTGGTGATTTCGTAATCCCGGGTCAGCGAGGCCAACTCCTGCTCCCGGATGGGCAGTTTCTCCAGCCGTGCGAGCACGGATTGCAATTGCGCGGCGGTGGCCTGTCTCTCCTTTTCCAACGTTTCCAACTGCCGTGCGGCCACCGCAATCTGCGCTCTCAAATTCTCGATGCGCTCGCGCTCCCGGATGACCAGCTCGTTGAAGCGTACGCGGCTTGGGGAGGATTGCCCCCCAGCCGGTCGCCCGTTGTTTTCGCCCGCAGCTTTCCGGCCTTGGCGTTCCTCGCTTTCCATCTGGCGAACCATCCGCAGCATCTGCTCCAGGTGGCGGACTTCGGGGTGATCCGCCGTGTAACGCGCGCGCGCCGCGGCCAGCTCTTTTTCCAGGGATTCCGACGCCAAAGCGGCGGCGGCTCCCGCGGCCTCCGTCGTCCCCCGCTCTTCCAGATCCTCGATGATCTGTCGCAGACCGGCGAAGGAGGCTTCCGCGGCCGCCAGGCTATTCTCCAGCAGCAACTTTTGCTGTTGTGAGCGCGCGATCGCCTCCTGGACGCCCTGAAGCTGCAATTGGTAACGGGCGGCCGTGGAAATCAGCACGTTTTCCTGCTGGGGCAATTCTCCGTTGTGCCGCAGCTTGTACGCGCTCAGTCTGGCTTCCTGCTCTTCCAATCTCTTGCGCGCCTCGGCCAGTTGGGTCTCCAGAAATTCCGAAGTGCCCAGGGCATGAACCTCGCGTGCCCGGAGGTTTTCTTCGATAAAGAGGTTGGCGAGCTGATTGGCTACCAGCGCCACCAACTGGGGGTCGGGGTTGTGGTAAGCCACCCGGAAGGCGCCGGGGCGATCCTGCGGCCACCCCTGTTCGACCCGGATCTCGATATCCTTGCGCATCTCTTCGACGACCTCTTCCTCAGGCAGTCGCATCCGTTGCGCACGATAGAGATTGAACTTCCGGATGATCTCGAGCAGGCGCCGGTAACTGAGGATCTGCTGGCTGATGGCGTTGATGCGGTCGCGCAGGTTGACGTCCACCGTGGAGGCCACGAATTTCTCAGGAATTCGCTGGGACTCCACCAGAATCAACGCCTCGGCGCGGTAGACGGCGGGGAGCTGGTAGACCACGGCCGAAGCGACCGCGCTGCCCAGCACGAACGTGAGGGCGACGGCGAGCCTGTGCTTGTACAGGGCGCGGAGCAGGGACAAAGGCGGCAGTTTGGTCTTGCGCGGAGCGGTTGCGGCGCGGCTGGTCATGGCAGCCTCCCCGACCCGGCGGGACTGAGAACATGAGCGTTGGGCCGTGCGAGCAGCGCGCTCCGCGCACTCGCCGGCCCTTCGGGGCGCCTAAGCAACTGAAACGTTTTCGACACTCTCATTAGGGTGCATGCACGCGGGCAGCCAAACTTCGGGTGTGCCTGCAAGCCTCTGACAGGCGGGGAGAACCTTCATGCATCCGACCGCATGGCAAGAAAGTGGAACTTTTTCGGCGAAAAATCCCAAGGTTTTTCCCCTGCCTGACCGTCCTCGGAGCGCCTCGCTTCGTCGGGCGGACTCGCGTGTTCGCGGGCCAACCGGGCCTCCCGCAGTTTGGCCCTTCAGTTGCGGCCCTCTCGACGATGATGCGCGCCGCGCGATGGGCGCCTGCCATGGTGCTGGGTGGGCTGTTGCTGCTCCTGTATGCCGACGTTGTGCCTTCCATGATCGCCCGCTGGTGGGAAGACGAAGGTTACTCCCACGGCTTTCTTGTCGCCCCGCTGGCCGCCTGGCTGGCCTGGAGGCAGCGCGCTGCGGTGGCTGCCGTGGCCGGCAAGCCGGACAGCCGGGGCCTGTTTGCCGTGTTCATCGCCGCCGCCAGCTACGTCGTCGGCAAGTTGGGGGCCGAGTTTTTCCTCACGCGGATGTCGCTGATCGTGCTGCTGGCCGGGCTGATCTGGACATTTTGGGGCTGGGAGCGATTGAAACGGCTGGCTTTTCCTTTGCTCCTGCTGGCTTCGACCGTACCCTTGCCTGTGCTCGTATACAATCGCCTGGCCGGACCCTTGCAGTTGTTCGCTTCCGCTGCCTCTGCGGAGGTGGCGCAGGGGCTGGGCATCTCGGTGTACCGTGACGGCAACATCATTCACCTGGCCACGACCACGCTCGGGGTGGCGGAAGCCTGTAGCGGCCTGCGCTCGGCTTCCTCGCTGGCCGTCGCCGCCCTGCTGCTGTGCTATCTGGAGTTACGGCGCCCCGGCACGCGCGCCGTCCTGTTCCTGATGGCGTTACCCGTCTCCGTCCTGTTCAACGTTCTGCGGGTGGCCGGCACGGCGGTGCTTTCCGAGCGCGATCCCTCGATCGGCTCCGGTTTCTATCACGGCTTTTCCGGCTGGCTGATTTTTCTCTGCGGCTTCGCCCTGTTATGGCTGATGGGCCGCGCGCTGAAGGTTCTGTTCGAGACTCGCAGGGTGGTTGAGGAGGCGCAATGATAAGGGACTGGCGTTGGTGGGCGACGTGCACCGTGCTGGCGGGCAGCCTGGTGGCCACACGCTGGAAAGAGATGAACCCGCCGGGTACTCTGGTGCGCCCGCTGGCCGAGATTCCCTTCGAGCTGGGTGGCTGGAAGGGAACCGATGATCCGCCCTTGCGCCAGCAAATCGCCGAGTCGCTCGGCGCTACCGCTCACCTGTCCCGCACCTATCGGCGCGGCGCCCGCACGGCGAATCTGTTCATCGCGTACTACGCCAATCCGCGAGCCGGCGAGACCATGCACTCGCCCAAGCACTGCCTGCCGGGCGGCGGCTGGGAGCCGATCGAGCTGAAGACCTTACAGGTTCCCGCGGAAAACGGCTCGGTCGAAATCAATCAATATGTGCTATACCGGGCGGGTGAGCAGTCACTGGTTCTGTACTGGTATCAGACCCCGGAGCGGGTCATTGCGAGCGAGTATCTGAGCAAGGCTTACCTGATCTGGGACACTCTGCGGATGAGATCCCCGGCGAGCGCCATCGTTCGCGTCAGCCTGGCGGGCACGCCCGGAGCGCGGGAAGCGGGCATCGAGCTTGCAGTCCACGCGATGCGTGAGCTCGCGCGTTGTTATGGCCGCTAAAAGAAAGAGCCCGGGCGCTCGCCCGGGCTCACGGTCGGATCGAAACCTTCGGGTCGGCTTTCAGGCTCTGGCGCGCAGCCGTCGTCCAATAATGAGCAGGACGGAGCCGAGCAGCAAGATTGCCGCAGGTTCTGGCGTCACCTCTCCGATGAACTCTTGCGGTCGGAGCGCCGTCGGACTCTGGGGACTGATCACGCGAAAGTACCTGTAAAACGGATCGCCTGGATCATCGTAGTCGGGGTGGGTAATGATGCTGGTCGCCGCCGTCAACCAGTCGTTGGGATTACCTCCGGTTGACGGGGCAGGGGGACCCAATGGATCCAACAGGATCCAGATGGCGGATTGGATCCCCTTCGCTTGGTACTGGTTGTTCGGGTCGCTCCAATCGGCGAAGTACGGCAAGTATTGGGTCGTCAGCCAGGCGGCCATCATGTAGCGCTGAAGCGCGGTGTAGGTGTTGTTGGCGTACTGCCATCCGTTGTCGGGGACGTTGCCGTAACGCGTCTGGTTGGCGAAATCCGGATCGTAGAGCGGCGTCACGTCAACTGAGTACGCAGTATTGAAAGCGAACCCGTGGACGAAGTCAACGCAGAAAATGTGCATTGGCACGCCGTCCAGTGTCGCCTTGGCGCGCCCTCCGCTGAGGACTTGAGGATCCCAAGACTCCACGATGAGTATTGGGTCTGCGTAGGCGACAGCCGCGCCGACAAGCATGGCTATCCCCAGTAATCGCTTGAAGTTAGATCTGATACTGTGTGTCAAGGTCGGACCTCCTCCTCTGAAATGGTTAAAGCGTTCATGCTCAGTTGTGCAATCCTGGGTCCAATTCCGTAACTTTAAAGCGCCTTCACTTTTCAATTGCTTACCGGCGCGGGTTCTCTCAGTCACCCCTGCGCGTCCCCAAAGTGCGGCATTCAGGGAAATTCCGGGGGATTTGTTACCGCTCACGGCTGGGCGGTTCGCACAGCGGACATCATCTCTTCGGCGGCCTTGAGCTCGGGGAGCCGGGGATCGAGGCGCCGAGCGTCGGCGAGCGCCGCCCGTGCCTTGGCCGCCTCTCCCGCTTTCCAGTACGCCATGGCGAGGTGATACTTCCTCAGCGCGGTAGCGTTGCGCCCGGACGCGGCTCGCTCCAGATGCTGGACGGCGCTCCCGTACAGGCCTTTGTGATAGAAGGCCCAGCCCAAGGTGTTATCCACGGCAGGGTTTTCGGGCGCGAGCTCCTTGGCCCTCTGAGCCAACTGTAAACCTTCGTCGTGCCGGCCCAGGTTCTCGATCAGAAGGAAGGCCAAGTTATTCAGGGCAAAGATGTTGCGAGGCTGGATTTCGATGACCTTCCGGTAGCCCTCAGCCGCGGCCTGGTAGTTGCCCGCCTGGTGCTCGATGGCAGCCAGCATGGCCAGGGCCTCGGCATTGCGAGGCTCGCTCTTGAGCAACTCGCTCAGAATGCCGCGTGCGGAGTCCAGCTTGCCCTCGGCGGCGTCCATTTGCGCCAGCCTGAGCGCGGGCTGGGTTGCTTTGGGATCGGCCGTTTTGGCCGCAACAAATGCGCCGCGCGCCTCGGCGGTCCGGCCCGCCTTCAGAAACCACTCGCCCGCGAAAAACTGGATGGGCGCCGATTGCGGGTGCGCTTCGGCGTGCTTGCGGATGCGGGCGAGCGCAGCCTCGGACTGCTTTTCGACGAGGAAACTGGAGGCCAGTAAGTCAAGCGCGGCAACATTCTCCGGGTTCCGCTCCAAAGCCTCCTCGAGGCTTTTGCGCGCCCCGGCGAAATCCTTGGCCAGCAGGCGGAGGTTGCCGTCCTGGGTCAGGAGCTCGCTTGTGCGTGCGATCCCCAGCCCCTGCTTGACTCCTTCGCGCGCCTTGGCCAGATCGCCGAGCGCCATCAGCGCCGAGTTGCGCGTCACGATAAAGTTGATATCGGTCTTCTGCGTCGCGGGCGCCTGATCGAGGAGGTCGAGAGCGGCCTGCGCACTCTTTTCCCGCAGCAGCGCGGAAGCCAGTTCGAGGCGAGCGGCCAGCAGGGAGGGGTTGAGGCGCACGGCTTCGGCCAGTTCCTGTTTGGCGGTGGCTGCCTCACCCTGTCCCCGACGAACCGCAGCCAGGTGATAGTGGGCCTCCGCCGATTCGGGATCGAGCCTCAAAACCTTGAGCAGATCCTGTTCTGCCTCAGGCCACTTGCCGGCGCGTATCAGCAAAGCGCCGCGTTGGAGCAGCGCATGCACATCCCGCGCGTTCCGCTTGATGGCCTCGTCGAGGACCTGTTGCGCGTCCGCCGCACGGTTCGCGGCGACGTAGGCAGCCACGAGCCGGCTGCGCACGTTGCGGTCCGAGGGATCGGCTTGGTGCAGGCGCTCCAACTCCGCAATTCCCTCGGCGGCTCTGCCCTCGCTGAGAAGAAAAAGGGCGTATGCGGGCCGATAACTCTTGTCGGGGACGGAGGAGAGCCGCTTGAAAATGCCCGCCGCTTCGTCCTTGCGACCGGCGCGCAAGCGTAGCTCGGCCAGGCGCAGCAGGGCCGGCCCGTGGTTGGGGTCCACTTCCAAGGCTCGCGCCAATTGTTGCTCCGCCTCGCTGGTCCTGCCCTGAGCGAGGTAGAAGTCGCTGAGGGCCACGGCCGGTTCGGGCGAGCGCGGAGCCCGCGCCGCTGCCTCTTTCAGGACGGCCTCGGCGCCCGCGAGATCCTTCTGGCTGAGCTTCATCCTGGCCAGCATCACGGAGGCGTTCATCTCGCCCGGGAATTTCTCCAGCGTTTGCTCGAGGCGCTTTTGAGCATCCTCCGGCTTGCCGAGCCTGAGTTCCGTCAATGCCAGAGTGTTCAGGACGGCGGCGTCCTCCGGCGCTACCGCGAAGGCGGCCTGCGCTCGCTTGGCGGCTTCCTCGAGAATATCCTGCCGCCGGCTGGTAGCCATCATCTGGGCCAACTTGAGCTGCGCGCCGACGTGCTTGGGGTCCAGCTCGGTGGCCTTCATGAGACTGGCCACGCCGGCGCGAAAGTTTCCTGTCTCCAGGTGAGCCAGGCCCAGCCGGTAATAGGGTTCGGGATTCGTAGGCGCCAGTCGGGCCGCGTTCTGGAAGTCGAGAATGGCGCGCGCGTAATCCTTCTGCTCGAAGTGTCGCTGGCCGGTGGCCATGAACCGCGCAAAGCGGGCCTCGGGCGTCCGATTGCAGGAAACGGTCGCCGGCAGGGCGACGAACGCTGCAAGCAAACCGATTGACTTCAGAGCGGATTTCACGCGCTTGCACTCCTGGAGGCAGCCCGGCGCCTGAGCACTAGGCCGGTCCCGAGCAGCACCAGCACCCCGCCCAGCATGAGCACCGAGGCGGGTTCCGGCGTGACCACCACAATGAACTCCTGAGGTCGCAGTGCGCTGGGGTTGGAGGGGCTGACAACCCGGAAGTACCGGTAGAACGAGTCGGTCGGCTCGTCATAGTTCGGCTGGCCGATCGTGGAAATGGCCGCCTGGAGCCAGGAGTTGACGTTGCCCGCACTCGGCGCGTGAGGAGAGCCGGCAGGATCCAGCAAGGCCCAAATCGCCGATTGGATGCCTCGCGCCTGGTAACGGTTGGAGGAGCTGCTCCAGTCGGCGAAATACGGCAGATATTGCGTGGTCAACCACGCGGCCATCATGTAACGCTGAGTGGCGGTGTACGTGTTGTTGGCATAGTTCCAGCCGTCGAGCGGCACCGCGCCATAACGCGTCTGGCCGGCCAGGTCGCCATAAAGGGGGGTGATGTCAACCGAGTATGTTGTCCCGAACTGGAACGAGTGGTTGAAGTCCACGCAGAAGACGTAGACGGGCACGCCGTCGAGCGTGGCTCGAAACCGCCCTCCGCCAAGACCTCCGATGCTCACCAATGGATCGGAAGAATGGACCACCAGAGTTACCGGGTCTGCGTGGGCTGCGAGCACGCCGCCCAGGAGACCTGCAAGAAGAGCCTTGTTTAGCTTGGAATTGACACGAAGCATCGTCTGAACCTTCCAAGAGCCCGTCGCCGCATTTCAGCCGATGCAGCCGGATACGCGGTTCGTGACTCCACCCGGTTGCGGAGCACTTTTGGGGCCACTTGCGCCACCCTGCAACAAGGGCCGCGAAGCCTTCACTCGACGAGCTCGATCGAGTAATCCTTGATGCGGCACGCTACGCCGTACAGGCCCGCCTCGGGGCCGCACTCGCTGCGGACGACTTCCGCCTCGCATCGCAGGCGCAATCTGCGCGCCGACAGGGACGGGCGGTGCGGGAATTCGATGACGCAATGCAAGGCGTCGCCAGGCCGGAAGGCACGATGGACCCAGCAGTAAAAGCCTTGGCTGCTGAGATTTTCGGTCATGCCGTCAAGCGTGAGCTCCTTGCCGTTGGATGTGGCGATGCGGAGGGGCCAGCGTACTGGCAATCGAAAGCAGGCGCGGCGCTCGACGGGGTCGTTCATATCAAACCTCGGGATTGTTTGCCAAAACGTTGGACTCCCGCGGGTCGCTCGAACAGCCACGACGGGGAATCGGGGACTAAAACTGCGTGCGAAAGCTCGGCGTGAAATCGGCCTGGCTCAGGCTGGGAGACGGTGTGCGGCAGCAACTCAGCTCCTATGGCGCTACCGGCGGCGTAGAGAGCACGCGCGCTGCCAATCACGAGCAGGGGAGGTATGGGCCGACGTTTGCACATCGAAAATGATGATGCGGGTACCGATGGCGACCGGAGTACTAGTACCATTGGAATCGGATCGGCTGCGGCCCACCTGCGCGCCTGCATTTTCTGTTTGACTCGAGGGCGGGCTTTGTGTCAACATCGTGTCAGACAGCCGCCCACGCCTGCGCGGTGGGCCCCGCAACTCCGCGTAAACCGCGGCTGAGGGAGGAGGACACACTGGGGAAGAGGGATGTGAGTATCACCGGCTG
>Ga0197142_1000602_pt1 | contig 33372 bp, 28 predicted proteins | sample GBS60_MetaG_FD_148614 | JGI IMG/M metagenome (GOLD analysis project Ga0197142, IMG submission 148614) | Sediment microbial communities from Great Boiling Springs, Gerlach, Nevada, United States - GBS 60_MetaG | ecosystem: Environmental > Aquatic > Thermal springs > Hot (42-90C) > Sediment...
CCAGGTCGAGCGTCAGGGAAGCGTACGGGCGACACTTTTTCGAGCGACGCTCGCCCTCGGGCTGCGACGGCTGGAGGTGGGTAGCCTCGATCCCGTGCGCGCCCTCATCGATCGTTGGCTCGACCGTGTGGTTCGCACGCAGGTACGAGCGCGCTTCGGTGGGCGGCTCAAAGCGATGGTTTCGGGTGGTGCCCCTCTGAACCCCGAAGTCGGCCGATTTTTCTTGGCCCTTGGCCTCCCACTCATCCAAGGCTACGGGCAAACCGAGGCGAGCCCGGTGATCAGTGCCAATCGACCTCGTCGCAACAAAATCGAAACGGTCGGCCCGCCGCTCGAAGGTGTCGAGGTGCGGATCGCGGAGGACGGGGAAATCCTGGTTCGTGGCAAGCTCGTGATGAAGGGGTACTTCAAGGATCCGGAGTCGACGGCGGCCACCTTGCGCGACGGTTGGCTGCATACGGGCGACATCGGCCAAATCGACGACGACGGTTTTCTTTCAATCACTGATCGCAAGAAAGACATCATCGTGCTTTCGAGTGGGGACAACGTCGCACCCCAAAAAGTCGAAAGCATAATCGCACTCGAGCCCGAGATCGGCCAGGTTCTCGTCTACGGTGATCGGCGTCCGCACCTCGTTGCGCTCGTGGTCCCGTCCAAAGAACTCTTGGAAGCGGCGGCAGTTCGAGTTGGCGTACCGATGGGCAGCCCCCAGCTCGCTTCGGACCCGGAGCTCAAACGAGCCGTGGAAGAAGCGGTGGCCAGAGCGAATGCCAAGCTTTCCCCCATCGAAAGGATCCGGCGCGTCGAACTCATCAGCGAGCCCTTCACGGTCGAGAACGGCTTTTTGACACCGACCCTCAAGCTGCGACGTGGGCGTATCGTGGAGCGACACGGCGCTACGATCGAGCGGCTGTACACCGGGTCGCTTTGAAAGCCTCTGGCCCGAAAAAATTGCCGCCCCGCGGGGCGGCTCGAGGAAGGGGCTTCGATCCGAGGCCGGCAAGGGCGCCAGCAGTTTCAGGGGCAAGCGAACGTCGATCCGCGAAAACCGAGTTCGCGCACGCGTACCCGTTTCGGCTCGCCCGCGGACCTTTCCTTGTGATTCTCCTCGCCGCAATATCCTCACAACATTTCGGGCGAGTCAACCGTATTGGACACAAGCTGTAGGACTTATCCACTGAAAGTTGCGCTCGTCGTGGGGCGGCGTCGGTCGAGTGGCAAGCTCGACAACAAACAACACCCAAACCGATCCCGCGAGCGCCACGAGAGCCCGTCCGAGTGGCGTCGCCAACCGATTCGCTTCGAGGCGCCCGCGGCCTCGTGGAACCGGGCAGCCTCGACCCGATCGCGGCGCCGTCCGACGTCGAAAACTTCGAAGACAGGGTGTCGTCTTTTCTCTCCTCGACGAGATGGTCGGGACCGACGGGAGATGCGTGTTCGTCGCCCCAGGCATCGAAGGTCTCGCCAGGATTTCCGCTCACGGTCGCGACCGTGCACGTCGAGCGTGTCTGCTCGACATCGAGGGACGGCTTCATCGCACGCTGAGCTGGGTCCCGTCGCCGTACTCGCCGGTTGTACTGTGAGCGTTCTGCGAGATGAGAGTGGGACCGCCTGGGAACGGTACGACCGGTCGACCTCGGCATGGCCAACGAAGCGCTGCACCCCGTGCGCGGTTATCGATCGATGATCGGTCGACGCTTTCGATGGGCTCAAACGGTGGTCGAGCGGCGCACGCGGGCACGACGAGCCGCCTCTGCCTTTCGGCGCTTCTCTTCACGAATGTTCTTTCGCTGTGGGGGGAGCATGGGCGCCTGTGAGGGCGTACGGACGGGAATTCCCAGCTCCAGTTGCTCGAGGCGACGGATCTCGTCCCTCAGGCGTGCCGCCTCCTCGAACTCAAGTTCGGCCGCAGCCTCGCGCATCTTTCGCTCGAGCTCAGCGATATGGGCCGCTAAATCCTTTCCGATCAGGCTCTCCGGTGCATCCGGCCCAAGGTCTACGGCGACGTAGTCGCGCTCGGTGACGGAGCCCAAGATGTCGGCGATTTGCTTTTTGACCGACTGGGGCGTGATGCCGTGCGCTTCGTTCCAGGCGATTTGTTTGGCACGGCGCCGATTGGTCTCGCGGATCGCGGCCTCCAGTGAGCGGGTCATTGTATCGGCATAGAGAATGACGCGGCCTTCGGCGTTACGCGCAGCACGTCCGATCGTCTGGATGAGGGAAGTCTCGGAGCGGAGATAGCCCTCCTTGTCGGCGTCCAGGATCGCTACGAGACCACATTCCGGGATATCGAGCCCCTCACGGAGGAGATTGATGCCGACGAGCACATCGAACTTCCCGAGCCTCAAGTCACGAACGATCTCGATGCGCTCGATGGTATCGATGTCCGAGTGCATGTACCTGACGCGTACGCCCTGTTCGTGAAGATATTCCGTGAGATCTTCAGCCATACGTTTGGTGAGAGTGGTGACGAGGACACGGTAGCCCTTTTCGCGGGCTTTCCTGCATTCGGCCAGCAAATCGTCCACTTGATGCTCGACGGGCCGCACGATGCACTCGGGATCGACGAGACCGGTCGGCCGAATAACCTGTTCGACGAAGACACCACCGGTTCGCGACAGCTCGAACGGCCCGGGCGTGGCCGAGACGAAGATCGTCTGCGGCCGCATCGCATCCCACTCTTCGAACTTTAGTGGACGGTTGTCGCAGCACGAGGGTAGACGAAAACCGTACTCGGCGAGGGTCGACTTGCGATGCCAGTCACCTCGGAACATGGCACCGACCTGAGGTACCGTGACGTGGCTCTCGTCGACGATCAACAAGGCGTTTTTCGGAAGGTACTCGAAAAGCGTGGGCGGCGGCTCACCGGGCTTGCGTCCCGTCAAATATCGAGAGTAGTTCTCGATACCCGGGCAGGAGCCGGTTGTCAGGATCATTTCGAGATCGGCATTGGTGCGTTGCTCCAAGCGCTCGGCTTCGAGCAGCTTGCCTTGCGTGCGCAATTCCGCGAGACGATCGGTTAACTCCTGCTTGATCGCCTCGACGGCCTGCTGAAGTGTGGGTCGTGGCGTGACATAATGGCTGTTCGGATAGAGACGGACCTGCTCGAGCCTCGCCGTCCGCTCGCCGGTCAGCGGATCGACTTCCGTAATCCGCTCGATCACGTCGCCGAACAGCGTGATACGCCACGCTCGGTTGTCGAGGTGCGAGGGAAAGATCTCGATGATGTCACCCTTGGCGCGGAACGTGCCGCGGGAAAACTCGTGGTCGTTCCGGCGATATTGTAGTTCGACCAGAGCCCGTAAAATGTTTTCGCGTTCGGCGCGCTGACCTTCGCGAAAGGTCAGTGTCATCCCGGAGTAGACTTCAGGCGAGCCGATACCATAGATGCAAGAGACCGAAGCGACGATGATGACGTCGTCGCGCTCGAAGAGCGCCCGCGTGGCGCTATGTCGCATGCGGTCGATTTGTTCATTGATGCTGGCCGTCTTTTCGATGTAGAGGTCGGTTCGAGGAACATAAGCCTCCGGTTGATAATAGTCGTAATATGAGACGAAATACTCCACGGCATTGTTGGGAAAGAAGTTTTTCATCTCTCCGTACAGCTGCGCGGCAAGAATTTTGTTCGGGGCGAGTATAAGAGTCGGCCGTTGAACCCGAGCGATGACGTTCGCCATCGTGAACGTCTTGCCGGAACCCGTGACTCCGAGAAGGACTTGGTCACGATCACCTCGCTCGATTCCCGCCACGAGCGCAGCGATCGCCTGAGGTTGATCGCCTGCCGGTGCGTAATCGGACACCAACTCGAACCGTCGTCCGCCCTCGGGTCGTGCGACCGGCCCCGGTGGGTCCAACGAGCCCGTCAGTCGATCGAGGAAATCGAGAGCCTTGCTCCGCATCGCCGTTCGAAACCCCGCGAGCCGCGAAGATGGCTCGCGTCGCTCGTCGGCTCAAGATCACGGCGCCTGCGGATCGGCCGGGGCAGCGATCGGAGACGAGATGGAACGCCTACCGGGCTCGATCACCAGAGCCAGCCGACGAGCGCGAAGATACCACTCCAGAGCAACGCCGAACTCGCGAGGACGAACAGCGCTGTTTTGTAGAGGGGCCAGCGGGCTTCGTCGTCCCGGTTCGCGGTGTCGCACTCTGTCGCCCCGTCGACGTCGAGGGTCTTCGTGATCTGCGCCATCGCCGATCTCCGACGCGCCGCCGGAGCTGTTCCGGTGCGCGCTACCTCGAGGCTAGGCCGCACGCGTTAAAAGACCCTTAAGATCCGGCGCGTCGTCGTCGCAGTCAGCCACGTCCGCGATAGGGCGGCACGCCTTGCTCGGGAAGCCACAAGCCGGATGGCGGCGCCCCGGTCTGCCAAAAGACGTCGATCGGAATTCCCCCGCGCGGATACCAATAACCACCGATGCGGAGCCAGCGCGGTGTCGCGGCCGCCACTAAACGGCGGCCGATGAAGAGCGTACACGCTTCGTGAAAGTCACGGTGGTTACGGAAACTGGCGAGAAAAAGCTTCAGCGACTTGCTCTCGACGAGTCGACGGTCGGGAACGTAATCGATGACGAGATGGGCGAAATCCGGCTGGCCGGTGACGGGGCAGAGTGTGGTGAACTCGGGGCAGGTAAAGCGCACGAGATAGACCGCTCCCGGATCCGGGTTCGGTACCGTCTCGATGACCGCCGCTTCCGGGGAAGATGGTACCGGTACCGCGCGGCCGAGCAGTTGGAGGTTGGTTTCCGACGTCATCGATCCGTTCGATGCGAGGAGACTGCAAGGCATCTAGCGCGTTTGTGCTCGAGGCGTCGAGATCTGCAGGCTCCAGATTGCGACGCATCGTCGCGGAGTGCCTGACGGCGCGGCTTCGGAGCACGAACTGCGGTCGGGCCCTCACTACGGGAGAAAGGGTTTGGTCGACCAAAAGGACGTCGTGGCGTTTCTGGAGGGGGGCGGGCTCGGCGGACCGGTCGAGCGGGTAGAGACTCATGCTGCGATTGTTTTCCTGGTCGGCGACCACGCCTTCAAGATGAAGCGCGCCGTGCGCTACAGTTTTTTGGATTTTTCGACATTGGCTCGCCGGCGCGCAGCCCTCGAAGCGGAGTTACGGCTCAACCGCCGTACCGCGCCGGGTCTTTACGAACGGCTGGTTCCCGTGACCCTGGGACCCGAAGGTGAACTCGAGCTCGGCGGCGAGGGCGATGTCGTCGAGTGGCTTTTGCAAATGGTGCGCTTTCCAGCCGAGGCGAGGCTCGACATCGTGGCCGCGCGTGGTGCTCTGGATCACCGCTTGGCCGAGCGTCTCGGCGAGACGGTGGCACGCTTCCACGACGGACTTCCACCGAAGCGCGATCGTGGAGGTGCCGAGGCCTTCCGATCGGTGATCCTCGGCAATGCCAACGATCTTCGATCGCTCGTTCCGGACGTCTTCGAGAAAGCGGCGGTGGAGCGGGTGATCGAGCGGATCGAACACGCGTACGCGGAGGCTGCCCGCTCGCTCGATGCGCGTCGGGTCGCCGGCCTCGTGCGGCACGGCCATGGTGACCTCCACCTCGCGAACATCGCGCTGTTGGATGGCGAGCCAGTTCCATTCGACTGCCTGGAGTTCGATCCCGATCTCGCCATCACCGACGTGCTTTACGACCTGAGCTTCTTGTTGATGGACCTTTCGGCACAAGGTGCGAACGAAGCGGCTCGCGTCACACTTCAGGCTTGGGTCGACGCACGGCTCGAGGACGAGGACCTTGCCTTGCTACCGCTGCTCACCGCGGTTCGCGCGACCGTCCGCGCCAAGGTCGAAGGTTTCACCGTACGCGCGAGCGCGTGCGGACCGCATGCCGACGCGCGACGCGCCGTGGCCAACCGATATCTGGAGCTCGCGGGTCGCCTGCTCGATCGAAGCCCGGCTCGGCTGATCGCTGTGGGAGGGCGCTCCGGTACCGGAAAATCGAGCCTCGCCCGTGCTCTCGCGCCAGATTTCGGAGCTGCTCCCGGCGCGATAATTCTGCGCAGCGACGTGGTCCGCAAACGTCTGCACGGTTGCCCTCTCGAGCGACGGCTTCCCGAGGTGGCTTACGCTCCCGAGGTGTCGGAACGGGTGTTCGAAGCGCTGGCCTTGCGCGCCCGAGGCATTCTGCGCGCGGGCTACACCGTCATCTGCGACGCCGTGTACGGGCTGCCCTCCCAACGAGCACGGCTGGCCGAGTTGGCACGGGTTGAAGGCGTGCCCTTCAGGGGCGTCTGGCTCGACGCCCCCGAAGAGATTTTGGAACTTCGGGTACAGCGTCGGCTCGGCGATGTCTCGGATGCTGACGCCGACATCGTCCGCCGTCAGGCGGAGCATGTTCAGCCGCCGAGCCCAGCAGAGGGCTGGGAACACGTGTGGGCGGCCGAAGAATTCTCGACCGTTTCGGCACGGGTTCGTACGATCCTCGAGAGGCTTCGGTGAGATGTGTGGACGCTTCGCGTTTGCCGTCGGCCCGACACGGCTGGTCAGCATTCTCGGGGTCGAACTGCCTCGCGAGCACCGGCCGTGCTGGAACATCGCGCCGGACATGAAGATCTTGATCGTGCGGCGCGCGCCCGAGGGGCCTGAGGCTGTGCTCGCCCGCTGGGGCTTTCTCGGACCTTGGATGAGTGACCCGAACGATCCGGGCCGCCAGATCAACGCCCGGCTAGAAACGGTCGCACAAAAGCCGATGTTCAAGTCGGCGTTCGTCAAGGGTCGCTGCATCGTGCCCGCCGACGGCTTCTTCGAATGGCAGAAGCAGCCGGGGGGTCCGAGCCGGCCGTTTTTCGTTCGCCCTGCCGATGAGGAGCCCCTGCTCATGGCCGGCCTTTGGCGACGCAATCGTCTGGCAGACGGTACTCTCATCGAAACTGTCGCAATTTTGACGCGCCCCGCGGACCCCGCACTAAAGGCGATCCATCCGCGGATGCCCGTTCTTGTGCCGCAACGACTCGTCGACCCATGGCTCGCTCAGGAACCCGCCTCTGCCGACCTCGTCCGAGAGTTGCTAGACCGCTCGCGCGACGCCCCGCGGCTCGACCTCTACATCGTCGGTTGCGTGGTCAATGACCCGCGGAACGACACTCCCCGGGTGACCGAACCCGTAGCCGTCGATCCCGAACCAGAACTCTTATGACGTGACACCTTTTTTCAATTGACATAATACCTGCGATATTTTCCATAGTATTGTCCGACGTCACCGTAACCATACATTGCGTGCCGTTTGATGTCGACTTGGGTAAGCACGGCGCCTGCGATCTTTGCTCCGACTTCGATCAAGTGCTGAAGACCGTTGCGAGCCGTCTCGACATCGGTTTTCTCCCACCGCGTCACGAAAAGAACCTTATCCGCGAGAGACGCTGCAACTTTGGTGTCGGTGACGCCGATCAGAGGTGCGGAGTCGATCACCACGAAATCGTAGGACGCTCGTAACTCGGCGATCAGTGCCCGCATTTTTTGGCTGCCCAAAATATCGGTCGGATTGGCCGTCTGCTTCTTCACTGGCAGAAAATCGACGCCCGACTCGCCGTCGCGGACGACGACGTCGTCGAGAGTCGCCTCGCCGGCCATTAGCTCGACGAACCCGACGATCGGCTTGAGACCGACGTCGCGATGAATGCTCGGGTGGCGGAGATCGAGATCGAGCAAGAGTACTTTCTGACTAGTTTGCGCAGCGAACGTCGCCAGCGAGAGAGCGAGTGTGGTTTTGCCTTCCTGTGGAAGCGACGACGTTACGAGAACGACCTTCGGAGGGTCGTCGACGTTCGAGAGGCGGAGCGATGTAAAAATTCCCCGAATACTCTCAGTGTAGGCGGACAACGGTTTTGCCATCAAATATTGATGCGGACGTTGGTTTCGCTTCAGTCGGTCAAGTTTCGGTACGAGGCCGAGTGCAGGAATGCCGAGACTCTCTTCGATTTGCCGGCCGGATCGTAGGCCCCTATCGAGACGCTCGAGGAGAAAGGCGAGAAGGGAGCCGAGCATTACCGATGCGGTGAAACCCACAGCCCCGAAGAGGACCGGACCGGGCGAGCTCGGTTTTTCGGGCGGTGCCGCGAGAGATATGAGCCGCGCATCCGACTCCACGATATTTTGCTGCTCGTTCGTCTCCTTGAATCGGTGTAAGAAATTTTCGTAAAGTTGTCGGCTGGCTTCAGCCTCACGCTCGAGTTGGCGAAGCTGTACTGCGAGCTCGCGCTGTTCGGCGGTCCGAGCGCTGAGGACAGCGGTTTCGCGTTCGAGAGCCGCCACCCGTGACGCGGCGACTTTCACGTCATTTTCGAGGTTTTTGATGATCCGATCGACTTCGGTTCGAATTTTCGCCTGTAAGTTGGCCTTTTCGTTGACAAGATTGACCATCTTGGGATGACGCTCGCCGTAGAATGTTCTGAGTTCGGACTCTTCGCGAACGAGCTGGGCCTCTTGGCGACGAAGATCGACGATGACCGGGGAATGCAACACGTCGGCGACCGAAGATAGCTCTTCACCACGATCGCGGAGCTCGCGCACGAGCCGGAGCTTGGCCTGTGTTTCGGCGAGGGTAGCACGAGCCGTAACGAGCTCGCGGGAAAGATCGGCGAGCTGCGATTCGTTTAGGGAAGCGCCCTTCGCGTCCACGAGCTTGTGTTTTTTCCGAAACTCCGCGACGGCGGCTTCGGCTCTCTGGACGTCAGCCTTCAACGCATCGAGCCGGCTCCCGAGAAAGTCGGAGGCGCGGATCGTGGCATCGAGCTTCAGGCGACGCTGGCCTTCGACATAAAGTTCGGCTACCCGGTTGGCGATCTGCGCTGCCTTTTTCGGGTCGATCGAAGTGAAGCTCACACCGATTACGTAAGATCGGCCTTCCTGAGCGACTTTGAGCCGGCTATCGAAGCGCGCGATCGCGGCTTCCCGGACGACTTCGCGCTGTTGCGGGGAATCTGTGGGATAGGGCTCCTCGGCGAGGCCGCTCGCGATCAACCAGTCGTCGGGAAGCCAGGCCGCCAAAACCTCGCCGAAGGCGCCGAGCTTGATGGCGAAGGATGGTTTCCCGTCTCCGCGGGTCGGGTTGAACTCTGGATCGTCGAACAGGCCGAGGCTTTCCATGACCTGCTCTATATGATTTCGTGACTTCAGCACTTTCACCTGGGTTTCCACGGTCGGTGCGTCCGTCCCGAGGCCCTGGAGGACGGCCTGAAGATCGACGATCTTCGCTTGACGCGGATCGATCATCACCAGAGCTTTGGCGGTGTACTTCGGTGTGATTTGCAAACCGGTGATCACGGCGAGGGCGGTGAGGACCAGGACCGTTCCGAGGATCACGGCGCGGCGTCGACGAAAGATCGCGACGATTTCTTTGACGTCCACCCCTCCGGGTTCGGGCGGCACCATGTTCGAGACGCCGGTGCTCGAAGGATCCATTGCTGCCATCACTCCGATCCCATGCCAGCCTTCAGCGTACGCTCGGCGCAACCCGAGATGGCGAGTCTCGGCTCCGGGCCTCCTCATACCTCAGCTCCGGGCACTCGCGGAAGTAGGAAAACGTCCTTCGTCCGCCCCCGGAGGTTGACGAGTGGTCGTAACGGCGTGTGCGACGCGGGATGCTCTGGCGACCGCCGGGCCGCTCGCCGAGACTCGCCGCGTGGTGTACGAAGATGGACGAGCGCAGCCTGCAATCGGGAAAAGGACGTGCCCCTGATCGATGGATCCGGGTTCTCTCGGGTGGACGAGGCTACGTGGCGGACGCTCGCGACGCGCGCTGCCGGCGCGGCCGGCGTTGAAGGCCTGCGATCACGGACCGACGACGGCATCGAAATCGATCCGCTCTACGCGCCGCCGCTCGGCAACGCGATCGCCGATCGAACCCCCTCGTCGGGTTGGCCAGTTGCTTGGGAGATCGTACAAGCGCATCATCATCCGGACCCCAAGGAAGCTGGCAAGCAGGCGCGGGCGGATCTCGAAGGAGGCGCGAGCTCCGTCCTCTTCCGTTTCGATCGTGGGCTGGCACGAGGGGCCGATCGTCCGGACGGCGTGCTGGTTTACGACCGTTCGGCACTCGAGCGTTTGCTCGACGCCCTGTCGACCGAAGCCCCCGTGATCCGGATCGATGCGGGTCCCTGGGCACTCGATCGGCTCGCGGACGTGGAAGCTTTGCAGCAGGCGGCCCGCTGTCCGCCCGCACGCGGCGTGCGGGTTCTCGCGGACCCTGTGAGCGACGCGCTCGAGGGCGCCGCACCTGAACCTGGAGCCCGTATCTCCGAAATCCTCGCCTCGGTCGCCGGGCAGCCGCTCTTGCATCTCGTGGCGGACGGGCGCCCTTGGCACGAGGCGGGGGCCAGCGAGGTGCAGGAACTCGCCGTCGTACTGGCTTCGGCGCTGAATTGGTTGCGCAACGCGGAATCGGCTGGCCTTCCGTTGGAAACCGTGCTCCGCCGCCTGGAATTGGTCGTCGCCGTCGATGCCGACTTCTTTTTGTCGGTCGCCAAGCTTCGCGCAGCTCGGCTTTGCTTCGAACGGATCCTCGAAGTTTCGAACGTCGGCCGATGTCGGTCGTCGGTCCGAATACGCGCGGAAACCGGTTCTCGGATGCTCTCGCGCGTCGACCCTTGGGTGAACATCTTGCGAACCACGGTCGCCGCCCTCGCCGCGGTCGCGGGCGGGGCGGATGCCGTGACCGTGGCCCCATTCGACCGGCCGCTCGGACAGGCGAGCCCTCTCGCTCGGAGGATCGCCCGGAACATTCAGCTCATTCTCCGCGAAGAGGCCGGGCTCGGGCGGGTACGCGATCCCGCCGCGGGCTCTTGGTACGTCGCTCATCTGACCCGCGCGCTGGCGGAGCGGGCGTGGAACCGCTTGCAGGCGATCGAAGGGGCGGGCGGTCTTCTCGCTTCGCTCGCTTCGGGGCAGCTGCAGGCCGAAGTCGAGGCCACGCGACGGGTTCGAGAACAGCGAATTGCACGCGGCCAAGACCTGCTCGTCGGGGTTTCGGCCTTTCCGAGCCTCGAGGAGAAACTTCCACCCGAGGTTCCTTTCGATGCCGCTCCCGCGATCGAGGCGGCGCGCGCCGCCCTGGCGGCTCGGCCCGGTCTCAAGCTCGTCCAACCCTTCACAGCTCTCCGTCAGGTCCGTTGGGCAGAGCCGTTCGAGCGGTTGCGGGCTCGGGCGGCAGCGGCGCGGGCTGCGGCAGGACAAAACCCTCGCTGTCCGGTATTCGAGCTGGGGCGCGCCAGCGAGCTCTACGAAATGAGGACGCGTGTGGAGAACATGTTGGCCGCCGGTGGGATCGCCGCCGAGCGCCGAGCCGTTTCGGAGCCGGACGAAGCGGCCGCCTTTTTGCGCGCGAGTGGGCGCCGCGTCGCGATCCTCTGCACCGGCCCGAGCGTCGCGTCGCGTGTCGAAGAAGTCGTGGCTCGCCTCCGTTCGGCTGGCGCGGAACGTCTTTGGCTGGTGGGTTCGGCGGTGCCGCAGCCGGCCGAGGTTACGCCGGTCGGCCCGGATTTCGATCTCGTGGTCTTCCTTGAAGAGCTGCACGCCCTTCTCGAGATACCCGGGGCGCTGCCTGGAGGGACGCCGTGAGCAGCCGAATTCCCGATCTTCGAACCGTTGCGCTTTGGTCCGCCGAGGCCGGTGAGTCGGCTCCGGACGATGGCGAAGCCTTCACCACCGCGGAGGGGATCACGCTGCGACGGACCTATACGCCGGCCGACCGGGAAGGGCTCGATTTCATCGAGAGTTTACCGGGCTTTCCGCCCTTCCTCCGGGGTCCCTATCCCACGATGTACACGACGCAACCATGGACGATCCGGCAATACGCTGGTTTCTCGACGGCCGAAGAGTCGAACGCGTTCTACAAACGCAACCTCGCACAAGGACAGCGCGGTCTGTCGATCGCTTTCGACCTCCCGACGCATCGTGGTTACGACAGCGACCATCCGAGGGTCATAGCCGACGTCGGGATGGCCGGTGTCGCGATCGACTCGATCCTCGACATGCGGGTTCTCTTCGACGGCATTCCACTCGACCGGATCAGCGTAAGCATGACGATGAACGGGGCGGTGCTGCCCGTGCTGGCGCTGTTCGTGGTCGCCGGAGAGGAACAGGGCGTGCCACCGGAAAAGCTCTCCGGTACGATCCAGAACGACATTCTCAAGGAATTCATGGTGAGAAACACCTATATTTTTCCACCCGAGCCGTCGTTGCGCATCGTCGCAGACATATTCTCTTGGACGTCCAAACACATGCCGAAATTCAATCCGATCAGCGTCTCCGGCTACCACATGCACGAGGCGGGTGCGCCCGCCGATCTCGAACTGGCTTACACGTTGGCCGACGGCATCGAATACGTCCGAACGGGAATCCGAGCCGGCCTCGACGTCGACAGCTTCGCCCCCCGCCTCTCGTTTTTTTGGGCGATCGGGATGAACTTTTTCACCGAGATCGCCAAACTGAGGGCCGGGCGCCTGCTCTGGGCGCAGTTGATGAAGAAAGAGTTCCAGCCAAAGGACCCACGATCCCTGATGCTGCGCGCCCACTGTCAGACATCGGGCTGGAGTCTGACCGCCCGTGACGTCTTCAACAACGTTGCTCGAACGGCGATCGAAGCGCTGGCAGCCACTCACGGCCACACTCAATCCCTACACACGAACAGCTTCGACGAGGCGCTGGCGCTGCCGACCGACTTCAGCGCGCGTATCGCGCGCAACACCCAGCTGGTGATCCAGCACGAAACGGGCATCACGCGTACCGTCGATCCCTGGGGCGGTAGCTATTTCGTCGAAAAGCTGACCGCCGAACTCGCCGACCGAGCCCTTTCGCACATCGCCGAGATCGAGGCCGTGGGGGGAATGGCCGCCGCGATCGCTTCCGGGCTTCCCAAGCTCCGTATCGAGGAGGCGGCTGCCCGCACCCAGGCGCAAATCGACAGCGGCCGGCGGGTGATCGTCGGCGTCAATCGCTGGCAGCCGAGCGAGGAGCCGCCGATAGAGGTGCTCAAAATCGACAATCGGGCCGTGCGCGAGGCCCAGCTTGCAAGATTGGCACAGCTCAAAGCGGAACGGGACGAGCTCGCCGTCAGGCGAGCTCTCGATGCCCTCACGCGGGCGGCAGCCACAGGTGAAGGCAATCTTCTCGAGCTGTCGATCGAGGCCGCGCGGCGGAAGGCGACGGTTGGCGAAATGACCGCCGCGCTCGAGAAAGTCTGGGGCCGCCACGTGGCGGCGATCCGCGCTGTGACCGGAGTGTATGCGAGCGAGATGGGAACAGCCGAGAAGGTGCAGAAAGCGCGACGCATGGTCGAACGTTTCGCGGCGCAAGAAGGGCGTCGACCTCGAATCCTCATCGCCAAGATGGGTCAGGATGGTCACGACCGAGGTCAAAAAGTGATCGCTACGGCGTTCGCCGACTTGGGTTTCGACGTCGACATCGGGCCGCTCTTCCAGACCCCGGCCGAGGTGGCTCGACAAGCGATCGACAACGACGTTCACATCGTCGGCGTGAGCTCGCTGGCTGCCGGTCACCTGACGCTCGTGCCCGAGCTCGTCGCTGCGCTGGAGGCCGAGGGGCGCGGCGATATCCTCGTCACCGTGGGTGGTGTCGTTCCCCCCCAGGACTTCGCGGCCCTCAAGGCAGCCGGCGCCAAGGCGATTTTTCCGCCCGGTACCGTCATCGCGGACGCTGCCATCGAACTCCTGGAGATCCTGGCAGGTCAGTTGGGCTACGATCTCGCGGCCTGAGCGAGTCGGGGCGGCGGTTGTCCTGTCGTGGCTCAAACCCCGAGAACGTCGCGCATCCCGTAACGACCCGGGGCGCGGCCCGAAAGCCAGCGGGCCGCGGCGAGAGCACCGCGGGCGTAGATGCGTCTGTCGGAGGCGAGGTGCTGGAGCACCAGACGCTCGCCTTCACCAGCGAAGATCACGGCATGATCGCCGACCACGTCTCCACCTCGGAGCGCGGCGAACCCGATCGAACCCCGTGCCCGCGGGCCAGTGAAGCCGTCGCGGACACGCACCGCGGCGTCTTCGAGCCGAACGCCGCGACCCGTGGCTGCCGCCCGGCCCAGGGCCAGCGCAGTACCCGACGGCGCGTCCACTTTGCCCCTGTGGTGCATCTCGAGGATCTCGATGTCGAAATCGGGCCCGAGTGCTCTGGCGACCTGCTCGGTCAGAGCGAGCAGGAGATTGACGCCGAGGCTCATGTTCGGAGCGAGAAGAAGAGGAAAATGTTCCGCGAGCTGCGAAAGCTCTCGATCTTGCTCAGGGGAAAAGCCCGTGGTGCCTACGACAAGTGGTCGGCCTCGCGCGGCGCAGGCACGCGCGTGTTCGAGTGAAGCCTCGGGGGTCGAGAATTCGATCAAGACGTGAGCTCGAGTTAGAAGCTCGGAAATGTTGTCGCGCACGACGAGCCCGCACGCCGTCTCTCCAACGAGCAGTCCGAGGTCCCGACCCAGGTCGGGATGATCGGGACGTTCGACGCCGCCGACCAATTCGAGATCGGGCGCGGCTATGATCTCCCGCAGCACAGCTCGCCCCATCCGCCCCCCACACCCGATGACGCCCACCCGCATGTTCAACCTCCCCTTTTTCTCCAACAGGAGGGCTCGACGGCCGGGGTGTCAAGCGCGGGATTGAAGCGTAGACGAGCCCGCCCGATCTAACGGGTACGTGGAGCATCGCCTAGGGAGGGTGGAATGGCGGCGGTCGAGGCGACCCTCGAAGGCCTCAGGCGGGAATTACCGGTGCAACTCGTGTCCTATCGGCTCCCGAGCGATGCCGGGCTCGTGATCGTCGACGAAGTCAACGGCTTTTGCACGGTCGGCGGGGGTAACCTGGCACCGCCGGTTGCGGACGCGCAGATCGCGAAGATGGTCGAGCGGACCGACGCGCTGGCCCGTGCATTCCGCGCAAAAAAGCGGCCGGTTCTCGCGTTCCTCGACACGCACGAGCCCGAACGGCCGGAGCCACCTTACCCACCTCATTGCATCCGCGGCACGGGCGAAGAAAATCTTGTTCCGGAACTCGCCTGGCTGGAGCAAGACCCCGACGTGACGCTGATCCGGAAGGATTGTATCAACGGATTCGTCGGGGCGATCGAACCCGCTACTGCGCGCGGCCAGCATGGACTCTCCCACAATAAGCTCTGTGATTGGATCAATCTCCACCGTTTGGAAACTGTTGTCGTCGTCGGTATCTGTACCGACATCTGCGTCATGGACCTCGTTCTGACGCTTCTTTCGGCACGAAATCACGGGCTCGTTCCCACCTTGCGGGACATCGTGGTTTACGAGCCGGCGTGTGCAACCTACGATTTACCGCGTGCCACAGCCGAACGACTCGGGCTTCCCCCGACATCGGCGCATCCGAAGTGGCCGGCGCATCACATGGGGCTATATTTCATGGCCTCGCGCGGCGCGATCTTGGCTTCCGAGCTGGAGGGCGTGTGATGGAAGCCCCGGCGTTGGCCGCGGTCACCTTTCCTTCCCTCACTCTCGCCTACCCCGAGCGGCAGCGAGGGAAGATGCGCGCCGGCTTCATGCCGGCCGTGCCGGAGAGCTGGATCGGCGGCTTCAGCTGTTGCAGCGCTGTGGAACCGCGCTTCGCGTTCGGGCCCGCTCGGTGCCGATGGGGTTCGGCCGGGACGGTGCACTCATCCTCTCGAGTGCGCTCGATCCGCTGGAAGATACAGTCCGTCGCGCGCCGGGCACGGCCAGCCTCGAGGTGGAGACGACCGACGGCATGATGACGGTCTGCTCGACCGGGATCGCGGACAACCCTCGTTGGACGCGCGTCTCGCCGAGGGGATCGGTTTGCGCAAGGATGTGATCCGGACTGCCTGTTTTCGGACTCGGCTGGCCAGGTCTTCGGTCTTGCGCGCGCCGCCCGTTTCGCCCGCGCCCGGCCGGTAGGCGAAGGTCCCGTTGGTCGTAGCCGAGCTCTGCTCGCTTACTCAGCGCTGGTCGGACGAGCGCGTCAGTCTCGTGGCTCGTACGTTGTTCGCTGACGGAGATGCCGACACGATCCTCACGGACGAGGGTAAAGGCCTCCCGGATCGTTGCCACCGGCGAAGCTCGGTTTCCGAGCACATTCGCGGTCATGCGCTGGCGAATGGAGTAAGACGGGCTGGCTATGCTGTTTTCGCCGTGCGTTACCGATATCGCTCCCGACCGGTTCGGTGGTGCCATCCCGCGCTTCCTCATCCGCCGTGGTCCGGGCGCCTCCGTGGTCGATCGTTGACCCTCTCGTCCGGGAGGCGCGAAGGTCTCGACTGCGCTAGAGCGGGTTTTGCCGGAACCGGCGGCCGACCCGTGTGGTCTGGCCGAGTTCGGCAACATGCCCGCGCCGACGATCCTGGCGGTGCTCGATCGCGCCGTTCCCGAGCCCCGCAGGTAAGGGGCGGTCTTGAGCGCGCTGGACCCACGCTTCACCGGCGCGCTTGCGGTCGTCGACCAGTGACCTTCGCATCCGCGCTTGAACGTCGCGCCGCCCAACGGATGGTAGAGCTCACCTGGTAGCGGTGCAGCCTGCGCTGCCACCGCGCAGCCGGCGCCGTCGAGTGCGGAGCCCGTCTCTAACCGCGAATCGTGGCCTTTATGGAGGCTACTTTGCAGCGGTCTGGCCGGCGAGTTCTCCCGAGCGGCCTCTGGTACTGCCCTGAGTGCCGACTTGGCTCGGATGTCTGCCGCCGCGGGTTCGGGTGATCGCGAACCAGGGGAGCGCTGGACGACGCTGGTGTTGGTTCTCCCCGACGCTCCGCTCGTCGAGCGGGGTCCACCAATCCCTGTACGGCGCCCCCGCTATCCGATCGTGCTGCTTGTGGTGCCGGTTCTCGCGCTCGATCGCGATACCCCCGGGCTCGCCGACGGCGCACCTTTGGCGGTGCGGCTCGCGGTGGAGGAACGAACGCTCGGCCGGCGACGGTCCCGGTCGCCGTGAACCGCTGCCGGCCGTTCGAACCCAAGCTCAGAGTTGTGACATCGCCTCGGCTCGACGCGCAATCAGATCGTCCACCACGGTCGGGTCGGCCAAGGTCGTCGTGTCTCCGAGCGCCTTGAACTCCCCTTCGGCTATCTTGCGGAGGATGCGGCGCATGATCTTGCCGGAGCGGGTCTTCGGTAGACCGGGTGCCCATTGGATGACGTCGGGGGTCGCGATCGGTCCGATCTCCTTCCGGACCCAGGCGATCAAGTCCTTCCGCAGAGCATCCGAAGGTTCGATGTCGGCTTTGAGCGTAACGTAGCAGTAGATGCCCTGCCCCTTGATCTCATGCGGGTAGCCCACGACCGCGGCCTCGGCGACGGCCGGATGCGCGACGAGCGCACTCTCGATTTCGGCCGTTCCGAGCCGATGACCCGACACGTTGAGGACATCGTCGACCCGTCCCGTGATCCAATAATATCCGTCCTGGTCCCTTCTCGCACCGTCACCGGTGAAGTACATCCCCTTGAACGTCGAAAAATAGGTTTGAACGAAACGCTGGTGATCGCCGAACACGGTCCGCATCTGCGAAGGCCAGCTGTCGAGAATGACGAGGTTACCCTCGCACGGCCCGTCCAGGATCTTGCCCTCTCCGTCGACGATCGCCGGCTTGATCCCGAAGAACGGGAGCGTCGCGGAGCCGGGTTTGAGGTCGATTGCACCGGGCAGAGGAGAGATGAGGATCCCGCCGGTCTCGGTCTGCCACCAGGTGTCGACGATCGGGCAGCGCCCTTCTCCGACGACCCGATGGTACCAGCGCCACGCCTCCGGGTTGATCGGCTCACCGACCGAGCCCAAAAGTCGTAAGCTCTTGCGCGAAGTTGCCTTGACCGGTCCCTCGCCCTTTTGCATGAGTGCTCGAATAGCTGTAGGAGCCGTATAGAAGATCGTGACGTGATGCTTGTCGACGATTTCCCAGAAGCGCGAAAAGCTCGGGTAGTTCGGAACACCCTCGAACATCAAGGTCGTAGCGCCGTTTGCCAACGGTCCGTAAACGATGTAACTGTGTCCCGTGATCCAGCCAACATCGGCCGTACACCAATAAACGTCCCCGTCCTTGTAGTCGAAAATATATTGATGTGTAAGCGACGTATAGACGATGTAACCGCCGCTGGTGTGCAATGCTCCTTTTGGTTTGCCGGTTGACCCGGAGGTGTAAAGGATGAACAGAGGATCCTCGGCGTTCATGACCTCGGGTGGGCAGTGATCTTCGGCCCGCGCCATGAGCTCCCGAGCGTCGAAGTCGCGACCGTCGACCATGTCGACCGCGATGCCGGTGTGCCGAAACATCAAGACCTTGACGTTCGGATCGCACTTCCGAAGAGCCTCGTCCGCATTCGCCTTGAGCGGCACGACCTTACCGCCGCGCAGGCCGCCGTCCGCGGTGATCAAGAGCTGCGCCTTGGCGTCGTTGATGCGGTCGGCGAGGCTGTCGGGTGAAAAGCCGCCGAAGACCACCGAATGGATGGCGCCGATCCTCGCGCAGGCGAGCATCGCGTAAGCCGCCTCGGGGATCATCGGCAGATAGATCGTGACCCGGTCGCCCTTCTTCACACCCATACTCTTGAGCACGTTCGCGAGACGGCAGACCTTGTCGTAGAGCTCGCGATACGTGATTTTTTTGTCGATCGCCGGGTCATCGGCTTCCCAGATGATCGCGACCTGGTTGGCGCGATGTGGAATGTGTCTGTCAACACAATTGTAGCAAACGTTCAGCTCGCCGTCTTCGTACCATTTGATCGATACGTCGCCCTGGAAACTGGCGTTTTTGATTTTCGTTGGCTTCTTGAACCATGTAATTCTTTCGGCCATTTCGGCCCAAAAGCTATCGGGATCTTCGATCGAGCGACGGTAGAGCTCGAGATACCGTTCGCGATTGCAGTGGGCTGTAGCGGCCCACGTCGGGTCGACCTTGTAGACCTCGCTCATTGATCCCTCCCCGAAACGCCGACTCCCGACCGAATCTCCTCGTCGACGCTTATCCCCGGTTCGATTTCGATCTCAAGCACGTGGGGACGTTATGCCGCAAGTGCGTTCCCGCGAGCTTATCCCCAAAATCGTCAACAGGTTGTGGGCAAGTCTCTGTGCCGGAAGCGGGACACCATCGCAGCAGGTCTCAGCCCCTCGGCGAAACACCGGTCGATCGAAGCCAACCCTCGACGTTCGGCAGGATTCGCGCGACCACGACCTCCACACCGGCGGCGTTCGGATGGATCCCGTCCCGCTGAAAGAGTTCGGGTCGGCCGACGAGCCCGTCCAAAAAGAAGGGATAGAACGGCACCCCATAGCGATCCACGACACGTTGATAGGCCGCGGCGAATTCGGCGCCGTAGTCCGCACCGAGATTGGCGGGGGCGAGCATGCCGGCGATCATCACGAAGACGCCCGCCCGCCGCGCCGCCAGCACGATTCGTTCGAGATTCGTCTGGAGCTGCTCCGGCGGGAGGGCCCGGAGCGCGTCGTTACCGCCGAGTTCGACGAGAAGGTGGGTCGGTCGGTCGGCCAAGACCCAAGCGACCCGAGCTGCTCCCGCGGCACTCGTGTCCCCCGACACACCCGCATCGATAACCGTGCAAGCGAAACCCCGGCGCTGTAGGGCCGCCTCGAGACGCGCGGGGAAAGCCTCGGCGACCGAAAGGCCGTAGCCCGCTGTCAGAGAATCCCCGAGGATGGCGATGCGACAATCAGCTGCCGCCGACAGCGAGGTCGCCCCGACACTCGAGACCGCGAGCAACCACAGCACCTTGCGGCGAGGAACCGGGTATTCCATTTCCTTCCCGAAGGCGTCCGCTCCCCGAGCCCGCCTTACGACCGATGATACGACCGATGATCGAACTCGACGAGGTCCATCTCACGCTGCCGAGCCCGGCCGGCCCCGTGGCCATTTTGCGCGGGATCAACCTCGTAGTCGAGCCGCGGACGACAGTCGCCATCGTCGGCCCCTCGGGCTCGGGGAAGTCGACCCTGTTGTCGATCATCGGAGGGATCGAGAGGCCCACATCGGGTCGCGTCATCGTGTGCGGATGCGATCTCGGAACTTTGGACGAGGACGGTCTCGCCCTGTTCCGACGTCGGCACGTGGGGATCGTGTTCCAAGGGTTCCATCTGGCGCCTTCGATGACCGCGATCGAAAACGTGGCCCTCCCCATGGAGCTCGCGCGGCGTCCCGACGCCACGGCGCGGGCTGCGGCTCTCCTCGAGGAGGTCGGCCTCGCGCATCGAATGGACCACTACCCGGCGCAGCTTTCCGGTGGTGAACAGCAACGGGTTGCGCTGGCAAGAGCTCTGGCGAACGAGCCGGATCTTCTTCTGGCCGACGAGCCGACCGGCAACCTCGACGCTGTGACCGGCCGCGAGATCGTCGATTTGGTGTTCGACCTGCAGGCCCGGCACGGCACGACGCTCGTGCTCGTCACCCACGACGCGCGCCTCGCCGCCCGGTGCCGCCGCAGGGTCGTCATGGAGGCAGGACGGCTCACCGAGGTGATCGCAGCCGGCGTTGCGACCGTGGCTCCAGACCGCGCAACAGCGCAGGCCTGATGGCGCGGCTCGGCCTCGCTTGGACGATCGCCCGGCGGGAGCTGCGCGGGGCGTTCCAGCCGCTGGTCGTCGTGTTGCTGTCCCTGGTGATCGGCGTCGGGACCATCGCCACCGTCGGAGTGCTGGCTGCGTCCGTGCGCGACAGTGTCCGCCGGGATGCGCGAGCGCTCCTGGGCGGCGATTTCGTACTCGAGAGCGCAAACGTGCCCGTGCCGGATGACGACCTCGAACGCTTGGTCGGGCCCGATGCCCGGTTGTCCACCACGGTGCGCACGACCGCTCTCGTGACCGGACCCGACGGCCGCAGGCTCGCGGTTGCCGTGAAGGCGGTGGACTCGGCTTGGCCGCTCCTCGGCTCCGTCGAGCTCGACCCGCCGATCCCGATTGCGACGGCACTCGAGGGGGACGGCGCGGTCGTCGAAGCGCCACTCATGGCGCGCCTCGGTGTCGGGATCGGCGACCGGTTGCTCCTTGGAAAGACGAGTGTGCGCATCAGCGCCTCGATCTTGCGAGAGCCCGATCGGCTCGCCGGATTCGCCGGATTCGGCCCGCGCCTGCTCGTGAACGCGCGAACGGCCGAGCGTGCCGGACTGATCCGTCCGGGCGCACTGTTGCGCTACGAGCATCGCGCGTTGATACCGCAGCGGGAACTCGAACCCGTCCTCGCCCGTCTGCGCGAGCTCGAGCCCGACGCCAAATGGCGGCTGCGAACCGCGGCTACGGTGGAGCCGTCGGTCGCCCGTTTTTCGGATCGGCTCGCGAGCTATCTCACGCTCGCCGGTGTGGCTTCGCTGATCGTGGGCGGCCTCGGGATGGCCCTCGCCGTCTCGGGCTATCTGGCGAGCCGGCGGCCGTCGATCGCGGTGCTCAAGGCATTGGGTGCCACCGCTGGCGAGGTCGATGCGATCTACAGTGTGCTGCTGGGCGCGGTCACGGTCTCGGGAGTCGGGCTCGGCCTCGTCCTCGGCCAGTTCGTGCCTTTCCTGCTGATCGCAGGGCTCGCGAGATTGCTGCCGATCCCGATCCAGGCCGGCTTCCACCTCGAGCCCTTGATACTCGCCGCCGCGACCGGCCTCGCGACCGCTGCCCTCTTCGCCGGTTGGCCGCTCGCGACGGCGCGGGAAGTATCGGCCGCGAGCCTCTTGCGTGCGGAGGTCGAGCCGATCCGAGAGTGGCCGCGAGGGAGCCGGCTCGGGCTGCTCGGTCTCGTGGCGCTGGGTCTCGCGGGCCTCGTCGTCGCGAGCGTCGACCGCCCCCTCCTCGGGGTCCTCTTCGTGGGCGGAGCGCTCGCCACGATCGCGCTCCTGGCAGGGATCGGGCGGATCCTTCTGCTCCTCGTGGTGCCGCTGTTCGCTCGGGCACCCGTGACGCTGCGGCTCGCCGCACGCAACCTGTCGCGGAGGGGGAGCGGCTCTTTGCCCGTTCTGGTCGGGTTCGGGGCGGGACTCGGCGCGCTCGTCACGATCGGACTGGTCGAAGCCAATGTCCGCCGCGAGCTCGGCGTTCGACTGGCCGAGCGGGCACCGAGCCACGTCGTGATCGATATTCAGCCCGACCAGTGGGAGCCGTTCCAGCGGCTCGTCGCCGAGACGCCGGGGGCGATACTCTTGCAATCGGCACCGACGCTTCGGGCTCGGATCACCCGGATCAAGGGGGAGCCCGTCGACCGCGCGCAGGTCGCCGAGCACGTGCGCTGGACGATCGATCGGGATCGTGGCCTGACTTGGCAGGCCACTCCGCCACCCGGAACCGAGCTCCTGGCGGGCTCCTGGTGGCCACCGGACTATGTCGGGCCGCCCCTTGTCTCGATCGAAGGCGAGGTCGCCCGGGGATACGGAGTCGGAGTCGGCGATACGCTCGCCTTCAACGTGCTCGGTCGGACGCTCGAGGCGCGGATCGCCAACATCCGACGCGAAGTGAACTGGGCCGCCGGTCGGCTCGATTTCGTCTTCGTGTTGAGCCCGGGCGTGATCGACAAAGCACCGCACGTTCGGATCGCCGCACTCGAGCTCCCCACATCGTCGGCACCGCAGTTCCTCGACCGGCTGGCGCGGGAACTTCCGAACGCAACGCCGATCGAGGTCGGCTCGATCGTCCGTGAGCTAGGGGCATCCCTAGAGAAAATCGCGCTCGCGATCCGCATCGTAGCCGGCATCACGCTCCTTGCCGGCGCATTGGTGCTGGCAGCCGCGCTCTCCGCAGCACGGCGTCGCCACGTGCAGCAGACCGTGTTGTTGAAAATTCTCGGGGCGCCGCGATCGCAGATCGTGCGCATCCTCCTGGTCGAGCATTTGATGCTGGCCGGCTTGGCCGGCGTCGCGGCGATCGTCGCGGGTGGCCTCGTCGCCTGGGCGATCGTCCGCTTCGCGTTCGGCATGGATTGGAACGTCACCTGGGCACCGCCCGTCCTCGTACTCGCCCTCGCGGCGGTCCTCGCTCTTTCCATCGGAGCCGCAAGCGCTTGGCGGCTTCTCGGTCGGCCGGCGGCGAGCGTCCTGCGGAGCGTGTGAGCCGCGCGTGACCAGCTGCGCGGATGCGCTCGACTGGTCTCGCGCTCAAGGCCCGATCGGTTCCGAAGGTGGTGGGCGCTGCTGGTTTCGAACCAGCGACCCCCGCCGTGTGAAGACGGTGCTCTACCGCTGAGCTAAGCGCCCTTTCGCACCGCGCATCTAGGGAGGCGGCGGCGTTGTTGTCAAGGCGAGGTCGTGAGAGCATCGAGCGCCGGGAGAAGCTCGTGGAAGCTGTCGATCACACGATCGGCACCGAGGGCCCGGGCCGGCCTCGACGTGTAGCCGAAACTCACGACCACACATTTCATGCCCAGCCCCCGCGCGACGGCGACGTCGTTGGCGCTGTCGCCGACCATGACGGCTCGGCTCGGTACCGCTCCCAAGGCCTCGAGGGTCGCCGCCAAATGTCCTGGATCCGGTTTGCGGATCGGCAAAACGTCGCCGCCCGTGACGACGTCGAGCCAGGGGGCGAGTCCGACCGCCTCGAGGAGGCGTTCGCTCGGAGCTTGGGGCTTGTTGGTACATACCCCGAGCCGGATCCCGCGAGCGCGCAGCGCCCGGAGTGCGGCTGGAACTCCTTCGTAAGGAAGACTGAACCGTGCGGGTTCGGCCGTGTACCGGGCCAGGAACCATGCATAGAGCTCTTCGAGCCGATCGGGTCCGAGCTCCGCCCCCTGCCACTCGTATGCACGGCGGATCAGCATTTTGGCACCGTCGCCGATCATGTTTCGGACGGCGTGGAGCGGCGGGATCCGAAGACCCTCCCGCTCGAGGAGCTCGGCGAGCACGGCGTGCAGGTCCGGCGCGGTTTCGACGAGCGTGCCGTCGAGATCGAAGACCACGGCCGACAGTGACATGCACCCACCTCGCACCGCCCGCTCCTCTTGCCGTTCGCGACGGGGTTGCTCGGGCGCAGCGCTGCGGCGAGAGATAGGCCAGCAGTCGGGTTCGGCCAACCGTCGGAGGCTCCGTGTCGCGTCTACCGCTCTCGATCGTCGTTTTGGCTGCCGGCAAGGGAACGCGCATGCGGAACGGCCGACCCAAGGTGCTGCACCCGTTGGCGGGTTGGCCCCTGATCCGCCACGTGCTGGCGACTGCACGCGCTCTCGACCTCGACCGTTTGGTCGTCGTGCTGGCGCCCGGAATGGACGAGGTCGCGGCGGAGGTCCGTGGGTTCGCCCCGGAAGCGCGAATTGCGATCCAGGACACACCGCGCGGCACCGGCGACGCCGTGGCTGCAGCGCGAGCCGAACTACCGGCCGCCGGTGCGGTCCTCGTTCTCTACGGCGACACACCACTGTTGACGCAGGGGACGCTCGTCCGGCTCCTCGCGGAGCGGGAGAAGACCGATGCCGCTGTCGCGGTGCTCGCTTTCAGGCCGCCCGATCCGACCGGGTACGGTCGTTTGCGCTTTTCCGGCGACGAACTCGTTGAATTGGTCGAGGAACGGCATGCAGATCCGGCTCTGAAGGCCGAGGGCCTCTGCAATTCGGGGGTCATGGCTTTCGACGCGACCCGGCTTCCTCATCTTCTGGACGCGCTTCCACTGCGGCCGGAACAGAACGAGGTTTTTCTGACCGACGCCGTGGCCGTTGCGGTCGCGCGCGGCTGGAAGTGCCGAGCCGTCGAGGGGCCTTGGGTGGAGGGCTTGGGCGTCAACAGCCAGCGCCAGCTCGCCGAACTGGAGCGTCTCTGGCAGGAGCGGCGGCGCGCTCAACTGCTCGACGGAGGAGTGGTGATGCCAGCGCCCGAGACGGTTTTCCTTGCGGCCGACTGCGTCGTAGAGCCCGGTGCGATCCTGGAGCCTTATGTCGTTTTGGGGCCGGGCGTTCGGATCGCGGCCGGCGCCGTCGTTCACCCGTTCTCGCATTTGGAGGGAGCGGTAGTCGAAGCGGGTGCGGTGGTCGGACCCTTCGCGCGGCTGAGGCCCGGCAGCTTGCTCGAGGCCGAGGCCCGTGTCGGTAATTTCGTCGAGATCAAAGCTACGCGCCTGGGCAAGGGTGCCAAGGCTAACCATCTCAGTTACTTAGGTGACGCTACAATCGGAGCGGGCGCCAATATCGGCGCCGGCACCATCACCTGCAACTATGACGGCTTTGCGAAGCACCGCACCGAGATCGGCGCCGGGGCTTTCGTCGGCTCGAACACGGCCTTGGTCGCGCCGGTGCGGGTCGGTGAGGGAGCGATCGTCGGAGCGGGCAGCACGGTGACCGAGGACGTGCCGGACGATGGCCTGGCAATCGCGCGGGGACGGCAGGCGACGATACCGGGCCGCGCAGCCGAGCTTCGCGCTCGCCTTCGTAAAGCTGCGAGCGAACGCGGTCGATCGTGAGCCCTTTGCCGGTTCGGTAGATCGTGGCATAGGCGCGTCGAACGGAGGAAACCCGATGCTCCGTGCGCTCCTGTTCGCGTTCGGTTTGCTCGTGGCTGCCGCCGGTCCCGTGGCTGCCGACCCCCTCGCCAGCATAAGGGCTGGTAACCAGGCCTTCGCCGAAGGAAAGCTGGAGCAGGCTGTCGCCGATTTCAGTCGAGCGATCGAAAGCGGCAGCTTGGATTGGGAAAGTCTCGCTCTTGCGTACAACAATCGCGGGGTCGCCTTTGGCGAGCTGGGCGACTTCGACCGGGCTATCCTCGATTACCAACGCGCCCTGGAGCTGAAGCCCGGCGATCCGAAGACGGTGCGCAACCTGCGCATCGCACTCACGCGGCGGGGGCTCGCTGCTGCGCGAACCGGCGATGTAGATCGTGCGCTCGCCGACTTGAGCCGGGCAATCGAACTGGAACCGGGACATCCTACCGCTTACGTTCGACGGGCGGAGCTTCGACTGGAACGTGGCGACGTGCAGGCAGCGATCGACGATCTCGAGACGGCGGTGGGGATCGCACCGGACAGCAAGGAGGCACGAACTCAGCTCGAGCGAGTGCGCGCGGCGCTCGGCAATCGTTCACAGCCGACGGCAGCTGCTAACACTCCGGCCTCGGGAGCCGGGCACAGCAATCCGGCTGCTGTCGCCCCGGCTGGTAACACCTCCAGCGAAGGGACGGGTCTGGAGCCATCACCCCGAGCCGTCGCGGTTCCGAGCGCTCCGGTCGGCGATCGCGAAATGTCCTCGAGGGCGAGCCCAGAGGGTGGGACGTCCGGGTCACGGCTCCGCGTCACGACCGACGTGTTCGTCCGCGCCGAGCCTGCTACGGCCAGTCCCGCCATCGGGTCGCTTCGACGCGGCGCCGAATTCACGTCGCGCAGCGAGGAGAAAGGCTGGTTCAAAGTCGAACTGGCCGACGGCAGGACCGGGTGGATCTATCGGCGCTTCGTGGAGCCCGTTGCCGGGGCTCCACGATGACTCGTGGGCCCGAGACAGAAACTCGGGGTTGACGAGGCGCGGCGATCTGTTCGCGGCGTCGCTCGACATCACTTTCAGTCTCGGTTAACTTACAGCCTGCAAAAACCGAGATAAACATTTCCGCGATCTCGGTAACGAGGGCGAAACCAGCGACCCGCTCGAGGGGGCGAGATGGCCGTCCGTCAGCGAATTTCCGCCTTCGGGTTTCTCACAGCAGTAGCGCTCGCGATCACAACGCCCGTCGGAGCGCAGCCCTTGACTTCGATCGTTGTCGAATATCCGAGTGGCCGCGTAATTTCAGAATCGGGAGCCGATGTAGTTACGTACCCTGCCTCACTCACGAAGATGATGACCTTGTATTTGACGTTCGAGGCCCTGAGGAACGGTCGGATAGACATGGCGACTCGACTGCCGGTTTCCAAAGAAGCCGCAGACCAACCCCCCTCGAAGCTTGGGTTGCGGCCCGGTTCGACGATCCGGGTCGACGAAGCGATCCGCGCGCTGGCCGTCAAGTCGGCCAACGACGTCGCCGTCGTTCTCGCCGAGGGTCTGGCAGGTTCGGAAGCACGCTTCGCTCAACTCATGACCTACCGAGCACGCGAGATGGGCATGACCCGAACGCGCTTCGTCAACGCTTCGGGCCTCCCCGACGAAGAGCAGCGCACGACTGCACGAGACATGGCCGTCCTCGCCACTCGTTTGTTGCGGGACTTCCCAGAATACTACCGGTTTTTCGGATTGGCCGATTTCGTCTGGCGAGGACGGACCTATTATAATCACAACACGCTGTTGCGGACCTACCCTGGCATGGACGGTTTGAAGACCGGCTACATCAGGGCGTCGGGGTACAATCTGGCGGCGTCGGCCGTGCGAAACGGCCGTAGGCTGGTTGCGGTCGTGCTTGGAGGTGCGACATCGGCTGCACGGAATCGAGAAATGGTGCGGTTGCTCGATGAAGGCTTCTCGACCGTTACGTCTTTGGATAACGTCGCTGCCGGGAGCCAGCCGCCTGGAGGAGAAAGTGGCTCCGCGACCGATAACGCAAGCAAAGCCGCGCGAATTTCCTCGCGTTCCAACGAACAGCGGCTGAAAGCGTCGGCGGAACTTCGCGAAGGCGCCAACTACTCTGTCCAACTCGGAGTTTTTCCGAGTCGAAGTGTGGCTGCGCAGACGGCGCGACGGATGGCCCGAACGGTGCCGTTTCTCCGAGATGGCAAAGTGTCGGTCGTGCCGCTAGGGTCGCGACCGCGTTTGTACGCCGCGCGGGTGCAGAGCTTGACCGAAGCGGCAGCTCGGCGCTCTTGCGCGAGTCTTCACCGCGCGGGAAAACCGTGTCTCGTCGTGGGGATTCCGGAGCGAGCCGTCGGCTCACGATGAGATACCACTCGGCCTCGATCGTCATGTGACCAACGAACGAGGAGAGCTACCGAGCTCGGCGAAAAACTCGGTTCCGGCGTTTCCTTCATCCATTTGTGAGGCGGAGAGACGCGGTTGCACGTGTGCACCGCGCGATCTCTTGAGGTGCGGGTTTGCCGTTTCGACGTCAGATGTGCAACGTCGATACGAAGACGCCTCGACTGGAAGCAAGTCACTTCATGTCGCTCAAAAATGCTGCCACCCGGGGCGATCGACGACCATCGGCCGGCCTCGTTCGTCGATCACTTCGAGGCCGGGTTCTTCGCGAGTTCTACCGATCACGGTCAAAGGGATACCCAACGTCTCGGAAAGTTGCGAAAGCAGGGGCGCCTTGTCGGGCTCGATCGTAAAAAGGAGCTCGTAATCGTCGCCGCCGGTCAGCGCCCCGAGTCGAGCCCCGGGAAGGCCCCGCGCGGCCTCCGAAAGCGGGACTGCGGCGGCTTCGATCCGGGCACCCACACCGGATGCCTCAAGGATGTGGCCGAGGTCTGCGAGAAGGCCGTCCGAGATGTCGATCGCTGCAGAAGCGATGTCCCTGAGCGCTCTGCCGAGAGCGATCCGAGGACGGGGCGTTCGATAACGTTCGATGAGAGGCATCGACACGTCTTCGGGCGCGGCCAATCCCCGCAGGATCCGAAGGCCCATCGCTGCATCGCCGAGCGTTCCCGAGACGCAGACGAGCTGGCCCGGTCCAGCGCCGTCTCGTCGCAGGGCATGACCGCTGGGCACGAGGCCCAAGATCGTGAGGGTGAGAAAGACCGGTCCCGTGGTGCCAACGGTATCGCCGCCGATCAGGTGGAGCCCGAATGCGGTCTGGTCTCGCTCAAGCCCTCGAACGAAATCCTCGAGCCAGCTTTCGGGAAGCTCGGGAGGCCGCGCGATGACGGTCAGATAAGCGAGCGGTTCGGCGCCCATCGCCGCGAGATCACTGAGATTGACCCGCAACAACTTCCCCGCGACGAGGTCGGGTGGGTCGTCAGGCAAGAAATGAACGTCGGCTACGAGCGCATCCTTCGCGATCACCAGCTGATGCCCCGGCGGCACGTCGACGAGGGCTGCGTCGTCGCGAAGGTTCAGGGCGCCGGGGAAGCCGACGGTGAGCGGGCGAAGAAGGCGATCGATCAGTTCGAACTCACCTAGGCTCAAGATTCACCTCGACCGCCGCGGAAACGGCTGGCGATCCGATCGAGAACAGCATGCACGAAGCCGGGTTCGCCGCCGCTCGAAAAGAGGTGGGCAATCTCGACGTATTCGTTGATAACGACCTTCGTCGGAACCTCGGGCAACGCTGCGAGTTCGAAGGCCCCGGCCCGCAAAATTGCCCGCACCACGGTACCGCAACGTGAGAGCGTCCAACCTTGGGCCAGTGCGGAGCCGAGCTCGGCATCGAGGCGAGCACGATCGGCCCAAGCACCTTCCAGAACCTTCCGAAACCACGTGACGTCGAGAGAGACGCCACCGTCGGTGTCGTTGTCGGGTGCCCGGGCGAGGAACTCTTCGACCACCGCTGCGGGCTCGCTGCCGGCGAGTTCGAGCTGATAAAGCCCTTGCACGGCGGCGAGTCGTGCGGCTCGCCGCCGTGCCATGGCTTCACGCGCGGCGGCTGGCTCTCGGCGACTGCCGCTCACTGCGTCGATCCTTCGAAACGACGGGCCACGGCGACGAGCGAAAGCGCGGCTCGGGCAGCGTGCCCGCCCTTGTCCAACCGGCTCGGCTCGGCACGCTCGAGCGCTTGATCGAGAGATTCGACCGTGAGGATCCCGTTCCCGATCGCGAGCCTCTCGCGAATGCCGAGTTCGACCAGGCCACGGCAGCTTTCTCCCGCGACCAAATCGTAATGCGAGGTTTCGCCCCGGATCACACAGCCCAGGGCCACGAACGCATCGAAGCGGCCGGAGCGCGCGGCAATGGCGACGGCGGAGGGAATCTCGAGAGCGCCCGGGACCTCCACGATCGAAGTAGACGCTCCCGCCAGGTGAAGTACGCGTTCCGCACCGGCGAGCAAAAGGTCCGTCACCTGCCGATGGTACGGTGCCACGACGATCAGCGCCCTGAGCGGACCGAGCCCAGCTGGCACCGTCGGATCATTCGGGGAACCCGCCATCAGGATGGCTCCTCGGAACCGATCGGCCGGGTTTCGACGACGTGCAAGTCGTAACCTTGCAAACCCACGATAGTTCGCCCAGTATTAGAAAGAAGGATCATGTCACGGATGCCGAGAGCTTTGAGGATCTGCGCGCCGATACCGTAAACGCGTAAATCCGTCGGGGTATCGGAGCTCCGACCCTTCAGTTCGGTGATTTTTTGCGACACGCTCCGCGGTGAGGGCTCGCGGAGAACCACCACGACGCCCCGACCGGCTCGCCCGATGAGCTCCATCGCCCGGTGCAGCTGATCTCCACGACCGCTCTCGCCGGCCCCTAGCAGATCTTCGAGGATGTTGACGGCGTGGACGCGAACGAGAACAGGCTCCGCGGTAGTCAGGTCGCCTTTGACCAGCGCCACGTGTTCGACGCCGTCGAGGACGTTGGTGAAGACTTCGAGACGGAAGTCTCCGCCCCAGCGGCTGTGGAACGGAGCCGCGAATTCTCGTTCCACGAGCCGGTCGTGTCGAAGCCGATAGGCGATGAGATCGGCGATCCTGCCGATCTTGAGCCCGTGCCGTCGTGCGAAGCGCACGAGGTCGGGGAGGCGGGCCATCGTCCCGTCGTCATTCATGACTTCGCAGATCACGCCCGATGGGTCGAGCCCAGCCAGGCGCGCGATGTCCACTGCCGCTTCGGTGTGGCCAGCTCGGACCAAAACACCGCCGTCGCGTGCCATCAGCGGAAAGATGTGCCCCGGAATGCTGAGATCTTCACGCCGGGTCGCAGGATCGATCGCGACTTGAATCGTGCGCGCGCGGTCGGCTGCGGAGATCCCGGTCGTGATCCCGTGACGCGCCTCGATGCTGACCGTGAAGGCCGTACTGCGCCGCGACTCGTTGCCTTGGGCCATCAGGGGTAAACCGAGATGCTCGCAGCGCTGGCGCGTCAATGCGAGACAAATTAGCCCGCGGCCATACCGAGCCATGAAGTTGATCACTTCGGCGTCACAGAATTGAGCCGGTATGACGAGATCGCCCTCGTTCTCACGATTTTCGTCGTCGACGAGAACGACAATTCGACCGCGTCGTGCTTCCTCGATGATTTCCTCGATCGTCGCAATGGGCGAGCTTTCGGCGTCTTGTACACCGAGCTCTTGGTCAGTCACGGACCGCTCCCTGACGATGTAGCGCGAGCTGGCGAGCCACGTAGCGCGCGAGCATGTCGGCTTCCAGGTTGACCCGATCGCCCGGCAACCGCTCGCCGAGTGTGGTGAAGGACCGCGTATGCGGCACGATCACCGCCGCGAAGCGGTCGGCTGTAAGATCGGTTACTGTCAAGGATACTCCGTCGACAGCGATCGAGCCTTTGATTGCAACCAAAGGTGCGAGATCGGAAGGCAGCGTGAATACCATTCGGTGGCCGCCAGGCTGCTCTTCGATCTCGAGGATTTCGGCAACGCCGTCGACGTGGCCGAAAACGAGATGCCCGCCCAGTTCGTCACCGAGCCGAAGCGAACGCTCGAGGTTGATCCGATCCCCCTGCCGCCAGTCGCCGAGCGTGGTTCTGGAAAGAGTTTCAGCCGATGCCTCGACGCGCCAGCCATGGGCGGTCAGTTCCACGAGCGTGAGGCAAATCCCCGAGTGCGCGACCGACGCTCCAACCGTCAAGCCGCCCATCGGCGCCATCGGGACGATTTCCAGGGTCCGGCCGGGTCCGTCGACGATCCGATCGACAACGCCGATATGCGTCACGATTCCGGTGAACATCCCTCGTCTCTGATCGGTTCGAGCACGAGCATCCGGTCGCTCGAAACGCGCCGTTCCTCGACCAGAGCCCAGCGGGGTGCAGCGTTGGGGCGTCGGATACCGAGTCGGCCGACCACCGGTATCCCCTCCTCACCGAGAAAAATGGGCGCTTGGAACAGGACCAAGCGATCCACGAAGCCGGCCCCGAGAAAAGCCGTGGCTGTTTCCTTTCCCCCCTCGACCAACACACGCGTGATACCTCGCTCAGCCAACAGCGCCAAGGCGTCCTCGAGCCGACCGTCGCCGTCCGGGGGCAACGCTTCGATCTGGACGCCCGACGCTTCCAGCTGGCGCGCGTGAGGAGAAAGCACGGGTGACCGCGTGAGAACCCACACAGCATGGTCCCGCGCACTCCGAACGAGGCGGCTGTCGAGCGGCAAGCGCAAACGCCGGTCGAGAACGACGCGTACGGGCGTTCGGTCGGAAAGGCCCGGCAACCGACAGGTGAGCTCCGGATCGTCGGCGAGGACGGTCCCACTTCCCACCAAAACAGCATCGTGCTCGGCCCGCATTCGGTGCGCCCAGAGGCGAGCGGCTTCACCGCTGATCCAGCGCCCGATGCCGGCTCCCGAAGCAATCCGGCCGTCGAGACTGAGCGCGGCCTTGAGCGTTACCATCGGTCGTCCGCGGTACAATCGCGAAAGGAAGCCGGCATGGGCGTTCCGAGCCTCGGCTTCGAGACAGCCGAGCTCGACCGCGAGCCCGGCCTCGCGGAGCACCGCCAACCCGCGACCGTCCACTCGAGGATCGGGGTCCCGCATCGCCACGACGACGCGGGCGACCCCCGCGGCGATGAGCGCATCGCAGCAAGGGGGTGTGTGACCGTGATGCGCGCAGGGCTCCAACGTGACGTAAGCCGTGGCACCACGTGCGGCTGCTCCGGCCCGGGCCAGTGCCACCGTTTCGGCGTGCGGTCTGCCTCCGGCTCCCGTCCAACCTCGTCCCACGATCCGCCCGTCACGAACGATGACGCAACCGACGGCGGGGTTCGGCCAAGCCGATCCCAAAGCGCGCTCGCCCAAAGCCAACGCCACGCGCATGTAACGCGCGTCCTCGAGCCTCATCGAGACCCACCCGCGGCCGGCTCATTGTCGGGAAGATCACGAATGAATTCCTCGAAGTCGCGTGCCGTCGAGAAATCTTTGTATACACTCGCGAAGCGAACATAGGCGACGTGATCGAGGTGCGCCAAGTGGGCCATCGCCAGCTCGCCGATGCGGGTCGACGGGATTTCACTCTCGCCGCTCTGCTCGAGTTCCCGGACGATTTGGTTCACGAGCCGCTCGATCTGGTCGTCGTCGATCCCGCGTTTTCGGGTGGCGATGCGTAAAGACCGGGCGAGCTTGTCCCGATCGAACGGCACCCGGCGGCCATCCTTCTTTACCACCACGAGCTCGCGCAGCTGAACACGCTCGAGCGTGGTGAACCGGGCCCCGCACTTTGTGCAATGCCGTCGCCGGCGGATCGCGGACCCCTCCTCGACCGGGCGCGAATCTTTCACTTGCGTGTCCTCGGAACCGCAAAACGGGCAGCGCATGCGCCAATCCGAGCGGTAGCCGTCGCGCCCCGACCTCTAGACCACCCGCGGGCTCGCGGCAAAGCCGGCGCGGAGCCGCCGCCTTCAACCGAGCTTCGCGACCCGCCCGGCGTGACGGCCACCTGCGAAGGGCGTGTCGAGGAACGCCGCGAGACAGTCGCGCGCCGTGGCTTCGAC
>Ga0197142_1000605_pt1 | contig 33313 bp, 32 predicted proteins | sample GBS60_MetaG_FD_148614 | JGI IMG/M metagenome (GOLD analysis project Ga0197142, IMG submission 148614) | Sediment microbial communities from Great Boiling Springs, Gerlach, Nevada, United States - GBS 60_MetaG | ecosystem: Environmental > Aquatic > Thermal springs > Hot (42-90C) > Sediment...
CGCCAGGGCAGCAGCCATCTCTTCAGGAAAGGCGTAAGCCGGCAAGCGCCGCCGCTGTAGACGACGCCGGCCCGCCCGCAAACTGACATCGCCCATGTAGCATACGTAGACCGGTTTCCGCCGCCCGGCCGGTTGGGCAGCCGCCGCTCGCGCCAGACCGTCGGCCACACCCACGGGATCGTTGGCCGTATTGGGCACGAGCACGGCCAACAGGGCATCGTACTCGGGGGCAGCCAGCAAGAGCCGGGCGGCCGTCTCGTATTCGCAGGTCGAAGCAGCGCCCAACAGGTCAAAGGGATTGATCCATTGCGGCGCCGCGCCCAAGGCCTGCCGCAATGCCCCGACCGTTGCCGCCGTAGGCGGCGCCGGCGCCAGACCGCAACGGGCCACGGCATCGGTGGCGATGGCCCCCGGACCGCCGGCATTGGTGAGGATGGCCACACGCGGTCCGCCAGGTGCAGGCTGATAAGCCAGGCCCAGGGCGATGCCGAACAGAGCAGCCACCGTATCGGCCTGCAGCAGACCGGCCTGACGCAGGGCCGCGCGATAGACGGCCTCGCTTCCGGCCAGACTGGCCGTATGCGAAGCCACGGCGCGGGCGCCGGCCTCGGTAGCGCCGGCCTTGAAGACGACGATGGGCTTATGCCGTCCCACGGCGCGGGCCACTTCGAGAAAGCGGCGGCCATCCGTCAGCCCTTCCAGGTAAACGGCGATAACGGCCGTATGGCGGTCATGGGCCAGATAGGCCAGCAACTCGGCCTCGTCCACATCGCCGCGATTGCCCACACCGACGAAATAAGACAACCCCACGCCCTGGCCGCAGGCCCAATCGATCAGGGCGCCGCCCACGGCGCCCGATTGGGAGAGCAGGGCTATCCTGCCGGCCGGAGGCATACGACCGATGAAAGTGGCATTGAACCCGGTATGGGCTGCCAGCAGCCCCACCCCGTTCGGCCCCAGCAGACGCATCCCATAGCGCCGGGCCGCGGCCACCAACTCCGCCTGGCGGGCCGCGCCTTCGGGACCGCTTTCGGCAAAACCGCTGGAAAGGACCATGACCGCCCGGATGCCCCGACGTCCGCAGGCCTCCACGGCCGCCGCTACGGCCGGCGCCGGGATGAGGATAACGGCCAGGTCCACCGGGTCGGGCACGGCCGTGACCTCGGCATAGCAAGGCAAGCCCAGGATGGTGGGATGGGTAGGATGAACCGGATAGACCGGCACCCGGTTGTCCCGGCCGATCAGATTCTGCAAGACGCCGTGCCCCAACTTGCCCGGCGTGGCCGAGGCCCCGATCAGGACCACGCCCTGGGGGGCAAAAAACGGCTTCAGGTCGGGAGGAGGGGCCGGTAACTCAAAAGCCATGGAAGCTCTCGCCGGGCGCCAGGAGATGGACGACCGTATGCGGCGCCCACACCGCCGCCAGCCGCTGAAATTCAGGACCGGGCTGCGAAAAATAGGGCATGTTCTCCCACCATTTGCCCAGGGGTCGGAAGGTAGCCCAATGGATAGGGATGGCCAGCCGCGGTTGCAACAGACGCAGAGCCTGGGCCGCACGCCAGGGGTCAAGATGCCCCGGTCCCAGGGTCGGACCCCACCCGCCCACAGGCAACAAAGCCAGGTCCAACCCCTCGGCGCCGATGGCGGACATCTCCGGGAAGAGATCGGTATCACCGGGGAAGTAAATGCTGCGGCTTCCTTCGATGCGATAGCCCTGGGCCAGGTCCATAGGCCCCAACCAGCGCCCCCAACGATGGCCATGCCGGGCCGGCGTCGCCACGATCGCCACCCTGCCCCAGTGCAGGCGTTCGCCGGGGGCCAGCTCGATCAAAGGTTGAGGCACAAGACGACGTAACCAAACCGCCGCCCCGCGCGGGATGACCATCGGCACCGTGGTCGGTAGCACCTGCAACGAGGGCAGATGCAGGTGATCGAAATGAAGATGGGAGAGGAGGATCAGATCGGGATCGGGCTGGGCGGCATACCAGGCCCAACCCGAAGGCCCACAACGGCGCAAATGGAAGACGCGATCGCCCAGAACGGGATCGGTCAGAATGCGCAGGCCATCCAGCTCGATAAGGAGGGTGGCATGCCCCAGATAGTGTACCCGGGTCGCAAACGAAGGGAGATCCATAGCCCGAGACGATACCACCATCAGGCTCTGACCGGCAAATGGCGGTAGAAATGGGCGTTGAACACGGTGGCGGCCAACAATTTTTCCAGGCGGGGATCGCGCTGGTTGAGCGCCCTCCGGTCGCCGAGATAACCGGCAATCCCCGCGACCAGATAGCCGACGACATCGCAACGGGCTGCCTCGCCGAGGCCGTACCCCGCCTGCCAACCGCTTTGCAAACCCTGCCAAAAGGAAGCCCAGGGCGCTGTCGCTGCCGCCGCTTCCAGGTCAAAACGGTCGCACAAGAGGTGATAGACCAGCCATCCCACCGGTTCATAAAAGGCCGTGCGGTCGCTCAGCCACAAGGCCGCCCGCAGCCAGGCCACATCGGTCAGCGTTTCCCGCCGAAAAGGTTGCGGACCGGGCACAAAGCCGTGGCGATCGGGGGTGAGCACGAGATGACCGCCGGGAGCGGCCAGCCAACGCTCCCGCAACGGCAGGGGAAGGGGTGCCAGCTCTGGCGCCACCACCTGCCATAGGGCCATCGGCGTGGCAAAACGCTCCCGTACCTGAGCGGGCGAGCGGGTCAGGGTGGTGGGGAGGATGTGCAACCGCATGTGGAGCTGCTGCCAGACGGCCGACCCTGTTCGCTCCCATCCCGTGGCTTTAGATTTGTTCATACATGGCGCCTACGCTGATGCCCTGATGGATGCGACGGATGGCCTCGCCCAACAAGGGGGCCACGCTGATCTCGATGAGTTTATCACCCAGGCATTTCCGCTTGGCCGCCGCAATCGGCAGCGTGTTCGTCACAATCACCCGGTCAATGGGAGCGGCGGCCAGCCGTTCAGGTGCCGCCGCCGAAAGCACAGGATGCGTCGCCACGGCAAGGACATCGGCGGCGCCGTGCTCCTTCAGAAATTGGGCAGCATGGCATACCGTGCCGCCGGTATCGATTTCGTCATCCACCATGATGCACGTGCGCCCTTCAACCTGGCCGATGAGGTTGTAAAACTCGGTGCGTTCGCCGTCCGGCATCCGGCGTTTTTCGATAATGGCCAGGGGAATGTTCAAATCCTCGGCGAAATTGCGGGCCCGGCGCACACCCCCGATATCCGGTGAGACAATGACGGCATGCCGGTGCAGATGGTAACGTTTGATGAAATCCACCAACAGATAACGGGCCGTCAGTTCATCGTTGGGAATGGTGAAAAAGCCCTGGATCTGGCCGGCATGGAGGTCAATGGTCAAAAACCGTTCGGCGCCGGCTACGGTGAGCAGATCGGCCAGGAGCCGGGCCGTGATGGGCACGCGCGGTTGGTCCTTTTTATCGGTGCGGCCGTAGGCGTAGTAGGGCACGACAGCCGTAATCCGACCGGCACTGTCACGGCGGATGGCGTCAATGGTGATGAGCAACTCCATAATCATATCGTTCACCGGCGACCCCAGGGGCTGGATGATAAACACATCCATCGCCCGTACGCTCTGCTCCAGTCGGACGAAGATGTTCTCGTTAGGGAATTTTTTGACCATCATCGGCGTGGGGTTGACGCGCAGGTACTCGCACACCGCCTGCGCCAACTCGGGATGGCAACTCCCGCTGACCACCGCCAGATCGCCATACAAACCTACGGACATGACAACCTCCTCGAACGAGATAAACCGGCGTTCGCCCCGGCCATCTCATGCCCGATCGGCATCGAGCAACTGCCGGGCTGCCGTATAGGGGTCCAGGCGCCGTTCGGCCACGGCGCTGACAAGCCGCTCCAGGCGCTCGACCGGCGTCCGGTCAAGGACCCGGGCCAGCAGGATATCTCGCAGAATCATACGCAATTCGGATGCTGCCCGCAGGCGGTCACGCCATTGCCGCGTGCCGCTTTGTTCCAGATAGAGCCGATGGGCCTCGATGGAATCGAGCAGTTCACCAATGCCCTGGTTTTGGATGGCAATGGTTTTGTGGATGGGAGGAACCCAGGTCGCCGAAGGAGCTGCCTCTAAGGGCGGCAACGTCACCGGCAATAGCCGGCCGTGGTGCATGATAGGGTACTTATCGGGCACGCCCTGGCCCAACATCATCTTCAGGGCGGTGACGGTGCGGTCGGCCCCCTCACGGTCGGCCTTATTGACGGCGAAAATGTCGGCGATCTCCAATACCCCGGCCTTGATGGCCTGGACCTCGTCGCCCAGACCGGGCGCTTCGACCACGATGGTGGTATGGGCCGTGCTGGCGATTTCGACTTCGCTCTGTCCTACCCCCACCGTCTCGATGAGGATGCGATCGAAACCGGCCGCGTCGAGGACGATGACCACATCGGCCGTAGCCTGCGCCAGCCCACCCAGACTGCCGCGAGTCGCCATCGAGCGGATGAAGATACCGGGATCGCCGGCCAGGTCGCGCATGCGCACCCGATCGCCCAACAAGGCCCCACCGGTAAAGGGACTGGTCGGGTCCACGGCCACGATGCCCACGGTATACCCGCGGCGGCGATAGGCCAGAGCCAGGCCGTTGACCAGGGTCGATTTTCCCGTCCCCGGCGCACCGGTCACGCCGATGAGATGGGCACGGCCGGCCTGGCTATAGAGAGCGGCCAGCAAAGGTCGGGCCAGGGGCGTCCCATCCTCGATATGGCTGATGGCGCGGGCCAGCGCCCGACGATCACCCGCGCGCAGGCCCGTCACCAGCGTCTCAACGGTCTCGGTCCGAGGGGCAGGCATCGGTTGGGTCGTCCCCCGGTTCAGGCCACCGGCTCCGATGCCGCCAGTTCCCGGCGGATGAACTCGGCAATAGCCGAGGTGGGTGTGCCGGGGCCGAAGACGCCTTTCACCCCCATCTGCTGCAGGATGGGAATGTCTTCATCGGGGATGATGCCGCCCACCAGCAGCAACACATCCTCGCGGCCGACCCGATGCAAGGCCTCCTGCACTTTGGGGACCAAAGCCATGTGGGCGCCGGAGAGAATGGACAGGCCGACGACGTCCACATCTTCCTGGAGGGCGGCCTCGGCGATCATCTCGGGGGTCTGCCGGATGCCGGTGTAGATGACCTCGAACCCGGCATCGCGCAGGGCCCGTGCCACCACTTTGGCCCCGCGATCATGACCGTCCAGGCCCGGTTTGGCTACAAGAACACGAATTTTGCGTTCCATTTGCTAGTCAATCGCTAATTTTGTGAAGAATAATGAGAAATTGTCAGAAAAATACAGGTTCATGATAAACGCCGAACACCTCGCGAAACACATCGGTGATTTCACCCAGGGTGGCATACGTCTTGACGGCAGCGATGATGGGCGGCATCAGGTTTTCCGTGCTGCGGGCATAGTCGGCCAGCTCCCGCAGGGCCTTTTGCACGGCGCCGTTGTCACGCTCGGCCCGGACCCGCTTGAGCCGCGCCACCTGGCGTTCATAGCCGTGGGGGTCCATTTCCAGAATGGGGATCGCGATCGGTTCGTCGGCGACAAAGTCGTTGACGCCGACGATGGTCCGGGCGCCGGTATCGATTTCCATCTGATAGCGATAGGCGGCATCGGCGATCTCCCGCTGGAAAAAGCCGCTTTCGATGGCCGGGATCACGCCGCCCAAGGCCTCGATCCGACGGAAGTAGCGCTCGGCCTCTGCCTCCATCTCGTTCGTCAGCTTCTCGACGTAGTACGAGCCGGCCAGGGGATCGATGGTGTTCGTGACGCCCGATTCGTGGGCGATGATCTGCTGGGTGCGCAGGGCGATGGTGACGGCCTTTTCGCTGGGCAGGGCGAGCGCTTCGTCCATGCTGTTCGTATGCAGGCTTTGCACCCCACCCAAGACGGCGGCCAGCGCCTGGATGGCCACGCGCACGATGTTGTTTTCCGGTTGTTGGGCCGTCAGCGAGACGCCTGCCGTTTGGGCATGGGTACGCAACAGCCACGAACGCGGGTCTTTGGCGCCGTAGCGTTCGCGCATGGCTCTGGCCCACAAGCGTCGCGCCGCCCGAAACTTGGCGATTTCCTCAAAAAAGTCATTGTGAACGTTGAAGAAGAACGACAACCGCGGCGCGAAATCGTCGATGTTCAGTCCCCGGGCCAGCGCGGCCTCGACATAGGTAAAGCCGTTGGCCAGAGTAAAGGCCAGCTCCTGCACGGCCGTGCTCCCGGCCTCGCGAATGTGATAGCCGCTGATGCTGATGGTATTCCATTGGGGAAGCTCCCGGCACCCGAATTCGATGGTGTCCGTCACCAAACGCAGGGAAGGCTCCGGCGGGAAGAGAAATTCTTTCTGGGCGATGTACTCCTTGAGGATGTCGTTTTGAATGGTCCCGCGCAGTTGGTCGCGGCGATAGCCCTGCTTCTCGGCGGTGACGATATACATGGCCCAGAGGATGGCGGCAGGCGAGTTGATGGTCATGCTGGTGCTCACCTCGCCCAGGGGAATGCCGTCGAAGAGGATTTCCATATCGGCCAGCGACGAGACGGCCACCCCACATTTGCCGAATTCGCCCAGGGCTTCGGCCGCGTCCGTGTCGTAACCGTACAGTGTCGGCATATCGAAGGCCACCGACAGCCCCATATTCCCCTGCTGCAACAGATACTTGTAACGGGCATTCGTCTCCTCGGCCGTACCGAAGCCGGCGAACATCCGCATCGTCCACAGGCGACCCCTGTACATGGTGCTGTGCACCCCGCGCGTAAAGGGATACTCGCCCGGCCAGCCCAGATCGCGCCGATAATCGAGATCGGCCACATCGAGGGGGGTGTACAACCGTTGCACGGGCCGAGACGAAGTCGAGACAAACTCGGAACGACGTTCCGGCATGCGTTTCAGCGTAGGAGCCAGGGTCTCTTGCTGCCAGCGTTCCAGATCCTGTTGCAACGCATCGAGTTCACGACGATCGAAAAGGGACATCGGTAACCTCCCAGAAATACGAGGCCCGGTGCCTCGGCAGGGGACGCCTGCAATGCAGCACCGAAGGAGCGAGCGGTGGACAACGTCTTTATTCTACATCAGACCCGAGCCGGCTGCCCATCGGCAAGGGGTCGCGCGTAACGGCTACAACAGATCGGCCAACGCGGCCGTTGTCGGCAAAAGCCGATCGGCATCGGCCAGGTCGCGCGCCTGACCGAATCCACACAACACCCCCACCGTTCGTGCTCCGGCGGCGCCTCCGGCCTGGATATCGACGGCCGTATCCCCCACCATCAGGCAGTCCTCAGGCGCCAGGCCCAGCCGTTGTGCCGCCAGCAGAACGGGTTCCGGGTGCGGTTTGAGCCGCCGCACATCCTCACGGGTGACGATGGCATCGAACAGGCCTTCCCAACCGTGCCTGTGCAGAAAACGCGTGACCGTCTCGCGGTCGCGTGTGGTCACCAGGGCCAGGCGATAGCTCCCTTTGAGCTGCTGCAACATGCTATCCACCCCGGGGATAAGAGTCATCCTCTCGGCCTGGCGCTGGCCCAGCAGACGGGCCAACCATCGGCTGAGGCGAAAGGCCTGCTCGTCCAGACCCAGGCGGTCCAGCTGGGTAATGAGGCCGTTGCCAGGGCCTTCGGCCATCACCACAAGATGACGCAGGAAAGGCCGCGGATCGCCGGCGGGGAACAGGCGGCGCCAGCGTCCCAATCGCGCCGCCAACTCGGCGATCAGGGTATCATCGGTATCGGCCAGAGTGCCATCGAGATCGAACAAGATGCCGGCCACCGGCCGACCGCCCACCCACCCGCGGGGTTCAACGGCCGCCGCGCCGGTCGGAAACGGTTCGCGATCGAGCAGCCGGGCATAGAGATAGCCCCCCAGCAGACGCGCCGTGGCCAGGAGCGGCGCCGCCAGGAGCACGCCTCCGATGCCGAATTCGGCGGCGCCGATGACGATGCCGGCAAAAATGAGCGCCGGATGGAGCTGCACCCGTCGCCCCATGACCCGCGGTAAGAGATAGATCTGGTCGAGTTGAAAAACCAACAGATAGAAGAGGAGCACGATCAACGTGACGACCGGCTTGCTCAGCGGCAACCAGGACGAACCGCCGAAAAACGCCACCAACAACGCCGGGATCGTGGCCAGCACAGGTCCGATGGTCGGGATAAATTCGCCTAAGCCTGCCAAAACGGCCAGCAGCAAGACATTGGATATCCCCAGCACCCACAACCCCAGTCCGACAACGAAGCCAACGATGAGCGCTACCAGCATCTGACCGCGGAAAAAACTTCCCCAGATCAGCCCCAGCCGGCGCAGAATTTCGCTCAATTCCTCCCGTTGCGGAGCCGGCGTCTGTTCGAGCAGCCAGTTGCGCAGCTTATGACTGTCCTTGAGCAACCAGAAGACCAGGACGAAGACGAACAACACCCATAACAGGCTGGAGGCAATGCCCGAGACAACACCGATGATGCTGCTCGCGGCCGGAGTCATAAGCGCCTGGAAGCCCTGGATGAGCTGGGGGACCAACTCATCGCCGCGCAAGGTCAGGGGGCCCAACTCCACAACCCGGTCGCCGAGCTGTTGCAGAACCGGCGTCAATGCCGCCAATTCGGCCTGGAGCCGCCCTACCAATGCGGCCAGGCTGGGCGTGACCAAGACCGGTGCCAGCGCCAGGAGCATGACCACCCCGGTCAACACGATGGCAGCCGCCCAGCCGCGTGGCAAACCCGTCCGTCGCACCAGGCTGTCGGTCGGCCCCTTGAGGAGATAGGCCAGGACGAAGGCGATCAGCAACGGCGGTACCGCCTCGCCGAATTGCATCAACAGCCAGGCGCCTATCACCAGGGCACAAACCAGGACCACAAGCTTGGTGGTCGTTGTCCAGCGCGTGTTCATGACCGCCAAACGCGGAAAGCCACGGCGGAAGGCGCGATCAAAGCCATACGAACCGTCGAGTTGTTGCCCGTGCCGAAGGACAGGCCTGACCGTACAATCGACTTGCGTGCAAGTCTATACGAAATCGTGTCGTTTTACCTGCCATCTGACCCGTGGCCGAGAGATTTTACTATACGAAAAACCGTTTTTCTTTGCAATCCTATCCAAATGGACAAGTGCACCATTACACGATAACATCAAAAACAATATTCCTGTCTTGCCTTCGTCTTTTGCGCGGCCATAATTTTTTTACAACAAATCAAACTATTTATCAATAATACTATTTGTGCAAGAACATGCCAACCCACTCCTATCCCGGCCGTTCAATGCACCACGCCGATATCACCGGGTGGCCAGTAACGCAGCCAGGCTTTACCGACAATGGCGTCCAGAGGGATGGGACCGAAGGCGCGGGAATCGTTGGAGTTGTTGCGATTATCACCCATGACGAAAACGGCATCGGCGGGAATGCGGGTGGGCGGATAATCGCCCCGCGTGACCGTGCGCAGATAGGGTTCGGCCAACGGCACACCGTCGATCAGAACCTGCCCCCCGCGAACTTCGATGGTTTCACCCGGCAGGCCGATCACCCGCTTGATCAACATCTCCCGCCCGTAACCGGGAACGCGGATAACCACAATATCCCCCCGCCGCGGTGGATGCAGGCGATAGCTCAGCTTCTCGATAACCAACCGTTGGTGGCCGTGCAAGGTCGGCTCCATGCTGTAGCCTTCGACCCGCGTCGCCTGGGCCAGGAAGAGATGGATGAGCAGGGCGATCAGAATGGCCGGCAAGACGGTTTGGGCCAGCTCCCGCAGCTCGCGCCCCAGCCACGAGTCACCGGCAGGCGCCGCCGGCGGCGTTGCCGGGACCGGCGGTGGTGTATAGGGCGGCAGATCGTAGCGTTGGGGTTGTTCTTCCGGCCGCACGATGCGGGCATCGGGCGGCCAACGCGGTGGGGAGGCAAAGGGATGCTCGTCCATGGCGATACGGATAGACCGGACTCGAAAGACCGGGCCTGCTCCCAATGCAGGCCCGGTCTCGCTGCGAACCGGACCTTTCAGTGGCTCTTACGCTCCGGCCGCACCGGTCGTGGGGAACGCTCGGTCCGTTCTGTCCGCTCGCCCCGTTCGCCCGGTCGGGCACTGCGGCCGTCACTGCGGGGACGTTCGCCGCCTCCCCCGCGACGTTCACGGGTACGGCGGTCTCGCTCCAGGGCCTCTTCCGGGGTCAATCCTTCCAACACGGCCAGACGGCTCAGGCGGATTTTGCCGCTTTCCTGGTCAATATCAATGACCATGACCATGATCTCATCGCCCACACGCACCACATCTTCGACCTTGCTCACCCGATAATCGGCCAACTGCGAGATATGCACCATGCCATCCACACCGGGCAGGATTTCGACAAAGGCCCCATAAGGCTCGATGCGAACCACCTTGCCGGTGTAGATGCCGCCCACCTTGGCCGTCGCCGTCATCATGTGGATTTCCTCCAGGGCTTTCTCGGCCTCGGCGCCGCCGGACACGTAAATGGTGCCGTCCTCTTCGATGTCGATTTTCACATTGTAATCGCTCTGCAAACGGCGCACGTTTTTACCGCCGGGGCCGATGACTTTGCCGATCTTCTCCGTATCGATTTGCGTCGTCAGGATGCGGGGAGCGTACTTCGAGAGGCTTGGCCGTGAGGTGGGGATGGCCTCCAGCATCTTCTCCAGGATAAAGAGTCGCCCCACGCGCGCCTGCGCCAGTGCATCCCGTAGCAAGTCGTAGCTAAGGCCCTTGATCTTGATGTCCATCTGCAGGGCCGTGATACCGGTAGCCGTGCCCGCCACTTTGAAGTCCATGTCACCGAGATGGTCTTCCATGCCCTGAATGTCGGAGAGGACCACGTAGCGGCTGCCCGGTTGGGTGACATCGCCTTCGCTGATCAAGCCCATGGCAATACCGGCCACCGGAGCGGTAATCGGCACACCGGCATCCATCAGAGCCAGGGTGCTGCCGCAGACAGAAGCCATCGAGGTCGAACCGTTGGAGGTCAGCACCTCGGAGACCAGGCGCAGGGTGTAGGGGAACACGCTTTGATCGGGGATGACCGGTACCAAAGCCCGCTCGGCCAGGGCGCCGTGCCCGATCTCACGGCGGCGAGGGCCGCGATTAGGCCAGGTTTCGCCGGTCGAGAAGGGCGGGAAGTTGTAATGGTGGAGATAGCGCTTCGTATCCTCCGGCAAGAGGGTGTCCAGGGTCTGGGCATCGCTGGGAGTGCCCAGCGTGGCAATGGTCAGAACCTGGGTATCCCCCCGCGTGAAGAGGCCGGACCCATGGGTACGCGGCAAAATGCCCACGGCGCAGCTGATGGGTCGGATGGTCTTGGGATCGCGGCCATCCGGTCGCTCACCGGTGTCGAGGATGCGCCGGCGCACAGCCTCCTTGAGGAGATCATCGAAGACGGCGTTGAGATCACCGACTTCAAAGCGTTCGCCGAGCTGGGCGATCAGGTCGGCACGCAGGGTATCGAGTGCAGCGTTGCGGCTCTCTTTGTCCATCCCGGCCGCGATGATGTGCTGGATCGGTTCCCGCACCATAGCGTTCACGGCCTCGACGGTTTCGGGCAGGGGCACATGGATGGTGAACTCCCGTTTGGGTTTGCCTACGGCCGCGCGCATCTCATGCTGCAGGGCAATGAGGGGTTGGAGCGCCTCATGCCCCACCCGCATCGCCTCCAAAACGATATCTTCGGGGACCTGGTTGGCACCGGCCTCGACCATGAGAATGCCATCGGCAGTACCGCCCAGGCGCAGGTCGAGCAGGCTCTGTTCCATTTCGGCAAAGGTGGGATTGATGATGAAACGGCCGTCGATGTAGCCTACCCGCACGGCGCCGATAGGCCCATCCCAGGGGATGTCGGAAATCATCAGCGCCGCCGAAGCCGCGTTGATGGCGAGGATATCCAGCGGGTTTTCATCGTCGGCGCTCAAGGCCGTGCAGATGATTTGGACCTCATGCCGGAAGCCCTTGGGGAAGAGGGGGCGCAACGGCCGGTCAATAAGCCGGCTGGTGAGAATGGCCTCGGTGCTGGGCCGACCTTCACGGCGGTAGAAACTGCCGGGGATACGGCCGGCCGCATAAAGTCGCTCTTCGAAGTCCACACTCAGGGGGAAGAAATCGGTACCCAGCAGCGGGGTTTTAGAAGCCGTGGCCGTCGCCAGAACGACCGATTCACCTTGCATTGCGGTCACGGCGCCGCCGGCCAGGCGGGCCAGGTCGCCGGTTTCGAACGCGATGGTTTTGCCACCGACGACGGTTTGAAAGACATAAGGTTGGTGGTAAGGCATAGGACACCTGCTATAAGATTCGGAAAATGAGAGGCTGCTCGACACGCAACCCGTCTCCCTCGCCGGGCAACCCAGGTAGCCTGGAAACCCGAGCTACATGCCCTCTTACCACCGCAAGGCCAGGGACTGGCAAGTGCGCCGCACATGCCCTGTGCGGCGCACTTGCCAATTCCTGCTCCTTGCCGGTGCGGTGGGCCGGGTAGCCGTCGAGCGTGATGCGAGACGACAGGAAGGGGGACACAAGAAACGAGTAGAGGCGAAGCCTGCTACTCGTTTCGTTGGCCGCTATTTGCGCAATCCCAGGCGGTCGATAAGCTCCTGGTAGCGCTGACTATCTTTATTCTTGAGATAGGCCAGATGCCGACGTCTCTGACCGACAAGCTTCAAGAGGCCACGTCGTGAAGCTTCGTCGTGTTTATGCACTTTGAGATGCTCGATCAGCTGATTGATGCGATTGGTCAGAAGCGCTACCTGGACCTCGGGCGAACCGGTATCCTGGGGGTGAAGATGGTACTGCTGGATGATCATCTGTTTTTCAGCGGCACTAAGGGACACGGACCAATTCTCCTTTGAAAAGCCGAGACATCACTACGCAGGAAAGCGTATGCTTCAGCCAGAAGGAAATGAGCACCGCCAACACGGCGATGACTGTTAAGTCAGAACATAAGTATAGCACCCGACATCCGATTTTGACAAATCCGCCGACCTGTGCTGGTTGCCGCCCCCGTATGGGGTGGCAGAAGGCAACCACTTCTGCCACCCCTGAAGAATCAAAGCCTGCTCACGGCCAGATGCCCCGCAGCACGGTCGCCCGCGCCACACGGTCAATGGCCAGGATATAAGCCGCAATGCGGTTATTCACTTTATGTTTTTGGGCCAGGGCAATGACTTCATCGAACGCCCGATTCATGACCTGTTCCAGGCGACGATTGACCTCGGCCTCGTCCCAGAAAAGGTATTGCAGGTCCTGTACCCACTCGAAATAGGAAACCGTAACGCCGCCGGCATTGGCCAGGATGTCGGGAATGACAAAAATACCCCGGTCGTACAAGATGGCATCGGCCTCAGGCGTTGTGGGACCGTTGGCCGCTTCACCGATGATGCGTGCCCGAATCCGCGGCGCGTTCTGCGCCGTGAGCTGATTTTCGAGGGCCGCCGGTATCAGAACATCGCATGGTAGCTCCAACAATTCGGCATTTGTCACGGTATCGGCTTCGTCGTAGCCGACGACCGACCCCGTCTCCTGTTTCCAGCGCCATACGGCTATCGGGTCAAGTCCCCTGGGGTTATAAATGCCCCCTTTGGAGTCGCTGACGGCGACGATACGGACGCCATCTTCGGCCAGAAGACGGGCGGCAATACTGCCGGCATTGCCATAACCCTGGATGACGGCCGTAGCCCGGGTCAGATCCAGGCCGAGATGACGGGCAGCCCGCCGGATGGTAAATTGACAACCGCGAGCCGTGGCCTCATGACGCCCTACAGACCCCCCCAGTTCCAGGGGCTTCCCCGTTACCACGGCCGGAACGGTATGCCCTACATTCATGCTGTAGGTGTCCATCAACCAGGCCATGGTTTGCGGGTTCGTGTTGACGTCAGGCGCCGGGATGTCGCTTTCCGGGCCAATGATGATGCTAATCTCCGTCGTATACCGTCGTGTGAGCCGCTCGATCTCCTGAATGCTCATCTGTTTCGGGTCACAGACCACACCGCCTTTGGCACCCCCATACGGAATACCGACCACGGCCGTTTTCCAGGTCATCCACATGGCCAGGGCCCGCACCTCGTCCAGGGTGACATCGGGATGAAAACGGATACCGCCTTTGCCCGGACCGCGCACGGTACAATGCTGGACACGGTAACCGGTGAACATTTGGATTTCGCCGTTATCCATCCGCACCGGGAAGTGGACGATCAACTCCCGCTCGGGCACCCGCAATTTGGCCAGAATCCCCTTCGGATAGTGGTTCAGGTATTGAGCCGCCAGGTCGAATTGCCTCTGGGCAATGGCAAAAGGCGATTCGACCTCCTTGCCGACCACCTCGGCGCGCAACGATGGGGCGATGACAGCGCTGTCTATCATGGTTGCTTCTCCTTTGAAGAACAACAGCTATGGATTTGGGGAAAAGACTTGGACGGGCGGATAAGGACCCGTCGGTCACGGCCACGTTGCCGAACCGTTACCAGTATACCATTTTCGCTCTTTGCTGCCAAGGGGTTACGCGCCTGACCAGCCTATCCGGACCATCCTGGTTGCCAGACCTGACGTCCACACCGAATAGTCCTTCGTGCCTGGTGCGCAACACGGGTCACTTCTGACATCCCTGCGATCAAACCCATGGTCTTTAGCCGCAGCTTGCGGCGACATTCGCAGCCTGCTCCCGCCATTGTTCCCAACGACATCAATCCCCTCTCATCATTTTGGCGACTTTCCCGATTTCATGGTATGCTTGGTGGTTGCAACACCCGGTTCGGGTGTTGCTTGCTCTTGTATGCGAACGAAGGGACGGGATGATGTTGCCCGTCCTCATGATTCGTCAAACCTTTGACCGTTCCCCGTCAGCAGCTAAGCGAGGCCAACGATCGTCCGCAGAACCGAACAAAGTTCCAGTCAAACCACAGGTCCGCGCATCAACGAGCGTATCCGTGCACCCGAAATCCGTGTCATCGACCAGGATGGCACTCAGTTGGGTATTATGACGCCCGAAGCGGCGCTGGCTTTGGCCCGGGAGCGCAATCTCGATCTGGTTGAAGTGGCGCCGCATGCGCAACCGCCCGTCTGTCGGCTGATGAATTTCGGCAAATATCAGTACGAACAGGCCAAACGAGAACGACAAGCACGGAAAGCGCAAAAACAGATCGAAGTTAAAGAAGTTCGTTTACGTCCTAAAACCGGCGAACACGACACCGAAGTCCGTTTGCGCCAGGCACGGCGCTTTTTGGAAGAAGGCAACAAAGTCAAAGTACGTGTGCGTTTTCGGGGACGCGAGATTTTTCACCCCGAACTCGCTACGAATATGCTTCAGGAGTTCGCCGCCCGTTTGAGCGATATCGGTCAGATCGAACAACAACCTGACCTGGAGGGCGCCAGTATGCTCATGGTCCTGGCGCCGCTACCGAGCAAAGGCCGGTAGCCATCCGGTCGGTCCTGCGATACCGTCTTACTTTTTCGTACAGTGTCAGCCCCATCATCTCAGGAGGGTGCTGCTGAGACCAGGCAGCTCCCTCTTTGTTTGCCATTCTTTGCCAGGAGTTGTTCCCGATGCCCAAGATCAAGACCTATAAAAACGCTGCCAAGCGTTTTACCTTCTCGGCCAACGGCAAGTTACGCCGTGTCAAACAAGGCAAGAGCCACCTGCGGCGACGCACACCCAAACGCAGCAAACGCCTTTTCGACAAGCTGTTGACCGACACCATCCCCAGCCACAAACGCATTGTCCAACGATTGGCCCCCTATCTCAAGCGGAAATAGCCCGGAGCGATTGCTATGACCCGAGTCAAACGTGGCGTCACGACCCGTGCACGGCACAAGAAAGTCCTCAAGTTTACGAAAGGCCATTTCGGCGCCCGCCATCGTCTCTTTCGCGTGGCCAATGAGTCGCGCATTCATGCCCTGCTCTATGCCTATCGCGACCGCCGCCAGCGCAAGCGCGATTTTCGGCGGTTGTGGATCGTGCGCATCAATGCGGCCGCCCGTCGGCAGGGACTCAATTACAGCCGCCTGATCGACGGTCTGAAAAAGGCCGATGTCCGCCTTGACCGCAAAATGCTGGCCGATCTGGCCGTGAGCGAGCCGCAGGCCTTCGCTGCCCTTGCCGACGTCGCCAGGAGCGCCTTGCGCTAGCGGAGGTGAGGGCGATGGCGCCGATGATCACCAGCGCCGCCAACCCTCGCTATAAGCTTGCCCGTGCTCTGCTGACACGACGAGGCCGCCAAAAACATCATCGGCTTTTACTCGAAGGGCCGCGACTTATCGAGGATAGCATCAGCGCCGGATTCCCCCCGGCGCTGGTTTTGTTTGCGGAGGAGGCGGCCTCTGTTCTGGCGCCGGTGTTGGCGATGGCCGCTGCCGCCGGCGCCGAAGTGCTCAGCCTCAAAGGCGAATTGTGGGCCGAACTCTGCCAGACGACAACGCCCCAGGGGGTTGTGGCCGTTGCGCCCTGGCCGGAGATCGCCCCTGGCCAGGAAGGTTGGAGCTTGATCGTGGATGGCGTGCAAGACCCCGGTAATTTGGGCACGCTGTTGCGCAGCGCTGCCGCCGCCGGTCTCGATCAGGTCATTCTGCTCCCCGGTGTGACCGATCCCTGGGCGCCCAAGGTATTGCGGGCCGGGATGGGCGCCCACTTTCGCGTGGCCATCCGCATGGCCCGCGATCTGGCCCAGGTCGAAGCCTGGATCGGCCCGGCCCAGCGTCTGCTGGCGACAGCGGCGGCGCCTACCCTTTATACCGAAGTCGATTGGACGCAACCCAGCGCCCTTGTGATCGGCAGCGAAGCCGAAGGCCCCCGGCTGACGGCTTCCTGGTCGGGCTTGCGGGCCATCGCCATTCCCATGGCCCGCGGCATGGAATCGCTTAATGCGGCCGTTGCCGGCAGCATCATCCTCTTCGAAGCCCAACGACAGCGCCGTGCCCGCTTTTCCTCCTGACGGACACGGCCCCCAATAAGATTTCCCTCTCCAAAGTCGGGGCGAGAGGACTTGAACCTCCGACCTCACGGTCCCGAACCGTGTGCGCTACCGGACTGCGCTACGCCCCGACGTTCAAATCATTATAACCATTCGGAAGCCATCGGTCAAAGCCGCTACCGGTTCGCGTTGGCCGGTTATCTGCCCATGCGCTTCCGCCGGGCAGCCCCAGGGTGTCCGGCCTGGCGAGAGGGATGGGATGAGGGAACAACGGTGAAGATCACCGTCGGGACAAGGCAAACGACAAAGGTGAGGGTTGAAGGGAAAAGGGGTAAATAGGGCCTTTGCCTCATGACTTGCGCAGCTCAGAAGCGCATGCTACTCTGCGATGGCTCATGGCTCTTTTTGTGTTTTTGCCGTAACTACCCACCATCGCCGAAAGCGAGGATAAAATCCTCCCACATTTGTCATGACGAGCGCAGCGCTTGCCCCGAGGGCAGCGTGGGGAAAGCAATCGCCTGGCCTGCGAGGAGATTGCCTCGCTCCGCTCGCAATGACAAGTCGAACATTAGCGAGATAGTTACGTTTTCTCGGTGTTATCCCCATCATGACGTTTTTCACCCTTCCACGCAGTGAGCGCCTTGTTTCTCCTTTTTTACCCATCTATGCAAGTTTGGGCTTTGCCCTCGGCGATTGGTGGGGCGAACGCCTGTTGACATGGGGGTTTTGGGCCTGCCAGGGCCCGGAGCGAGTCCCGTCGCCTCTGTGGTTGTTGGCGCCGCTGCCGTTTTTGGGCGGCCTGCTGGTATGGGGACGCCGACATCGGCGCCGACTCATCCCTTTGCTTATGCTCATAGCTGTTTTGCTCGGGGCCTGGCGTCATATCACGCAGCCGTTCGAGCCCTGTCTCCAGGCTCATGACCTGAGGGTCTATCATCGCGCTCACGCTTACGGCCGTCCGGATATCCTGGAGGGGGTCGTCATCGGTTATCCCGACCGTCGCGCCGGGTTCGTCCATTATCGGGTACGGGTGGATACGATCTGGCGGGGCAATACCGCCACGCCGGTGACGGGCGTGGCCTTGGTCCGCACGACCGACCTTTCCGAATTCGGATACGGAGATCGTCTACGTATCCATGGCATACCGACGACACCGCCAACGTTTAGCGATTTCGACTATCGCCGCTATCTCGCCCGACGCGGGGTGCATACCCTCATCCGTGCCACCGCTCTGACGCAGGTGGCATCCGCTCAAGGGCAACCTTTACTGGCCCTGCTTTATCGTGTGCGCGCCCGCGGCAGCGCCGTGTTGAATGCCGTCCTGCCCGAACCCTACGCTGCACTGGCCAACGGGATGATCCTGGGCATCGAGAGTGCGATTCCACGCGAGCTGTACGCTCAATTCAATCTGACCGGGACCAGCCACGTCATCGTCATCAGCGGTTCGAATATCGCCCTGGTCTCCGGCATCCTGATGACGATAAGCAGGCGCTTGCGTCGACCGCGTCTGGCTGCCGTCCTGACCCTGACCGGTATTGCCTTTTACACGCTTTTGGTAGGCGCCGATGCAGCCGTCACCCGCGCCGCTCTCATGGGCGGACTGGCCGTGATGGCCGTTGCCCTGGGCCGCCAAAGCGCGGCTTTGCTTTCCCTGTTCCTGGCCGGTCTGGTCATGTTGGTGATCCATCCGCTGACTTTGTGGGATGTGGGTTTCCAGCTCAGTTTTACGGCCACATTGGGTTTGATCCTCTTCAGCCGCCCTCTGCAAGAACGCTGGCAGGCCTCTATGGGCAAACGTCTGCCCCGCCTGGCCCATAACCTGATCGCCGAGGGACTGTTGGTGACCATGGCAGCCCAAATTGCGACGTTACCGTTGATCGTGGCGTACTTCGGTCGGCTTTCGCTCATTGCCTTCGCGGCCAACCTGCTTATTCTGCCGGTCCAGCCGCTCATTTTGACCGGCGGAGGGCTGACCATGCTGACGGGTTTCTTCGCTCTGCCTCTGGCCCAGATGCTGGCCTGGATCCCACGCGCCGGTCTGTGGTGGACCGTCCTTATCGTCGAGCAAACGGCCCGGGTACCGTTTGGCTCATTGGTCATAGGACCCTGGGGACGCATGTTGGCGACGCTCGCCTTCTTCGGCCTGGGGCTGGGCTTTATCGGCTGGTTGCTGCGGCAGGAACAGGGGGCGACGTCTCTGATTCCCAGCGCCTGGCAACCCGCATGGCGTCGCAGCCTAATCCTGGCGACGGCGGTTATCCTGCCGTTATGGGGCATCATGAGCTACGGCGAGAGCCGGCCTGACGGTCGTCTGCATCTGATTTTGTTGGGTCGAGGCGAGACGGTCGATTTTCTCATCGTCGGTCCGACGGGTAGGCGCATGCTGATCGCGGCCGGCCGGATGTCGGCTCAGCCTCCGTTGGCCGCTGCCGTGCGCAGTCAGCCGGCAGGCCGCCGACCTTTGGATCTCATCATCCTGGCGCGAGGAAGCCCAGATAGCTGTCCGCTCCCGGCCGATTTGTGTCCGGACACCGTCTGGCTCGGTTCCGATCACCCGGCCTTGCCAAGGGGTAGTGTTATCACCCTGGAAGAGGGTGTGACCCTGTCCTTGCTCTACCGGCCGTCTACGGCCGAGGAAATGCCCCTTTTTCTGTTGCGCTACGGCGATTTCACAGCCCTGCTGCCTTTCGAGTTGTCCCAGGCGAACCAGGAGATGCTCCTGGGGCATTTACCGGGAGGCATCACCGTTCTGCCGGCGCCCTTTCCGGGAAGTGGTTTCTGGCCTCACCCCGATCTGATCGCCCACCTGCATCCGCAAGTCGTCCTGGTACCTGAAGGAGTAACCTATCCGCCTGCCGTGCAACGCAGTCTGAATCGGTATACCCGTCCGGCTGCCATCGCTGCCGTGGGCGTTACGGAGATCAGCAGCGATGGCCAGACGTTCACATTGCTGGCCCGACCTTATCCCGAAGAAGGCCTGCGACGCTGAACGCAAAACCGTGCTTTCCCCGCCGCCCCGGCTTTTTGAGGTTACCTATAGCGAAGCCTACGCCCCTAAAGCCCTTTGCAATGCTTCTTGCCAGAAGCGGTAACTACCGTCGCGCAGAACCAGGACACTCTCTTTTTGCGCCATGCTCAAAACGCGATCGTCGATCTGCTCGCCGGCCACGGCCGCCAGGGTGGGATATCCGGCCTTGACCAACAGGTTGGCGCGCCTGCGCGCCCGCAGGACATCGTTGCGCTCGATCGTACTCGAAGCCTCACAAGCTATCCATACTTCGGGGCGCTCGGCCAATTGGCGCACCTTGCCGTTCAGCAACAGATCGAGCGAGAGCAAATCATCAATCTCTTCATCATCCAGGACCTTTTCCAGCTCGTCCATGAGGGTATCCAGCGTGACCACGCGGACCTTCTGCAACACTCGGGCAAGATACGTCGCCGCGCGTTCGCGATAACGGCGTTCGACATTATCACCAAGAAGGCGGGCAACGGTGATATCAATCCGATCCACTCGCTGGGCCAGAACACGCACCACTTCGACCAGCTCGGCCACGATGGCCTCCAGCCGGGCGAAACGCTCCTCCGAACGCCGCTGCGCCTCGGCCAACTCTTCGACCCGCTGCTCGGTGCGCCGCTGCGCCTCGGCCAACTCTTCGACCCGCTGCTCGGTGCGCCGCTGCGCCTCGGCCAACTCAGCCACGATGGCCTCCAGCCGGGTGAGACGCTCCTCCGAACGCCGCTGCGCCTCGGCCAACTCGGCCACAACCGCCTCCAGCCGGGTGAGACGCTCATCAGCCCGGCGCTCCATCTCGAAAAGGGTCGCCTGCATATCCAGGATGTCCTGACGACGGGCCACCAGTTCGGCGCGCAGGTTCTGCTCCAGAGTTTCCAAAGCCTGAACCAAGGGACGCCGGAGCTCGGGGGGAAGGTCGAGGAGATACGAGACGTAACTCATAAGCGTTGTCGCCGCTTTATGATAATCGATACCGGGGAAAAGCGCAAATAATACGTCGCTCTTTTGCTTGAGCAAAAAATCGCCAGGAAAGGCGATAAGCAAGTCGGCCATACCGGTGAGAGGGATGTCAAGAAAGGTCCGCAAACGGTGACCGGGCTTACTGGACAGAGTCCTATCACCTTGCTATTATCCGACCACCGTCGTTTGCTTTGATAATCGCTCTCTTTGATTTTGCAGGAGGTATCACCATGGCCATCCGCACGGCCGAAGCCGTATGGCAGGGTACGTTGAAAGAAGGCAAAGGGGTGATGAAGACCGGCACAGGCGGTTGTGAAGGTCCTTTCACCTATGCCTCCCGTTTTGAAGAAGGCGAGGGCACCAATCCCGAGGAGCTTCTCGGAGCGGCCCATGCCGGTTGTTTTTCCATGTTTCTCTCGGCCTTGTTGACGAACAACGGCATTACGCCTACCCGTATTGCCACCAAAGCCAAAGTCCATCTGCGCGCCGGACCTACCATTGAGTTAATCGAGCTGCACACCGAAGTCGAGGCGCCGGGTCTGGATGAGGCCAAACTGCAGGAGCTGGCAGCCGAGGCCAAGGCCAAATGCCCGGTGTCCAAAGCCCTGGCCGGGCCGCAGATCGAAATGACGGCCACCCTGGTCGGCGCCTGAATCGGCCTGGTAGCCCTTGTGGGGAGGCCGGTTCTCCTCGAATCGGCCCCCACCGGCTTTCAGGCCTTGCGTTCCGCTACCAGAAAGTGGGAAAGGCCGAAGATGCGCAGCGGTGTTTTCTCCAGGGCATAGGTCAAAGCGCGCAGGCTGCGTCCTGTCCGGGGGTAGCGGTAGATGATGTTATCGTAACCGGGATAAATTTGGGTGTGATACACCACATGCAAGGGCAAGGGCGCCAGCAGACGAGACAAAGCGGCCGCGGTGTAAGCACGCACATGCGGGGCCAGGCGATCTCGCCAGCGATCCGGCAACCAGTTGATCAGGGGCACATTGCGGAAATGATACGTTCCACGCCAATAACAGCCGTGGGTCTCGAAGGGATAGAGACGATTGGGCACAAAAAGGACGAGACGACCACCGGGCCGCAGGACACGGGCGATTTCGGCCAGAGCCATGGCATCATCCTGCACGTGTTCCAGGACCTCATGGGAAAGCACCGTATCAAAACTGGCAGCCGGGAAAGGTAAAGCCTCACAGGCCGCCACGACACATCGGGTGACAGCCTGAGCAGCGATGCGCATACTGGGGTAGTCGATATCGATGGAGACCACGCGGGCGCCGGCAGCCGCCAGATGGCGGCTATACATCCCGATGCCGGCGCCATCGACGAGCACATCGGCATCTTGGACCGGCGCCCAGGCCCGGATCAACTCGAAACGGCGCTGCTGACCGGCCCGCCATACATACGAAGGATGGCCCAAGATAGCCGCTTTCTCGTCCGAGCGCCGCGGCGTATCGGTTGTGGTCATTGGCCTTCCTCCTGTTGGCCCCATTCCTCTTTATGGCCAAAGCCACGCGTGTTGTCGATCAGACGGATCCAGCTCGGTACCAGCCGATAATAGCGGGCCCGGGCCAGGGCAACGGCCAGGGTTTGGGCAGAAGCAATGAAGGGAAACCGTTCGCCATAAATCCGACGGGCAACGATCACCTCATCCCCGGCGCAGGGCGCGGCCAGCCCGTGGATTTGCAGCCCCCGGATAGACCGCCAGTCTTGATTGTTGGCCTCGATGGTGGCTGCCACCCAGGCGCCGGTGCCGATGTGTTGGGCATGGCGCGTCGTCGGATCGGACAAAAAGTACAGAGTGAGATCGGGTCCGGCTGCGTAAAAGACGGCCGCAGCGTGAGGCCGGCCTTCGGGTCCGACCGTGGCCAGGCAAAGGGTGTTGTGGGCGGCCAGAAAATCCGCAAGGTGCGGTAAAGTCGCCAAGGGTGGAAGCCCTCTACCCATGATCGGTCGCCTGAAGCGCTCCGGCCTGTTTCCGCCGCAATCCCAACCATTCCTGATACAACTCGTTCGGAATGCCGATACGGGCCAGGATACGACCGCACGTGTTGTCGATCACGTCATCCAGGGTTTGCGGCAAGGCATAAAAGGCAGGCACGGGCGGAAAAATGATGCAGCCGATCTCGGCAGCCTGGGTCAGCAACCGCAGGTGGCCTACATGCAGAGGCGTCTCGCGCACCACCAGCACCACAGGCCGACCTTCCTTCAATTGGACATCGGCGGCGCGCGCGACCAGGTCGGCGGCATAGCTATGGGCAATGGCACTGAGGGTCTTGATGGAACAAGGGGCTACGATCATCCCCATGGTGGCAAAACTGCCGGAGGCAATGGCGGCGGCAATATCGCCGGGCCGATAAACCACATCGGCCAGGGCTTCGACCTGGCGGGGGGTGTAGGTCGTCTCCTGGACGATGGTGATACCGGCAGCCGGCGAAATGATGAGATGGGTCTCGATCTCCGGCGTCCGCCGCAGGATTTCCAACAGGCGAATGCCGTAAATCTGGCCGGAAGCACCCGTCAGAGCAATGATCAAACGTTTGGACATGGTCGTAATCGGTTCAGCCCTGCGCCAGACGATAGAGCAGAGCCAGCAGCATAAGGAGGATGAGCAAAAGACGGGCCGCCGTCATGACCTCAAGAGCGACGGGGGGTGGTTGGACCTCCTCGCCGTAGACCGACTCATCGGCCAGCCAGGGTAGGACGGCCAACGCGGCCGGGTCGGTGCTGCGCCGTTCGGTTGCGGGAGCGAGGTCCGCAAGCAAAGCCGGCAGATCGGCTACGAGCCCTTCGGAGCGTTCGGGCTCGGCCAAAACGGTGACAAGGGGCAGCATGGCTCCGGCACCGAGGTCGCGACGGTCGAGATCGGCCAGATGTTCCGGAAAAGCCGGCGCGGCCGGGGCGGTGGAAGGATGTCGGGCCAGGCGGACAAAAACCGCCAGCACCAGCAACACCAGCAGGCTCAGGACATCCAGGCCGGTCCAGGCCACAGGAAACACAGGCCCTCCTCAAAACGGGTCGCGATCGGTATCGAGGTCGAAGGCGCCTTCCTCAGGCAACGCTTCGCTAATCCCACGACCGCCCGGTGATAGGGGCACCTCTTCGCCCGTGGGCATAAGCAGCCGCACGCGCAGCTCGGCCCGATCGAGCAGGTGATGGCAATGCCGGATCAGCGCCATGCCGCGCTCGTAGTGGGCGATATCGGCCTCCAGGTCGCCGCCGCCCGCTTCCAATGCCGCCACGGTGCGCTGCAACTCGGCCAGGGCCTGCTCAAAGCTGAGATGGGACAGGTCTTCCATAGGTTATCCTTCTGCCGAAACCACAACACGGAACCATCCGTCGGCCACATGGACGTTCAGCCGCCGACCCGGTACGGCCTGAGCTACCGACCGCACCACGCGGCCATCGGCATCACGCACAAGGGCATACCCACGGCCAAGGACGGCCAGCGGATTGAGCGCCGCCAACCGTTGCTCCAGGCCGTTCACAAGCAGACGCCGTCGCTGAAAAGTCTGCTGCCAGCCGTGCGTCAGGCGCCGATCCAGCTCATCCACGTACTGCCGCTGTTGCTCGATGCGATAACGGGGCGACAACCGCCGCAGGGCAGCCTCGGTTTGCTCCATCCGCAGCCGTCCACGGGTCACATGGCTGCGGACAAGCTCGGTCAGGCGAATCATCGTCTGGGTCAGTTGCTGTCGATAGGTCGTTGCATCGGTGGCCACAACGGCATGGGCGGCCGCCGTGGGCGTCGGCGCGCGGTAATCGGCGACAAAATCGGCGATGGTAAAATCGGTCTCATGGCCGACAGCCGTGATCACCGGCACAGGTGAGCGGGCGATGAACCGGGCCAGCTCCTCATCGTTGAACGCCCAAAGGTCCTCAATGGATCCACCCCCCCGTGCCAGGACGATGACCTCGATATCCTCCCGACGGTAGAGCGCCGCCAGAGCCGCCCGCAGTGAGGCCGGGGCCTGGTCCCCCTGCACCAGACTCGGTACCAGCAGGACATCGGCCAACGGCCAACGCTCAGCCAACACGCGCAGGAAATCGTGGACGGCCGCCCCTGTGGGCGATGTGATCAGACCGATGCGCCGCGGACAGGGCGGCAACGGCCGCTTACGCGCCGTGTCGAACAACCCCTCGGCCTGAAGCCGTGCTTTGGTCTGCTCGAAACGGCGATAAAGCTCACCGACCCCACCTTCGGGCCGAAGGTCATCGGTGATAAGCCGCAGCTCTCCCCGCGGCGGATAAAACTCGAGACGACCATGGGCCATAACGGTCTGGCCGACGGCAGGCAAACGGCCCAGATACCGCACCACGCTGCGCCACATCACCGCCTGCAGCACGGCACCTTCGTCTTTCAACGTGAAGTAGACATGGCCCGAATTCGGCTGCGCCAGATGCCCGATCTCGCCGACGACGCTGAGATCGAGGAGCGTCTCATCCTCGCGCAGCCGCTCGCTCAGGTAGGCGGCCAGCTCGGCAACGGTGAACACAAAGGCCATGGCAGGCACCCATTCCTTATCAGATAAGACGATGGCCGGAGCGGCGTCGATCGAGATAGACGGGTAGACGCCGAGGAAGCAGGCTGACGGTGAAAGGCGTCCGCTCGGTCGGGTCTCCGTCCAGATGATACATCTGCGGCGGATCGGTTGTCACCTCGAGGCAGCGCAACCGGCGGCGGATCAGGCGAGGATCGCTGGTGCGAGGGTAAATCAAAAGCTTGAGCGCCAACAGGAAGAACCGGAGGGGATGCTCTTCGGCGACGGCAACCAGGTCGAAAAAGCCATCGTTCAATTGCGCCTGGGGCGTCACCCACACGTAGCGGGCATAGAGACCGATGTTGCTGACCACAGTCAGGGTATACCGGCCTTCGAGTCGTTCCTGCTCGTCCAGCCACAGCGTCGTTTGTGCAGCGCGGTGGCGGGGGAAAGTGCGGAGAAACTCGGTCAGATAGGTGATAACCGGCGCCCGGCGCTTGCTATGGAGTTTGTTTTCCACACGCAGCGTGACGGCCGCATCGAGACCGCAGCCCACCCAGCACATGAAGGCCGTCCCGTTGACCAGACCGACATCCAGGGGAACGGCTTCGCCGGCCAGGATGATGCGCACGGCGGCCAGCGTGGCATCGCCAAAGCTGTGGTCCGGATGGGGCAACCCCACATCCCGGGCGAAGACGTTGCCGCTGCCCAGGGGGATAATGCCCAGAGCCACATCGGTGGCGCCGGCGGCGATGATGCCATGGGCCGCCTGCCCGATCGAGCCATCTCCGCCGGCAACGAGGATGGGATGATAACCGGCCCTGGCAGCCTCGGCGGCCAGTTCGCGGGCATGGTTACGGCGAGCCGTTTCGCGCACTTCGACCTCCCAGCCGGCCGCACGCAAGGCAGCGATGGCCCGTCCCAAAGCAGCATGGCGGGCAGGATGGCCGGCGACGGGATTGTGGATAAGGAACGCGTGCAAGGGCAATGCCATCAGGCCGCAAGAGAATAGCGTCCATTGTAGCACAGGATGCCCTTGTCCGAACATCCAAACGGCCCCTGGTCCGGCTTTTCCCAATCCCACCCCGTGCTCCCAGGGTTCGCAGGTCAAGCCAACGGCGTCTCCACCACAAAATGGAACCGTTGCTCGTAGCGGCGCAACAAACGCAAAACCGGGGCGCCGAAAAGCACGATAAGCGTCGCATTGCCCACACCGCGCCACAGATCCCAAAAGAACGATGTGGCCATGTAAAACAGGGCATAGCTCCGCAAAGCGGCCATGGCCCCCTGACCCGGCTGCCAGTAGAGATGAGCCTGAGTCGGCTGAAACACAAAAGGCCAAAACCACAGATTCATCACGGCCCCGTAGAACAGCCCCAACACAAAGCCCGCCCCCGCCAGCAGGACGATCTCGGCCCGCGCATGGGACCGAGGATGGGGCAGCAACCCCGCGGCTGCGGCTACCCAACCCGAAGCAAACATCTGATAAGGCAACCAGGGACCAACCCCACCGGTCATGAAGGCCGAGGCCAGCAAGGTCAACACGCCCAGGAGAAAGCCGAACTGCGCGCCGAACGCATAGCCGGCCAGAATAGGCAGAAAAAAGACGGCCGAAAATCCGGCCGGACCGGGCACGAAGCGCAGCACGGCGCCTACAGCCGCCAAAGCCCCCAGCAGCGCCAGCGTCTTGGCCGACATCTGGCCGCTGCGCAGATAGGTGAACAGGGCGGCCAGAGCCAGCAGCGTCAACAACATCAGGACGAAGGGGGCATCCTGGCTGTGGGCCATGACCATGTTCTCGCCCTGGCGCAGGGCCGGTGCAAAAAAGGGCGAGAGAAAGGCCGCCACGCCCACCAGACTGGCCAGAACCAGAATAAGCGCCGATGCCGAAACGCGAACCCTCATCGCCTGCCCTCCCCCAGCCCGGCCAGCACATCCTCCGGCGTGAGCAAACGCGGATCGCGGAACAGCTTGTTGATCTGGCTGGCAAAGACAAGGGATTCGGCCATCACCCGTCGCGCCGGGCCATCCACCACGATCTGGCCTTCGGCCATGAGGACCACGCGGTCGGCCGTGGCGGCTGCCAGTTCGACATCGTGAGTCGCCATGATCACCGTCTTGCCTGCCCGGCGCAACTCGTGCAACAGTTCGGCCAGGATGTGTTTTTGCACGTAATCAAGCCCACGGGTAGGCTCGTCGAGCAGGATCAATTCCGGATCGGGGACGAGTACGGCAGCCAGAGCCAGACGTTGCTTCTCGCCCACCGAGAGATCGTGAGGATGGCTGTCCCGGCAGTGGTCAAGTCCCAACCGTGCCAATAACGCCCGGTCGGCTTCTGGATCGGGCGGCAGGCCATGACCACGACGGCTGAGGGCCAATTCCTCGGCCACGGTCTCGGCGAAGAGCAGTCGCTCCGGGTTTTGTGGCACGTAGGCCACATGCCGGACCAGGGTTTCGGTGGATACCCGGCTTGTCTCATAGCCCACGACGCGAACATGGCCCTGGGTAGGCGGCAACAAACCCACGAGATGCTTGAGCAGCGTGGTCTTGCCGCTGCCGTTGCGTCCCATCAAGGCGACAAACTCGCCCCGGTGCACCCGCAAACTGACCCCGGTCAGGGCTTCAATGCCGGCCCCACGGCTCCCGCTCGTATAGCGATGCCACAGCTTCTCGACGACCACCACGGCTTCGCGGCCGTTGGCCGGCGTTACCGTCGCAGACGGCTGTGACACCACCGGCAAATGCAGACGCTCCTTCAAGGCTTGCGCAAAGCGACGTCCTTCTTTGATGGTCAGGGGCAGGGGTTCCCAGCCCAGGGCCTTGCCCAGGGTGATCAGCGGAGGCGTCAGCGGCACCCGGCGCAACACCTCGGCCGGCGTACCAAGCAGAGGTGGTTGACCATGACCCGGCCAATACAAAACGAAATCGGCATACTGCACCACTCGCTCCAGCCGATGCTCAGAAAGCACCACGGTCAGCCCCAGGTCCTCATTGAGCTGACGCAGGGCCAGCAAAACCTCCTCGGCGGCCTGCGGATCGAGCTGAGAGGTCGGCTCATCCAGCAAAAGCACCTGCGGATGAAGCGTCAGCACCGAAGCGATGGCCACCCGCTGTTTCTCGCCACCGGAAAGGGTGCTGACCGGCCGATGGCGCAGATGGGCAATGCGCAACTGATCCAGCACTTCTTCCACCCGTTTGCGCATCACATCCTGGGGCAGCGCCCAATTCTCCAGGGCAAAGGCCAGCTCGTCCTCGACCCGATCGACCACAAAACCGGATTCGGGATCCTGAAAGACCATCCCCACCAGGTCCGCCATCCCTTTTGGCGCCGCCTGTACCGGGTCCCGACCGTCCACGCGCACGCAACCGCTGAGATGCCCCCCGTAGAAATGGGGCACCAGGCCGTTGAGCGTGCGCAAAAACGTGGATTTGCCCGACCCGGACGGTCCGATGACAAGGACAAAAGCGCCCTGAGGCAACCGCAGGGAGACCTCGCGCAAGATGGGTTCGGTTGCCGTAGCGTAACGGAAGCTGAAACGGTCAAGGGCAATCATGGCCTACCCCTCCGTGAGAGCCAGCGTTGCCGGCGGCATCAGCAGGGCCGGCAGGAGCAACAAAGCCGCCAACAAGCCCGGCACAGGGTGAAATGGCGGCACCCAATCATAAGGCGGGTAAGGGTAGTAAAAGAGCAGGTCTTCCCCAATCCGGGCCATGACGATCATGCCGGCTACCGCGATCAGAGCCGTAACGGTCACGGCCGTATCTCGCCGCCGCCACAGCCAGCGGCGATAACGGGATCGGCGGATGGCGCGCCCCTGACGCACGAGGACCACCACGACCAGCAGTGCGCCCACGACCACGGCCACCAGCCCCGGGCTCTCGGCAGCCGGCCAAAACGCGCGCGCCAGCAAGCCCATCAGCAAAGCCAACAAACCGATGATAACCCCGGTCCGCCATAACAGCGTCTGCCCCGGCGTCGGGGAGGCTGTGGTAGCGCCGAACCCGCGTGCCTCCATAGACTCGGCCAGTTGCACGGCCCGATCCAGCCCGTTCCCCAATAGCGCCACGAAAAGCGGTTGCCAATCGCGCAAACGACGCCGACGATAGCCGCGCAACCGGTGGGCTTCCTGAAGCTCCTGCCAGGCGACCACGGTCTGGGGAATAAAGGAAACGGCAATCGTCAGCGCCACCCCGGCCTGATAGGCAAAAGCCGGCAACAGCCGCAACACCTCATGGGGGCCTACGGCGCTGTTGAACACGGTGAAGACCAAGAGCAAAGCCAGAACGTTGAGAGCCGTGCTCAGACCGTACAAAAGGGCCTCCAGGGTAAGGGGACCGCCAAGAAAAGGCCAGTCGGCCGGCAAACGGGCCAGGACCACACGGCCGTGATGAGAGGTAAGGACATTGAACAGCACGGTGAACAGGCCCAGGAGCAAGGCCAACCGGATCACCGGCTGCCAGGCCTGCGGCCGGGCCGCGACGGCGGTAGGTTCGGTATGACCGGATTGGCGTTGGCGCAAAACGCCGAAAACGAAGGCGGCGGCGGCACAGGCAATGACCAGATAGAACGGATTGCGCGTCAGCAAGGCAACGGTCAACCCTGCCATCAACCAGGCCACCCAGCTTAGAGGATGATAACCTGCCGTCATGGTGTCGCCATGTGCGCTTACCGGGATTCCCCGTGACGCTGGCGCCACAAGGCCCATGCGCCTGCTGCCAGCAGACCGGCCAGGACAAGGGCAAAAATGCCGATATTGAGGAACAACCGCGCCGGACCGTCGGTGCTCGCCACCGGCGCCGCCGGGGTGAAGACCGGTACCGGTCGGGCTACGATAGCGGCCGTCGGCGTCGCCAAAACGGCCACCACCGGCACCGTCGGCGTCGCCAAAACGGCCGCCACCGGCACCGTCGGCGTCGCCGTCATCGTTGCGGTCGGGGTGGGGATGAGCGTCGCGGCCGTCGGGGGACCGGTTGCGGGTGTCGGTGTAGGGGCGAAGGTGGGTTCCGGTTCCACCACCTCCAGAATAGCCGTGCGACGATCCTGCTGCTCAGCGGCCACGGCGCGCAGGCTGTAGAGGGTCTCGGTCACCGGACAGACATTCAGCGCCGACGAGGGCGACACAGGCTGTTCCGAAGCATCGCCTATTTGCAGAAAGACGGCATCGGCGCCCACGACCTGCCAGCTCAGCGTGGCACATTCGCCGGCAACGATGCGTTCGGGGCTCAGCGAGAGGGCCATGCGGAGGGTGGCGGAAGCAGGGGTGGGCGGAGGCGAGGGTGTGGCCGTAGGAACAGGCGTCGCCGTGGGAACGGTGGGAACAGCGGTGGCCGTAGGGGAAACGACCGGTGTGGGCGTGGTCGTGCCGGTGGGGGTGAGCGTAGGTGTCGCCGTGCGCGTCGGTGTGGCCGTGCTCGTAGGAGTGGGCGTGGCCGTGCCGGTGGCAGGCGTGGCGGTCATGGTGGGTGTCGGTGTAGGCGATGCGGTCGGCGTCGGCGAGGGCGTGGCCGTGGGCGGCTGTTCGACCGGACAAATTTGCGCGAAGCTCAGCAAAGGCGGTTCCACGGCCGAACCGTTGACTTCGCCCGGCCCCCAGGCCCAGCCGTCCACGGCGCCGTGGGTGATGATGCGGCCGGCCGCGCCCACGTTCGAATACTGCCAGCGGCCGTCAACCAGTTGATAATAGGCCCAGTAACGGCAAGGACCGCTGCCAGGGGTCAGGCACTGACAGAAACAGTCTTCACGGGGGAAATCGCAGCCGTCCTGGTTGTAGGGATCGCCGATTTTGCAGACGGCCATGCCCATCAGTCCGGGCTCGCCGATGACCAACAACCCCGAACGCTGCAACAGATCCCAGCCCGTAATGCGCTGCTCATCGAACGCCACACACTGCGCCAGGGCGTTGCCGTTGCCAAAACGGACGACCAGGCCGGCTTTGTTCGGACCCTGGGCGCGCCCGGCCTGGCGGCCAAGCGCTGCCACCAGAAGCAGACCGATCAAAACCAGGCCTAGCCTTCGTCCCACGACATCTTCTCCGGTTCGGCCCGGTCAGTGTCGGATGTACGGAAGGAAAATGGGGACAAATTGCCCCGCTTCGACCTGAGCAAACGTCATCACCGGTGGCTGGACCGTGGGATGGAAATTTGCGTCGAAGCCCGACCAGGCAAAACCCTCGACGGCCTCATCGGCAGGGACAAAGTTATCGATGCCGACGTCCGAAAACACCCAGGCCTCGCCTTCGAGATGGTAATAGGCCCAGAAATGGTTGGGATCGGCGAAACAATCGTCCACCGGATTGCCGACGCCGCCGATAGAGCAAACAGCCCTGCCCCAGGGGGCCGCGAACAGGCCTACCGGGATAACGGCAGCTTCCAACACGTCGGCCGTGGTAGCCTCAGCCGGCACGGTGACGATTTCGGCGTAGACATAGTCGGGGAGCTGGATGACCAAGGCCACGCGCTTGCCGGGTGCTTGGGCCCACGCCGCAGCCGTAAGCAGCGCCAAAAGCACGAACGTAAGCAGAGGAGCCAGGAAACGACGTCGGATCATCGCATGCCTCCTTGAGCGTGAACGCGAGCGAATGGATGGGAGATACGAAGGGAAGGGATATACAACGGCAAGGGCAACTCGTCATCGCCCGGATAGGGCTGAAGTAAGGTCGGGATGGCGTCATAGGTGGCCAACAGACGACTCTCCGGGGCGCCGGGCCGATAGATAAAAGCGCCGCCGGCCTCTTGCAGGCTCAGGAGCACCTCAACCGGAGTTCTGCCATTGCGACGGAAGAGCGGTCCTTCCGGGTCCCAACCGGCGGCGATGATGGTGTCGATGGCGATGGCGGTCGAGTTGGTGTTCATAGGACCGTCCATAAGCCCCCAACCGCCATCCTCGTGTTGCTGGTCCCTGATATAGATCAGCGCCTGGGTATAGGCCGGATGGTAGAGAGGCAAGCCGGCGCGGCGCAGGGCTTGCAGGCTGCGACCGGTGGTGTCAATATCGCCCGGTGTGGCGAACCCATCGGTCGGGTCAGGGTCCACGGCCCAACCCCAGCTCCCGTCGGGGCGTTGTTGGGCCAGGATCCCGTCCACCACCCGCGACGGGAGGGGCCGACCGGCCTCGGCCAGGGCCAGGACGGCCAGACAGTGGCGGAAGAAGAAGTTGGCATCGTAGAGACCGGTGGCCGGGTTATAGCGGGCCTCCAGCTCGGCAATCAGGTCCATACCGGCAAAGGCGCGCGGGTCAAAGCGGATGGCACCGACCGCACGGGCGGCCACCACGGCGCGCAGGACCTTGGCCAGACGACCCGTATCACGGCGGGCGAGGAATGTAGGCGCTTCGTCGGCGCAGGCCGCCATCAGACTGCGGCTGCCCGGTGTCCATTCCGGTCCGTCGGGATTCCGGCCGGCCAAGGCCACCAGCCAGGCTACTTCGCACGACGTGCCCAAGGTCCCCACACTGCCATCGGGTCGCTGCAGGGTTCGCAACCAGGCCACGGCCGCATCCACCGCCGTCCGCCGTGTGGGGAGATTGCTGCCGGCGTCGGCATGAACCGCTCCGCCGACGCCGAGGAGCCAAAGGAGAAGGAGAAACGGATAAACAAATCGCCGCATCGCAGTCCTCCGAGGAAAGGCGGGACAGGACGCGGCGGGGCCAAAGGCACAAAAAACCCTCACCGTCGGCGGCGAGGGTTGCATGGACTACGAGCCTTGCAACCACCGAGCCTGTCCGCGCAGGTGGTGGCGTTGGCGACACCGGGTATCGTGGCTTGGGCCGAAGCCCTTACAGTTGCGGGACAGCGCCGGCCTTGGCCTTATGGGCCGCACCGGACTTCCCCGGCCATCGTCGAAGCGATGTGAGCCGCCAACGGGGGATATCGATTGAGTGGAAGAAGTATGACAGAAGCGACGGCAATTGTCAAATAATCCCGCGCCGCGTGCCCAGGCCAGAAAGCGGCCCCTTGCGGGGGTAACCCGCGGCGGAA
>Ga0197142_1000607_pt1 | contig 33216 bp, 29 predicted proteins | sample GBS60_MetaG_FD_148614 | JGI IMG/M metagenome (GOLD analysis project Ga0197142, IMG submission 148614) | Sediment microbial communities from Great Boiling Springs, Gerlach, Nevada, United States - GBS 60_MetaG | ecosystem: Environmental > Aquatic > Thermal springs > Hot (42-90C) > Sediment...
TGTATTATACTCACCTTATGGCTTGGCAGCAGGGGGGAGAACAAGGGTGGAACGCTATTTTTCCCACACGTGGTAAGGTCTCTATGAACACTTTTCCCTGATGGAGAACTGGGGACTTTGCCTGGAAGGCGTGAGACTTTACCCTACTGTATTCTACTTCTTGTTTTCAGGAGGTGGGGTATCCTGCGCCTTTTTGACAATCCACAGATGCAGGACATACTCATCGCCGTCCTGACCCATAACGGTAATCGATTTGTCCGGCTTCCAGTCCCCCATGGTGAAACGATGGGAAACAATTCGGGTTCCGGGTTTGAGCTGTTTCTCAAATAGGGGGCGTAACAGATTGTTGAACTCGTCTCCCATATACAGCATGATAACTGTCGCATTGCCGTAGTCCTTGACTTGCAGAGCATCTCCGACGCGGATTTCCACTTTATCCGCAACGCCTGCCTTTTGGGCATTGGCGCGTGCTTCCTCGGCCTTCTTCGGGTCCAATTCAATCCCCACGGCTTTGTCGGCTCCACTTTTGACGCAAGCAATGAGAACGCGTCCGTCGCCTGGGCCTGGCTCATAAACGATATCACCCCTTTTGACACCAGCGAGTTTGACCATCTCCATCACAATATCATCAGGAGTGGGGACCCAGCGCACTTTGGCCTTGTCCGGATTGTTGGGGTCCGGTTTAGTCAAATCCACCTCGATGAGGTCGCCCCCCCTGAAATGGACCACTTTGGTCCGCATCAGTTCGGTGTAATTGTTGGGACGCCAAATGACGGTAAACTCGTAGATGTACGGTCTGCCCTCTTCAATCTCCGGTGTCACAAATTCCCGGACCGGTCCGGTGGGTTTGGTCAATTTCCCCTCAATTTTCAGTTCCGCGTCCTCATCGGGAACCCGAACAATGATCTTCGATTTGACCTTCTTCGCCTCGGACTTCTTGTCCTCCTTTTTACCCTTTTGTGTCTCATCCTGTCGCAGCAAGCTTGCAGAATTCTCAGCTGTGAGGGTTGGGGTCGGGAGGACTACCCAACCAAATATCATTCCAGCGAGTATGAGCGCGGAGAACAATCGGTCTGCACGCATGGCACTACCTCGAGGTTGGAGAAAGAAACAGCATTGGCAGGACAGAGTCAGCCCGGGTGCTCGAGCCAAGGATGGAACTAGCCAGTCATTTCTGTTATGGCAATGGGGAAAGGATAGAAAAACATCGGGGATTTGCCAGTCAACGAGCGAGGGGATCTGGATCCTCCTGCGAGGTCTGTGAGTCCGACGGAGGTGGATCTTCCACCGTGAACTCATCGATGTGCAGGGCTTTTTCAGGGCATACCTGAGCGCAGGCCGCACAGGCTAGACAATCCAACGGTCGGGCTAACCAGGGTCCCAGGCGGCTGATCTGCAGACACTCGGTAGGGCAGATCACAATACACCAGCCACAGAGGTTGCATCGCCAGGGATCCAATACCGGCAAGGCACCAGCTACCATGCCAAGGGGATTCATATCTCATCCCCCTCTTCGGCCAGATCGATTACTTCATGTTTCTGCTGGTTACGAGAAGACCCTGGAGAGCCTTCCGCTGTGTCAGGGCGAGGGCCAGCCTTGGTCATGGGGTGCATGCTCCCTTCGCCGATGACTCGCTTCAGGCAGGCCATCATAAGTCCGCTCACCACGTCCTCCAGGACCACCTTAGTCAGTGGTGGGAACAGGACATAGCGTGCTCCGAGATCGAACAAGGCGGCGGTCCAGGCTGCCCGTTCGGCTTCCGGCAGTTTGACGTCCGATACGGCAACCACGGGGACATCAGGCCAACGGCTATGCATCTCTGCTATCAACTCGATCGGTTCACGCCGGTCAGACCATGGCTCGAACTGAAGCAAGCACATCCCACAGATTCCGCTTCCATTGAGGAGTTGCCGCAGTCGCCGGGCGGAACGCACCGGCCGAAGCATCCAACGGTGCTCCGTTACCAGTTCCCGCAGTTGTCGTGCCATCCAACCATCCGATTCCCAGACCAGAATTTGGGGTGAACGCATATCTGCCGGGCCTTATCTTGAAGTTTGTTTTGTTGTTCTACCGTCCTTCACCTGGTCTGATGCTCGTCGTCGCTCTGCCTTTCAGGTCAGGGAACGGTCTGACCTGACGCTAGTCGTTTCCCCGCCCTTTACCTTCAGCTCACCGGCCTCGGTCTTCGCTTCACCTGTAGGCATCAAACCTAGGGCTTCCATACGCCGCAGAAGACGGTTGCGAAGAATCCCCAGACGTTCCGCAGCTGCTGTTTGGTTGTAACGGCAATGGTGCAGAGCCAGTCGGATCAGTTGTCGTTCGACAGATTGGAGTATCGTGTCCAACGGAGGCAAGGAAAGGGTCTGTTGAGCAAGGGGCGCATGTTCGGCATGCAATCGCAAGGACAGGGGGAGGTGTTCTCGTTGCAGCGGCTGGTCTTGCGCGCGTCGGTGGGCTTGTTCCAGGATCTGACGCACTTCGCGTAATCCACCTTGCCAGGGCCAGGTCTGCAACAGCTCGACAACCCCTTCATCTACGTAAGACCGTCCACACCAGCTGTGTAGCCATTGAGCCAGGCAGGGCCAACGGGTCGACAAGGGAGGCATGGCAATTTCCAACACCGCCAAGGTAGTCGCCAATTCTGGTACCAATTGTCCTCTCGTCACGAGTTCCAAAGCAGGCTGGTTGGTGCCCACCATCCAGCGTACAGTACCCGGGCCATTCTGGCTGAGTTCGACGATCCGCAACTGCAAATCACGGGGGAGAAACTGGGGGGATTTCAAGTAGACTGTGCCCGTGTGTCCTCCTTCTAGAACATTCCCCGGCGAGAATAGCAGAGACTCTACCAGATAAGGCTGGAGTCCCAGGCAATCTACAGCGACAAAAGCACTGTGTCGACGCTGACTATGGGAGTGAACGATCCGCGCAGTGGTTTCTTTTCCGCTGCCAGCAGATCCTACCAACCACACAGGGGCATCGACCGTGGAGGCGTGTCGCAATTGAGATACCCAGACTTGGAGGTATGGGTTGTCCCCCTCCAGTCCGTCCCAACGGAAGGCATCGGCATGCCGGGCACGGATTTCTGCCAGAAAGGCAGGGAGTTTCCTTAGGGTGGCCGTTGTTCCTTTTTCACCGATGACATCAATGCTTCCTAGCCACCCATGAAGGCCTTTGCTTGCCGGTAGGGGCAGAAAATGGATGTCCCACCACTGTGTACCGGGACGGGTATTCGGAGCAGGACGGCGCACACGGTCGGGACGGCCCGCCAAAGCTTCAGGAGTAGGGGCCAAGGCTGCTGCTAATGCTGTGCTATGCCGGCGACGACTGCACACCAGACCGCGAACCGCTTCCGCCTTCTGTCCCGTGAGAGCTTCCCATGCTGCATTCACAAAGCGAATCCGCCGGGTAGGGCCGAGAACGAACAAAGGCCGTGTCGTCTGCTGAAAGAAGCTCCGCCAGGAGAATTTTCCCTTTCCCCCTGTCGGACCCGCGTTGGTATCCTCCGGTGGCAACATGGTCCTCGCTCTCCATCTATCATCGTTCCCATGCAGGTCGGAGCATCCAGGATCGGTCCTTTTTAGCCTCCAGGACTGGCTCTGTTTCTGTTATGACCCTCCATTATGACCCTCTATGCCGTTTGGACCCTACCAGGCGGCTAAACTCACCCCTCTGGAGCCAGGAGAAACTATGGGTTTTCCGCAGGATGCGTCCCCGCACTCTCGACTTGGGACCGAGGCGAAAGCGTAGGTGGAATCACCTGGCACACCCCATTGCGGCAGGGAATGAGCTGGTAGCGATGCTTGGCTACCCATTGATACAAACGCTGACCCAGCCAGGGAATGCCCGGAAGATAAAGCCACGGTGCCCAAGGAGTCAGCAATGGCAAGCGCCAGGCCATCCAGCGAAAGGCGTGGTATCCGGCATAAACTCGCCGCCGATCCGGAGTGATCAGGTGCATCTCTTCCAAGAGACGATCGAGAGTCAGAGGTACCGGGGCACTCGGCCATTCCTCCACGCGCCGACAATCCTGGAAATGCAATTGCCGCAACCAATCCAGGCGCTGCAATAAATGAACTGTTGCCCGACAAAAGGGGCATTGACCATCGTAAAGCACAATCGCTCTTCGTCCAGCGATATCAGCGGATCGGCTTCCCGGCGCCTCTTTTCTGGTCTGTTCTGGACCAGGATGGGTAGAAACCATGACCGTGTCTCACTGCAAGTCAGCAATTCATAAGTTATTGTATCACACTCCGAATGACTGCCTCAGCGTTTGATTCCGCCAGTAGAATGAAAGGGAACGAATAGCCATGGCGAGGCTTGGACCGTTATGAGTTCCTCCCTGACTTCCCGTCCCATGACCGTCCCGGACTTCTGTGCGGCCAAAGAACAAGGACGCAAACTGGTCGTCGTTACAGCATACGATTACACCTCGGCTTATTGGTGCGATGCGGCGGGAGTTGATGCCATACTGGTGGGCGACTCGCTAGGCATGGTGATTCAAGGACACTCTACGGCATTACCTGTCACATTACGGCAGGTCATCTACCACACCCGTTGTGCGGTGCGTGGGGTCCGCAAGGCCTTGGTCATTGCCGACCTTCCGTTTCTCAGCTACCAGATCAGCTCGGCGCAAGCTGTGCGTAGTGCAGGGCGTCTGCTTAAATCGGGAGGCGCTCAGGCGGTCAAACTAGAAGGCGGAGTCCGCACAGCACCCATGATACGGGCCTGTGTACAAGCTGGCATTCCTGTAATGGGCCATGTTGGATTGACCCCCCAGTCCGTCCACCAATTGGGCGGCTTCCGCGTCCAACGTGATCGAGATCAGCTCCTGGCGGACGCGCATGCCATCGTTGAAGCAGGGGTCTTTGCCATCGTCCTGGAAAGTATCCCCGCTGCTATCGCTGCGGAAATTACGACGGCTGTTCCTGTCCCGACCATCGGTATCGGGGCAGGTCCCCATTGTGATGGTCAGGTCCTTGTCTTCCACGACTTGCTGGGGTTATACCCCGATTTCCAACCCAAATTTGCCAAACGTTACGCTGACCTCGGTACTACCATCAAGAATGCGATCGAAACTTTTTGTCAAGATGTCCGAACTGGAGCTTTTCCTACCTCCCAACATTCCTTCCGGTAATGAACATCTGGGCCGAATCTACCTCTCCCAAATCGAGGGATATCGCTTTTCTGCATCGTCCCATGTCCCATACGGTTGCGACGTCTCTCAGTCGGCTGGATTGGCCTCTCCTCGTACAAGGCTCACGGTTCCTCTGTCTTATCATCTGAGTTGCGAATGGATCTAGTAGACTTTCTCGATGGGACTATAAACACTCGGCAAAATCGGGGTCGGACGGTTGCTGACGTCATAGACCATGCCGTGCGGATCGATACCTAAGTTGCGATAAATGGTAGCGAGGATATTGGGGTAGGGAATGGGATCATCCTTCGCTTCGGCGGCGGCACTGTCAGTGCTGCCAATGACTTGACCGGTGCGCATGCCACCACCCGCCAGCAGGGCACAGTTGACTCGAGCCCAATGGTCTCGTCCAGCGTCCTTATTGATCTTGGGCGTTCGACCAAACTCAGTCGAAACACAAACTGTCACATCCTGGTCCAATCCGCGGGCGTAAATATCTTCGATCAGGGCGGAAATGCCGCGGTCGAACAAAGGCAGATGTTGCTTGAGATAGCGGAAATTCCCCCCGTGCGTATCCCAGAAGCCATACGCCACGGTAACCACCCGGCATCCCGCTTCTACCAATCGCCGGGCCATGAGCAGTTGTTCGTTCCACATAGGTCCGCCATCACCCAGATGACGTGGAGATCCCTGACCGTAGCGTTCCCGAACTTGCAGCGGTTCCTGAGTGACATCAAGGGCTTGGACTAGTTTGGGCGATGTCAGGACATCAAAAGCCCGCTCGTGGTAGGTATCCACCCCCGCTCCTCCTGTGCGTTCCCAAGCGGCGCGGAAGCCGTCGATGCGGGTCAGAAGAGCACGGCGATCCTGGAGTTGCTCCAGGGTCACGGTGAGATTTTTCATGAGACTAACTTCTTCTCCGTCCACACGGACCGCTGCCGCTCCTCGTCCTAGTAACGCAGGGCCTGGAGAGTTATACGGTTTGTGCTGCATCGTCGGGGACAAATCTACAAACGGTGGTATGACGGGGCTGGTCGCTCCTTGCAAGCGTGCTACCACACTGCCGAAGTGAGGCCGATGCTCCCGCCGTGCCACATCCATCGTTGTCCCGGTATAACTTTGCCAGCTACTGTGTTCATCCCGCTGCCCGACCAGGGAGCGCACAATAATGAACTTGTCCATGCAGCGAGCTAGAAGTGGCAGATGTTCACAGATTTGAATTCCTGGCACGTTCGTGGCAATGGGACGGAATTCACCACGCACTTCTGGAGGAGCCTGCGGTTTGAGATCGAACGTATCTTGGTGAGCCAATCCACCGGTGAGGTAAATCATGATCACAGCTTTGTGTGTTCGCCGGCCACTGGCAGCCTCGGCACGATACAAGTCGGCTAGTGTCAGACCTCCGAGGGCTAGAGTTCCGATCTGTAAAAAGCTCCGGCGGCTCACCCCGTCGCAGTAGCGACTTCGGGGACCGAGGATCGTCCACATGATCAGGCTCCCTTGTAGTGAAGCATTTGCACGGCGGGAGGAAGAAGCATCCCCTGCGTTACTTGATGGAAATCCTTCTTCCTTGCAACGTAAAGGCAGGTTAGCATTACTATATCGCCCAATAAACGAATCTCAACGGGAAAAACTCCTAGCTCAAAATCTGTTCTTCCATCCGGTTATGAAAAAGGAAGGGTCGGCAATCGGGAACCGCCTGAGATGAGGGAGCAGGCGCGATCCATGAAGGTTCGTTTCTATGCGTCGAATTATCCCTTGGGTCATAGGTACCGTCATACCGTTGGTTACGGCCAGTGGAAGTTGGACTGGTCCCGCTCTTTGGCTGCTTGATCTACCCCTGGGTGGAGAGCCAGCAACTGTTTCACATCTTCCCGTGTCAGCCTGTGTATGGATCCGAGCTGGAGATACCAGCGGAGCCGGCGTACTTATCGACGGAAAGAAACGCTGGGTGATCACGGCACGCCACGTGGTGGGGGATTTCAAGCGGCTCGAGGTCGTTTTCCCTATCAGAGCTGACCTGGAAGCGGATCTGGATCACCCCATGGATCGCCAGTTCTACTTGCGGAGGCGTCAATTGTTCCAACAGAGCCGGCATTGGGTATCCGCTCATGTGGCTCGCATGTCCGACGATTTGGACCTTGCCCTGGTCGAATTGGAACACTTACCGGTATCGTGGACTTCCGCTCGATGGACAAACCAGCATGTAGCCCTAGGTGAAACACTCATCCTCATCGGTCATCGCGCGGACCTGCCCACTTTGTGGAACAGAAGTACCGGTTGTGTCCGGGCTCAGGGTTACGTTCACGAAGGGTACTTTGTCGGTGGTCGAAAGGTGGCCACCTCCGCCCATCTGCTGTTGGTTCAAATGCCGATCGAAGAAGGGGATAGTGGCGGTCCCGTGTTCAATCGCCACGGAGAGCTTGTCGGCATGGGTGTAGCTGTGCGTCGTGTTGCGGCTCCAGCGGCTCTGGTTGTCTCGGCGGAGGATATCAGGCGATTTCTGGGTAACGAGGGGCCAGCCCCGCCTCAGTCCCCAACGGCCTCACTTCGGCCGCCTGTCGATCGGCTTGCTTCGGCTACGGTCTGGGTGCGGCCAGCTTCCGCCACTCGATCGTTTGCTGGTTTTCTTGTGGATTCCCATCATGTGGTGACGGTCGCAGCGGCGGGAACACGTCCTGGCGACGCAGTCGGGGTAGTCGCTCCCTACCTGGTGGGTAATCAATGTCGACAGGAACGGCACTTTTACCAGGACAATCTGGACTTGCACCAACGTGGTCTGTGGCGTTGGGCTACCGTGCTGGCCTCGGATCCTCAACGGCAGGTCACACTGCTACGTTTGTCAGCACCCTTTGCCCACCTGCAACCTCTGACTTTGGCCCTCCAATCCCCACGGGTTGGGGAGACGATCCATGCCATGAATCACCCCGCTGGTGTGGAATTCGCCTGGGTTTACGCTCAAGGCATCATCCGGCAACAAGGGCGTGTACCGCTGCGGGAGGGTGAATCTGCTCTTCGGTTGCTCATCGGACAGCTTCCCTCGCACGCCTCATGCCCTGGCGGACCGGTTGTCAACGCAAGAGCCGAACTGGCAGGTGTCTGGTTGGAACGGGAGGGACCCGCTCAGGCGGCTTATATCTTGTCCGTGGAGGAACTTCGCCATTTCCTCAATGTCGCCGGAGTCGATGGGCGGGGCCCTTGCAGTTGGGAGGCTGTGCGGTCGCGGTTTGCTCAGATGTATAGTCAAGTCGTTCAAGCTGTGGCTCGTGGCCTGGTCACGCGAGCGACCGAACAACTCCGACATGGCCAGAAGGAGGCCGCTTGGGAAGATCTAACTTCAGCACTCCGCTGGGATCCGACCTGCTTGCCTGCCCGTAGATTACGCCTGCAGTTGCTCGACGGTCAAGCCTTGGAGGCCGAATGGAATGCGGTCATCGAACATGGACCCTTTGATAGCGACCTGCTTCTGCAACGCAGCCTCAGAGCTATGGAGCGGCGAGACTGGCGTCTGGCCCGTGGGGATCTCCAGCGGCTTCTCGCCATACGCCCGGAAATCGCTGAGGCGTATCGACTCCTCATTCGCGTCCTTCTGGAATTAGGCGAACACGATTTAGCAGCGAATACTGTGCGGGATAGCTTACGAGCGGATCCGCGTCAACGTCCTGCGGTGGCTCGTATCCTCCGGCAACACGCCGAGGAGTTATTGCGGAAATATCCGCTTCAGCCTCATGTGGCACGGGACTGGCTTCGCCTGGCTCTGCAACGTTCCGGTCACCGACCATGGCAGGAGGGTGTTCAGCAGGCGGCTACCTTTGCGGAACCTCGACGACAGATCGAGTGTCTCTTTCGCCTTCTGGATCAAGAACAACCATGAGTTCCGTCCGCCACTACGATGTGATCGTCATCGGGGTCGGTGCCATGGGAGGGGCCGCCTCCTGGCAACTGGCACAACGTGGCTACCGTGTCCTGGCTCTGGATCAATTGGCACCTCCTCACCAGCGCGGCAGTTCCCATGGACGTACCCGTGTGATCCGGACTGCCTACTTCGAGCACCCTGCTTATGTGCCTTTAGTCCGTAGAGCCTTCACGCTCTGGTACGATCTGGAACAACTCACTGGCCGCCATTTGCTTACATCCTGCCCGTGTCTCAATTTGGGGCCACCGCAAGGTTTTTTGATTCCTGCCCTTGAAGCGACGGTGAGGCAGCATCAATTGCCCGCCCAGATACTCACGGCTGCCGAGATTCGTCGGCAATTTCCCCCTCTCCATGTGCCTGAGCATTACCTAGGTTTGTTGGAAAATCAGGCGGGCTTTCTCGCTGTCGAGGATTGCGTGGCAGCTCAAATCGAGGCCGCACGCCTGAGCGGCGCTGACATCCACCTGAATGAAGCTGTCCTGAACTGGCAACGGGAGCACGATACCTACTTGATCACGACCACGGCTGGTCTTTATCGAACGGCGCGACTGGTCATCGCTGCAGGAGCCTGGGCGACACACCTCCTGCGACGCCTGCACATACCCCTGACAGTCATGCGACAGGTGATGCTCTGGTTTGATGTGGGGAAACGGCGACCGGATTTTCGACGCGATCGCTTCCCGATCTTCATTGCCGAAACCTCGCAAGGCGACTTCTATGGCTTGCCTGCGATCGATCCGCTCGGTCTCAAGGTCGCCCGGCACTACGGTGCCCCGGAATTGCCTGATCCGGACACCGTGTGCTGGCAAACTTCGGAGGAGGATGATATTCCGGTTCGTCACTTCGTGGATGAGTTTCTGCCGGGTTTAGGTGGAATCACTCACCGGCAAGTGTGCCTTTACACTCTTACACCCGATCGCCACTTCGTGGTGGACCTGGAACAAACCGAAGGCGCCTCGTTGGCCATCGCGGCGGGCTTTTCAGGTCATGGTTTCAAATTCGCCCCCGTCATCGGCGAAATCCTGGCGGATCTGGTAACCACCGGAAGCACAGGCTACTCCATCGAGCTGTTCCGCCTGTCTCGCTTTCGCCATAGCGAAAATGTCGCTCCTGCCTGATTCCATCCGGTTTCGGCACAGTACACACCTCGTTCCATCCGGGAACACACAGGATGTGCCTCATTCTGTCCGAGAACACAACGGTCCGACAACGGCGGGGAAAACAGCAAAGTTTCCGTCCGGTGTCTCCCGGCGGTCTTATGTCAAACTTTCGCGTTTGCGGGCGATCAATTGGAGAAGTGCTTTATGGGGGTCGGCGAACTTGGCGATACCCTCCGACATCAGCACGCTCTCCAGATGCGTGGGGTTCACTTGGGCGGCAATCTCATCAAGTACTTCTTGAGGTGGCAGTTCGTCGATTTTGCGTGTGAAGAGAAGACCGCTTTGATGCACCGCTCGGTTGGTGGCCGGGGGGTTTGTTTGGATGTCGTCCCCCGCCAGAGCTTCTACGTACTTCCAAGGCACATCGCTGGGTTTTTTGACACCTGTGCTGGCAAAGACGATCTCATGGCGGAGTTTCAAGCCTTTATCTGCCCAGAAGGCTTTATTTTTCCGCCAGAGCAACTTGGCGTTGACAATACCCACCTGGCCCTGGGCGGCTGGTGAAAGGTGGGGACAATACTTTTCGGTATATACGTCGATCCGACTCACAAAGATGCTGTAAACCGTCTTGACCCGGACCGCGTGGGGACAGCGTTGCAACCCCCGCCAACAGGCGTCGCGTGCCAGGGTATATTGGCGGTCGGTAAACAGAAGGGTGACATTTACGGACACACCAGCAGCCACCAGTTCCTCCAACGCAGCCAACCCTCCCTCGGTGGCCGGCACTTTGATCAGGCGGTTGGTCTGACCGGCTGACCATCGGAGTCCTTCCTCGATGTAACGCCGCTTTTTTTCCTCGACATTCAAGCCCTGGGCCGCATCCTCGATCAGCGGATCGACCTCAAACGAAACCCAACCGTCATCTCCTTCAGTTTTCTGCCAGACCGGCTCGAAGGTGGTCTGTGCCTGACGCACGAGCTCGTCCGTTAGTCGCCAGGCTACGGCGGCATCGTCTTTCTCTTCACGCAACAGTCGGCGCAACCGGTCATCGAAGCGACCGCTGCTGATCAAATCCGCAATGATGATCGGATTCGAGGTAGCACCACTTGCCCCGTGGGTGCGGTTGAAGGCGATTTCATCCGGGTCCACCGAATCCAGCCAGAGCTTGGTTCCGCAGGCCACGAGGGATTGTAAAGGGGTCATCTTCTCCACTCCTTTCCCGGCTCTGCATTCCGTTCCATCGCCGTAAGTCGAGGATTTATCCTCAGCGGTCCGCGGTATCGATCGGACAACACCAGAAGGTCCGACAGTTCTTCACCAGTGACTCACTGGTCCCGAAGGTACGGGAATCGAGACAGCATGGGTCTCCTGTTCGGTCCAGCCTGGGGGAGGACCCTGTTGTGCGTAGGGGGCAATCACCTCTTCAAATTCTCGCAAATTCGAGAGCATGACCAGGCGTTGTTGCACCTTCTTCGGCAGTCGAAGGGCTTTGCAATACCAGGTGGCCACCTTGCGGAACTGGATGCAGCCGTATTTTTCCTCCCCTTTCCATTCCACCAGCCGTCGCAGATGCAACCGCATGAATTCCAATCGTTGGGCATACGTCGGTCGCGGCCCGGGTTTCCCGGTTCGGACCCAGGAATCCAAATGGCGGAAGATCCAGGGATCCGCCAATGCTCCCCGACCAATGGCAATCCCGTGACAGCCAGTCACTGCGATCATTCGTGCTGCATCGAAAATGGTGCGTACGTCGCCGTTGCCAAAAACCGGAATCCGCCGCACAGCCTCTACAACCTGCCGGATACCCTCCAATCGAACGGGACCGGAGAATCCCTGCTCCCGAGTCCGACCATGGATCGTTACCGCAGCGACTCCGACATCCTCAAAAGCCCGCGCAAACTCCGGAGCAGTCCAATGATGATCATCCCATCCCAAACGCATCTTAACTGTTACCGGGGCAGGTGTGATGGCTCGCACCACCTGCCGAACCATCTCCACCGTCGCTCCACTGGTGTCACATAGCAAGGCGGAGCCACCTCCCGTTTTCACCACCTTTCGCACAGGGCAGCCCATGTTGATATCCACACCGTCGGCCAGGCCCCGTTCCATCAGCCAATAGGCGGCTGCGGCCAGTTCCTCGGCTTTGCTTCCGAATATTTGCACAAACAGAGGACGCTCTCGAGGATCCGTGGCCAGCAGGCTCAATGTCTTGGGCACACCTTCCAGAATGGCGCGGGCATTGATCAAATCCGATGTGCACAAGCCGACTCCGCCGATCTCCCGGACCGACAGGCGAAATGGCCAGTTTGTATAACCTGCCAGGGGTGCCAGATGAAACCGGGAAGCCACCGGTACAGAACCTATGGTCAACGGCGTCCGATAGGCCTCCGGCGGTGACGGCCATTCGGATAGGTGCTCCGCCTCTACAGAGCTTTCCACAACGTCCACCATATCTCCCGCCCACATCGGTATGGCTTCGACGCGATCCTTCCCGGCTACCGGCATTTTATGGAAACTGTGAATGAAGGTAGGCGTGGGACAGCGTCTCGTCCTCATGTCCAGGCTTCAGGTTGAGAATCGACCCGAATCGAAAGGTCCCTCCGGGCTCCTACCCGAATGGAGGGATAGCCTCTGGTCAACTTTTCTGCCTTTGCGTGAATAAGGGACGGCCCAGGCATGCCGCCAATTACGGGATGACCCAGGCATGTCACCTGGAGTATCATCCATCGACACATCCGCTGCGTTGAGTGCATAAGCCGGATGGCGGGATTGAGCATTTCAATCCAGTCCCGTAAGTCAAAGGTTCCAGCCATCGCAAGTCATCCCGGCTATAACTCCTTTACCAGGCGTGCCATGGTATGCAAGGCTCGAGTGGCAACAGGTTTGATTGGCAGGAAGTTGGAAACTATCTGAGGTACAAGAGGCGATGAATCTGTTCGAAAAGTTTTCCTTGGCATTACCGCTTCCGGAATATCTCCAGGTTTACGGCTCGGAAAGCGATCGTCAGAAATGGCAACGGATGGCCGGATTGATTCGACTGACCGAGGAACAGCAACAAATATTGCGATCCTTCCGTCGACAGATGAATGTGCTGATCCTGGCAGGGGCCTGGTGTGGGGACTGTGTCCATCAATGCCCCATTTTTGAGCGTTTTGCGGAAGTTGCTCCTGGGATTGTTACCCGCTATCTGGATCGGGATGCCCATCCGGATGTCCAGGAGGCCCTCCTGATCAACGGCGGTCGGCGGGTACCTGTAGTCGTGTTTTTCTCGGAAGACGGTTATGAAGTGGCCCGCTACGGTGATCGCACCCTGAGTCGCTACCGGCAACTCGCCGGTGAACTCCGCGGTGCGGGGTGTTCAAGCGGCCTGGCTTCTGCGGATGACCTGGTTCTCGAACAGGTCATCCAGGATTGGCTCAACGAATTCGAGCGTGTTCAGTGGATACTCCGCCTGTCACCCCGATTGCGACAAAAACACGGTGACTAGTGCAATAGTACAAAAACCGCGCAACCCGTGGGTCCACTTGTTTTTGAATCACCGGCCCGAGCCACGCCTCAAAAATGCCCCCTGCATCCTCGGTCATGAGGAGTTTCTTTCCTAGACACAGGCGGCTAAACCTCGTCGCTATCCTCTAAAGCTTCTCCCAAAACGGACTCATTGACGTAAATGGGTGCTCCCACGGTCACTGCTACCGCGATGGCATCGCTGGGTCGGCAATCCACTTCGATCAACTCCCCGTCCTTACGAATCCTCAGCCGGGCGTAGTACGTCCCCTCAATCAGGTCACTGATCAGAATATCTTGAATCTCCCCACCCATCTGCTCGATTACGGAAGCCACAAGATCATGCGTCATAGGTCGGGGCGTAGGGATGCCACGAACCCGGCGATCGATGCTAGCCGCTTCGTAGGTACCGATGACGATGGGAAAGCTACGCTCACCATCGACTTCCTTGAGCACAATGATTTGCTGCTCTCCCAACTCGTTGATGATGATCCGACGAAGCTCCATCTGAATCGGCACGGGATACCCCCTCCTGCAACTTCACGTCCACGCTCGAAGGTTATACGAGGAAGCGGCCCTTACTCTGGTGAAAATGTCCCTTCTGCATTGTACACTCCCTAACAACCGGGCATACTACGAACGCTGTGCCTCAGGTTTGCTATTGCGTATCCACGATGCATCTTCCGTGATCCTGGGTGATCTTCAGAGATTCCTGATTCCTCCAGGACTTTCTCACGGATTACCACAAACCACGCTCATCCTCGGACTATTGACCCCTACCAAGGCTAGTTTACCCTCTCCTTCTATAGGAATGTACTACCCCTTCGATACCCCAGTTGCTGCCTCCCATCACCTTGTCGTTCCCCACGGGCAGTTGCTAGGATGACTCTTCTAAGAGAGGTGCTGGTTGGGATAAGACCGAATCCGATAAGTTTGACCCGACAACGTAGAAACGCTGCCAACCAGGTCGATTCCCACCCACTGCATGGTCGAACCAGCTGAGGCACTACAGCAGGCATTTGGACGGGAGGCTCCGGCTATGGCCAAGCAATGTGTATTTACCGGCCGCAAAGCGGTTTATGGAAATAAGAAAACATATCGCGGGAAAGCCAAATACTTGGGTGGTGTCGGCAAGAAAATCACAGGAATCGCCCGGCGTAAGTTCCGACCCAATTTGCAGAAAGTCCGTTGCGTCATCGATGGTCAGGTGAAACGCGTTTGGGTCTCCGCCGCTGCCATTCGCAGTGGGCTTGTTGTCAAGCCGCCCAAGGTCAAACCTTTTGAGAAGATCGTAGTTTGACCTGCAATCTTTCGAGAAGATCGGGGTCGAAGCAAAGATCATGATTCCGCGAATCCCGCTGCACTGCTGGCATGATGGCTCCCCCGTCGAATTTTCTTCCCCGGTGCAAGGATTGTTGTTCCGCAGGCAACAACCAGCAGGACGCACTTTTTGTCCGGATAGGTGAGGAACATTACGATGTCACTAACCCGCGACGAGGTGCAAAAGGTGGCTCGATTGGCACGCCTGGAGCTGACAGAAGAGGAAGTCGAAAAGTTTCAGGCTCAACTCTCGGCGATTCTTGATTACGTCGCTCAACTGCAACAACTGGATACCCACCAGGTCGAAGAGCTCGCACATCCGCTGCCGCTATCGAATGTGTTTCGCCCGGATGAGGAGCGTCCCTCACTCAGCGTCGATGAGGCCTTGCAAAATGCCCCTCAACGTCTGGGCGATTACTTCGCTGTTCCCGCTGTGTTTGGCTCTGACGAAGGGCCAGTAAGCCATTGAAAGGAGCGATCCTCTGCCACCCTGTATCCATCGGATGATCAGATTTTCTGAGTTGATAAGGCAGAATGCACGGACCAACCCTCTATCCGATGGATGCAAGAGTCCCCACCTTCCATCTGCGGTAATGAACCCCACCACCGATTCTTACACTCGATAGGATATGACTCTGAGCCATGGCCCAATCCATCATAGAGATGACGGCAACGGAGTTGCTGAGGCTCCAACACCAAGGGGATTTGACTGCTCAGGATATTGCACGAGCCTTCCTCGAGGCCATTCATCAGCGGGAACCTATCCTCCGTTCCTTTCTGTGGATCGATCCTGAAGAGGTGTTGCGTCAGGCCGCTCGCGTTGATGCGAAGCGTCATGCAGGCCAGCCTGTGGGGGCGTTGGCAGGTATTCCCGTGGCTATCAAAGATGTGCTGTGCACGAAAGGGATACGCACCACGTGTGCCAGTCGCATCCTCGCTCAATTTATCCCGCCATATGATGCCCACGTGATCGAGCGGTTGAAAGCTGCCGACGCTGTACTGTTGGGTAAGACGAATATGGACGAATTCGCCATGGGTTCGTCCACAGAGAACAGCGCGTTTCAACAAACCCGCAACCCTTGGGACACTCAACGGATTCCTGGTGGCTCCTCAGGAGGTAGTGCAGCCGCTGTCGCAGGATGTCAGGCGCCGTTGGCCTTGGGAACCGATACAGGGGGATCCATCCGGCAGCCGGCGGCACTGTGCGGAATCGTGGGACTCAAGCCCACCTATGGACGTGTCTCCCGTTATGGACTGATCGCGTACGCCAGTTCTTTGGATCAGATCGGACCCTTTGCTCACGATGTGACCGATTGTGCCTTGCTTCTCCGGGTCATTGCAGGCCACGATTCCCGTGATAGCACTAGTGCCCCCCTCCCGGTTCCTGACTATTGCGCCCAGTTGGACGAGCCCGTCCGGCCCCTGCGCATCGGCGTTCCTAAGGAATTTTTTGATAAAGGGCTGGACCCGGAGGTAGCATCGCTCATCCACCAGGCCCTGCGGGAGTATGAGAAACTGGGAGCCACCTTGGTTGAGGTCTCCTTGCCCCACAGCCCTTACGCGCTGGCAGCTTATTACATCGTCGCGCCTGCCGAAGCCTCCAGCAACCTGGCTCGCTATGACGGCATGCACTACGGCCATCGCACGGCCCAGAAGGCCGACTTGATCGGCACCTATTCCAAATCCCGCGGGGAAGGCTTGGGCAAGGAGGTTCAGCGACGGATCATGATTGGCACTTATGTTCTCAGTAGCGGCTACAAGGAAGCATATTATCGCCAAGCGCTCAAAGTTCGCCGACTCATCAAACAGGACTACGATAACGCTTTCCAACAGTGCGACGTCTTGATGGGGCCGACTTCTCCCACTGCCGCCTTCCGGATCGGCGAGAAAATCCACGATCCACTAGCCATGTATCTGTCCGATATTTACACCGTTGGTTGCAACCTGGCGGGTTTGCCGGGGCTGAGCATTCCGTGTGGGTTCACCCGCGAGGGATTACCTGTAGGATTACAACTCATCGGGCCGCCATTTTCCGAAGATCGGCTGCTCCGGATTGCCCGCATGTATGAGATCGTTACAGACTGGCATACCCGTCGCCCCAAGTGGAGTCCTCAAGGAACCAACCCCGCATGATTTCACTCCCAACCATGGTTCAGATCCGCCGAAACCCTGTGACCACCGGCTTGCTCGTACATCATGATCCACACGGCACGAGGAAGAGAATCAAAAATCCCATCAGCCGGATTGTCCTCCAACAGAAAGGGATAGGAGGCGGCACTTGACTTCCGCGACCGACGCACCCATACTGGGAATGACCCTCCACCAGAATGGTTTTTACCCCTTGTTCCCTAAGCCAGCCAGCCAAACATCCGAGCATGGGATAAACCACCGGATGTATCGGATCACGAGGCTCATGAGATGACAACCGAAGCCATTCGCGGTGTGCGATGCTATACACGACCCAGCCAGAGATGGGACGTATCTTCGCCTCGCGGGATTGGGATTTTGACGGTGTTGATGCTCTGCTGCAGCGGCCAAGGTGCCACGGCAGCAGAAGAGGTTCCCGGAGCGAAAATCTACAAGCAGATGTGTGCTCGTTGTCACGGGCCTCAAGGAGAGGGGACCACCCGGTACTCCTACCCGCTCACAGGAGATTGGTCCCTGGAGCGGCTGAGCGCCTATATCGACCGGACCATGCCGGAGGACGATCCAGACAAGCTCGATGCCCAAGGATCACGGCAGGTAGCGGAATATATCTTTCACGCTTTCTACTCACCGGCGGCATACGCACGCTTGAAACCACCTCGTCGCGAATTGGCCCGCCTGACAGCACGTCAGCACCGCCAATCGATTGCGGACCTGTTGGCCACCTTTCGTCCCCCCGTGTCTCTCAAGTCCCAGTACCAGGGTCTGCAAGGACGATATTACAACGACCGCAACTTCAACCCGAAGTCGCAATTGCTCGACCGAGTAGACAGTGTCGTCGACTTCGATTTCGGAACGCGTGGACCTGATACAGACCAGGCAAAATTCGACCCCCAGCAATTCTCGATCCGCTGGGAAGGAGCGGTTTGGGCTCCCGAAACAGGGCATTATGAATTCATTGTGCGTACTGACCATGCTGCACGGTTATGGGTGAACAACTTGCGTCAACCTCTGATCGATGCATGGGTCAAATCAGGGGATAACACAGAATACCGCGAACAGATTTTTCTGCTGGCAGGGCGACTGTATCCTTTGCGATTGGAGTTTTCCAAGGCGAAGCAGGGTGTGGATGATAGTAAGAAAAACCCGTTTCGCAAGCCCCGGCCGGCCTTTATTTCTTTGCAGTGGCGGCGTCCCCAGCGAGCAACCGAGGTCATACCAGCCCGGTTCTTACGACCCCAACTCGTACCGCCCGTGGCCGTCATCGATGTGCCTTTCCCCCCGGATGATCGGAGTTTTGGCTGGGAGCGTGGAACGGCTATCTCCAAAGAGTGGGAGACCGCTGTGCTCGAAGCCGCGATTCAGACAGCTAATTACGTGACCGAGCGGCTCGACGAACTGGCTGGATCCGCAGGGGGAAATCGTCCACAGGCCCTGCGGCGCTTCGCAGAACGCTTTGTAGAAACTGCCTTTCGTCGTCCCCTCAAGCCTGAGGAGAAGGAACTCTATATTCACAAACAATTCTCCGCGGCTGCAGGAGACGATCGGCTGGCTATCAAACGGGTTGTCCTACTCACTCTCCAGTCTCCTCGCTTTCTGTTCCCTGAATTAGCAGAGTTGCCTGAAGATTACGCCATCGCAGCGCGGCTGGCCCTCCTGATGTGGGACTCCCTTCCGGACCAGACCCTGCTGACGGCGGCAGCCGCCGGACGACTCCGTGACCCCGAGGAGATACGGCGCCAAGCGGAAAGGATGCTCAATGATCTGCGAGCTAAGGCCAAACTACGCGACTTTCTCCTCACCTGGCTCCGGGCAGACACCCCTAAGGAACTGAGCAAGGATGCCCAGAAGTTCCCGGGCTTCGATGCCCATCTGGCCGCAGACTTGCGAACATCCCTGGAACTGTTCCTGGAAGATTGGTTGGACCGCCCTGATGCCGAACTCAAGGAACTCTTCCTGAGTACCGAAGTCTTCTTCAATCGTCGGCTGGCCGATTTCTATGGCATCCCCTGGCCAGAAGGCGCCACGGGATTCCAGAAAATCCGCTTTGAACCCCAGCATCGTGCAGGCATCCTAACCCATCCTTACCTGCTCGCCTTGCTGTCCTATAGCAAGGAAAGCTCGCCTATACACCGGGGTGTGTTCGTAGGGCGAGCCCTGTTGGGATTGTCGATCCGGCCCCCGATGGATGCCTTCACGCCACTACCCGCCGAGTTGCATCCCAAGCTCACGACACGTCAGCGTGTGGAGTTGCAAACCAGACCAGCAGAATGTGCCAAGTGTCATGCCGTGATGAATCCGCTCGGCTTTCCCTTGGAGCAATTCGATGCGGTGGGACGATTCCGGCTTCAGGATAACGGACAACCTATAGATCCGACCGGTCAATACGAAACCCGCCACGGACAGATCGTACGGTTTCAGAACGCCCAAGAACTGGCCCAATTTCTGGCGAACAATCCCGAGGTTGATCAAGCCTTTGCCACCCAACTATTCCATTACCTGGTGCAACAATCGATCCGGGCCTACGGCGTGGACAAACCGGAGCAATTGCGGGATTTCCTCTCGCGAAGTGGACGACAATGGCGTAAACTGATAGTAGAAATTGCGGTAACCGCCGCTTTACCCCCCAGGCCGGTGCCACCCCCCGGTAACAAACCGTCTTCGTAAAACCGGCGGCAACGTAAACCGGTGGAATATATGGCTGAATATCCGTGCCCACCCGTACTTCTACCCCTACCGACCACCGGCCAATGCTGACTCTTCGAAAGGAGTATATGACATGCCCTCTGTACAACGCAGCCGACGGGAATTCCTGCGGGACTTGGGTCTGAGCAGTGCTAGCTTGCCCTTCATTTGGAACCTGCCGAGTCTGGGGTTTGCCAATCAGACACAGCGGAAGCAGCGGATTGTGTTCATGTTCAGTCCGAATGGGGTGGTACCGTGGAATTTCTGGCCAGATGCGGAAGGTCCCTTGACCGAGTTGAAGGAAAGCCTCAAGCCTCTGGAGGCATTCAAAGAGCGTACCCTGATTCTCCACGGCCTTGCGGATCGCATCCGTGGGGATGGGGACGGCCACATGCGCGGCATCGGCTGCCTGTTGACGGGTATCGAGTTGTTCCCCGGCAACATTCAAGGGGGATCGGACACACCTGCCGGATGGTCCAAGGGGATATCCATCGATCAAGAGATCAAAAACTTTCTCCAGAAAAGTCCGGCCACCCGCACGCGATTTGGCTCCCTGGAATTTGGCGTACTGGTTCCTGAACGGGCTGACACATGGACTCGGTGGGTCTATGCCGGCCCGAACAAGCCGGTCGCACCTATCGATGATCCCCAACAGATGTTCCACAAGCTCTATGGTCGTGCCAAGGACCATGCTTTGGCCTGTAGTGTGCTCGACGATCTGCAAGCGGATTTGCACAAGCTCCGCTCCGTCTTGGCCGCGGAAGACCGACGACTCCTGGATGAGCACACCACTTTCGTCCGCGAAATGGAAAAAGAATTGAAGGTGACGCAACAAGAGTTGCAGCACCCAGTTCCCCAACTGGAACCAGGAGTCCGGAGAGATAACGACCTGATGCCGAAGATCAGCAAGCAACAGATCGATCTGCTGGTAGCCGCCTTCCAGTCGGACTTTGCTCGGGTGGCCACGATCCAGTACACGAACTCTGTGGGTATGGCCCGGATGAAATGGCTTGGAATTACCGAAGGTCATCACACCCTCTCCCATGAGCCGGATAGCAACAAGAAGGCTCAGCAAGAACTGACGGCGATCAACAAGTGGTTTTGCGAGCAATTCGCCTATCTGGCCCGCCGTCTGGCGGAAACCCCCGAGCCGGGTGGATCCGGTAGTCTGTTGGACAATACCCTGTTGATCTGGACGAATGAATTGGGTAAAGGCAACTCCCATACGTTGGACAATATTCCCTTTGTGTTAGTGGGGAATGGTTTAGGCTTCCGCATGGGACGTTGCATCAAATACAAGCGGGAGCCGCACAACCGCCTGTTGTTGACCCTGGCCCACGCCTTCGGCCATCATATCAAGACCTTCGGTAATCCCGCATTCTGCGGCTCCGGGCCTCTGGTTCTCACCTGATCTGGTCCGAAATCTGTACACACCGCCATCGTGGATGACGTCATCGAGACGCCTCAATGTCACTTACACGTACCGCAACCACCGACGATGACGTCATCGAGACACATCCGCTATACAATTGCGATCACGGGTGACGTTCTTCAGTATTCTCTAGACCTCCTGGATTCTCCCGACCGCTTGGGAGTGAGGAGTGCTGTTCTGCCGTTTGGTCGCGATCCATCCCCCGAGCTTCTCCTTCTTCGGACATCGGCTGCGCTTCTGACGAAGCATCAGATGTTGGACCTGTCGAAACTGAGAGGGGGAGTGCCCGTGCGAGATACGTGGTTTCGCCTTCTGTCGGTGAAAAGGAGGGTGGAGCAGCCTCCTCGGCTAACTCAAACTCTTGGAGTGGTTCATCAGCCAGTTGGGCCGTAACACGGACAATGAACGTACTGCCTCTTCCCAACTCGCTGTGCAGTGTAACATCCCCTTGAAGAAGCCGAGCTAATTCCCTCACGATCGATAAGCCCAAGCCAGTGCCGCCTTGTTCACGGGTCATTGGGTGGGCAGCCTGACGGAACTTATCGAAGATCAACTCCTGTTCCTCCGCGGCGATACCCACACCGGTATCCGAAACAGTGAGAACCAGATCATGCCCATCTGTTTCCGCCTTCAGCGTCACCCGTCCACCTTCCGGGGTGAATTTGATAGCGTTGGACAGGAGATTAGCCAGGATCTGGTGGAGTTTTCCGGCATCTTGACGGATTGGTGGGGCGTGGGGATCGACCTGAACCCGCAGATCGATGTTTTTCTTCTCCGCCTGCGGTCGGAACATGGCTACGGCATGGTCACAGAGTGCAGCGATATGCAGGGTTTCGGGATGGAGTCGCATTTTCCCGGCTTCCAATTTGGCTAGGTCCAGGATGTCGTTGATCAAAGCCAGGAGCCTCTGCCCGCTCGTCATGATATGGCTGACATAACGATGTTGTTTGTCGGTCAGGTTATCCGCTGCCAGCAGGGTTTCACTGAATCCGATAATGCTGTTGAGCGGCGTTCGCAACTCATGGCTCATAGTGGAGAGGAACTCGCTTTTGAGGCGGTTGTTTTCAAACAAGGCCATATTGACTCGTGCCAATTCATCGACCTTGCGGTCCAGGTCCGCGATCAGCTTCTTGTTGCGATCCTGGATATTGATCAGATTGCGAAGCATGCGATTGAAGGCATGGGAGAGATCTTCGAACTCATCCCCAGTATGGATTTCACTGCGGACGTTCAATTCCCCGTTAGCAATAGCCTCAGCGACACCTTTGAGGTGCTTGACCGGCTTGACAATGACATAGCGGATAATCAGGTAGCTGCCCGCGATGATCAGCAGACTGGTGGCGACCGCAAAGGCGATGAGGATAGCACGATTGGTGTGAAATCCCTCTTGGAGTGGCAAGGTGGACAGACGGATGCGGACTACTGCCATCAGGTCGCCTTCCTGGAGGCGAGGTTGAGCTTGTCGGACTTTGTCCGCGTCACGATGACAATCTAGGCACGCGGGAGCCGCCCTTATAGCCCCGTAGTAGTAAAAGGCGTTCTCGTGAGGGGCATGACGACTGTCTTCCATTCGATTCTCCTGGACTATACGATGCAGGATGGGTAAATCCTCGCTCCCGGGTTTGTCGGCTGGGTCGGTGGCATCCAAACGCAGAAAGCGGGCACTGTAACTTTGCCGATCCACAGGCCAATGCTGCTCGGTCAGCGTTTCAAATGCTTCGACGCCTTCCGCTCGTTTTGGGAACAAATGCACACGTTCTACGAACGGTGCCAGCACAATGCGCCCTGTTACTATGTATTGTTCCAATGCCAGACCTTTGGTTTGCTCCGCATAGACCCAGAAGCTGCCAGTCATCAGCAGGAGCACAGCCGCGCCGAGCAACCAACGGCATTTACGTTCCAGATTGGTTTCACCTAACAAACGCTTGAAGCCGCGGTAGGACATAAAACCTGCACCTCTTCCCGCTTCATTTCTGACACTGGGGGCAATAATAGCTGGTGCGACCTACGACTCGCAGACGTGCAATAGGGGTTTGGCACTGCGGGCACGGCTTCTCCCACCGGCCGTAAACCTGCAATTGGTTCTGGAATTGCCCTTGAAGACCGGAACCGCCGATGTAGTCTCGAATCGTCGAACCTCGGGCCCGGATCGCCCGCTGGAGAACATCGCGGAGGACTCGACGGAGACGCTCCCAGTCTTCGATAGACAGCGTTGCGGCGGGACGAAGAGGATGGAGCCCAGCTTGAAATAACACTTCATCGGCGTAGATGTTGCCAACACCTGCTACAATCGTCTGATCCAACAGTATTGCTTTGAGAGAGCGTGAGGATTGTCCTGCCACCTTGGGCAAATATCCGACAGGCAGCGCCAAAGGTTCCGGCCCCAATTTCTGCTCCAACTCTGTGAGAGCCTCTTGTCCTCGGACAAACCACTCCACTGAGCCAAAGCGTCGCACATCCCGCAAGCGCCACTGGCAATTGTTATCCAGGTCCGCCCACCAATGCAGGTGGTCGGGTCGGGGTTCAGTAGCGGGGACTACCATCAATTGTCCTGTCATTCCCAGGTGAATCCGCAGAGCCTGCCCCTGATCACAGAAAACGAGAATCCACTTCCCCCGCCGCTGGATGGCGTTTACTCGGGAGTCTACCCGTTCTGTCCGGGCCGTCGCTGGTTTGCTTCGCCGTAAGGGTCGGGGACCCCAATGCATCGCCAGGAGGCGTCGACCAAGCAGGTGGGGTCGCAAGTCCCGCACCACCGTTTCCACCTCCGGTAATTCCGGCATGGCGTTACTTCACTCCAGAAGAAACGAGTAGGAAACGCTGAGACTGGTACGTCTCCTTACCATTATTGTGCTAGATTCCATGAATGTGCCGAGTCGCTCTCGGGCGTTACACCCCAATTGCGGAGTTGTACCCCAATTTCGCCTAGGAAGTCGTATTCCAAACCTATCTCTTCCTCCTGGCAGGCGATGTCCCTAATCCGAAGTGCATGAGGTCCCACCCGGTTTGTCCCGATTCTCAGGGAACATTATGCGCCGTCTACGTCACCCGGTGCCTACAATGACGGTGTTGGTGTCCAGCAGTGATGATTTGGGAGTACGCACCGTAGGTGCTGGTGTCTCCCAAGTTCGAGAAATTCGTGAGCGCACAATGTCTGTAACATCCTCTTCCTCTATGCGTGGTACCATGGGTCAGGACCATCCTCTGCTCCACCTACCAGATGCACGAGGGCGTTTCGGACCATATGGCGGACGTTATGTCCCTGAAACCTTGATGTTTGCTCTGGAGCAGTTGGAGCAGGCCTACCAGCAGGCTCGTACCGATGCGGCCTTCTTGCAGGAGTTTGACCGTTTACTGCGAGAGTATGTGGGTCGGCCCTCGCGACTCTATTTTGCGGAGCGATTGACCCGGGAGGCCGGCGGGGCACGTATCTACTTGAAACGAGAAGACCTGAACCATACCGGTGCCCACAAGATCAACAATGCCCTGGGGCAGGCCTTGTTGACCTTGCGCATGGGCAAACGCCGCGTGATTGCGGAAACCGGAGCAGGAATGCATGGTGTAGCCACAGCCACGGCGGCAGCACTCTTTGGTCTGGAATGTCGAGTTTATATGGGCCAGGAAGATGTTCGGCGTCAGGAGTTGAATGTCTTTCGCATGCAGGCTATGGGAGCGGAGGTCTTCCCGGTCACCAGCGGCAGTCAGACCCTCAAAGATGCCACTAATGAAGCCCTCCGCGACTGGATGAGCAGTGTCGAGAATACCCACTACATCATCGGTTCGGTGGTCGGACCTCATCCCTTTCCCATGATCGTGCGGGACTTCCAGAGTGTCATCGGCCAGGAAACACGTCAGCAGTGTCTGGAGCAATGCGGTCGGTTGCCCGACGCTATAGTCGCCTGTGTCGGTGGAGGCAGCAATGCTGCCGGAATGTTCTATCCTTTTCTCGCTGACCCAGATGTAGAACTAGTCGGTGTCGAGGCAGGTGGGCGCGGTCGGACCTTGGGTCAACATGCCGCCACACTCAACTATGGCTCTCCAGGCATCCTCCACGGCACATTCAGCTATGTGCTGCAAGACGATGACGGCCAGACAGCCGAGGTCCATTCCGTCTCTGCGGGTCTGGATTATCCCGGTGTTGGACCTGAACATAGCTGGTGGCGTGATACCGGTCGTGTCCGGTACTGTAGTGTCTCCGATCAGGAGGCTTTGGAGGCCTTCCATCTCTGTGCCCGCCTGGAAGGCATACTCCCAGCCTTGGAAACGGCTCATGCCATCGTCGAGGCCCTGCGCATTGCTGCTCGCAAATCTCCCAACCACATCGTGGTGGTGTGTTTCTCGGGACGCGGTGATAAAGATTGTGCCGAAGTGGCACGTTTGGGCAGGTCCTCCTCGGCGAAACTCCCAAAATGCCACTCTTTCCAGTAACCTCACACCCATCGAACAACCCGTTGAAAAAGCTTTCTCACGGAGTCAACCCTCGGTTCCTCCAGAAGTTTGAGACGACTCCTTTATTGACTGTAACGCCCTTGGTTTTCTGAGAAGAGTGGAATCATTCGGACCAGGAAGGTGGTTTTCGGTGGGTTGTTCGGGACACGACCCTCCTTGGGCTAACTGGAATCAGGGCAAGGTACCCCAAACACCTGATTCCGCCTAAGCTATCTGTCAAGGCTGCTGAGGCTTGCGTGCAACCCTCCTGCCAGGTACCGATCCCTACGTAGAGTAGCTGGCAGTTGGGAATCCGATTCCTTGCGGATCGAACCTCCGATTGTGAATGCATATGAAGCGACCGGCCATGGGGACTGCTATCACTGCGATCTTACTGGCTTTGCTGACAGGTTGTTGCATTGCGCTTCAGGCTTCGGCCAACAGCAATTTCCGGAGCAACCTGGGGAATCAACCGCTTTATGCAGCGTATTTTTCCATCTGCGGCACCTTCCTTACGGCCAGTTGCGTGATTCTGCTGGTACGTCCTCCGGCACCGCTCTGGTCCAATCTGCAACAGACACCATGGTGGAATTGGATCGGTGGGCCATTGGGAGCCTGGATTGTGCTTGCAGGTGCCACATTGACACGAGAACTCGGAGCAGCCTTGTTTATCGCCTTGGTGATTGCTGGACAACTCCTCTGTTCGTTGGTTTTGGATCACTTCGCATGGTTGGGATTGCCCCACCATCCTGCAACTCCGGGTCGTTTGGCCGGTGCTCTGCTCGTACTAGCTGGGGTGCTATGCATCAAGTATCTGTGACACGGAGCAAAGAAAATTTGGGAACTTAGGGCAATCAGGTAGCATGTGGTGTCTGACCGATTTCGCCGGGTGGTATCCGGTCGATTTCGTCAGGATGGCAAGTTGAGGAGCGTGACACCGTTGAGTAATCTACATCCGATCGACGCTGTTTTTCAACGTTTGCGAGCCCAACGCCGAGCGGCGTTTATCCCGTTTTTGACCGCTGGAGACCCTGATTTGCTTTTCACCGCCGAAGCCTTGCCCGCTCTGGTTCAAGCCGGAGCAGATCTGATCGAAGTCGGGTTCCCCTTCTCCGACCCCATCGCCGATGGACCGGTGATCCAGGCTTCGTATAGCCGGGCTTTACAACGTCAGCTGAAACTCGCCCAGGTATTCGAGACGCTCCGGGAAGTCACCCAGTCGGCGCATTGGTCCACCCCAATACTCGGTATGGTCTCCTATTCGCTGGTGTATCGTAGAGGATGCAAGATCTTTGTCAGTGCCGCCCAACAGGCGGGCGTCCACGGTTTGATCGTTCCTGATTTGCCGGTGGAGGAAGCGCAGGAACTGGCCGATGCCTGTCAGGAGTATAACTGCAAACTGATTCTTCTGATCACACCGACAACCACACCGCAACGCGCAGAACGGATTGTCCGGCTCTGCAGCGGTTTTGTCTATGTCGTCTCCGTGGTAGGGATCACGGGGAGTCGGGAAGAATTACCACCCAGTCTGCGGGCGCTACTGGCCCGACTTCGCACGTTGACAGACCTGCCGTTGTGTGTTGGTTTTGGTGTCAGCAAGCCCAAACATGTTCAGGAACTGGGAGAAATCGCGGACGGAGTTATCGTCGGCAGTGCCTTGGTTCGCTTGCTGGAAGGGGCAAGTCTGGATCGCGCTGGTACTCTCCAAAACCTTCAGTCGTTGGTGTATCAACTCAGCCAACCGCTTCGGGTCCACACCCGATCGATCCCGCAGAGATGATGGGGCTTTATTCTCACCAGAACGAAAGACTATACGGCTGTGCGGAGAATGGATTGAATGTAATGTCGCACTTCTGCGACAGCGACATTCGTGGCAAGGCGAGCATTAGGCCGGGTACCCCGATGGAGGCGTGCATCGATGACCGTCATTCCGCGGGTCAACTGACCACGGGTTTCCACATCGATCGGCATAGCCTCTGTGGTTAGCGCATCGGGATGGACGGCAGCTACAACTCCTAACACATCTTTCAGGTGGAAGCCTTCGATGCCGTAGAGGTTGGAACTGGCTCGGATCCCATAAGGAACAATCTGACGTAAAAACTGGCAGGTACGGGAGTACGGATTGGGCATTTCCAGCAGGTCGGCGGGTGACAGAATCAACTTTCGGGTAACATCCAAGGGAATGAGCACAGGATGCAGATCGGCTTGGAAGACCTGGCGAGCCGCTTCCGGATCCAGGGCGATGTGAAATTCCGAAACAGGTCCTGCGTTGCCAGGTTCACGCCACGATCCGCCGACAATGATGGTCTCTTGAATCACCGAAGGCAAAGTGGGGTCCCGTTCGAGCGCCGCAGCCAGAGTCGTCAGGGGTCCCAGATTGATCAGCGTCACTTGTCGTGGAAACTCGCGGACTAATTCCACCAGCATTTTGTCGGCGGGATGCAAAGTATGGCGCATAGCGCAGGGAAATGAGACGCCTCCCAATCCCCCCGGTCCATGGAGAGCTAACCCATCGAAGTCGTAACGGATGGGTAGGGCGGCTGCCAATCGTGGCCACCGGGGCGGATCGATGACGTCTACCAGCACATGCACATTGGTTGTGGCTTGCTCCGCCGTTACGTTTCCAGCTGTGGGTAGTAAACCCACCACTTCCAAGGAGGGATCATTCAAGGCCAAAGCCACAGCAAATGCCGTATCAATGCCGGGATCGGCAATGATGATCGCTTTCCGCTTCATGCTGCTTGCCGCCTCGCATGGGGCTCATCCTTACCCGCAGCGAGTCGTTGCGGGCGGACAACGGGACCACGCCACAGGGTACTCTTCGTTCCACCCGGAGCAATCTTCCTTCCTAATCATACAGCCCGAACCAACCAAATAAAATGCTCTCTCGTCGGAAAAGTATGAAGTGGGATCTTCGTTCCAATGTTTCTTACGGTCTTCGGGGCAGATGGTACGGTCTGTTGAAAAGCCTTCCTCCCCTAATTCAGGCTCGTAGATTTCCGCAGGGTATGGGAAGGCTGATCAATGCAGTATCGACTGCATTCAGCAGGCTAGTAACAAAAAGGTGGGCCACGCCGATGGGGGGCAATAACACCATCCCACTGGCTTGGACTAGACACTCTGGTAACAACGTCGGAAACCCGTTCGGATCGAATACAAGGGCATAGGAGGGAGTGCCTCAAGGAGCCGAAGGGCAGGGGGGAGTGTCCCAACGAGCCGATCCTCGAACTTCTGCTTTGACAATGCGCATCCCTATGAGTTATGATAAAATTCAGTATCTATGCTGAAATTGGGTTCAAATTGCGAGGAATATCGCAGTCAGAAATATTCACGCCGGTAGGACCGCGATCAGGTTCTCCCGAGCTGGCGAGATCCTCCGCGATCAGGAATTCTTTCGGATACGTACGAACGAAAACACCGAGACGTTATCGTCAACCAATTGTGTGTCCAGGTACAGGGAACGATAAAACCAATCATGGGTACACGAAGTTATAGAGTAGCAGTTGTACAGATTCTTTTCGGGTTGCTTATAGTGTTAGGGGAGTGGTGTACTCCCTCTCTTGCACAAGAGCAGACTCTGTCGCGTGTCAGTTCGACGTCTGGCTCGGAGGCTCGACAGACTGGGGAACAATTGCGTGCCGCGGCTGAGCAAGCGGAACGCATGAGGAATTGGGAAACAGCGTTCACCCTCTACTGCCAACTGTATCTCATCGACCGCACCGCCCCGGATCTGCGGGCCAGGTTGCACCAAACCTGGCGTCGTCTTCACCAGTATCGTCGACATCGCGATCCGCATTACCTCCGATACGTCCGGGAATTGGCACCAGGAGATGCGCTCCAATTGCTGGCGGAGGTCATAACGAAAGTGCCCACGATTTACGTGAATCGTGAACGGTCACGACCCCAACGATTATGGGAATATGGTTTGGAAGAGCTATCTCATGCATTAGACGATGATGCCTTCGTTGCTTGGATACTTCCTCAGGCTACGACAACCCTGCTTCAGCAGTTCAAAATGGAATTGCAACACTGGCGGCAAATGCCAATCGGCAACTCCCGTCAAGCCCGGCAAACTCTTCGTCGTCTGCTGACCCACTGGCAGGAGCAAACTCCCCTCACCGATCCGACGGCGATTGTCCTGGAAGTTGTCCATGGCGCCTGCAACGGCTTGGATGAGTCCTCGGCGTTCATACCCCCCTTGCCACCACCTCCGCAGGACTTGCAGCCCCAGGGAATCTGCCTGCGACTGCACAATGGGTTGTTGAGGATCGAGGGTATCATTCGCGGTTCCTGGGCTGAACAACACACCCCCCTGCAAGCTGGGCAAATCATCGTGCAGATCAACGGCTGTGATCTCTGCCAAAGCGTGGTGACATGGGATGTGATTCGGGAAGCTCTGCGACATCCGCATCAAGGCTGGCACGAACTTACGGTGGTAACGGGTGACACCGCCATTCCAGAACTCGTCATACGTCTGCCCGCCGATCCCCCCTCGGTTTATGGCAAGATGCTCAAAGTCAGCAGTGGGACCTGGGTAGGATATTTACGCTTGGGATTGTTCCGGGAGTCGACCCCGCGGGAAGTAGATTCCGCCTTGGTATCCCTGCAGCAGGATGGTGTTCAGGCCTTGATTCTGGATCTGCGTGGTAACATCGGGGGGTCTTTCACCGCGGCGTTGGAACTGGCCCGTCGCTTTCTCCCTAAAGGCACCATAGTTACCACGGAAGGCCAGGCACCGGAAGTGAACAATATCACCTTCATGTCCGACAGCGGCATGGCAGCTTCATCCCTTCCGTTGGTTGTGCTGATCGACGGGGAGACAGCTTCGGCTGCAGAAATGCTGGCTGCCGCTCTCAAAGATCAACAACGTGCTACTCTGATTGGAACACCGACCTTTGGTAAGGGCACTCTCCAGTATCCTCTGGCACTGGAGTGGCTCGATACTGCGGACAAGATCTCAGCTTCCCAGAAGCCGGCCAAATCTCCCAGAGGCGGGATTGTACGTCTCACGATAGCCCGTTTGATATCTCCTGCAGGTTATCCCCTTCATATAACCGGGGTTCAACCTCACCAGTTAGAGACCGATCCGCACAACCAGCTCACACTTGCTTTCCAGAAAGCAGCCGAACTCGCTCAGATGGCTGACACCGCGTCGTCTCCCCTCCCGCCATCGGATAATTCTGATTCGCTAACGATTCCCCCTTCAAATCTCCCGATGTACTACCTTCCGGAGTTCGAGCCTTCTGACCTATCTTCTCTCCCTCGTCCACAATCCTAAGCGATGTTACGTTTACCATTCGCCTGTTCGAAAGGCACTCTCCCCCATCATGCGTCTCCCATACCGTGAGATTCATCATGCGTCTCCCATACCGTGAGATTCAGGCGGGAGTGTGACCAACAACTGAGCGAAATAGCGGCGATCGTTTGTTGAGAACGTCCATGCGAGGTGGAGATGTCTGAGGAGATTATTGGCCTTTTCCCTCTCAAGATCGCCACCAGACACCTGATTTGCCTAACTGAAGCGTTTGGGGTTTGCGAGAGGGAGCTAACCAGTTTTCAACCTGTCGTGGGAACTGTTGAGGTATCACTGACCCGTTTCCGAGAAGGATGTCACACATTTCTCATCTACCGACCGCACGCTCCCTTCCTGCACGCTACAATAAGATGGCAATATGGGACAAAGGCGACGTAGGAAAGGATCGCTGCGGCAGATGCAGATTCAGCCGACTCCGCCTCCTTGGGGGCATCCAGAAACTCAAGCCTGCCGACGCCTGGTCGAGCTAGCCTTGGCGGAGGATGTTGGACCGACGGGAGACCGCACCAGTCTGGCATTGATCGACCCTGAGGCAGAAGCAACCGCTACATTTGTGGCTCGTCGTGCTGGTGTTGTAGCTGGGTTGCCCAGTGTGGAACTGGTCTGCCTGGCGGTCGATCCGAAATTGATTCTCTCACCCCGTGTAGAGGAAGGGTCGTCTCTGCGACGGGGCATGATTCTGGCTACCCTAAGGGGGCCTCTACGCTCCATCTTGAAAGCTGAGCGAACCGCTCTCAATTTTCTCCAGCATCTCAGTGGAATTGCCACTCTGACCCGACGGTTTGTACGGCGTATTCAGGGCACACCGGCCAGGATTTTCGACACACGCAAAACCTTGCCTGGTTGGCGCGTACTCCAGAAATACGCGGTGCGTATGGGAGGTGGTTATAACCATCGTCTGAGTCTATCGGACGGCATTCTGATCAAGGACAATCACCTGGCAGCTTTGGGGGGACAGGTGCAGCGAGCTATCGCATTAGCCCGACGGCACTGTGGTAACGCGGAGCTTCCTGTGGAAATCGAGGTCGAAAACTGGGAGGAATTGGAGCAGGCTCTGGCTGCCCGACCAGACATTATCATGCTCGACAACATGGATGTCGCTCTCATCCGTCGAGCGGTACGACGCCGTCAACAGATTGCTCCTGAGGTTCAATTGGAAGCCTCTGGAGGAGTCACCCTTGCTACTGTTCGAGATATTGCTCGTACCGGTGTCGATCGCATCAGTATCGGAGCTTTGACTCATTCGGCGCCAGCGTTGGACATCGCCCTGGATTATGCCCCTACCCTCTGAGTGTTTCCGGCGGAACTCATGGTTGCTCGTGAAATCTGGCGCTTTCCCACCCGACACGTTGGCCGACAAGTCGCGGTGTACACAACGCTGCCCAGTACCAACACAGTGGCTTCCGAATGGTTGGCTCGTTCCCCTCAGCAATGGGAGGGCTGGGCCATTCTTGCCGAGGAACAAACCGCTGGCCGTGGACAATACAACCGCTCCTGGCAAGCTCCCTCTGGCAAGGCCCTTCTGCTTTCTGTAATTGTTCAGCCCCCTGCAGCCTTGATACGTCCCGTGGTGCTGACCGCGTGGGTGGCTGTTGCTGTTGCGGATGCCATCCGGGACATGACGGATCAGGACACCGTGATCAAATGGCCGAATGATTTGTTGCTTCAAAAACGCAAAGTCTGCGGTATCCTCATCGAACGTCATGGGTCATCTGTGATTGCTGGCATCGGTCTGAATTTGAACCAGCAAGCAGAAGATTGGACCATTTTGAACCTGCCCCATGCTATTTCGCTGTATCAAGCCACGAAACGACGGTACACGATCCGGCAGGCCACGGAACGGGTTCTTTATCGCTTGGATCATCATTACACCTCGTTGCTGGAGGGTAATCTGGAACTCCTTCTGGAGCGTTGGCGTAACGGGTTGGGGCTGCTCGGGCGTCGCGTACGGCTGGAACTGGCCAACGGCGAGGAAGCTGTGGGTACCCTGTGCACTGTGGATTTCGATACTGTGGTCCTAGCAACGTCGACGGGACCGCTGACCTGGGCACCGGAGCGTATCACGCACCTTTATCTTTTAGATGAGCCGTAAAGGAACGTAATTTTCCAGGTATGCTCTTGCAGAATGCTTTGTCACGCCGGAAAACATTGCGTAAGGGGATAGCAACGTGATGGCTCAGTGCTGCGAGGGCATTCCAAGGTGAGGGGCGGGACGGAAGCTACTACCACAACCAATC